>Ga0207708_10000066_pt1 | contig 84793 bp, 79 predicted proteins | sample KBSK5101metaG_FD_184340 | JGI IMG/M metagenome (GOLD analysis project Ga0207708, IMG submission 184340) | Corn, switchgrass and miscanthus rhizosphere microbial communities from Kellogg Biological Station, Michigan, USA - KBS K5-10-1 metaG... | ecosystem: Host-associated > Plants > Roots >...
TGGGGTGAACCCCTCTGGTGAGACAGTTTGGCGTTAGCACACTTGTGGTTCTGTGGTTGCTCTCTCTGTCTCCTCGCTTCCTCTTTCTAAGTTGAAATCCTCTGCAGGCCGGAAAAACTGCATGCTTGCCGCGCCAGAGAGCCCTGCCGCTGCGCGCTCGAACTCCTCCGGCGGCCGATAGCCCAATGCCGAGTGCAGTCGGATGCGATTGTAATACTGGTCGATGAAGGCCGCCATGTTCGTGCGCAAATGCTCGAGATCCCGATATGTGTTGGCGTAAATCTCCTCCCGCTTGAGGGTTTTCAGAAAGCTTTCGCAACTGGCGTTGTCGTAGGGATTCGCTGGCCGGCTCATGCTCGGAATCATCTGGTACTGACGAAGCAGCTCCACGTAGACCCCCGAGGCATACTGAATGCCGCGATCCGAGTGATGCACCGCTCCTGGCGGCGGGTGACGATCGACAATTGCTTGGTGCAACGCGCTGAGTGGCAAACGTGTCGCGAGTGTCTTGTCTAGCGCCCAACCCACCACCTTGCGAGAGAACCCGTCAAGGATGACGGCTAGATAGACGAATTCGGCGCGCAGGCGAATGTAGGTGATGTCCGCCACCCACAGCTGATTCATCCCGGTCAGCGTCAGCCGGCTCGCGAGATTCAGATACACCTCGAGCTCATGCTGGGCGTCCGTGGTCGCCACAAAGGCCCGCGGCTGGACCGCCAACAGATTATCTTCGCGCATCAGCCGCGCCACCCGCTTATGATTCACCGATAATCCCCGCCGCCGCAGTTCCGCGGTGATCCGCCGATAGCCATACCGACGCCGATGGGCCAGCGCGATGTGCTGAATCTCGGCCCGCACCGCCATCGCCTCCTCCAGGGGCTGCGACACCTGCAGCGACCGGTAGAAGCCCGCCCGACTGACCGGCGCTAGCTGACACATGCGCTCGATACTCAGACTGCCTTGCGGTGGCATCACGTCTCGGATGTGGGCGTAGATGCCGTCTCGCCAGAGTTGCCGCTCCGCTGGCGTCGAGCCTTTACTGCGCGCAAGGCACCTTTGAAAAAATCCACTTCCAGCGTCTTCTCCGCCAACGCTCGCTTGAGGCGGCTGACTTCTTTGCGTAGGGTCGTTTCGCGGGAATTCCCCGGTGGGAGCCCGTCCCCGCTCTCGGCCGGTTCCAATTGATCGCGCCATCTATACAACAGACGCCGATGCACCCCCAATTCCTTCGACAGCGCCACAATGTTGTCGCACTGCTTCAAGCGGGCGACGGCGTACTGCTGGAACGCCTTTGGAAATTTGCCCACACGTTTCTTGGCCACTTGCCACCCCCTCTTGGTGTCAAGTGTGCCAATTCGCCGTGTCTCAATCTAGGGGTTCAGTCCAGCCCGTCTTGCCCTCAGAGGAGTCTTGTAAGTGGTTGAGAAACTGGAGCCGGCGACTGGAATCGAACCAGCGACCTGCGGTTTACGAAACCGCTGCTCTACCAACTGAGCTACGCCGGCTTGTGTGAAGGAAGAGGCCCTACCCTATCACGGGTTTTTCCAAAGCCTCAAGGGGAAAGAGCAGGATCATCTCAGCTTCGCGACCGGTTGGAGCCGGACCATCGCTCCCTGGCCCGGTCCCGGCACACAGAGCGGGTCCTGTTCGTTGCCGAACTGTTCGTGGGCCATTTTCGCGACCTGTCCTCTAGCATAGACGCACAGCTCACCGGCGAGGATGGTTCCGTCCTTGTCCACGTCAGCAGCGCCGCCCAATCCCTTGAGCAATTGATAGGCAAACAATCCGTGATGACCCAAATCGAAATGGTGGGCTTCCTGCACGGCCCGATTCCCGACCATCCACATGACCCGCTCTTTACCCTGTTCTTCCTGCGGCCACATCGGCGCAGCCGGACCGGCTCCATTCTGGACGGGCAGATGCTCGAGCGACAGGTCCACCATGACGATCGATCGCTGAACTGGCAATTTGCTAAGCGACTCCTGCAACCGTCTGAGCGAATAGAGTCTGGCCGAAGAGGTCGCCGTGCCGTCAAACGGGATGACGGAGACGGCGCCAGTGGCGGGGTCCACGAGGCCGCGGCCGGCAATAAAGACATAGACCACCGTCGTCGCATCGGCCTGTCTCGGCAGCCATTCTTCGAACGTCTCGACAAGATCGCCTTTGAGCGCCCGACTCTCGAAGAGACGGCGGATGCGCTCCGCCGGAATCCCTCCGACGGCGCTCCAGTATTTTGCCACCGTGTCGGCGTCCTGCTGCGCATACTTCACGCGCGGCATGGCGTTCTCACGGAATTGTCCGATGCCGATGGCAATGCCCACGGCCTTCGGCTGTTTGAGTTTTCCCGACGACGGCTTGGGCATCTCGTCGACATCGACCGGCACGGCTATCGCTTCCGGTGCGTTCGCCGGCTTCACCGCCATGAGGTATTTCTTCACCGACGGCAGCTGGACGGCCGGTGATTTCGCGCGCAATGCGAGCACCAGCTCGGCTTGGGTGGCCTCGGCCACTGCCCCGACTTTTCCGTTCACGGAGACGCGTTTCACGTCGCCTGCGGGAATATCTCCAACTATTAGGACACTGGGAATCATCTCGACGAGCGCGGCGGTGCCGCTCACGAGAATTTCCACGCCGGCGGCAGCCCCTGGCCCTTCGTTCTTGACTTCAATCTCGACGTCCACGTTTTCGCCTTCATGCAAGAGTTGGTTACGATTCTCATCGCGAATGATCGCGCGAAAGACCAGCGTCGACGGCTGCTCTTCGGTCGCGGCAGCTCCCGCTGCAGCCGGAGCAGGGACTGGAACCGGCACCGGAACAGGCACCACGGGAGCGGACTGCGCAATGGGTGAGGGTGGCGGTGTGGCCCCTGTGGCGGAGGCTCCGGTATGGCCGGCTCCAGCAGCTTGGCGAATTTTCACCGACGTCCCTAAGGCCTCGGCCATACCGTCCGTGACGTTGGCGATCGCTTCCTTGACAATTTTGTCGAGACCTTTGAGCTCGCAAGAGGACACGTTGACATCCACATCGCCGCTGCCAAGGCCTTGGAGCTTTTTGCTGAAGAGCACGGTGCCGTCGGCAGCTATGTAGCCGAAATCCAAGCCGATGGCCAAAGTGGCCGGATGGCTCCTCGTCACTTGTCTCGGGATGAACAGATCCAAGGTTGTCATGCCAACCGACACGTCTTCGTACCCATCTACGGAGGGAGGAACAGGTGCGTTGTCTGGTACGATTTTCTCGAAGACGCGGCCGGACTTTCGCGTGATGGCTTCGGCCAATTGCGGACCGAACGGCAAGACTTGGTTCTGACCGCACGCGTCCTGATAGGTCAATTGAGCCGCCGCGACCGTGGGAGCCTGTCGCAGCTGAACCGTCAACGGGAGGTAATATCCGATGTGAACGCCGTCACGGCTGCCAAAGAGCCCGCACCCCGTCAACGAGAGGAACAAGAGACCGACGCATGCCCGGAGGGCCCGACTGCGCCCGGAAACGCCTGGAGGATATACCCGCACAGCATGGTTATACCGAAATCACTCCGCACGACACAACCGAGCCATCCGGCCTTACGCCATCCGGCCTCCAATTGACAGGGTAGGACCCCTCGGCTAGGGTGCGCCCATGTCGGCATCCAGCACGGAACGCGTTCCCCGGCTGACCTGGTCCACCGTGAGCCGGCTCATTCGGTTGCCCAGCCAGACAGGCACGTGGCTGCTCATGCTGCCCACTCTCTGGGCGCTCGTCCTGTCTGCGAAAGGCATTCCGCCATTGCGGTTGCTGGTTATTTTTATGCTGGGTTCGTTCTTAATGAGAAGCGCAGGCGTCATCCTCAACGACCTCGCCGATCGATCCTTCGATCGGCATGTCACGAGAACGCGCCAACGGCCGCTCGCATCAGGCGAACTTCAGCCATGGCACGCCCTGGCAGTCCTGGTCGTGCTGCTGACGCTCGCGGCACTCCTCGTGTTGGAGCTCAATGTCCTCACGATCATGCTGAGTCCCGTCGCCATCCTGCTGGCGGCGTTGTATCCCTTCGCGAAACGGGTCGTTCACCTTCCGCAAGCCGTGTTGGGCATTGCCTTCGGATGGGGAACGATCATGGCTTGGGCGGCGTCGCGCGGAACGATCGAGAGTGCCGCCTGGCTGACATTTGCCGCCACCGTCTGCTGGGCGATGGCGTACGATACGATTTATGCGCTCCAAGACATGGACGACGACCGCCGTGTCGGCGTCAAGTCATCCGCCCTGTACTTCGGCTCCCGCACGTGGCTCGCCGTGGGAACCGCCGGTACGATGATGCTGCTCTTGCTGGGAATCGGCGCAGGAACGGTCGGAATCGGCGGGATCGCTTATGGCGTGCTCACGGCAGTGGGACTCTTCTTGGCCAAACAGGTCAATGAGCTCAGAACGCCGGTCTCACCTGCGCGGGCATTCGAGCTCTTTCACCAGCATGCATGGATCGGGACGGCAATTCTTGGCGGGTTGCTCTTAGGATTCTTGTGGTGATCCGGCCTGGCAGCCTGCTTCCGCCTCAGCTCGCCGGCTTGGCTGCCGGCGCTTCTTCAGCCCTGGGCGCCCTCAGGGTGCCGAGATACGTGGTCACGGCCTTTGCGTCTGCATCGCTCAACCCCAACGCCGGCATCCTCGTCTCTGGCTTCATCGATTGCGGATTCTTCACCCATCGGTAAATCCAGGTGCCGTTTAACCGGAATCCCGCTCGGTCTAACGCCGGTCCCACCTTGCCCCCTTCATTCGCAAGACTGTGACACCCGTTGCAGCCGTACTTGTTCGAATAGAGTTTCTTTCCCAGCACCGCGAGGGCCGCAGTCTGGTCGGGTTTCATGCTCAAATCAGGCCGGGAGACGCTCACACCCTTTCCAGGCCTCGTGGTGAAGTACGTCAGCGCGGCTTGCACGGCGTCGAGCTCTTTTTTGGTCTGCACCATGGCCGCCTGCTCTTTGGCGTAGGCGGACTCATCGACGTCCACCTCCTTTTTCAGCGCAGCGCTCTTTTTTTCCGCTTCCTCATTGGCCCGCTTCTCCGCCGCCTCATAGGCCTGCTTGGCTTCTTCGTCCTTGGCCTTGGCTTTCGTGACGGCTTCCTCCAGTTCCTTCCTGCGTTCCTCGACCTTGAACTCCATTTTCATGCCGTGGAGGGAGCGAACATAGTCGACAATGGCCCAAATCTCTTCCTCAGCGAGCGTGTACTTGAACGTCGGCATGGTCGGCACGGCAAACTCGTCGTCGCCGATTTTGTCTCCCCCTGGGCTCGTGTCCTTCATGTCGCGGGAAATCGTATTGAAAATCTCTTCGTCCTTGAACGTGCTCATTTCCGACTTGTTGGACAGGTCCTTCGGCTTGGGATCGGGCATCGACGACCAGTTGAATCCTTCGTTCTGACGGCCACTTTCCCCATGACAATGCATGCAGTAATGGGCGTACAGTTCCTTGCCTCGTTTCTGCTGCTCGCTGGCGCAGCCCCCGGCGACCAGGGCCCACACTCCCACGAGGCCCAGCACCGCCCCGATGACCCCTAGGTTTGCGGCCTTCATGCTGAGTGCCCTTTCCTCAGTTTGCGGATCAACACGAACTGAAACGCCAGCGCCACGCCAGTGGCCAGCGCCGCATAGATGTAGCCGGAATAGTCGGGAGGCGCTTCAGCGCGGAAATACCACCAGGAAGAGACCGCCTTCTGCGATCCCTTTTCCACGAGGTCTCCGGCGCCGTCCTTGCGGCCATCCCAGACGGCGAACGCGATATTGATGAATTCTCCGGGCTTGAGCTGCATATCCTCGTCGGGATGTTCGGTGGTCATCGCGCGGGAGAAGACCACCTTCCAGGTGCCATTGGCATAGGCACCCTTCGCGGTCACGTCTTGGTGCGACTGCGTCTTCAGCGTGCCGAAACCCATCGCGCTCATGTCGACGCCTTTGCCGTCCTTGTTGCGCCAAAACCAGATGTTCACCGGCCCGCCTTGCACCTGGGCCATCGGTTGTCCATGCGCAAAGTGCGCCTTTTTATCGCCGACCATGAACTCGAGCGCGGCGGCATCGGCCGGGTCTTCAGTCGGATCGGTATATTCGAGCAGCACCGCGACGCGCTGGCCGTCGTTCAAGGCGCGCACCTTGACGTCCTTCACGGTCACTTCCTGGATGCGATTTTGCCAGTGCACTTGCGGAGACAGCGGAAACTGGGCCTGAGGGGCGCTGTTCCAGGCGGCAGCATTCGGATCGTCCAGCGGGAGGGGCTCCTTGGTCATCATGGCGCGAACGGCGACGCTTTCTTGGGCCCAGCCTGGAAGGCTTGCCGCAAGCAGCACCACGAAGGTTGCGCCCGCCACCGCTCTGATCGCACGTCGCTGTCTCATAGGTGCCTCGTCAAACCTGAGTGTTACTCCCATGTGCGCGGAGATTGATGAGCCCCGTCGTACTCGCCGAGGATGATCTTCCAAATCCATTCATCAGGCAGCTCGACCTCCCACCGCGGCATGGCCGACTTCCATGGCATGCCTTCAATCGGCAGGCCCACTCCGCCCTTCTTGATGCGCCAGAAGAGGTAGCTTTCCTGGAGCATCGCGATCGTCGTCGGGTCGGAGAAGTTGGCCGGCGGGGGGTTGAAGCCGCGGGCAGCCGGACCCTTGCCGTCGAAATTTCCGCCGTGGCAGGGAGAGCAGAACGCGGCGTAGAAACCCTTGCCCTGCATGATGTTCTCCGGCGTTTTCGAGACGGGGTTCGACAAACCGGTGTACTCGCCCGGAGGCGCGGGATGAATGGTGCGGTTTTCCGCGGGCGGCGCATCACTCACTGCCGTACTTCCATAGGTCTGCCAACCGACCAGCAACGGAAAGAGGATCAGCACGCCGTAACGCGCGGTCTGCAGTGCGCCGATGTTCTCGCCGGTCAGGAAGCGTTGAATCGGTCCCCAGAAGGCGTCCTTCGACTCGCCGCTCATGGTGTAATAGATGACAATCCCCGCCATCGTCAGCATGAGGTACAGAAAGATGAGGCTGGAGGGCAACGGCGCTGAACCGGGAATGTTGGGCACCACGAACTTCAACAGGAGATAAATGACGACCAACAAGATAATCGGTTTAGTCAATGCGCCCATGGGTGCCTCCTCAACGTGCCTGTGCGACGGCGACCGGTCCGGAATCTCCGGCCTTGACCGGCGCGGATGGTGCCTGTCCCGGCACTTCGAGCTCAGACGGACTGACGGAGATCGGCTCACCGCTCATCTGCTGCAGGAACGCGATCACGGACAAAATTTCATTTTTCGTCAGGCCGATGGGGTTCTTGTTGATGTAGGGCATGCGGGCCGGATATTCCTTGGGCGGCCCTTCGTGCCGGTAGTCCAGGTAAATGTAGGCCTGCGGCTGCGTCAGGCTTTCGAAAATAAACTCGCGGCTCAGCTTCGCGCCGATGCCTTTGAGGTCCGGACACCGCGCCGATTCGCTCGGGCCGATGGAATGGCACAGCGCGCACTGCCCCTTGCTGAAAAAGATTTTCTGCCCGATGGCCGCCAAGTCGGTCGGGGTCTTGACGGTGGCGATGTCGAATTTTTCTTCGGCGGGCGGCAGCGAGGCCATCTGCGGAACCGACAGCGCCACAAGCGAGAAGAGGCCCAACACGATGGCGACAAATCCGACAACGCGGGCAAACTGGGCCCGGATAAACAGTAAAATGACGATGCCCAGTCCGACGACCGTCAGACCGATAAGCTGCAGCTTGACGACTTCATCCATATGCTTCCTTCAATGCGCAAATGAGAAATGTTGCCCTCTCACATTCCTTTATTGCTCGTTGCCGCGCGGAGGTGATCCGCCTGCCATCGCGGGCACGCCGTGCGGCAATTTGCCCTTCTCTCCCCCGCCATAACCGGTGGCCTTACCTTTGTCTCCCATCGTTGCGACCCAGAAAATAAAGGCCACGAGCATGCAAAACAGGAACGTATTGAGCGCCATGAACGCCGCGGCATATCCCAACGCAGGGGAAAAGGCATATTGCGACGAGTCCCGCATGACGCCGTACACATGCCAGTGCACACGCGACGAAGACCGGGCATAGCCCATGAGGGTCATCAAGAGAATGACCATGACGGCGTTCAGCACCAGCGCATACCCGGCGCGAGGTGGCATACGACCCCAAACCATTTCCGTGGTCGTCTTGGCGCTTTTCAAAAGAACCGCTGTGAGCGGCGTAATGGTCAGCATCACGAAGAGGACGATGAGCACTTGCGATGTCGAGAAGTAGTTAATGCGGACGATCGCCGGAACGAAATATCCCCACACACCTAATACGATCACAACAATAGCCGCCACGCCGAGCACACCGGACATAAAGGCCCTGGCCACTTTGGCCCAGGTGGCCGTTTCCTGTTTGCCTGCGCGCCAATACATGATGAAGCTCATGAACGTGACGAGGATCATCAAATTGGCCACGGTCATCTTCGCCGACATGACGCCGAAGACGCCGAGGAGCGGATGGTGCGTGCCGCCCATTTTGCGCGCTTCCTCGAGGCTGGCGACCAGTGAGTGCGGCGTCATCCAGACACCTAGACAGACCAACAGGATGATGAGCATCGCCATAATCGGCTTGCGATAGCTCATCTCGGAACCGGGAATCCGGTAAGTGATTCCCATCCAGAAATAGTAGTTCGCGCCGAGGAAGAGCACCCCGATCAGCATGGCCTGAAGAATGAAAAGCCAGGAGAGGAATCCGCCCATGAGCGTGATACCCATCTGCTGGTTGTACTGATAGATTTCGCGCATCAGCCAGTACCCCGCGAAGGGCAGAGGCAGCATGCCGAACACGCCGATGAAATTCCCGACGTACCCCATCCAATCATAATGGTCACGTTCTTCAGACGTCTCTGCAGCGAGGTACCGAATACCGGCGTAAGCCCCACACATAAATCCACCCAGTACGACGTTCGCGATCAATCGATGGATGTTGACCGGCCACCAGGTCGGATTCCAGGTTGCGGCCCAGGCCCGCGCCAAGTCGGTGCCTTCCGCGATCACGACTGGACTCGCTTGGAACGTGGCCCAGGAGTTCGGTACGATCATGATGAAGAACGCAAAGAGGTTCAGCAGAAACCCCAGGAAGAGGTGAAATGTCTTCTTTCCGCCGTCCTGCATGGCATCCCAGCCATACCAATAGAGGTAGAGCGTCGCGGTCTCGAGGAGAAAGAGGATGCAGTAGAAGACAAACGAGGGGAAAAAGATATCCGTCAGATAGTTCATCAACTTCGGGTAAAACCCGATCAGGAGAAAGAGCAGGATCCCACCGAACAACGCCGTCGTCGCATAGGAGGATGTCAGCAGCTTCGTGAATTCCTTGGCCAGCTTGTCATACCGCTTCTCGCCGCTTTTCCAGCCGACGATTTCGCAGACCCAGGCGAAGATCGGCACGCCCAGCACGAAGCCTGCGAGCAGCAGGTGCAACTGCGCAATGACCCACACGATGTTCCGGCTGCCGATGCCGGGAATATCGCGATATTCGACGGGACCGGCCGGAGCACCTTCCGCAGCAATACCCAACGACGGCAACGCAAGCCATCCCGCCGCAAGCAACCACACCGAGAGCCATCCCCCATGACCGCGTAGGGTCCGGAGCATTTGCTGGAGCTGTCCGCCCTGGTGTCGCATGGCACTCACCTCTTCCAGTCAGGCACGATTACGGTTTCTTCTTCGGCGCTGGAGCCGCCGCCTCGCTCCCGGCCTTCTTTCCCTTGCCTTTGTCCTTCTCCGCCTCGGCCTTCTGCTTTTCCAATGCGTCGATCTGCATCGCTAACTGCGCGATCATTTTTTCGTCTTTGTTCAGGGTTTCGACCGGCTTGAAGAGCGGCTCGGCTTTGGCGTCGGGCTTCTTGCAGCATTCGTGAGGATGGGGAGTCGTCACCGGCAGCGCAGCCCAAAAGAGGACCGCCAGCACGACGCCGCCCAGGGTGATCGACGTGAGCACCAAGCCCTGATCCGCCGGCACTCGCATCAAATCCCATCGCTTCACGATGTTCTGATAACTGTCCGAGATCGGCCGTGCCGTTGCCGCCGTGCTGCGAATGATCCGCCCCACGAGCGAGACGCCAATGAGGAGCAGGACAATTAAAACCACCGTTGAGACGCTGCCCCACAGACTTAGTTCCACGGCGATGCGTTCCGCGACGGGAACGCCTTTGAGGAGCTCGAGTTCCATGAGCGAATGGGCCATGGAGATGGCCGTCGAGGTCACTGTCCCGACGATGAACCACACGAGGGGGAGAAAGACCGCGCCGACGACGGCGCTTTTCCACCAGAGCGTCACTCCAAGCCCTTCGGGCGGCTCCTTTCGGAATTTCTCGAGGAAATAGGTGCGGCCGACCAGGCCCAACGCCCAGATATCAATGGGGATTGAGAGCAGGAACAACAACGCGATGCCCGCCCCTTCTCCGATATGCGACTCCAGGCCCATCGTAATGATCGGCACCGCAAACACCGTGACAGGACTGGCCAACAGCATCAGAAAGCCCAGCCCCAGCCGGTTTTCGAAATGCATCAGATCCATAGCAAAAAAGACCAGCACAAAGGCCAGCTTGATCGGGAGGCCGGTCCAGAAGGCGGACCAGAGCACGCCGAGACCGATCTTCGTAGGGGACACGTCGCGTTCGTCGCTCATAGCTTCCTGCGACCGGCTTGCGCCGATCTTAATCCAGAAACTCGCGGTTGATGATTGCGGACACCGTAAACAACAAAATCGCCACCATCACGACGATCCAGCCGATCAACGCGACCGGACGCTTGAAGATGTTCCGTTCGGGATCGCGGTCGATGAACGGCAGCGCCGCCAGCAGGGCCATGAACGCGCCGGGCAGGGCGATGGCCCCGAGGAACTGGCCGAACTCACCGGCAAAGATTTTCAGCCGCAGGAGTTGGAACAAGAAGAGAAAATACCATTCGGGCTCCGGATGGTAATCGCCGGGATCGGGCGTCGCTTCTTCGAGCAGCACGACCGGCTCCCAGAAGGCCATCGCGACGATGCTCGCGAACACCACCGCCATGCCGACGATGTCCTTCCAGACTTGGCGCGGGAAAAAGAAATCGGTTTTCGCCTTGATTTCCTCCGGCGTGCCCCGGAACGGACCGGCCGGACCGGCCGCACGGAACAGGAACAGGTGAAGACCGGCGAGGCCCATCAGCGCGGCGGGAAGGATCATGACATGGATCACAAAGAAACGGCTCAACGTCATTTGGCCCGGCGTCGGGCCGCCCTTGAGAAACCGAGCCATGAAATCGCCGACCAGCGGCGTCTTGTCCATGATCTCCACGCCGACGGTCGTGGCCCAATAGGCGCGCTGATCCCACGGCAGGAGGTAGCCCGTAAAGCCGAAGCCCATCACGATGCCGAAGAGCGCCAGTCCGACCAGCCAGATCATTTCCCGGGGAGGCTTGTAGGCGCCCCAGAGAAACACCTGCGACATATGCGCAAAGACGCAGACGACCATCGCGGTGGAGCCCCAGAAGTGATAACTCAGGAGGAACCAGCCATAGTCGACGTCGTGGATGATGTATTGCGTGCTCGCGTAGGCATGATCGGCGGTCGGCACGTAATAGAACATGAGGAGAATCCCCGTGACCGCCTGCATGATGAAAATGAACAGGAGCACGGAGCCGAACACATAGGCCCAACGGGAACCGCCGGGCACCGGTTCGTTGAGCATCTTCGCCTGCATCTGCTTGAGACCGACGCGCTCGTCGACGAAGGCGATGACCTTTTCGATCACGGTAGGCTGGCTGCTGGGGAGCGACGAATGTTCCATTAGACGATCCGAATCTGGGACTTCGTGCCCGCCTTAAATTCCATGTCGATGATTTGGACGTCTCCGCTTGCGGACACCTTGATCGGCAGCGCGTCGAGCGGACGCGGCGCCGGACCGTCCAAGACCTTGCCGGAGGCGTCGTAAATGCTGAGGTGGCACGGGCAGAGAAAGACCTGGCCCAGCACTTTATGCTTCCGCCATTTATAACCGCAGCCCAAATGGGGACACTTGCCCGAAAACGCGACGTAGGGAATGTCCTTCTTGTTCGTCCAGACTGATTTCCCGGTCGCATCGCGAAATTCCATGTCTTTGCCCTGATAGACCTTGTCGAGCACCGCCGGGGTGGCCTTCAGGATCCAGACATTCTTTTCAACTTCCGCCTCCGGCAGATAGACTTCTTTGACATGTTTCTTGTACTTGAATTGCACCCCGATATCGTCCGCCTTGATCTTGCTGACGTTGCCGATCTTCAACCATCCGTTGTCCAACGGCGCATACATCGGTTTCATGAGATAGCGAAGGACGGGAAATGCGATTGGCAGCCCGATGAGGAACCCGATCGCATGGGTGAAGTTCATGAAGAACGTGCGGCGCTTGACGTTCTTCTCCAATTCAGGGAACGGAACGAGCACCTCGCCCGGAGTGACATGGAGATTGTCCTCCAGGTGGGCGATCTCGACTTCGTGGGTACTGAGGTATTCGTCGCGCTTGAATGGCGGCAAAGCCGCGACCTCGGCCGAGGCGTTGCGCAACTGCACGGCGTCGTCCGTGATGGTTTGGACAAGCGCCATCGACACCTGCCGCTCGCCGCTGCCGTTCATGGACACGACAATGTGGCTGATCTCGCGCGAGAGCGGGTCGACAATCACCTTCGTGACCTCGCCGATTTCCCGGTCCGTGCAGCGGACCTTTGACTTCAACTGCGGTTGCATCGTTTACTTCTTCTTGATCGGCTTCGGTGTATTGACCGACGTGTTCTTGAATGTCACGAGCCAGGTGGCCAGGGCGACCACGTCCGTCTCCTCCATGAGATCCTTGTACTTGTCCGGCATCTTGCCCTTTTCATACTCCTTCTCGAATCCCTCGGCCATCCAGCTCTTGGGATCAAGAATCTTCTGCTTGATGTCGTCGACAGTCAGGAGGTTGCCGATATTGTCGAGCTCGGGCCCTCGTTTCTTTCCGCCTTCGCCCCGAAGCTTATGACAGTTGTAGCATTCTTGAAGTTGCCATTGATCCTCCCCGATCTTGAGGAGATCTCCGCTTCCCGCGCCCGTCGTGGAGGGCGGGCTTCCGGGTCCGCCGGCCGCCTGCGCGGCGGGGGCCTGATCGCCGCCCAAGGCCTTGATGCGTGCAGCCAACGCTTTGGCCTGTTCATCGAGCGCCTTCGCCCGCGCGATCAACTCTTCGGCTTTCCCCTGTTCTGTCGCAGCCCGTTTGGGCTTCAGAATTTTTTCGATCTTCCCTTTTTCGTCCTCAGGATCGTACTGCGGCCACAGCGAGGCGCCGGCGATGTACACGACGCACAGGACGATGTAGAAAATCACCAGCGCGCCCACGGCTTTGACACCACTCACAGGCTTGAGGGACGGCAAGTCCAGGATGATGAAGACGGCGGTCCCCAGGAGGGCGTAGGCGAAGAACATCCACTGAAACACCGTCGGAAATTCGAGCGCTTTCGTGATGCCCAGGAGCACCGCGCCGACGATCAACCCGACGACGAGCTTCTTAATCACGTTCCCCATAACGTTCCTTTTCCTCGCACGAGGGTTCGATCTGACCTATTTCGCACCGGCAGGTGCAGGGCTACCTTCCGGCGCATGCGCTTTCGCCTCTGTCGGCCTGAGCGTGACAAAGATGGCGAAGCTGACCACGACATAGAACGCGACCGTGATGGCAGTAATCCACCAGGCCGAATAGGACAGGGTCGGGGTGAACGATTCGGGCGTGAAGTCCGGCAGCAGGTTGTACGTATGGAAATATTTTCGTAAGAGTGACCGGACCGCCCCCATCAACCCCATAGTCCAAATGGCGCTGAACGCAAGAAACACCAGGACGAACTGCGACGTAAAATCGATCTTTCCCCACACGATCGTGCCTTGGCTGATGGCACGATTATAAATGATGTAATTGACGACCGTGACGAAGACCAGTGTGAAGGCTGCGGAATTCTTGGCCGGCATCAAGGCGAGGAAATTCCAATCGGAAGGCAGTTCGAGATCCGCCACGAGCTTCGCGCCCGTGGGAACGAAACCGTGTGGCGTCAACCAGATGGCATCGCCGACCACGACCATCAGGAACCCCACCTTAATCACGGTCCGGGCGGACACCGTCAGCGGAATGAATCGGCCCAGCACAACGGGCAGCAAGGCCAGCGGAATCAGAATGGCCAGCGAGCGCGGGTCGGGCACAGGAAACATCGTCCATCCCCAGGTCATGACGAACGGCAGGGCGACCATGACGATCGGCGCGAAGATGGTCATTCTGACCCGTTCCACACCTTCGATCCGCTTCATGCTCAACCAGATGTAGTAATTGCTCGCGAGGAAGATGAGGCCAACCATGGCGCCTTGCATTTCAAAGAACATCGAGAGCTGATCCGCCATCATGTAGGGGCAGATCGACGCATCGTAATCGCACAGCTCATAGGCGAGCAGATAGCCCATAAAGGGCAGGAACAAGAGCGCACCGACGCCGATCAAGTTACCGACGAATCCCATCCAGTCGTAATAGGCCCGTTCGTCGTCCTTCTTCGCCGCCATATACATGTAGGCGGCCACGAGGCCGGTAATAAAACCGCCAAACGTGACGTTGCCGACCAGCCGGTGTAGGTTCATAGGCATCCAGCTGTAGTTATAGATCTTGTCCCACAGTGTCGCGGTCATGAGAAACTCCGTGGGCGAGACGCCTTCGGCCTTGACCGGAGTATTCATGAACGACGTCGGACCGTCGATCACGAACAGCGTGATGGTCCCGATGAGATTCAGCACCACCCCAAGCGCGATGTGGCGTGCCTTCTTGTCTCCCTTCCAGGCATCCCAAGAATAGAAATACATGTAGAGGAGAATCGTTTCCCCGATGAACAGGAGCGGATAGATCACCGCGAACACGAGGAAGAAGTGGTTGATCAGCCAGGTCGTGAACTGCGGGTAGGTCGCCAGCAGGACGAAGATGAAGAGTCCGCCCGTGAGGGCAGTCATACTATAGAGAATGACCGTGACCTTCATGACCTCCTTGGCCAGACGATCGTAGCGGGGGTCCTGCTTCCGATATCCGAGCCATTCGGAGATCACGACGAAGATCGGGGCTCCGAGGATGAACGCCGCAAACAAGATGTGGAGTTGGGCGACGATCCAAACCGCCGTGCGGTTGCCCGTGTAAGGAAACTCAACCGGCGGGGCGCCGGGAGCCTGCGCAAAGGCCGCTCCTCCGAACAGCGCCAGAAGCGCACATAACGCCAACAGACCGCGGTGCCATGTTTTCATGATGTGTCGCCGCCCTCCTCGACGGATCCGTTGAAGCCGGCCGCGCCTTACTTGCCCGCCTCAGCCTTGGCCACCGCCATGGTACCGGCGTCCGCCCATTCTTTCTTGCCGTCGTCCCACTTTTTCCCGGACAGGCCGAAATTGCGTTCGAAGAGCAGGAGTTTCCAGCGGTCCTCTTCCGACAACTTGGTCTTCCACGCCTTCATCTTCGTGTTGGGCACGCCTTCCGAAATCCGCCAGAACCAGACTGAATCCGAATAGAGCTTCATGCGCTCACCGTTCCGGAAATCGCGGGCGCCGGCCTTGACTGGCTTGCCGTCCTTACCGTGGCAGCTGGCACAGTTGACGTCCGGATTCGTTTCCCCGATGAAGAGCTTGCGGCCTTCTTCCGCCTTAGCCGCGTCCGCCCACCAGCCGTCCGGCATATGTTTATCGGCGTACTCCGCAGGCGCGGGAGGTGGCGGGACGATCGGTCCTTCTCCGCTTTCTCCGCAACCGGCCATGATGAGCCCGAGTCCCATGAATAACCCCAGCTGCAGCGTTCTCCGTTGATTCATGACCGTTCTTGCTCCTTATAGATTTCAGACGAAAAAAAGACGCTTTACGGGAGTGCCATACTCCTGCTAAAGCGCCGATACCTCAAGATTCCGGAAAGCCACGCGCACTGACCCTCGCCACATTCTTCGACCGATCCGGCGAGGTGTCATCGCCCCACGGACCGCCATCGGTGTTAATGCTTTTTTTTCCTCTGGGCCCCGCCTCGTTTCTGCCCTAGTCTTTGCCGCGCCCTGACGATCCGTTTCACTCCGACAGCGCCCACGACGACGACTGCCGTTCCTCCTAAGCCCAACCACAGCCACACCGGTGGGCTGTTTACGTCACGGACACAGCTGGTTCCAAAATGGATTTGAACTTTGCGTTCGGACTCCAGATCTTTGGGATCGAACTGGATCTTATGATTTTGCTGTTCTCCCCTGGCTTCAACCAGGAGCGGGTCCCCTAAATTCTCGTTGTGCAGATGAAAGGTCGCCTTGTAGTACCCGTCTCCGTCCGTCTTGACGACCTGTCCATAGGAAATCTTGGTGTCTTTGACAAGGACGTCGGTACTGGCCATCCCCTTGCCATCTGTCCCGCACACGAACCCTTCGACGGTGAACCGATGATCGGCTTCATGCGTTGCCGAGCTCGCCGATGGAAAGGCAATGCTGAGGCACAGCCCGACACAGGCGACCGCGAGTCCTTGCCGTCGTTGCTCTCTATGCCGCAAACCAGAGCATGTCGCCCGCGAAATGGTTTCAAACAACAAAACGCCTCGCCACGACAGGCTTCGCCAGTTTTGAGGCCGATGTTTCTAGCATAGGGCCCCCTGGTTGTCAACGACAGGGCTAGACGAATCCAGCCGGCGGCTGACGTCGGACGCCAGCATTGGCGCTGGGAAAATGCGCTGTTGCGTGGGAGGAAAAGAGGAGGAAGCGACGCGGACGCGCGCTACAAATGCCCGCGGGTGCGGGCGTCTGCTTCAACTCGAGCGGCTTCGGCGAGGCGTTCGGACTCCTTTTTGGAGACCCAGGTCTCCCAGGATCTCCCGTTGGCGGTATCTTCACCAGTAAACGCCAGGGACGCGATCTTGGCGTATGCGATCTTGCGAGGAGCCGGATCATTGGCCGGGAACAGCTCGATCCATGGGTCAGAACCTGCCGCATCACGGTTGAACAGATACCCGACCAGTGACTCTCCGGACGTGAGCTCGAGCGTGACGTCTCCGCGGTAATCAAACGCGAGTTCGATGGCTTCGGCCAGGTCCTGCAGGGACGTGGGGCGAAACACCCGTCCCTCCAGCGAGCCGGATGCGGTGGCGGTGTGGTTCTTCGTATCGGTCATGATGAGAGCGCGGGATCGCCGGGCGTTTGCCGGGGAATGTTATCGCGACGTCGGCAAGAGCGTGAGCTTGGCTGTTCGCGCAAAGCCCGAGAGAGTCCCAAACGTATCTTCGACCGCAGATGCCTCGTAGCCGCAATGCACCATGCAGTCGGCGCATTTCTCATTCTTCGTCGAGCCGTAGTCTTGCCATGCCGTCGTGTCCATCAGATCTCGGAAGCTCTTGGCATAGCCTTCCTGCAGGAGATAACAGGGCCGCTGCCAACCGAAGACGTTATACGTGGGGTTTCCCCACGGCGTGCAGTGATACTCGCGGCGCCCCATCAGGAAGTCCAAGAAGAGCGGCGATTGGTTGAACTGCCAGGCACGCTTCGGACTGGTGAGAATCTTGGAAAACAACTCTTTCGTCCTGGATCGCTTGAGAAAATGCTGCTGGTCGGGCGCTTTTTGGTAGCTGTAGCCGGGAGATATCATCATGCCTTCGACGCCCAGCGCCATCATCTCGTCGAAGAATTTTCTGATACGCTCCGGATTCGCATCATCGAACAAGGTGGTATTCGTCGTCACTCGATGGCCGCGCTTGAGCGCGGCTTTGATCGCCCGCACCGCCACATCATAGACGCCGTCCCGGCAAACGGCCAAATCATGCTCGTCCTTCAGGCCGTCCATATGGATGCTGAATGTCAGAAATTTGGAGGCCTGATACTCATCGAGCTTCCGTTCGAGCAGGATGGCATTGGTGCATAGATAGACGTAGCGCTTTTGCGCAACAAGGCCTTGGACGATCGTGGCCATTTCGGGATGGATCAACGGTTCCCCCCCGGGGATACTCACGATGGGAGCGCCGCATTCCTCGGCCGCCGCCCAGCACTGTTCAGGGGTCAGACGTTTATCGAGGACATGGTCGGGATACTGGATCTTGCCACACCCTGCGCAGGCCAGGTTGCAGCGAAAGAGCGGCTCAAGCATCAAGACCAGTGGGTACCGCTTCACCCCTTTGAGTTTCTGGGTGAGTACGTAGCTGGCAACCCTGTACATCTGCGAAACGGGGACGGCCATTCAACGCTCCGTGATTCCAGATTAGATCGGTAACGGCGGCGAACCACCGGTGGGATAGCTACTTGTAAACGCAGGGGATTCTAACATCGAGGCTTGCGGCCAGTCAATTTCCTTTGCACTGAAGTCTTTCCTCACGTACGGGCCTAAACCTTTCAAGACCTTACTCGAGATGTGGTGATGAAGATTTGGAGTCGTTCGATATGTGGAGGCGCCGAGCGGGTTCGAACCGCTGCATCGCAGTTTTGCAGACTGCTCCCTTAGCCACTTGGGTACGGCGCCCCGCGGGAAACGGCATTATATCTGTTGATAAGGGCGGGAGGCTACAGCGAATACAGGCACTCTATCAGCAGTGCGAACCCTGTCGTCTTCTCCGGTTCATCAGAGGTTCAGGATTTATTGGAAAGCACGGGGATCTCTTTGCCGCGGGTTGAGTCGGGACCAGGCAAGGTCTCCCATCCTTCATTGGAAGGGGCTGCAGCGGCTTCACCGCTCGCCTCGGCTTCCTTTTCCTTGGCGAGCTGTTCCACCTCGTGAATCAGCGTGTCCATCAGCTCGTCCATTGGCACCTTGCGGACGAGCTTCCCTTTCTTGAACAGAATCCCTTTGCCTTCGCCGCCGGCAATACCTATGTCGGCCTCCTTGCCTTCGCCGATGCCGTTCACGACGCAGCCGAGCACGGATACGTTCAGGGGCGTCTTGATATGGCCCAGTTTCTTCTCCAACTCATTGGCCATGCGCACGACGTCGATTTCTACCCGACCGCAGGTCGGACAGGCGATCACATTGATGCCGCGATGGCGCAGCTCGAGCGACTTGAGAATCTCGAATCCGACCTTCACCTCTTCGACGGGATCCGCCGCAAGTGAAACACGTAGCGTGTCGCCAATCCCTTGTGAGAGCAGGTACCCCAATCCCATCGCTGACTTTACGGCGCCGGTCATGGCAGTGCCGGCCTCGGTGATCCCGATATGCAAGGGATAATTCGATTGATGAGCGAACAGCCAGTAGGCATCGATCGCGTGATGGACGTCGGAAGCCTTGAGCGAAACCTTTATGTTCGTAAAGCCGACGTCTTCCAGAGCATGCACGGCATTGAGGGCGGATTCGGACAGCGCTTCGGGTGACGGCCAGCCGTATTTGTCGAGCAGCGGCCGCTCCAACGATCCGCCGTTGACTCCCACCCGCAGCGGGATTCCTCGCCCGTTCACGGCCTTAATGACCTCTTCGACCTTCCACCAGGCACCGATATTGCCCGGGTTGATGCGGACGCAATCGACGATCTCAGCGGCCTTCAAGGCCAACCGATGGTCGAAATGGATGTCTGCGATGAGCGGCACCGTCATCGCCGCTTTGATGCGGGGAAGCGCGGCAGCAGCTTCTTCATCAGGCACCGCGACGCGGATCAGTTCGCATCCGGCCGCCTCAAGCTGCCGGATTTGCTCCACCGTCGTCGTCACATCTCTCGTATCGGTCGAACACATCGACTGGACCGAAACGGGCGCGTCGCCGCCGATCTTCACTTTGCCGACTTGAATCTGCTTAGTGGGGCGTCTGGTGATGTGCATTGAACAATCTGGGCGCTTAACTGCCCTGCTCGTCCCCGTGCGGCAGGTGATCGACCGCTGCGGAGAAGAGTTCCGGCTCCTGGGTAGCGATTGGGTTCTTCGTGACTAATTCCTTCACGCTGCGGTATATGCCATCGGTGGTCAATCCGTACCGTTCCCGTAGCAGGTCCTGAGGGCCTTGCTCGATGTACCAGTCTGGAAGCCCGATGACCTTCGTCTTGACGGTCACGCCCGCCTCGGACAAGGCTTCGAGAACCGCGGAGCCGAAGCCGCCCATTTTGCAGCCTTCTTCGACCGTCACGACGTAGCGTACCCGCTTGGCGATATTCACGATCAATTCCTGATCGAGAGGTTTGACGAAGCGGGCGTTGATGACCGCCGTCGACAGCCCCTCCTGGCTCAATTGTTCCGCCGCCTTGACCGCCGGCCATACCGACACGCCGATCGCGATAATCGCCACATCGGTGCCGTCCCGCAAGAGCTCGCCTTTGCCGATCGGGAGCTCTTTCTGCTCGCGATCCATCGGCACGCCCAGGCTGACGCCTCGTGGATAGCGGATGGACACTGGGCCCTCATACTGCAGACCGGTTTTGAGCATGTGTTGCAATTCGTTCTCATCTTTCGGCGCCATGACAACCATGTTCGGCATGTGTCGCAAGTAGGCGTAATCGAAAGCGCCGTGATGCGTTGTGCCGTCCTCGGCGACGAGACCACCGCGATCGATGCAAAAGGTCACTGGCAAATTTTGGGTGGCGACGTCATGTACGACTTGATCATAGGCGCGTTGCAGGAATGTGGCATACATGGCGACCACCGGCCGCATGCCCTGTGCTGCCAAACCGGCCGCAAACGTCACCGCATGCTGCTCGGCAATTCCCACGTCATAGAGGCGGTCAGGAAATTCCTTTTCAAAGGCGTTCAGGCCCGTGCCCTCGCACATCGCCGCGGTGATCGCCACGACCCGCTTGTCTTCACGTGCCGCTTGAATCAATGACTCGATGGCGATTTGGGTATAGGAAGGCCGCGCCGCCTTCTTCGCCGGCGCGCCGGTTTCCCGGACAAATGGCGGACAGGCATGGAACCACACCGGGTTTTTCTCGGCCGGCTCATAGCCCAGACCCTTCTTCGTAATGACATGCAGAAGGACCGGCCCTCTCATCTTGAGCACGTTCTCAAGGGTCAGGAGCAGATGCTCGAAATTATGGCCGTCGATTGGACCGGCGTAGCGGAATCCCAATTCTTCGAAGAGCAGCCCTGGGAGGATGGCACCCTTGGCCAACTCTTCTGCGCGACGGGCCAGCTTCTCGACGTCATATCCGATGTGCGGGATTTTCCTCAGCAATTGGCCGGTTTCCTCCCGCATTTTCGTATAAAAATCGCCGGTGAAGGTGCGGTTCAGATAGGAGGAAATGGCACCGACATTCTTGGAGATGGACATCTGATTGTCATTGAGAATGACGACGAAATCCTTGCCGAGACCCCCTGCATGATGCAGCCCCTCGAGCGTCATGCCGGCGGTCATGGCTCCATCACCAACCACGCAGACGACTTTGTGCTTGAGACCCTGCTGTTCCCGGGCCTCGACCATCCCGTAGGCGGCCGAAACGCCGGTCCCCGCATGCCCGGCATTGAAGGTATCGTAGACGCTTTCCTCGCGCTTGCAGAATCCGCTCAACCCGCCGTATTGGCGAAGGGTATGGAACTGCTCCCGACGCCCGGTGAGCAGCTTATGCGCGTAGGCTTGATTGCTGGTATCCCAGACGATCTTGTCCTGGGGGGTATCCATCAGGTAGTGCAGTGCCACCGTCAACTCGACCACGCCCAGGTTCGAGGCCAGATGGCCTCCGACGCTGGACACCGCTCCGATGATCTGCTCCCTAAGCTCTTGGCAGAGTTTGGGAAATTGCGCGGGCTTGAGCCGCTTGAGATCAGCGGGGCTGTGGATGGTCTTCAGAATCGACATGACGAAACTCCTTTGCGAGAGTTCATGCGCCCAGTAATCGGGCTGATTCCAGATAGGCTTGGCGAAGGGCTATGCGGTCTGCATGCTGGCGTGAGTAGTCTCACATAACCCTCAATTGCTGTCAAGCGGATAGGGGGTTAGGCGTTCTCGCAAGATCACATCTGGAAGCGGTACGTAAACAGGACCCCTAATGTAAAATCGGCAGCCCCACCCGTGACGAGGTCAACATTCTCAATGGCATAGGCCTGCCAGAGCCAATGTTGAGCAAACCGGTAGCTAAAGCCGGCGACCAATTCGGATACACCCTTATCGAAGACCTCCAGACCGACATTCCGGAAGGGGGTCGTGTAATAGTCGAACTGGACGGTCAGCGATATGTTTTCCGACCAAAGGTATTCGGCCGCGGCCATGCCCATGATCGTGGGATACAACGCAAAGCCAGCGATCCGCCCGGTCGGGGCCACGCCGTTCAAGTTGCCATGCATCACCCACCGGCTTCCAAGCGCCTTCTCGATCGCCACTCCGAGCCCAAAGTCCGGGCTGCCACTGCCGAAGAACTCGCTTTGATTTCCTGTCGGAAATTTGATCGCCGTCCGAATGGCAACGGCAGGAATGTGGGAGGTTTCCCTAACCACCTGATATTTAAACTGCAGCATGCTGTCGCCGAGGCCGAGCGCGCCGTTTGCCCCGTTGATGATCTGCTGCCCATTGCGCGTGATGTTGTAGACATAGTTCACATTGCTGAGGGCGCTACGGGCTGGCGAGAGGCCGGTTGTGGCCTGTTCGACGGCTTCGATCATGCCGGACATGAAGCCTGTCCAGCGGTACAGAAAGGGGAGTTCGAAGCCGACCTCGAGCTTCGAGGTCACGCCATACCGCAGGAAGAGGCCGTTCCGCAGGGTTTCGAATTTCATCTGGGCACTGGCATTTGCGGGGTTTTCTGAATACACCGCGGCGGTTTCGGCTAGTTCCAAGCGTACGTCGAGCGTCCCTTGGCTGAGCACGACGGCACGGTCTGCCGGCATGTTCAATACCAGTTGCTGGAGCGGGTTGAAGTTTCGTACGGGAAAGGGGCCGAACCCTTCGGCGGGAGCTTGAGACGGAGACAGACATAACGCGGTGGCCAACGCCCCCAACACTGCCCGGCGCGCTCTCTCCTTTCTCCAACGATCGGACGGCGCCGCTTCAGTAGGGGAAGTCCAGCCCCGCGAAGATGGCGCCACCCTCCTTGCTGAAGCCATAGTCGATTCGGCCGACGACGTTGGGTCGAACGATGCCCCGAAACCCGATGCCCGGCGTCATACGGTAGTCCTTGAAGCTGACATCCTTGAAGCTGTTGAATACTTGGCCTGTATCGAGAAACGTCGCCATTTCGAAATCTGCCGCGACGCCCGCAATCTTGGCCCGTGCAAGGTGAATGCGCTCCTCGATGCTTGCGGCAATCAAGTTTTTGTCGATGAAGCGGTCGACACCGTACCCCCTCAGATTGTTCTGACCCCCTAGTGAACTTTGCTCGAAAAAGGGGACTTGCGAGCCTAAGGTCGCCTGCAGATCTGCCCGGATGATCAGTATGGCGCGCTTCGACTCGCTGGGAAATAGCTTCTTTATGTCCAGTTCGTAGCGTGAATAGAGTGGGAATTCGCTATTATGGACGTTTTGATTCAGTTCGGCATAAGCGGTCACCGCCATGCCATCCGTCGGAGAAGTCAGATTGTTCCTTGTGTCGTAATAGAATGTGGCGCGGGTTCCGATGATGAGCGTGTCGCCCTCGACCCCTGGGACCGTTGGGAAGACATCACCCGTGAAGGGCAGGTCGGTCGCGCCCTTTTGAAGGCTGACTTGACGCACGCGTTGTCCCACGGCGATCTGGGTCACCTCGTTCGCATACACGCCGAACCGCCAGTTGCCCCGGAGTTCGCGGGCCGTATAATTCGTTTCATCCGCTTCGATGGTGGTTTGCCCCAGCCCAAAGAACCGGGATGTCGCGTTCTTGAAGAAGGAGCCGCCAAACGTCAGAAAGTAACGGCCGTCGGAAAAGGCCGGGTCGACATAGTTGAACAACAGTTTGCGTTCGATTCGTTCCGTGTAAGACGCGATAAACTGCATTTGACGGCCACCGGTGTCGTACCGGAAGAGATTGAACGTCCCTCTGGTGCCGACGATCGAGTTCTTGATGAGCATCGGTGCCATGAGATACCTCAGCTCGCCGTCGGGATCCGTGATCAGAATCGGCACGATGAGTCCGGCATCGCTGCCGTCGTTTTTCGAGGTCGAGGCCGACGGAATGGGGAACACCTGCGTGTCCGCCCCGACCGAGGTGACAGACAGCGGTGCCATCCCTGCGAGCAGGCATACAAGAAAGACGGCGATGCCGCGCAGGATCCTCATGGGCGATCGGTTCGCGTATGTTACGGGGATTTGATCTTTTCGGACTTCTTGCGAAGCTGCTCGACGAGGTCGGCGTAACTGCCGTTGCGGAGGATTTTGCTGAACTGCCCGCGATAATTATTCACGAGACTGACGCCGTCCACGACGACGTCATACACGCGCCAATCTGAGCCCTTGTGAAGCAGCCGATAATCGAGAGGAATCTCGGTCTTTCCCGTCAGGACTTTGGTCCGCACCTCGGCATACTCTTTTTCGTTCCGCTCATTCACGTACTGCACACCCTCACCTGAATAGGACTCAATTTTGTCGGCGTAGGTGTTCACGAGCAACGTCTGGAAGAGTGAGATGAATTCCTGCTTGTCCTTCTCAGCGAGGTTCGCCCATGGCGCGCCCAGCGACCGGCGGGACATTTCCGGGTAATCAAACCGCTCGCCGACGACCTTTTCGAGCAGCTGGCGACGCTCGTTCGCCTTGCTTGGCTGTTTGAGGTCCTTATCGGCCAGGATGCGAAGGACTTCCCCGATCGTGGCTTTCATGGCCTCGGTCGCTTCGCCGGCTTGCGCACGGTCGGCGGCAATGCCTGTCAACAGGACTGTCACAGCCACGACGAGGCTCCTCAGCCATGCTCCACCGAACTCCCACTGCACGCAGGCACCCATCTTCATAATGACCTCTCCCTCTTACACGTATGGCGACCGGCTCGACGTCAGTCGGCAGGTCATTTCACATTACCATGGACGTACTGGCTCACCAACTCTTCGAGATCAAGACCGGACTCCGTGTCGCGGATGGTGTCGCCGGGCTTCAACGGATCGCCGCCGCCGCCGGGCGAAAGTGCCAGAAATTTCTCGCCGATGATGCCTCGCGTCTTGATCGACGCAATGGTGTCCGTATAGAGCTTGACCTTATTGTCCACGGCCAGAATCACGGCGGCTCGGTCCTCGTTGAGGGTAATCGCCCGAACGCGTCCGACCTCGACGCCGGCAATTTCAACCGAAGATCCGGCCTTCAATCCCGAGGCGGTGTTGAACTGCGCGATCACTTCATAGACGTTCCCGCCGATCAGCTCGAGTTTCCCGAGCTTGATCGAGAGATAGCCGAGACAGACAATGCCGACCAGCACGAATACACCGACGATGAATTCCAGTTTTGCTTTTTCCATGTGTCCGCTCCTTCGTCGTCTCAGCCGGCCGCTTCTTTCAACGATACCGGTCCGCTGACGGAAATGAACTCGTGGATCTCCGGGTCGGTGGTCTTGACGAATTCGGCGGCCGGCGCCATCAGGGCAATCTTGCCTTTGCGCAGCATCGCCACCCAATCGCTGATGCCGAAAATTTCAGGGATCTCGTGACTGACCATGACGGCGGTAAATTTGAACCGCTGGTGCATGGCCACGATCAGGTCGTGAATCGATTTCGCCATCAAGGGATCCAACCCGGTCGTCGGTTCATCAAACAAGATGATTTCAGGCTCCATTACCAGCGCGCGGGCCAAGCCTGCCCGTTTTTTCATGCCGCCGCTCAATTCAGCCGGATATTTATGCCCCATGCCGGCCAATCCAACTTGTTCAAGCTTCTCGTCCGCCCGTCTGGACACTTCCGCGCCCTTCATGCGCAGCTTTTCCCGCAACGGGAACGCCACATTTTCAAAGACTGTCAACGAATCGAACAGCGCCGCCCCTTGAAACAACATCGCAAACCGTTTGCGCACCTCATTGAGCGCTTTCCCTCTCATTCGGCTGATTTCCTTATCGCCGACCCAAACCTGGCCGCGGTCCGGCTGCAGGAGGCCGATCATGTGCTTCAAGAGCACGCTTTTCCCCTCACCGCTTCTGCCGATGATCGTGGTCAGTTTGCCGGCTGGAATGTCGAAATCAACGCCTTGCAGGACGCGCTGACCGCCCAGCGTTTTTTCCACCCCGACGAGTTTGATCATGGCTACAGCAACACGGACGTAAGGAAATAGTCCCACACGAGAATCAACACCGAAGACAGCACGACGGCTTCCGTGGTCGCGGTGCCGAGTCCTTCGGCGCTGTGTCTGGTGAAAAATCCCTTGTAACAACAGATCCAACTGACGATCAGGCCGAAACTGATCGATTTGAGAATGCCGCCGTAGACGTCTTTCCACTCCACAGCAGACGCGATCGAGTTCCAATACGCGCCTCCATTGCCCCCCAGGAGTTCGACGCCGACGAGATAGCCCCCGTAAATGCCTACGACATCGAAAATGGCCACGAGCAGCGGCACGCCGATCAACCCGGCCACCAACTTCGGAGCGATCAGATATTGCAGCGGGTTGATGGCCATCGTGTCCAGCGCATCGATCTGCTCGGTGATGCGCATGATGCCGATTTCCGCCGTCATGGCGGACCCGGCCCTCGCCGTGACCATCAATGCCGCCAAGACCGGTCCCAATTCCCGGATCATGCTCAAGGCGACCGCCGAGCCGAGCAACCCTTCCGATCCGAACTTGCGCAAGGTGTAGTACCCTTGCAGCGCGAGAACCATCCCCGTAAACCCCGCCGTGAGCACGACGACGAAGGTCGATTTGTAGCCGATGAAGTGCAGCTGTTTGACGATCTGGACGAACCGCAACGGCGGCCGCGTGAGCCAGGCAAAGGAGGAGAGGACAAAAAGCAGCATGCGTCCCATTTCTTGAATCACCGAGATGCCCCATGCGCCAACACGTGCGACCATCATGCCCTTCCAACGTGCGAGATTGGTGACAGCCCAAACCCGTTGACGGCGCAGGCGGCACAGAGGACCGTGAGCCGTGCGGCTGCCAGCCGGCTTTGTCGCCTGAGCCGATTGAGACCATTGAGACTCGAGGGGGTCATGATCATCGCGCCGATTCCCCGCATCCATCCCCACGGTTTGAGAAACGCATTGAAATCCAGGGGGAGATCTTCCCCGGCGACGTCCGAGACCGTGCGGACGACGGCAAAGGGGACGCCCTGCGACTGGGCCACTTGTCCGATCGCGGCACTCTCCATATCAAGCGCCACCGCGCCCGTGAGGCGGCTCAGGCTCTGCTTTTCGACCGCCCGGCACACCACCGTCGGCAGCGAGACCACCGGACCGTTCCACACCGCCATTCCAATCTCTGTGGCAGCGGCTTGTACCGCGCGCAGCACCGTCTCGTCACAGACGATCGGTGCTCCGGCCTGACTCCAGGCTTTGTCGAATCTCCCCCATAGGACGCGGGTCGCCACAATCACATCTCCGACCGCCGCCGCGGGCATGAGTGCGCCTGCAAATCCGGCGGAAATCGCCAAGGCCGCGCGATGCCGATTCAAGACCGCGCTCGCCGCGGAGGCCGCCGCCTTCGGTCCGATGCCCGTGGGAACAAGCCAATATGTTCGACCGGCGTGCCGACCGGTGAAACAGTTCACACCTTCAATCTCGATCCGTTGCTCGATTGCCATGGCGCGCCGTAGGGCGGCCAACTCCCATCGCGTCGCGGCGAACAGAACGACGGTACTGGAAGAGGAATCACCACTGGAAGGGGCATCAATGAATGACGTCGGCCGGTGTTGGCTCAACGATCGAACCGGTAGCACCCAGTCGTCAGCATTTGATCCCGCACTTCGTCGGCTCGCATTCTGCCGCGCGTTCGCAGATTGCGATACATGGCGAGTGCCCATAGTGGGAAATACTGACAGTACCAGTGATAACGAAGGTAGAATACTCGAGGGAACCCGGTCCCGGTATGCCGCACCTCTTCCCACGAACCGTCCTTCATCTGATGGCGGAGCAGGTAGTGAATGCCTCTCGCCACGCTGAATGAGTCCGACATGCCGGCCGACATAAGTCCGAGCAGCGCCCAGGCCGTTTGCGACGGGGCGCTTTCGCCTGTGCCGGCGAAGGCAGCGTCTCCATAGGAGAGACACGACTCGCCCCATCCGCCATCCGGATTTTGTCTGGATTCGAGCCAGGTGACCGCACGCCGGATGTATGGCTGTGACAGATCTTCACCAATCGCACGAAGACCGGCGAGCACGGACCAGGTGCCATAGATATAGTTCACGCCCCAGCGCCCGTACCAGCTGCCGTCAACCTCTTGCTCATGCTTGAGGAACGCAAGCGCCGGTGCCACCGCCGGATGCGACCGGTCATACCCAAGGGCGGCCAGCATTTCGAGACACCGTCCGGTCAAATCGGCGGTGCTGGGATCGAGCAACGCATGGTGATCGGCAAAGGGGATGTAGTTGAAGACGATCCGATTGTTGTCCTTGTCGTATGCGCCCCAACCGCCGTCGGAGCCTTGCATGGCCACCACCCATGCGGCGCCACGTCGAATCGAGTCCTGAAGTTCAGCGGGCTCGGGCATCTTCACCTTGGACAGAGCCATCAGCACCACCGCCGAATCATCGACATCGGGGTAGAGCTCATTTTCGTGCTGGAAGTACCATCCGCCTGGTTCGGCCTGCGGAGCGGACACGATCCAGTCGCCAACGCTCTTCGTCTGCCGCGACATCAGATACGCGGCTCCTCGTTGCAATGCCGGATGGTCCTGCGGCATACCGGCCTCGACAAACGCGTTCATCAGGAGCGACGTATCCCAAATCGGCGAGTGGCACGGCTGTAGGTGCAAGGCCTCCAGTCGTTGATCACCGACGGACACCGTATCGTAGATTTCGAGATCTTCGATCTCCCTGAGCGCCTTGTGCACCAACGGATCGTCAGCCTGATAGCCCAAGCACTGCAGCGCCATGATGGAATTGGCCATGGCCGGATAGATGGCCCCCAACCCGCCGCTGCCTTTGATATGTTCCAGCATCCATGTCGAGGCGCGATGCAATGCCTTTTCGCGCAACCACATGAGCGGCATGTGATCGTAGAGTTTAAGCATCGCATCCAAGGCCACAAAGATGTTGTGCGGCGTGAGCCACTTTTGATCCTTGTTGAACGGCGGATATTTCCAATAGCGAATTTCGGTGCGGGGCACTGAGTACAATTCCTCGATCCCCTGTTCCTTCGGGATGCGACAGGCCGGGCGGTGTGCGAACACGATGAGCAATGGAATCAATACAGCCCGGGACCAATAGGAGATCGCGTAGATATTGAAGTAGAACCACTTGGGAAGAAACATCAGCTCGACCGGCATGTGCGGGATGCCTTCCCAATCGTATTGGTCGAACAGGGCCAGCGTGACCTTAGTGAACACATTCGCCTGGACGACGCCGCCTTTCTCGCGAATGCAATTTCGTGCGCGCAGCATGAACGGTTCGTCCCCCGAAATGCCGCTGAGCTTGAGGGCAAAATAGGCCTTGACCGACGCGCTGATTTCCGAGGGACCGCCGTAGTAAATGGGCCACCCCCCGTCCGGCAACTGTGCGGCGCGCAAATACCGGACGGCCTTGCGTTCGCGTTCAGGGTCGACTCGGTCCAGCAAACGCCGGAGCATGAGATATTCCGCGGTCAGCGTGGTGTCGGCTTCAAGCTCCGCAACCCAGTAACCCTCCGCATGTTGCCGTGACAGAAACCAGGTTTGACTGCGGCGGACGGCATCGTCGATGGCATCGAGCTGACTGCCCGCCTGCGCGGTACCACGCCGTGACGGGCTCTCGACAGCGACAGCCGACTTATCGGACACGAGGCGCAACGATGGCGGGGAAAGAGGCTCGGTACTGAACTTATCTGGAACAGAGATGAAAAAACTATCGGACAGGCGGTCGAGGATGGTTCGGATCAGATTCATGGGTATTTGAAGGGCCACACACCGCCGTGGCGAGAACCCGAGACCTCAGATGGTTGCCTCCGGCCCTGCGGCACAGCAAGACGTGTGACCCACCCATTTCTGGTTCTCGTTCGAGGGGGATATAACAGAGGGTCTGACCGAAGTCAAGCCAACGAACGCGGAAGTCCTCTGAACTATGGGGATTTTTGACAGTCCCGCGCGTCCCTCATGCGGGCTGCAGATCGCTCAGCCGCACCGAAACAAGCTTTGAGATGCCGGGGTCCTCCATCGTGACCCCGAACAGCGAGTCGGCGATCCCCATCGTCCGCTTGTTATGAGTGATCACCATGAACTGGGCCCCTTGGGCCAGTTCGCAGAGCACAGTGGTAAAGCGCCCGATATTTTCTTCGTCGAGCGGAGCGTCGATCTCGTCGAGGATACAGAACGGCGTAGGACGGATGAGGAAGCTGGCGAACAGCAGCGCCATGGCCGTCAGCGTCTTCTCGCCGCCGGACAGCATCGTAATGTTCTTTAAACGTTTTCCCGGCGGTTGTGCGACGATCTCGACGCCGGGCTCCTGCGGCCCCTTCTGCTCCGCCGTTTCGTCCGGCGCCACCTCGACCAATTGCAGCTCAGCCCGGCCGCCACGGAAGAACTTGGCGAACACTTCACCAAACTTTTCCTGGAGTTCGGCAAAGGTCGTGGCGAACATGTCTTTGGTCGTTCGGTTGATTCGTAGAATGATTTCTTTCAGGGATGCAATGGAGTTCGACAGATCCTGCTCCTGGGTCGACAGAAACCGATGTCGCTCCTCTAGTTCCTGATGTTCATTGATCGCGGCCAGATTGATCGGTCCCATCCGCTCGAGCCGCTCTCGGATCTTCTGCAGTTGTTGTCGCAACTCCTCTTCCGTTGGCGAAGGTTGGGACGGCGCATCCTCGCTGAGGAGGACTGGCGTGCCGGATTCCTCAATCGTGGACGGATCCACCTGGTAGGTCCCGGACAAGGTCGATTCCACGGTTGCCAATTGTGTCCGGCCTTCCGCCCGTTTCACTTCAATGGTGAGACGAGATTCCTGGAAGCCCGAGAGCGTCTTCCGCACCTCGTCCAGGCTGGACTCCACCGCCTGAGCCTGTGCCATTTCCCGGGCCTGCCGTTCCTGCGCCTCCACTAACTGCTCCTTCAGACGGTCCATCGAGTGGCCAATCTCGCGGCACAAGGCCTCCTGCCGCTCACGCTCTGCGCAGCTCTGCGCCAGAGAAGCGGCCAAGGCATCGACGTGCTGAGTCAAACTCTCGATTCGTCTGGCCGTCTCCTGCTGCTCCTCGCGGACACGTCCCAGATCAGCCTGGCGGTGTTCGCGTGTATTCCGCGTCCCCTGTGCGCTCAGCTGAGCTTCCGTCAACCGTTGCTGCAGCTGATGCAGGCTCTGATCCAACTGCGCGACCCGGGCGTGCACCGCCTGCAGCGCACCGTCCTGTCCGGCTTTTTCGGCGATCCATTGTGCCAACTGTGCCTGACCTGAGCGCGCGTCCTGCTCGAGGCGTCGGATTTCGAGCGAGCCCCGCTGCGCATCCCCCATCAACGTTTCGATGCGCTGAGTGAGATCCCCTAAGAACAGCTGCAATCCCGACGCATCCTTATGCAGGGAAAGGGCCTTCATTTCTTCGTCGCGCAGCGTTTCCGCAAGCCGCCGCCCCTCCTCGCGTAATGATTGGCTCTGCATCTGCAGTGCTTCCCGTCGCTGACGGGCATGTTCCACTGCCGCGCTTAACGCGGTTCGCCGCTCCTCCAATTGCATCACTTCGCGACGACGTTGCAAGAGTCCGCCCGTTGCGCCGACCTGCCCGCCGGTCACCACTCCGGCTCGATCCAGGATCTCTCCGGAACGCGTGACGAATGTGGGGCCTTCGATCTCGCCCCAGGGCTGCTGCTCCCAGAGCGCCATCGCATCGTGCAACGTCTCAATGAACACCACGCCGTCGAACAGATAATCGCGCGCGGCGATGCGCGAGCTATTGACCTCGATCAGATCGATCGCCCGCCCGATAATCCCTGGACGGTCCGCAAGCGAGGTCCACCACTCGTTCGCCCTGGCGCTGACGGTCCATCGCGGTGTTTCGGGAATGAACGTTCCGCGGCCGAGCTCTTTCTCGAGAAGAAAGGCGATGGCGCCGGAAGCGGACTGCGGCCCATCGACACACCAGCCACGGACACGTTCTCCCAGGAGCGCTTCGACCGCCTGGTCCAAACCAGACGGCACGAGCAGCCATTCTGCCACTGCCTCCTGCACGCCGTGGCACGCCTTGAGCGCCGTCGCTTCTTCATTGCCAGGCCGGCCATAGCCCATGTCTTCCCGCAACACTCCCTGGAGTGCGCGGAGATGCGAATCTACCGCTGCCAATTCCTCCGATTGCCCGGACAACGCCTGCTCGACGGCCGTCAGGTCGCCCGCAATCGCCGTGGCGTGCTGTTCGGTCTCCTGATGCCGTCGGCGGAGATCGAGCACAATCTGTTCGGCCGCCTGGCAGGCTTCCTGGAGCTGCTGTTGTTTGTCGAGAGCGGTGTCATGCTGAGATTGGATGTCTTCCCGCTCCCGGGCGAGCCGTCCGTCACGGGCCGCGACCTCCTCAGTGCGGGCATTTAACTGCACCAGGTTCTGCTCGGCATTCGCCACTAAGACGGCCAAGTTCAAGACGTCCGTCCGGCCCCGCTCTTCCTCCTGCAGCGCCGCGGCCCGCTGCTGCAGCAAGGCTTTCATCTCCTGGTCCAAAGCTCCAAGCGCCTGCTCGCGTTCGTGGCAGTCCCGTTCAAGACGTTCCAGTTCCGTCAGCAGGGACGCTTCGGCCTCCTTGGCCTGCGCTTGCTCACGCGACAGCCGCTCACGTTCTTCAAGAGCCTGCTGCTGTTGTTGTTCGTAGAGTTCGCTCTTATTCCGTTCGACCTCGGCAGCCGTCAGGGCTTGTGCCTGCTGTTGCTCGACCTGCGACACCGCTTCGCGCCGCTGATTGATCGCAAGACCGGCGTCTGTAATCGCCAATTTGATGCGTTCGAGCTCGGCGTGGAAGCGCGCCTGGTGAGCTGTCTGCTCGGATTCCTGTCCAACCAGAGTTTCGAGCTCTTGCTCGATATCCGCAATGGTGCCGCGCAACCGGAGCAGTTCGTTCGTCAGCAGTTGCACCTCAAGCGTCCGTGCTTCCTGCTGCAGCACTTGGTACGATCGCGCCTGGCGCGCTTGCCGCTCCAACGAGTTTAACTGCTTTTTGACTTCGGCGATGATGTCGCGGACTCGAAGGAGGTTTTGCTGCGTCGCATCCAGTTTCCGAAGAGCCTCCGCCTTCTGTTTCTTATAGCGGACGATGCCGGCGGTCTCTTCGATCAGTTCGCGGCGGTCCTGGGGCGAGGCGTTGAGAATCTGGTCGATCTGTCCTTGGGCGATGACCGTGTGTCCCTTGGTTCCTGCCCTGGTATCGAGCAGGATGCTCCGAATGTCCTTCAAGCGGCACTGCGTCTTGTTGATGAGATATTCGCTGTCACCGTTGCGATAGAGGCGGCGCGTGATCATGAGGTCCTGGTATTCCGACAATTGGCTCGGCAGCCCATTTTGGCCCTCCACCTTCACCTGATCGAGCCCGCTGATCACCAACGACACTTCGGCCATTCCCAAGGGCTTCCGCAATTCGGTGCCGTTGAAGATCACGTCTTCCATTTTTTCACTGCGCAACGTCTTGGTGCTCTGTTCTCCCAGGACCCACAGGATGGCATCCACGACGTTGCTCTTGCCGCTTCCGTTCGGACCGACGATCGCCGTCACGCCATTGGGAAACTCGATCCGGGCTTCGGCGAACGACTTAAACCCCACCATCTCAAGCGACTTGAGATACATGCCCTGCTCCTTTGGTAGTTGATCGGATGGCGACGAAACGAGGCGAGATCACGGAGGGGTTTTGTAGCACAGCAGTGGAGAGAAATCAAAGAAAAATACCGCAGGTAGTGGATGGCCTGAAACCAACTACAACATTTGGGGAGGGCCGAGAGGGTCTATCGGGCTGGCGCTGCCACAGACTTGCTCGCAGGATCGATCGTGATCAACTCCTTGGGAAGCAGAAATTCGACGTCCTCCTCGATGACGGTAAGGTCTTCGACTTCGCCCGCGCCGTAGGTCTTCAAATATGTCACGACTTCTTCCACCAGCACCTCCGGCGCCGACGCTCCTGCCGTAATGCCGATGGCCTTGACGTCCTTGAGCCAGGCCGGATTGATGTCCGCCGCCGAATCGATCAAATAGGAATCGATCCCGCAGTGTTCGCCCAATTCGCGGAGGCGATTGGAGTTGGAGCTGTTCGGCGAGCCGATCACCAGGATGACGTCGACGAGTTTGGATAATTCCTTGACGGCGTTCTGACGATTTTGCGTCGCGTAGCAGATGTCTTCCTGGTGCGGCCCCTTGATGTGAGGGAACCGTCGGTGCAGCGCTCCGACGATGTCGCGGCATTCATCGACGCTGAGCGTGGTCTGCGTGACGTAGGACAAGTTCGTCGTAGTTTCGACATGCAGTTGTTCGACGTCTTCGACTGAGGAAACAAGATGGAACTTGTCCGGCACCTGCCCAAGCGTGCCGATCACCTCCGGATGGCCCGCATGCCCGATAAGAATAAGGTCATATCCTTGGGTGTAATCCCGATTGACCTCATTGTGCACTTTGATGACTAAGGGACAAGTGGCGTCAATGACGTGCAGCCGGCGACGGTTGGCTTCCTCCCATACACCCTTGGCGACGCCATGCGCGCTGAAAATGACCACCGAACCCTCGGGCACCTCGTTTAATTCTTCCACGAAGACCGCGCCCTTGTGACGCAGGGAATTCACGACGTGGCGGCTATGGACGATTTCATGACGAACGTAGATCGGCGCTCCATACTTCTTGAGCGAGAGATCGACAATATCGATGGCCCGGTCGACGCCGGCGCAAAAACCGCGTGGATTGGCGAGGTAAATCTTCATGAACATCCCCTTCTGAGACTCGGATCCCATCCACCTTACGTGAGTTGATCAGGCTCCGTCAACAGAATAGCCCCGGTCGCCGGCCCGGTTCTTCCTGCTTTTTCAAGCGCCTGTGCGCTTGACACCGCTTGCCTTGCCCCGTACGCTGATCCCACCTTCCATGGCCAGTGCCCCCGCCAAGAAAATTCTGATCATCGAAGACGAGAAGGATATTCTCCAGTTGGTCAAGCTGTACCTGGAAAAGGAAGGCTACCGTGCCGTCACCGCCGCCACCGGGACCGAAGGGCTGGACAGCGCGAAGCAGCACAAACCCGACCTCATCGTGCTCGATTTGATGTTGCCGGAAATCGACGGCCTCGAGGTGTGCAAACGCCTGCGGTCGGCGCCAGAGACCGCCATGCTGCCGATCATCATGTTGACGGCCAAAGCCGAGGAAACCGACCAGGTCATCGGTCTCGAGTTGGGGGCTGACGACTACGTCACGAAACCTTTCAGCCCGAAGGCGCTCGTGGCGCGAGTCAAAGCCCTTTTGCGGCGAGTCGATCGCAGCCGGCAGGAGACCCAGACCTCCTATCAGTACGGCAAGATCTCGATGGACTTGGACCGGCATGAGGTCACCGTGCAGGGCAAGGACGTGCCGCTCACCGCCAAGGAGTTCGGCCTGCTGGAGCATCTCCTGCGCCATCCCGGACGGGTCCTGACCAGAGAGGTGCTGCTCAATCAGGTGTGGGGCTACGATTACTTTGGGACGACTCGGACCGTCGACGTGCATGTTCGGAGACTGAAGCAAAAAATTCCCTTGCTCGACGAAGCGATCCTGTCCGTGAAATCCCTCGGCTACAAACTCAAGGAACCGTGATCGGCACACTTCACCCTCCGCTTCCACAATGACGCTTTCTATCCGATGGAAAGTCGCCCTTGCCATCCTGTTTGCGTTGGTCTGCGGATTTGTCGTCGCAGGGTTGCTCACCGCCCGCTCGCTGGCTGAGCAGGAACTGGCGCAATCCGAGCGGGCGCTGGAAGTCTCTACAAATCTTATTGCCTTCGATCTCCGTCCGCTTGTAACGGGGTCGCTTCCCCTACCGCCGATGCCGCAGCTTCAAGCGATGGTCCGGGAGTTGAGCCATCGAGCGCACGCGCGTGTGACGCTCGTGGATGCCACAGGCCGGGTGCGCGCCGACAGTGCGGTGCGTGATGAGGATCTGGCTGACATCGAGAACCATCGCACAAGGCCGGAAATCGAGCAGGCCATCACTACCGGGGCCGGCACGGACCTTCGCGCCAGCCATACGACGGGCGAGCGAACGCTGTACCGTGCCGTTCGTCTCGACCAACTCGCCTCTCCATCGACGGCGCTCTATCTGCGGCTTGGATTGCCGATGACCACGCTGGAACAGGAGCTGGCCACGCTCAAGCGCAATCTGACGCTGGCCTTCGGCAGCGCATTTTTAATCGCGGTCGCCCTGAGTATCTGGCTGGCCCGAAGTCTGACCAAACCCCTCTCGGACATGGCGACTGCGGCCCGTCAACTTGCGGGAGGTAATCTCGCCGTGCATGTCGAGACCTCCGCCCGCGACGAGGTCGGCCTGCTGGCCCACACGTTGAATCACATGACAGAAGAGCTCCGATCCAAAATCGAGCAACTGTCCGAAGACCGCGCTCAGCTGCTGGCCATGCTCACCTCAATGGTTGAAGGCGTCATGGTCTTGGATTCCAAGGGACGCATTCTCCAAGTGAATCCGGCCTGGGAGCGGATGTTCGGCGTGACCAGGGCCGAGGCTCGCGGGCGGCACTCCTCCGACGTCTTCGCTCATCCCAAATTGAACGCCACCGTTTCGGCCGTACTCACAGCTCGAGCCGGCCAGGAAGCCGAAATCGTGTTGACCAACGGACGCTGTCTCAATGTCGAAGCCTCCGTGGCCGGAGGCGAGCAGGACAATGAAGCCTGCGCGGTCCTCGTGTTTCACGACATCACCGAACTTCGGCGGCTGGAACACATCAGAAAAGACTTCGTCGCAAACGTATCGCATGAGCTGCGTACCCCTCTCACGTCGATCAAGGGGTACGTGGAAGCGCTGCTGGACGGCGGCAAGGATGACCCGGAAACGAGCGTGCGCTTTCTCGACATCATTTTGAAGCAAAGCGACCGGCTCAATTTGATTCTCGAAGACCTGCTCCAACTCTCGAAGATCGAATCGGGTCAGGTTCAATTCAAGCAGGAACCGTTGCACGTTGGCTCGGTGGTGGACCGCACTATCGCGATGATCAAGCCGCTTGCGGACAAGAAGCAGCATCGGCTTCGTGCGCAAGTGGACGCCGATCTGCCGATCATCAACGGCGATCAAGAGCGGCTGGTGCAGGTGCTCGCCAATCTTTTGGACAACGCGATCAAATACACGCCCGAGGGAGGAGAGATCACCGTGGCGGCCCGAAGAATCCCCGTCCTCGCCCATCGCACGGCCGACGGACCGCACACGGGGGTTGAACTCACAGTGACCGATACGGGGATCGGCATACCCGAGAAGGATCGTCCCCGCGTCTTCGAGCGATTCTATCGCGTGGACAAGGCCCGCTCGCGGGAACTCGGAGGCACCGGACTCGGTCTCGCCATCGTCAAGCACATCGTCGAGGGACATGGCGGGCAAATTCGGGTGGAAGGCAATGTCCCGAACGGCAGCCGCTTCGTGGTCTGCTTGCCCGCCGAGCCAGAAGACCGGGATTAGACGAATACTGACATGACCAGATAGATGATCGTCGAGAGCAGCCCAGCCCCAGGAAGGGTAAACAGCCACGCATACAGGATTCGCCGCGTCACCCCCCACCGCACTGCTGAAAGCCGCTTGATCGCGCCGACGCCCATCACGGACGAAGTGATGGTGTGCGTCGTGCTGACCGGCAGCCCGATATGAGCCGTGAACATCAGGACGGTTGCAGCGCCAGTCTCGGCGGCAAAGCCGTGAACCGGTTCGAGCTTCACAATATTCATTCCCAGCGTGCGCACAATCCGCCAACCGCCGGCCGCCGTACCTAACCCCATTGCCACCGCACACGCCCCAATCACCCACGTCGGCACCTCGGCCGACGGAATTTGTCCGGCCGTGAGCAGCGCCAACGTAATAATGCCCATGGCTTTTTGGGCATCGTTCGCGCCGTGACTGAACGCCATGAAACAGGCGGAGATTAATTGCAGCCGTTTGAAGAGCCGAGTGGCGACCGAGCGGGTCACGCGAAAGAACAGCCAGCTGATGAGGACCATGAAGGTCAGGCCCATCGCAAAGCCGAAAAACGGGGACAACACCATCGCTTCCAAGACGGAGCGCAAGCCAGTCAGTTTCACGGTGTCCCAGCCCCCGTGCGTCACGGCGGCTCCCACCATCCCTCCGATGAGCGCGTGCGAGGAACTCGTCGGCAAGCCCAGCATCAGCGTGAAGAGGTTCCAGCAGATAGCTCCAGCCAGCGCGGCAGCTACCATGTGCTGCGTGACGCCGGCCGGGTCCACGATGCCCGATCCCACCATCTTCGCCACCGCCGTAGACATGAAGGCTCCAGCCACGTTGAGCAGACCCGCAACGATGACGGCCACAAAGGGACTGATGACGCGTGTCGAGACCACAGTGGCGATCGCATTGGCACTGTCGTGCCATCCGTTCGAAAAATCGAACAGCAACGCCAACACGACGACCAGGAGCAACATTCCGGTAAGTTCAGGCATGGTGGGCGGCGATTGATGACACGTGAAGGAAAGTGAATACCGCTCGACGAACGAGTGACAATTGAACAGTCAATTCCGTCCTGACGCTCACAGGGTGTCACTCATGAAGATTGGCAGGATGGCCGCAGTGAGCGAGGAGGCAAGGGCGTACTCTTGTCGGTACGTCGAACCTCCGAGCGACGCGAGAATAACGCTGGCGGCCTTTTTTCAACATTCTGCTAGTGGTGTTTCAGCGCGATGCGCTCGAGAATATTCGCCACGTCTTCACAACGGTCGGTGCCGGCCTCAAACCCCTCGTAAATTTCTTTCCACTTGATAACCGCCATCGGATCGGTCTCTTTCTCGAACAGCGCCGAGATGGCATCACGGGAAATACGGTCGGCCTCGTTCTCGAGGCTGTTGACCTGAACGCTGCACTCTTTGATGTCCGGATGAGCCAGTCCCAGCCGGTCCACGCCCGCGCCCACCGCGACGGATGCCTGATACAACACGTCGGCCAACTTCACGGCTCGTTCAGTCGGCGTCGTGACCTTGTAGAGTACGAAGCGGTCGGCGATCGCCTCCGCCACGTCCAAGATATCGTCCAATGCGCTCGCTAAATCGTGGATGTCTTCACGGTCGATCGGCGTGATGAAGGTTTGGTTGAGCCGGCGGGCGATGTCGTGGGTAATTCCGTCTCCCACATGCTCCACCTCTTTGATCCGCTTGGCCTGCTCAGCCGGAGACTGGTAATTCTCCATCATCTCCTTCAACAGGCGGCTGCCTTCGATCATGTTGTGCGCGGCGTTCTTGAATAACTCAAAGAAGGCTTCTTCTCTTGGAATCAAACCGAACATCGTCATTCCTCTCTTCGGAACATCCGCCGCCCACTCTGGCTCAGTCCGTCAACGCGTCACCACCGGATGAGGCCGGAGGCCCAGGTCAATCCGCCGCCAAAGCTGCCCAACACCATGAGATCATGCGGTCTTACCTTGCCGGCTCGCACGGCATGGTCCAGCGCGATCGGCAGCGAGGCGGAGGAGGTGTTTCCCAACCGTTGAATCACGGAACAGATCCGGTCTGCTGGGACCGCCAGGCGGGTAGCCAGTTGCGCAAGGATTCTTCCGTTTGCTTGGTGAACGACGAATTGCGCCACATCCCGCAATTCCACGCCAAATTCCTTCAAGATGTCCCGCACCGCCTGCTCCAGGCGCCGTACCGCGAGACGGAACAGCGGTGCGCCGTGCATGCGCAGGGTGTGATCCCTTATCTCCAGTCTGTCCTGAGTCAAAGGCCAGCGGGAGCCGCCGGCGTGAATCCGAATCAGATCGTGGCGACCGCCGTCCGCAGCGAGGCGGATCCCGAGCAGGCCTCGGCCGGGCTGGCTGTCCTCTTGTTCGCCTTGTACGATCACGGCACCGGCGCCGTCACCGAACAATAGGGCTGTGTCGAGATCGTGCGGATCAAGCGTCCGGGACTTCACTTCGGCCGCGGCCACGAGGCAAGTCTTAATTTGGCCGCTTCGAATCATGGCATCCGCCATGGAAAGCCCATACAAAAAGCCCGAACAGGAAGCCGCGACATCGAATGCCGGCACGCTGCCGCAGGTCAATTTCCGCTGGACGTGACAGGCGGTCGACGGAAACGGCATGTCGGGAGAAGTGGTCGAAACCAGGATGGCCTCCATTGCAGTTGGTTCCAGCCCTGCCGCATTCAGTGCCGCACGAGCCGCCTCGACCGCCAAGTCTGACGATGCCTGAGCGGGATCCGCCCATCGCCGTTCCTCTATACCGGTGAGCCGGGTGATGGTGTCCGGATCGATTTTTAATGCAGCCCCGGCCTCCCGATTCGAGATCACCCGATCAGGGAGATACGACCCGGTTCCGATAATTTTGGATCGAATCATTGCTGAAATGCCAATGAGTTGCACTGAACCGCGGGATTATAGGTCCCGCGCCTCCAGGGGTCAACCCAAGCGGATGAAAGATTGCATTTGGAGTGCTCTCCTGCTACTTTTGAAGCGAGAGATGTTGGGCATCAACCACTTAGGGGCAATTCGATTTATGCGGCGGTTCGGCTTGACACTCATAATGAGCGCCGCCGCCCTGTGCCTATTACTGGCCTGCTCGAGTTCCCCCAAGACCAGCGACCCCACCTCAAAGAAGGCGCTCAGCGGAACGGACGAGTCGATTTTTCTCGGCGATACCATTGAGAAGAACTACGACCCCAACGTCATCATGAAGCGCGGCGAAGCCTTTTTCGAGAAAGAGGAGTACGCCGAAGCCATCGTCGAATATCTTCACTTTCTCGATCTTCACCGCAATCACATGCTGGCCTCTTACGCGGCCTTTCGGGTCGGTGAAAGCCATATGAAGCGGGCCAAAGGAGTTGAACGCGATCCGGAACCGGTTCAGAAGGCGATCGATTCATTCGAGCGGCTTCGTAGGGATTATCCCGGGAGCCGATACGACGGCCAGGCCGTGGAAAAGATCGACGAATGCCATGATCTGTTGGCCCAGATGCATCTCTTTGTCGGACGATTCTACTATCGACGCGAATCCTATTTGGCCGCCGCTCACCGCTTTGAACAGATCATGAAGATCTATCCCGACAAGTCTGTGGCGCCCGATGCGCTGTACTTCTTGGCGCTGAGCTATCACGATCTGGGGGCGGACGATTGGGCCAGTGAAAAGCTGACACTGTTGGCCGAGAAGTATCCAAACAGCGCACATTCCAGCGAGGGCGCGAAACTGCTCGCAAAGATCAACAAGTCTCAGCCCTCTGTCCTCGTTGCCAAAAAGCCGGACGCGCCCGCGGCCGTTCCCGCACCATCTTCAGCCGGAGAAGGTCAGTATTCGGCGCCTGGGGGAGGCGTCACTCCTCAGGTCGCTAATGGGCTCATGCGGCTTCCCTCGGCGACAGCCATGGGACAAGGGTTCGTGACCTGCCGACTCGGCGCCTGGTGCTAACTCAGGCGTCTGAAAAACCCTTCCAGCTTTGTTCTCACATCGTTCTGAGACTCGCCGTACGCGACTAATGTACGCCTCGCCTCTTCACTCGTTGCGGCCTCGCTGGAAAGGATTTTTGAGACGCCTGCTAGGACAAACACGTACCAACGTACGCTTCGGTGCCCCTCGCTCGTTGCGGCCTCGCTATCAACTGATTTGATCAGCCTGAAAGGTTTTGAGGCATGCCTGAGGAAGACACATCCAATCCTCAAGCAAACAAGAACAGCTGTTCTGGATTAAATTTGATAGCGCGAATGGGAGGCGTTACTGACCTAGGTACCAGCCGATACCGTACCGCTCGAGGAAACTCGTAATCATCGTCAACGAATTCGCATAGATCATGACGCCGACAATGACGAGCAGCACTCCACTGACGGTCGATACACCCCAGAGATACGCACGCGCTTGCTTGAAATAGGCCAGAAATCGGTCGACGCCAAGCGCGGTCAAAAACAATGGCAGACCCAACCCAAGCGAATAACTGGTCAACAACAGGACGCCGTTGAGCAACGAGTCGGTTGTGCTCGCATACAAGAGGATGGTACCAAGCACCGGACCGACGCAGGGTGTCCATCCTGCCGCAAACGCGATTCCAATGAGAAAGGACCCGAGATAGCCGACCGGTCGGTTCCTAAATTGAACCCGGTGTTCCACCTGCAAAAAATTGATGTTGAGGATGCCCAGCAGATACAAGCCAAAGATCACGATCAGCACGCCGCCGATGCGCCGGATGTGATCCTGATAGGTAATCAGGATCTGACCGATGAAGCTCGCCGAAGCGCCGAAGGCAATGAATACCGCCGAGAAACCGGCGATAAACAAGAGGGCGTTTACGACTATCGCGGTCCTGAATTGAGATCTCGCATTGGCGTCGGTCAGCTGTTCAATCGACAACCCCGTGATGTAGGAGATGTACGAAGGAACCAACGGAAGCACGCATGGCGACACGAACGAAAGCAGCCCTGCCGAAAACGCAGCGATCAACGAAATTTGGCTGAGAGATTGCGTCACGGGACTTGCCTAGCGTGTGAGACGACTAAGATTTCATCAGCATTTCGATCAACTGGTGCGCTTCGGGAGCCTCCCAGTCTCGGGCGCCAAAAATGTGTTGCCGTACGATCCCCTGCCGATCAACCATGAAGGTCATTGGGAGCGTCCGCGCGCCATAGGACAAGCCGACCCGAAAGTCCGCATCGTGGAGGATTGGGAAGGTGAGCCTATTCTCTTGCTGAAACGGTCTCGTCACGGCCACGCCTTGCGCATCGGTCGAGACCGCAAGAATCTCGAAGTCCTTCCGATCATAGGTGCGGTACAGCCGTTCCATGGCCGGCATTTCCACACGACAGGGGCCGCACCAGGTCGCCCAAAAATTGAGGAGCACCACCTTCCCCCGCAGGTCGGACAAAGAAACGATCCGCCCCTCCATGTCTCGAAGCTGGAAGTTTGGGGCGGGGTCGCCGGACTTGACCACGCCTCGCTGCGCGATCGAGGCCGCGCTGTCGGCGAAGGCCACCGGCGAAACACCCGTCGCCATGAGTAGCGAGCCGAGTCCGGCGATGAGGATGATTCTGTTCATCCCCGCTTTCCTTCCGATGTCACCGGAAAAGACTGCTCGGCTGTCTTGGGTGTCACGTTCAGAAGCTTGGTCAATACTTGTAAACTGTCGAGCCTCGTCCAATCGCGCGGGCCAATCACAATTTCGCGAATGATGCCTTCCTGATCGATGATAAACGTTTCCGGCACCCCCATCCGCTTATAGGGTTTGTCCGTCCGGCCCCACGAATCGATCAATACCGGGAACGTCAGGTTCATGCCTTTGACAAATGGGGGGATGTCCTTCGTGGTCGTCACCCGGTCGATGCTAACGGCCAAAATGACGAGGCCGTCCTTTTCGAAATTCTTGTTCAAAATTTCCATCGACGGCATTTCTTCACGACACGGCTTGCACCACGTCGCCCAAAAGTTGAGGAAAACCACCTTCCCACGAAAGTCGGTCAGGCGATAGGGCTTGTCGTTCAGATCAGAGAGCGAAAAGTCTGGCGCGGGTTTGCCGACGGCGAGCGGCTCATACTTGGCGCTCTGGAGCCACACGAGGGTGAAGACCGCGATGAGAATGGCCGTGCCAACGCCAAGAATCAACAGGCGCGACTTGCCTTGCGCAGGAACCGTGACAGGAATCGTCTGCTCGGTCATGAAAATTCTCCGCTACTGTCTTGTCGGATGCTCACTTCTGCATCCTCCCGACCTAGCGATTGCTCTGCAATCGACTTCCCGGGACGCGCCGATCAATATTCTCCACCCACCCCGCCGCGCCGAGACGCGTCGTTGGCCGTGAAGGCCGAAGCGAGCGAGAAATCGAGGAGGTACATACCACGCTTCACTTGAGCCGCTCGCGTCGATCAACATGCGAGCGGAAAGTTACATTGCCTCCAGTACGCTGGTACAGGAGGTCGAGAGGAACGAGCGACCGAGAACGAAGTTGGAGAAAGTTTTTAGCATCAGACTAGGCATAGGCATGCAGACCGGACAATAAGAAATTCACACCCCAGAAACAGAAGATGACCATCAGAAAACCGAATACGGCGTAGATCGCCGCGCGACGGCCTTCCCAGCCCCGGGTCATGCGGGCGTGAATGTACGCGCCATAGATCAACCACACGATTAACGACCACGTTTCTTTTGGATCCCAGCTCCAGTACCCGCCCCATGCGTAATTCGCCCACATGGCGCCCAGGATGATCCCGAAGGCCAGCATTGGGAAACCGATCATGATGGCTTTATAGCCTAGTTCGTCGATCGTCTCGAGATCAGGGAAGGCGGCGTAGAACCGCGACCGGCTGCCTCGCTGCTCGGCTCGTTCCTTAAAAAGATACATGACTCCCAAGCCTCCGGCCATTGCGAAGGCGGCATAGCTGGTCAGCGTGACCGAAACGTGAATATAAATCCAATAGCTGTTGAGCGCGGGCACGAGCGGTTCTGCCGTCTGATAGCGATAGGGCAACAGTGAGGCAGCGCCCATAGCAATAAAGCCAATTCCGACGACGAAAGCACCGATGGCTTTGATCTTGTAGCGGAGTTCCAGCACCACATAGCCGAGGATGATGGCCCAGGACACATAGGCCATCGCTTCAAACTGATTCGACCAGGGCGCAAAGGTCCCGGAATGCTCCAGCCGCTCGAACGCGCGGGTCATTAATGCCGCGGTGTTGACCATCCAACCGAACACCGTCACCAGCGTGGCTACCTGACCCAACTGCGTGGCCCAGGCCCCGTCCCGCTCATCGAAGTCTTCCGAAGGATGTCCAGCCGGCGCCAAGGCCATGGCGGGACGGCGGGCGAACAGATAGGCGATGTACAGGGTCAGGGAAGCGAGGTAGAGCCAGAACGTCATGTCGAACAGAAACAGTGAACGGGCCATCGTATCCTCCGTCGATCGCGTCAGGTGCCGTCGAATCCGTCTATCATACCCAAGACCGGTGCCTTTTGGCCACTGGCAGGCTGTTGAAGAACCCTTGCAGCTTCCTTTTCACATCGCTCATAGGCTCAACGTACGGCCTGGGAAAACGACTGTTCCCACAGGCGATGGGCGGGCGGGTGAAAAAGATCTACGCTTCGCCAATTCGTCCGCTGCGGCCTTGCCGGATGGCCTATTTGAACAAACCAGAATTATGCCGAGAATGTCCGTATCTTTTCCGAGAGCTTGCGGAATTCCTTTTGAAAATCAATCTGGCTCTTGTGTGTGGTCCCCCCTACGTGCACGGTCACCCCGTCGGCCGAGGGGATGATCTTCGTCCAGAGCCGACGATGGTAAATGAACGAAGAAAGGGTAATGCCCACGACGATCATCGTGGAACCGATCCAGACGATGTTGATGCCGGGGTTCTTGGCAATCTGAAGCCCAGTGTACTTTTTCGGCTTGTACCCGACCAATTCAAATTGATACTTGGAGTCTTTGATTTCGAATAAGTCGGGAAATTGATAGAAAATCCAGGGCGTCGCCTGCACCGTGCTCCGCTCGTTGACCGTCAATTTGATCGCCGGGTTGGCATGCTCGATGGTCTTCGAATAGACCTTTTTCTCCGTTGAATTGAACGCAAAATCCGCCACAAAGTCTGTGATCGCCAGCTTGAGATTCAATTCCGACAGGGTTTGCTCTTTCTGCCATTCCAAATCGATGGTCTTGACGACCTTCTCGCTCTCTTTATCCTTGATGTTGATGCGAGCGACTTCGATTTGATCCCACGCGTCGCCATAGCTCGATTGGTAAAACCAAATGCCCTTATAGACCAGCGGATCGTTGACGGTGATCGTCTTGGTCATCTTCGACTCGCCGCCCTCGAGCACCGTGAGCGTACTGTTGTAGCTCTTCACGGCCCCATTCTCATGATAATCGATCCAGAACTTCTCTACCTTCAGATCGAAGTTGCCGCGCGGGATGTGATAGGTCTGCCCTTCCAGGCACACTCCGAACTCCTGGAATCCATAGTAGCTGCCGAGCAGACCGCCAAGCACAATAACCGTCGCGCTCAGGTGAGCCATGTGCGCGCCCACCCTTCCCATCACGCCCTTCGTGGCGTATAGCGTCACTTCACCGCCCTCGTTTTTGGCGAGCACGCGATACCCTTTAGCCACGTAGTGTTGCGCCATCTGCTGGGCGATCGATTCCTTGGTGCCGGGTAGGGTCACTTCGGTTTGCTGCTTCATCCCCTTGATGAAGGCAAGCGATACACTGACCTTATCCTGTTTCATCGATCGCCAGACGGCCGGAAACCGCTTGTAGAAACACGTGAGCGAGTTGACGCACAGGAGCCCGAGAAGACTGGTAAACCACCAGGTGTGGTAGACGTCGGTGAAGCCAAGACGCAGAAACCAGCGGTAGGCTTCTTCTCCGTATTCCTGAATGTAAGTCTCGGGGCGCTCGCCTTGTTGGATGACCGTTCCGATCGTTGCGGTAATCGCAATAAACAAGAAGAGGAACATAGCCAGCTTAATCGAGGCGAAAAACGCCACCAACTCGCGCGAAAACTCCTCCCATCCCACTCCGGGAGCGGGGGTACGGGGAGTATCCTGTTCGGTGAGTGTGTCCTGCCGGCTGTTCATGCGGGTCACGTTTTTCGTTCCATAACCAGATACACAACCCTTACGGCCCTAAAACACGGCAGATGGCGCGAGGGTCGGTCGTGCGCTGGAAGGCGATCCCTTTATCCGGACAGTACGTGGTCCGCAGATTGGGAGGAATTTTCTCGAAAACAAGGCATCTTACAAGCGCCGGAAAAGGGCTGTCAAGCAAAGGCACCGCGGACGGAGATCGCAGACCCCTCCTTAGAAGTAATAGACAAAACAGGTGATAATCGCTATGATCGGCCTCGTTTCCACATCGGAGCTTCCTTCTCACACAGGGCCCTTCCCCCTACTGAGATCGAGCCACCATCGCCCGCTGAACTTTTTTGAGGAGTGTCATGAGAAACAATTATCTGTTCACTTCCGAATCCGTCACCGAAGGGCATCCGGATAAAATCGCCGACCAAATTTCAGATGGAATCTTGGACGCCATCATCGCCCAGGACAAGTACAGCCGTGTGGCCTGTGAGACCATCCTCACCACCGGTATCGCCTTTGTCGCCGGCGAGATTTCCACGAAAGCCTATGTCGAGATTCCCGACATTATTCGGGACGTCATCAAAGATGTCGGCTATTGCGACGCCTCATGGGGATTTGATTTCCATACCTGCTCGGTCCTGACCTCGATCCACCAGCAATCGGGCGACATCGCCATGGGTGTGGATTCGGGCGGCGCGGGCGACCAGGGCCTGATGTTCGGCTATGCGACGAACGAGACGGCCGAACTCATGCCGATGCCGATCGTCCTCGCGCACAGACTGACGCGCCGACTGGCCGAAGTGCGGAAGAAGAACATTCTTCCCTGGGTCCGTCCCGATGGCAAATCGCAGGTGACCGTTGAATACCGCAACGGGCGGCCGATCCGGATCGATACCATCGTCGTCTCCACCCAACATAGTCCCGACGTCACGAACAAGCAGATTGAACGAAGCATCATGGAAAAAGTCATCAAGCCGGTCATGCCGAAGGGCCTGTATGATCCGACCAGCGTCAAACACCACATTAATCCGACCGGTCGATTTGTCGTCGGCGGCCCGATGGGCGATACGGGCCTCACCGGCCGTAAGATCATCGTGGACACGTATGGCGGGCATGGCAGTCATGGTGGCGGCGCGTTTTCGGGCAAGGACCCCACAAAGGTCGACCGCTCGGCGTCGTACATGGCTCGTTACATCGCAAAAAACATCGTCGCGGCCGGCTTGGCCGACAAGTGCGAAGTGCAACTGGCATATGCGATCGGCGTGGCTGATCCGGTCTCTGTGCTCGTCGATACGAAAAATACGGAGAAGGTGTCCGTGGACAATTTGGATAAACTCGTGCGCAAGCACTTCCCAATGACGCCGCGGGGCATCATCGAGCACCTCAAGCTTCGCCGTCCTATCTTCCGGAAAACCGCCGCCTATGGCCATTTCGGCCGGAACGAACCAGAGTTTACCTGGGAAAAAATCGACAAGGCCAAAGTCTTGCGGAAGGAAGCGGGGCTCTAACTCCTCCAAACATCGTGAAGGAGCGAAGAAGGGGACGGACCGAGCCCGTCCCCTTTTTTCTGACAACTTGCCGGGCTCGGCACCATTGCCATAGTCATCGTACGGGAGGTATCCGTGGATTACGACGTGAGAGACATCAAGCTGGCCGACCAGGGCAAACTCAAGATTGAATGGGCGGAAGCCACCATGCCGGTGCTGCGGCTGATCCGGAACCGGTTCAAGCGGCAACGGCCGCTCAAAGGCGTGCGGGTCACGGCCTGCTTGCATGTGACAACGGAGACCGCCAATCTGGCCATTACCTTGAAGGCCGGCGGCGCAGATGTCCGGCTCTGCGCCTCAAATCCGCTGAGCACCCAGGATGATGTGGCCGCGGCGCTGGTTCAGCACGAAGGCATCCCGACGTTTGCCATCAAGGGCGAAGACAACACAACCTACTACCGGCACATCGAATCCGCGATCGCGCATCGCCCCCATGTTTCCATGGACGACGGCGCCGACGTTGTCTCGCACCTGCACTCGAAGAGAAAAGACCTACTCAAAAACGTGATCGGCGGCACGGAAGAAACGACGACTGGCGTCATCCGGCTACGAAGCATGGCGGAAAAGAAGGTCCTCAAGTTTCCCGTGATCTCGGTGAACGATGCCGACACCAAACACATGTTCGACAACCGCTACGGTACCGGACAGTCCACTATGGACGGGATCGTGCGCGCAACCAACCGGCTCATCTGCGGATCGGTGGTCGTCGTGGTCGGCTACGGGTGGTGTGGCCGCGGCATCGCGATGCGGGCTAAGGGCATGGGGGCGGACGTCATTGTGACTGAGATCGATCCGTTAAAGGGCTTGGAGGCGGTCATGGACGGCTTCCGGGTGATGCCCATGGAGCAAGCCGCGCCGATCGGCGACTTCTTTGTGACGGTGACCGGCAACATCCACGTGATCAGAGGCGAGCATTTCGCGGTCATGAAGGACGGCGCCATCGTCTGCAATAGCGGGCACTTCAACGTCGAACTCGATATTCCTCATCTCGAGAAACAAGCAAAGAAACGCCGCGTTGTCCGCCCAGGCGTGGAGGAGTTCACGCTTCGGAAGAACGGCCACCGCGTCAGCCTCTTGGGCGAGGGCCGGCTCGTCAATCTCGCCACGGCGGAGGGCCATCCCTCCAGCGTGATGGACATGAGCTTCGCCAATCAGGCGCTGGGCGCCGAGTACATCGTCAAAAACTACAAGCATCTCGAGAAGAAGGTGTATCCGGTGCCGCCCGCGATCGATAAGGAAATCGCACGTCTCAAGCTGGCCGGGATGGGCGTGGCGATTGATACGTTGACGCCGGAACAAAAGAAATATCTCGCATCCTGGGAAATGGGGACATAGTGGAGACAGTCCGTCTGCCTTCGCTCAGGCGCTCGGCTCGACCGCGCTAAGCCTCAGGGTGCTCTGCGTCGCAAACTCGTTCAGCTCGCGCTTCGCTCGACCTGAACTTCAAACATGCGCCGCAGTCCTTCGGACCGCACACTTTCGGCAAGCGCGGTGGCCCGACCCTCCGCGCAAGTCGCCAGGCAGGGCATCCTATCTCCACTCGGGCGAGGTCGAGAGAGGTAGAAAGCCGAGACCGCTCTCATCATAGGACCCATTACCTGTCTGCTTGTGCAAAGCAAATGCAAAGGCCGTCTCAATTGAGGCGGCCTTTGTTTTTCACGCAAGAGCAGAAGATTCAATAATCATCCCCCGTCGTGTTCCCAACCCCTTTCAAAACGTCGATTTGCTTTCCGGATCAGGCCACACATGCTACTGTGGTCCTGTCAGCTTCACTATGGGAGGGGACCGCCATGCTGGACATCATTCTCGTCGCCGCTGCCATGTACGTGTGCCCTGGAGATGTGTATACGGATGTGCCGCGGCCAGGGTGCAAACCACTTCAGGAGTCCGGCAGGGAAGGCTTCAGCACGATTCCGGAGGCGCCTGAATTCGACTCGAAATCCTCCGTCCCGACCGGATCAACCGGCGAAGGCGGGAAAGTCGCCGAGCAAACCCGGTTTCCGGCCGCATCGCCAGAAGAGTGCGCGAGGTACGAAGAATGGGTCAAACTTTCTACGAAATCGAGCAGCATCGGAGCCCGCGATCTTTCACCGTCCGAGTTCGAACGATGGACCAATCTCAAGCAAGTCTTTGGAAATAGTCCGCCTCCCAACTGCCGGTAACCATTCCATCTTCAGTTGACCGGTCATCAAGTGTGTTAGAGTGGGGGCATTCCAGGTTCCTGACCGGAGCCTCCCTATGAGGTCGACGTTCCGTCCTCTGTCGCTCTCAGAATTCGAGATTTCTCCCGAACAAGGTTTTCTTCCTCAGGATCCTCGCGAGGAGGTCACCGACTGTGCGCCGCTGAATGAGCTGGGTCACGCGTTGCCGAAATTGTTGAGCGCTCGCATGGTCAGGTCATTTATCGATGGGCAGCGTGCTCTTCTCCCATCCATTCCCTCCTCCTGGCAGGAACGGGACTATCGGGCAGCCATGCGGATTCTCTCCTTCGCAGGTCACGCCTATGTCTGGGAATCGCCTGATCATCCGGCAGCCTCACTCCCAGTCCAATTGGCACGACCCTGGTATGAAGTGGCTCAGCGGCTCGGCCGCCCACCGGTGCTTTCCTATGCGTCATACGCGCTCGACAACTGGCGCCGCCTCGAGACTTCGAAGCCGATTGCCCTCGACAACATTGTGCTCTTGCAAAACTTTCTTGGCGGTCTGGATGAGGAATGGTTCGTGGTCGTTCATGTGCAGATCGAGCGCCAGGCCGGCTCCGGCCTGGCCGGATTGGTTCAGGCCATGAACGGTGCCGGGCTCGATCGTGGAGCCGACGTGCTGACTGGACTCCGAGCATTAGCCGCCTCGCAGACCGAGATGAGGGACACGCTGCTTCGCATGAAAGAACGGTGCGATCCCTATGTCTACTACACGCGCGTGCGTCCCTATATCCATGGCTGGAAGAACAGCCCCACATTGACTGAGGGCCTCTTTTACAGCGGCGTGGCGGCCTATGGCGGGCGGCCGCAACCATTTCGCGGCGAAACCGGCGCCCAGAGTTCAATTGTGCCCTGTCTCGATGCAGGACTGGGCATCAGCCACGCTCCGGATCCCTTGACCGTCTATCTGCAGGAAATGCGGGATTACATGCCGCCTCGACATCGCGCCTTTCTTCACAGCCTCGGACAAGCCGTGGACGACCGCGGCCGGCCGTTGCTCTCAGGCTACGTTCGGGACCGAAAGGCACAGAACCCTGAGCTCTGGACCGCCTATTGCGCCTGCATCGATCTGTTGGCCCAATTCCGCGAGATCCATGTCGGGTACGCCGACAGCTATATCCATCGGCAACATCAGTCGCATGAGAGCAATCCGACGGCCGTCGGGACCGGCGGGACGCCCTTCATGGCCTACCTTCAAAAGCACCTGGATGAGACGAAACGGGTGATTGACGGATAGCGCCGCAACGGAACAATCACACATGAGTCTTGTCTTCGACCGCAGGAAGCGTGGATTTTGCCCACATCAGGGCCGATAACGAGAACCTCTGGGGTCGCCGGACGACTTCTGCACCGAGAATCACCATGATCCCACCGACCACCGTGCTGAGACCCAAAGGCTCGCCCAGCCACACATAGGCCAGCAGCACCGTACAGACGGGAATGAGGTTGTGGTAGGTTCCGACCGTCGCCGGCGAGAGAGTCTGTAAGGACCGGCATCGCAGCAGAAAGACCGCCGCCGTTGCGCATCCAATATAGAGTACCGACAGCATGATGAGCGGCGATGCCTCCTCCTGGAGGGCCTCGGACCACGGCATGGACCCGAACAACAGCAGTAAGGAACTACTGCCGAACATTACGGTGTTCGACACCATCACGCCAAAACGCTTGACGATGCCGGAGCTGAACACAATATGCGCCGACATCATGACCGTGAAGAGCAGCACGAACAGATCACCCCAATGGACCGCGGCCTCCCCGTCGGGAACGGCAAAGCAGATGGCAACGACACAGCCGCCCAGCGAGAACAGGACGCCCAGACATTTCGGGATCGTCATTCGATCGTGTCCGGAGAGCACGCTCAAAGCCGCGGTACAGGAGGGCAGAAGCCCGTAAATCAGCGAATAGTGCACCACGCTGGTATGCATGAGGCCCCACGCCGCAATCGTGTACGAGAACACCCCGAGAAAGCCCACGAAGCCCAGCCGCAAGAGCCCATCAGCAGACAGTGACATCAATCCCCGCCGGTCCCACAGCCACGTGATGGTCAGCAAAACCAGGAAGCCGATCATGACCCTGAAACTGGCCAATCTGATCGGATGCAGATGACTATGCTGAAAGATGTACTTGACGAGGGGGGTGACCGAGCTCAAGAGCAAGACCACGCCGACGAGGCACAAGAGAGGAATGACAGGGGTCGCGTGCGTCGACAGGCCCTTCTCCGTTTCCGGGCCCGTCTTCATCGATCAAAATCCCGTCATGTTCAGGGCGTTCAACTGCTCGATGAAGCTGGAAAGCCGTTTCTGCTGGTCTGGAGCCATATGGACGATCACAGCCCCTAAATGGGGCGGCCGACGATTCGTGACCCGAATCGTGCACGCAAGCACTTCCGACTTGGTCAGTGGGAACTCCAAAGACAGCTCTTCCCCTTGGCGGAACGTTCCCTCGATCCGCAACCGGATTCCTGTATCGGTTACATCGATGACGTTGCAAAGAAAGCTGTCGTCGCCTCGCCGGACGTGGCCGGTTCGATCGATCGTGACACGATAGAGCTGTCGTTGCTCCGACATGGTGCGGTCCATTTTTTCAGGCGTTGAGGTTGAGATGGAGTCGTAGTTCAAGTATAGCAGCGGATTTCACGGACACCCGCCTTTTCTCCAAAAGGCTCATGCCCCTCCCCTCCCTCGAGAAGCGGTCTTCCACACCTGGTTGTTGACTGGGCCTGCGAAGCGGCGTATCGTTCTGCATTCAGGAAGGAGAACACACACGATGTCTGTCATGTGTTCCCTCGCGGCCTGCAAGGCTCAAACCGGAATGTGCGGGCATGAAAAGGCGATGCTCAGTGTCGCAGTGCTCGCGGCAATCGGATTGGGCGCCTATTTCCTCGTAGGTTAGACCACGAAGCGGCGGGGAGAGGCAGCCAGAACGACCGATGGAGGTCGAGAGGGTGAGGTGTGTGTGCTCAACGCTGCTTTTCGTTCCACGCCTATGCTCTCATACTTTCAGACACCTTACGAGTGAGTTCTTTTGCTGTGAAGGGCTTGCGAATGAACGCAAGCGGCCGGCCTCCAACCGGCTCAAGAATACTATCAGTATAACCGGACATGTAGAGGATCTGGACAGCCGGCATGAGGGCATAAATCTGTTTGGCGAGCTGTGGGCCTGTCATCCGAGGCATCATGACATCTGTCAACACAAGACTGGGCGGCGGACTTATGGTCTGCAGAGATTGGAGGGCCTCCATCCCATCACAGGCTTCTTGAACCGTGTAGCCTGCAATCTTCAGCATATCGCTCACCGCCATCCGAACATCTTCATCATCTTCAACTAATAAGATCGTTTGACCGCCAGCGGAAACAGGTGTCCTAGAAGCAGGACTCCAGGACTGAAGCAGCTCTGAACGAGGAAGAGCCACGGTAAACTGCGTTCCTGCATGACGCTCACTCGTAACAAGAATGAAGCCACCGTTTTGTCTGACCATCCCATAGACGCTCGCTAATCCCAATCCGCGGCCGGTCTCCTTACCCGTTCTTACAAAGAATGGCTCAAAAAGGTGCGCTTGCACCTCGGGAGCAATGCCGCATCCAGTGTCTCGAACGCTAAGGTGCACGTACGGACCGGCCTTCACGACGTGTTCTCTTGCCATTTCTTCCTTCACGGTATCTGCGGTCGTTGACAACGTGAGGGACCCTCCGTTTGGCATCGCGTCACGAGCGTTAGAAACCAACACTGTCACGATGTGTTCAATCTGCTGACGATCGACCAACACTGTCGCCAGCTTGGCATCGGGGACCAGCTGCACAGAAATGCCTTTCCCCGCCAGCGCACGAATCTGAGGCTCCAACTCATTGAGTACCACATTGAGGTCTAGCTGACAGGGTTGCACCATCTGATGATGACTAAACGCAACCAGTCGCCTCGTAAGCTCCGCGGCCCGATTCACCGCACCGTGGATCTGACGGACCGGCTCGACGGCGGACTGTGAACTCTTTTCCTCGTGAGCGATATGCTCGCTGGCACAGAGGATGACGGTGAGGAGGTTATTGATGTCGTGGGCCATGCCGCCCGCCAGTCGGCTCAAGGCTTCCATTTTTTCGGCCCTGTGCGCCGCTTCTTCCAGGCGTTTGTGGGCCGTGACGTCTGTGATGGTTTCGATAATATGAGTGTGTCCATCATGTGTGACAGCTTTTGACCACTGGACAAGCAGATGCTGCTTGTTTGGCAAGCACACCTCATTCACCGTCACTTCCCCTGTGCTCAGCGCCTGAGGCATCTTACAGAAGGCACACGGCGTCGGACATCCGGCAATTGCTTCGTAACAGCTTCGTCCGGAGAGATCTCCGAGCCGCTGAATCCCCGTTTCATTTTGAAATTGAATCGTGTAGCTGGCTGGATCGATGACCGCAACCATCACTGGCTGGGCGTTCAATAGGCTCTGAGGATCATAGGAGGGGTGCATTGGAAGCTCAGAACCAGACATGGGATACACGCCTCCATCTGATGTCTAAGCATGAAGCATACCCCTCGAAACATTAATGAATCTGGGCAAGGCTTCGCCACTCAGCGCTCAGTTGATCAAGGACTTACGAGTCTTGAGAACGAATTTCTGTATGGTGTCATGACACCCGTCTGAATCGATCCAGGTACTCATCACGTATTGAAACCGATCCAGTGAATCATGGGTGAATAGACCTCATCCACCGGTATGAATCGCCGGTAAATTTTCTGCCTCTGATATAATCCCGACCAATCCGGTTCCATGACCACGTCGCGAATGTTGATATGAAACCTGTCTCCGTGCATGATCCGCAGCTCGCCAAGACGCTCGTTCTCGATGAGCTCTTTGATCTCTCTCTGTACAAAGCCCTTAGGCAAGTCACCCAGCCGGATGTACATCACACATTGGATGAGCTCATCACGGTCGAAACAACCCACCTGGCGTTTTGGAAACACTTTTTCGGACTCACGATCGAGGAGTTGAATCTCGGACGCCGGCTCAAATTGTCCCTCCTCATGTTCGTCTGCAAGCTCTTCGGCTCAACCGCCGTGCATTTGGTGCTCGAGGCGATCGAGGTTCATGGCGTCCGCAAGTACCTCGCGCTCTGGAGAGAATACCAGGGCCAGCCTCTTGGAGAGGCGTTGCGGGGCATCCTCATGGACGAATTCAAGCACGAGGACGTGCTCGTCACGGCGCTGACCGATCGGAAGATCAATGCAGAAAAGATCCGCAACATCTTTCTCGGATTGAACGATGGGCTCGTCGAGATTCTCGGGGCGGTGAGCGGCTTTTTCGGGGCCTTCGGAGAAGCCACGATGGTGCTGATTGCGGCATCGACGACCGCCGTAGCCGGTGCCCTGTCGATGGCCGCCGGCGCCTTCCTTGCGCTGAACAGCGAAAAGGAAGTGAAGACGACCGAGATCGCCAAGAAAATCTTCCTGGGCGAGGCCTCTGAAGTCATTCCAATGGAAGAATCGCCGATCGGCTCGGCGCTGGTCGTGGGAACGGCCTACATTGCAGGCGCGATCGTCCCGGTCCTCCCCGTGATCTTTGGAGCGACGAGCGCGCTCTTTTCCGTGCTCACGGCAGGTCTGATGGTGATTGTCGTGTCGACGATTCTTTCGTTCTTGTCTGGGATGGACGTCACTCGACGCATTTTCCTCAATCTCGCCCTCATCACCATCGCGGTCAGCGTCACCTATGGCATCGGGGTGTTCGCCAAGCACCTCTGGGGTATTGCCCTGTAAGAGAATCTGATGACACGTCGTTACAATATCCTGCGCGGAGGATGATCAGGGTGATCAAATGGCGCAGGCCTATATTGGGCTTTCCGGCTATTCGTATAAGCCGTGGCAGGGACCGGGCAGGTTCTATCCACCGACGCTGAAGCAGACGGGCTTTCTCGGGTATTACGCGACACGCTACGATACGGTGGAATTGGACGGCGTCTGGTATCGCCTGCCTTCAGAGAAAGCGGTGGTCGGCTGGCTGGCCGCAACCCCGCCCCACTTTATTTTTGCGCCGAAGGTGCATCGACAGATCAGCCATCGCTCCCGGCTCAAGCCTGAGGGCTACGACTTCATTCGCATCATGTTGAGCAGACTGAGAGCGCTGGAATCGGCGAAACGCCTCGGACCGCTGCTCATCCAATTGCCGCCGAACTTGGGGCGTGACGACGGCCGGCTTTCAATGTTTCTGGAACAGCTTCCAGTGAGCGTGCAGTGGGCGATCGAGTTTCGTCACGGTTCCTGGCATGACACGGCTGTCGAAACGCTGCTTCGACGGTTCAATGTTTCCTGGGTCGCTGCGGATACCGACGAGCGCCCAGCCGAATGCAGGGACACGGCTAATTTTTGGTATGTGCGACTACGCCGAAGCACCTACGATGAACGGGATCTCGCTGAGTGGGCCGGCAAGATCCGAAAGATGGTCAGCGAGGGGAAGAACTGCTACGTCTACTGCAAACATGAGGACGAAGGCTCACCCTGGGTCTGGGCGGACAAACTGTTACAATTGTGCGAAATGGATCAACGTGCAGGGACCAGGGGAATTTCTTTGCGATGCTCGGAATCCCGTTGAAGGTGTGATCGCCTCTTTTCGGAAGCCCGCCACACGGATGTTGCCGTTTTTTAACTCTAACTAACGTCCCAACGCTTTCTTGACCATATTGCCGATTTCGGCCGGATTCTTGACGACCCGCACGCCGGCCGCCTCGAGTGCTTTCATTTTTTCGCTGGCGGTCCCTTTGCCGCCCGAAATGATCGCACCGGCATGGCCCATGCGGCGTCCCGGAGGGGCCGTAATGCCGGCGATAAAGCTGATCACCGGCTTTTTGACATGCCGCTTGATGAACTCCGCCGCCTTCTCTTCCGCATCTCCGCCGATTTCACCGATCATGACGATCGCCTGGGTTTCCGGGTCTTTTTCGAACAAGGGCAGCACATCCACAAAGCCGGTGCCGTTCACCGGATCACCGCCGATGCCCACGCACGTCGTTTCGCCCAAGCCCAACGTCGAAAGTTGATGCACAGCTTCATACGTGAGAGTGCCGCTGCGTGAGACGACGCCCACGATGCCCTTTTTGTGAATGAACCCCGGCATGATGCCGATCTTCGCTTCATCGACGGTGATGACGCCAGGGCAATTGGGCCCGATCAGCCGAACGTCGCGGCCCCGCAGCGCCCGCTTCACCTTCACCATGTCATTGACCGGAATACCCTCGGTGATGCAGATGACCAGTTTGATTCCCGCATCGGCAGCTTCGAGAATGGCATCGGCGCAAAATGGCGGAGGCACGAAAATCAGCGAGGTGTCGCATTCGGTCTTCTTCACGGCATCGGCTACCGTGTTGAACACGGGGATGCCCTCGACCTCCTGCCCGGCCTTTCCGGGTGTGACCCCGGCGACGACCTTTGTTCCATAGGCCTTGCATTGGGTCGCATGGAACGAACCTTCCTTGCCCGTGATGCCCTGCACGACCACGCGCGTATTCTTATTGACGAGAATGCTCACGATTAACCTCTCTTCTTAATTCCCTCTTTCCCTCTCTTGACAGAGCAGGGCTTCCATCACAAACGACCTTGCCGGTCCTGCGTCGCGACTTGAGCGAAGGCTCGGGAACCGCACTTGCCGAACGGTTGCGGTCGCGAAGCGACGGCTGTGCATGTTCGAAGGTCCGTTGCCGCAGGACCAACGGATCAAGTTTGCATGGCCGAGAAACCGGAGGCGTAGTGCGGTCGAGCCGTAGCGTTGGAGCAGCGCAGGACGGCGAGGCCGCTCACGCCGCTTTCTCCGTCAACTTCACAATTTTCTGCGCCGCGTCCCACAAGTCGTCCGCCACCTCAAGCTTCAATCCGGACTCCGCCAGCAGCTTCCGCCCTTCTGGGGCATTCGTGCCTTGCAGCCGCACCACCAAGGGCACGGTGATTTTTACTTCTTTCGCCGCCTCGATGACGCCGTGCGCAATGCGCTCGCACCGGACAATGCCGCCGAAGATGTTGATGAAGATGCCTTTGACGTTCGGATCCTTGAGAAGGATCCGGAAGCCGGCTGCGACCGTTTCCTTGGTCGCGCCGCCGCCGACATCGAGAAAGTTGGCTGGTTCGCTCCCGGCAAGCTTAATGACGTCCATCGTGGCCATGGCCAGCCCGGCCCCATTCACCATACAACCGATATTCCCGTCCAGCTTCACATAGTTGAGGTTGTTCGCAGTCGCTTCAATTTCTAACGGCTCTTCTTCATTCAGGTCACGCATCTTCTGCACGTCTTCATGCTTGAAGAGACCGTTGTCATCGAACGAAACCTTGCCGTCCAGCGCAACGAGCGTCTTTTCCTTCGTGATGATGAGCGGATTGATTTCCACGAGGGCGGCATTCTTGTCCATGAACAGGCGATAGAGATTGCCCAGCAATTGAACGAACGGATTGATCGCAGTCGGCTCCATCTGCTGCAGACCCAGAGCAAACGCGACGTTGCGGCCATTGTGCCCCTGGAACCCCACGGCGGGATCGATCGCTTCCTTGATGATTTTCTCCGGAGTCTTTTCCGCCACCTCTTCAATTTCCATCCCGCCTTCCGTACTGGCAATAAAGGTCGGCCAGCCCGTCTCGCGATCCACAAGGATCGAGAGATACAACTCTTTGGCGATGTTGGCGCCCTCTTCCACCAAGAGGCGATGGACTTTGCGGCCTTTCGGCCCGGTCTGATGCGTGACCAAGGTCTTGCCGATCAGTTCTTTCGCAAGGCCGGCACAGGCCGTTTTGTCTTTGGTGATCTTGACGCCACCGGCTTTGCCACGGCCTCCGGCATGAATCTGCGCTTTGACGACGAAGACTGGTGTATTCAGTTCATTGGCCCAGGTCGTGGCGGCCTCGGGAGAAGTAATTTCCTTGCCTCGCGGGACAGGGACACCGAACTGGGCAAACAACGACTTGGCTTGAAATTCATGGACGTTCATCAGAATCCTTTCAGGATGAAGGCCGAGGTCTGACGAACCTCAGCTGACCTTTCGTGTATAGGCCGGAAGGATCATGGGGGAAATGACGCCGCTGGGGTTCCCGTGCTTTCTGGCTTCGGCCCGGAAGCGTTCTAAATGTTTGAGAGTGAGCTTGCCGTGCGTCCGAGAAGCCGCTCGCGAGGATGCGGTCAGTCCCGACCGCTTGCCGAACACCATCAGATCGAGCAAAGAATTGCCCATTAAGCGGTTACGGCCATGGAGGCCACCTGACGCTTCCCCGGCCACAAACAGATTCTTCACGTTGGTTTCCGCGTTCGTATCGATTTTCACGCCGCCGTTCTGATAGTGCAGCGTGGGATAGATCAACACCGGATCCTTGCTGATGTCGATGCCAAATCGTTCGAACTGGAGCATCATGGCGGGAAAATGCTTCTCGACCGTCCCCGGTCCATGCTCGACGTCCAGCAGCGGCGTATCCAGCCAGACTCCCACTCGGCCGGACATGGTGCGAATGCCTCGTCCTTCCTCACATTCTCGGATGATGGAAGATGAGACCACGTCGCGCGTATCGAGCTCATTCACAAACCGCTCGCCCTTGGCATTGACCAGATGGCCGCCTTCGGAGCGAATGCCCTCAGTGACCAAGGCGCCGATGAGTTGTTCGGGATACACGGCGCCTGATGGGTGGTATTGAAACGTATCGACATGCGCCAATTGGGCGCCCATACGGTACGACAGGCAGAGCCCGTCGCCCGTCGCGCCATAATGGTTGCTGGTAGGAAATCCCTGAATATGCAGTCGGCCGATGCCGCCGGTCGCGAGAATCAGCGTTTTGGCCGACACGACGACATACCGCTGATTGTCGAGATCCTTAAAAATCGCGCCCGAACAGTTCCCCTCCTCATCGCTGAGCAGTTCGACGGCCGCGCAGAATTCAAGCAACTCAATCTTTTGATTGAGCACCTCGTCCTTCAGGACGCGCATGATTTCCAGGCCGGTATAGTCCGAACAGGTCAACAACCGCGGCTTTGAACTGCCGCCGCCCTTTTTGACGTGAAGATTCCCGTCTGCCTGGCGGTCGAACAGCACACCGAGGTCGATCAGCCACTTGGCGATCGCCGGTCCGTCTTCCACCATGACCTTGAGCAGGGCATGATCGTTCTGCATGTGCCCGCCCTTGAGCGTATCGATGAAGTGTGTGACGGGAGAATCTTCCGGCGCCACCGAGATCTGCATGCCGCCTTGCGCCATCACACTATTGGAATCGCCGAGCCGCAATTTCGTGGCCAGCATCACCTTGGAGCCTGCGCCGTGGGCATGCAAGGCTGCCGCGCACCCTGCGCCGCCGCCCCCGATCACCAGCACGTCCGTCGTGTAGGCCGGAGTAAGATCCAAATCGTCTTGGATCGGGCTGTCCCCCTCCAGCAGCGTCGCCAGTTCGATCACCGTCCGGTCCCCTTTGTTGGGACCGAATCGAATCGGTCGATAGGCGCTGGCACGGTAATCCGGATGATACTTGTGGATCAGCTGGTCGCGTTCGGCGGGGGAAAATTTCGAAAGGGTCTGCTTACGGCGGGCGTCCCTGGTGCTGTGTACGATTTGTTGAAGTGCGTGGATGTCCATGGACGTCGTTCGCAACGATCGGCATTCAGCAACGGCTGACGACCGATCCGCTGGTCTGTTTCCCGTGCTATTTCACCGTCGCACAGTGGTCGGCGAGTTCCTTGTCGTTCATCTTCAGGATCTTGCGCCACTCGTCATTGAATCGCCCGTCCTCGATTTCCTTGATGCGTGCATCCAATCCAACGGGCTTGTCGGTAAAGTGAGCGCCCTGGGCGCGGCTCACGTAGAGCGCCACAAGGTTCGGGGCAATGTCGGCGATGCACACCGGTGTGCACATCCCGCACATCACACAATCCATAAACATTTCGGAGACGCTTTTGAAGTCGCCGAAGACCGCCTTCCACACGCCTTCACGCACATCGATTTTCTGAGGGCAGGCTTCCGTGCAGGCGTTGCAATTCCGGCAGAGCGGTGTCTCCGGGTAAAGATTGAAGAGGTCCTGTTTGGGGTCCTGGAGCTTTTGAATGTCGTATGTCGCCTTCCGCGCCGGGAAAGGCGGCATCATCGTGAACGACATGCCGTCCTGCACCGCCGTTTGACAGGCCAAACAAGTACGGACTTTCGGATCGTCTTTCGTGCGGTAGTAGGTCGCACAGGCACCGCAGAAACCGCCAAGACACCCGACTCCCCGTACGACCTCTTGACCGGCGTACCACATGGCCTTGATGACAGTGATCCCTTCCGGCACTTCCACCTTCTTACCGGAAATCTCGATCGTCACCATGCGAGGCTTCAAGACCTCGGGTTGATCGATAATGTTTTGGCTGTCCGTTGTTTCTATGGCCATCGTCTTCCTGTGTGACGCGTGATGAGTGATCACGGCGATCACTCATCACCGTCATGGTGTTAGGCGATCGCGTCGATGATCCTGTTCAATGTGGTGCTGGGGCGCATCGCCTTCGACGCCTTCTCATCATTCGGATGATAATACCCCCCGACGTCCTGCGGCTTCCCTTGGGCAGCCAGCAACTCCTGATCGATCTTTGCGGCGTTGTCGCCCAGGTCCTTGGCAATCTTCGTGAATCTTTCTGCGATTTTCTTGTCGGCTGTCTGTGCCGCCAAGGCCTGCGCCCAGTACAGCGCCAGATAGAAATGGCTACCGCGATTGTCGATTTCCCCCACCTTGCGGGCGGGAGACTTGTTGCTCTCGAGGAACTTCGCGTTGGCTTGATCCAACGTATCCGCAAGAATCTTGGCCACCTGATTGTTCCCGACCTTGGCCAGGTGCTCAAGCGATGCCGCGAGCGCCAGAAATTCGCCGAGGGAGTCCCACCGCAAATAGCCCTCTTCCTGGAACTGCTGCACGTGCTTCGGCGCGGAACCACCCGCACCCGTTTCAAACAGCCCGCCGCCGTTCAACAACGGAACGATCGACAGCATCTTCGCACTGGTCCCGATCTCGAGAATGGGGAACAGGTCGGTGAGATAGTCGCGGAGCACATTGCCGGTGCAGGAAATCGTGTCTTTGCCTTCCTTCATCCGCTCCAGTGAGTAGCGGCAGGCTTCGGCGGGAGACAAAATCTTGATTTCGAGACCGCTGGTGTCATGCTTCGGCAAATAGGCATTCACTTTCTTGATCAACTCGGCGTCGTGTGCACGGTCTTTATTCAACCAGAACACCGCGGGAGCACCGCTCGCCTTGGCGCGCGTGACGGCCAACTTGACCCAGTCCTGGATCGGCGCGTCCTTGACCTGGCAGGCCCGCCAGATATCGCCTTCTTCGACCTTATGCTCGTGCAACGTCTTGCCGGACGCGTCGACGATCCGGATGGTGCCGTTGCCCGGAGCCTTGAACGTCTTGTCGTGCGATCCGTACTCTTCGGCCGCTTGCGCCATCAAACCGACGTTGGGCACGCTGCCCATCGTCTTGGGATCAAACGCCCCATGCTTCTTACAGAACTCGACGACCTCATGGTAGACGGGCGCGTAGCTGGAGTCCGGAATCACGCATTTTACATCCTGCAGCTTGCCCTCGGGATTCCACATCTTGCCTGAATCGCGGATCACCGGCGGCATGGAGGCGTCGATGATGATGTCGCTCGGCACGTGCAGATTGGTGATGCCCTTGTCGGAGTTCACCATGGCCATTGGCGGCCGTTTCTTGTAGACCTCCTGAATGTCGGCTTCGATCGCCTTGCGCTGATCCTCGGGGAGCGACTTGATCTTGGCATATAAGTCGCCGATGCCGTTGTCCGGATCGACACCCAACTTCTTGAGCGTCTCGCCATGCTTTTCGAACACGTCTTTGTAGAAGACCGTCACGGCATGACCGAAGATCTTCGGATCCGAGATCTTCATCATCGTGGCCTTCATGTGGAGCGAAAACAGAACGCCCTTCTGCTTCGCATCCTCGATCTGTTCTTCAATGAACCTCCGCAACGCCTTGACGCTCATGAAGGTCGCGTCGAGGACCTCACCAGCCTGCAACGCGATTTTGTCCTTCAGCACGGTGACCTTGCCGTCTGCGCCGACAAATTCGATCTTCGCTGTGGTGGCCGCCGGGATCGTCACCGACTTTTCGTTCGAGCGGAAGTCACCGCCGGTCATGTGCGAGACATGAGTCTTGGAATCGGAACTCCAGGGTCCCATCTTGTGCGGATGTTTGCGGGTATGGGCCTTCACGGACAGCGGCGCGCGACGATCTGAGTTGCCTTCGCGCAAAACCGGATTGACCGCGCTGCCTTTGACCTTATCGTATCGAGCCTTGATCTCCCGTTCCTTGTCGTCCTTTGGATTTTCCGGGTAGTCGGGCAGTTTGTAGCCTTGTTTCTGCAATTCCTTGATCGTGGCCACCAACTGCGGAGCCGAGGCGCTGATGTTCGGGAGCTTGATGATGTTGGCTTCCGGCGTCTTGGCCAGTTCGCCCAACTCGGCCAATGCATCGGGCTGCTTCTGTTCCGGCGTCAAATAGTCCGGAAACACGGCGAGCACGCGGCCGGCAAGCGAGATGTCGCGCAATTCCACGCTCACGCCTGCGGCCTTTGAGAACGCATTGATGATCGGCAGGAAGGAATAGGTTGCCAGCATGGGGGCTTCATCGGTCTTCGTATAGATGATCTTGTCTGCTTTGCTTGCCATAGCGCTCCCTCTTTAAGTAACTGGTTAGTTTAGTTCAACGCATTCAGCGCAGATCCGGCCTTGAACCAAGTGATCTGCTGCGCCGTCATGCTGTGATTGGCTTGAATCTTCACGTCACCGCTCACCTTGTGAACAATGACCGTGACCGGCTTCCCGGGTGCGAGGTTCGCCAGATCGACGACGCTCAAGCGGTCGTTCATTTCGATCTTGTCGTAATCCTTGGCATCGGCGAAGGTCAATGGCAGGATGCCTTGCTTCTTCAAATTCGTCTCGTGGATACGTGCAAAACTCTTGGTGATGACCGCACGGACGTTCAAGAAGCGCGGCGACATCGCGGCATGCTCCCGGCTGCTGCCCTCGCCGTAATTCTCGTCCCCGACGACGATCGACCCGATCCCTTTCGACTTATAGGCGCGGGCGATCTGCGCAATCGTCTGATTGGATTCACCCGTCAGCACGTTGGTGCCTTTCCCCGGCTCTGACGCGAACGCGCTGTTGGCGCCGAGGAACATATTGTCGCTGATCTTATCCAAGTGCCCGCGGAACTTCAGCCAGGGACCAGCCGGTGAAATATGGTCGGTGGTCGTCTTGCCTTTGGTCTTGATGAGGAGAGGCAACTTTTCGAAATCCTTTCCGTCCCAGCGCGGGAACGGCTTCAACAACTGCAAGCGCTCGCTGGTCGACGGAATGTCCACGGCCAATTGATCGCCTTTCTCGGCAGGCGCCACGAACCCTTCCTCGCCTTTGGCAAACCCCTTCGCCGGCAACTCCTCGCCCACCGGAGGCTCGAGCTTGAATTCCTTGCCATCCGCGCTCTTGAGTTTCTGGTTGACCGGGTCGAACCCCAGGTCGCCGGAGAGGGCATAGGCCGTCACGACTTCGGGACTTGCCAAAAATGACAGCGTCTCGCTGATGCCGTCATTGCGGCCGGGGAAGTTGCGGTTGAACGAGCTCACGATCGAATCCGCCTTGCCTTTCACCCCGTCGGCGCGCTTCCACTGGCCGATACAGGGACCGCACGAATTCGAGAGGACGGTGCCGCCGAGCTGTTCGAACGTGTCCAAGAAACCGTCGCGCTTCATCGTGTGGTAGATCCGCTCAGATCCCGGAGACACCAGGAACGACGTCTTCGCTTTCAGGCCCGCCTTTAATCCCTGCTGGGCAATGTGGGCGGATCGGCTGATGTCCTCATAAGAGGAATTCGTGCAGCTGCCGATCAACGCAGCCTTCAGTTGAACCGGATAGCCCTTTTCCTTCGCCTCGGCCGCGAGCTTCGAAATCGGCCGCGCCAGATCGGGCGTATGCGGCCCCACCACGTGCGGCTCGAGCTTCGAGAGATCCACTTCCACGATCTGATCGTAATGCTTTTCCGGCGATTGGTAGACCTCGGGATCGGCTACGAGCAGCGCCTTGTTGGTAAGGGCCAGATTCGCCAGATCCGCACGGTCGGTGATGTTCATGTATGCGACCATCTTCTGATCGAAGGGAAACACGGAGGTCGTCGCGCCCAGCTCGGCGCCCATGTTACAGATGGTGCCCTTGCCGGTGGCACTGATCGTTTCCGCTCCGGGTCCGAAGTATTCGACAATCTTGTTCGTGCCGCCCTTGACGGTGAGTAAGCCGCAGAGATACAGAATCACATCTTTGGGAGAAGCCCAGCCGCTCAGTTTCCCTGTCAACTTCACCCCGATCAATTTCGGATGGAGCACTTCCCAGGGAAGGCCGGCCATCACCTCACCGGCATCGGCACCGCCGACGCCGATGGCCAATCCGCCCAACCCCCCACCGTTTGGCGTGTGCGAGTCGGTCCCGATGATCAGGCAGCCCGGAAACGCGTAATTCTCCAACACGACTTGGTGGATGATGCCTGCGCCGGGCTTCCAGAATCCGATCCCGTACTTCTTCGCCGCCGACGCGAGGAAATTATAGACTTCCTTGTTTTCGTCCATCGCGCGAAGGAGATCTTTTTCCGACCCCATCTCGGCGCGGATCAAGTGATCGCAGTGGATGGTGCTCGGGACGGCGACCTTTTTCTTGCCGGCCTGCATGAACTGCAGCATGGCCATTTGCGCCGTCGCATCTTGCATCGCCACGCGGTCAGGGCGCAGGGCCAGCATCGCCTTGCCGCGCTCCCAGGTTTGGGTCTCGAAGTTATCGGCGTGAGAGACCAGGATTTTTTCGGTCAGCGTCAACGCACGGCCGAACTTTGCCTTGGCCTTGGCACAGGCGTCGGGCATTTTGGCATAAAGTGCTTTTGCGAGTTCCATCGACATGATGACGTCCTCAATGTGGAGTTAGGAATTGAGCCTCTTACTTCAGCGGCGGCACTTCTCTTCGTTTCGGCGCCGCATAGTTGACGAGATAATCGAACAACCGGATCAGCCGGCTGTCCTGGCGCTTCTGATCGACCCAATGGCCGATCAATCCGATCGTCCGGGACAGAATGAAGAACCCGTTGAGACTGTCAACGGGGAACCCCAGGTCGACCAGGACGGCCGCCATGGTGCCGTCCACGTTCAGAATCAGATTGTCCTTTTTGACCGCCGTGACCTGCTCCACTTGCAACGCGAAATCGAGACACGGGGTCTTAATATGGAGGCTCTTCACGTAGCCGACCAGCTCTTTGACGCGCTTGTCGGGATTGCGGAGGCTCTTGACGCGATGGCCGATGCCAGGGACGGGGCCCACGTTCTTCTTCATATACGCAAGAAACTCGTCCACGTTCATCTTATTGTCGACCGCGTACTTGAACCAACGTCCGGCATCGGTGACGGCACCGCCGAAGCGGGGACCGATCATGATCAGGCCTGCCGCGACGGACTGTGAGAGGCCGATGCCGGCGCAGGCAGCGAGAATGGTGGCGTAGGCGCCGCTCACGCAGGGCCCGTGATCGGCCGAGAGCATCATGATGCGCTTGATGATTTCCGCTTCCTGTTTTGAGATCAACCGCTTGTCCCACAGCAGGCCGATGACGTGCGGAATTTCATACCCTTTATTAATGAGCTCGGAGGCCGGATACCCGTCATAACAGGGCTCGTCGCCGCGGTCGTCGCTGATGGTCGTTCGGATAAGCGGGGCGACCATGACTTCGTCCGCCTTCATCGCCTCCTCGATGGACTTAGGCAATTTCGGCAGCACCGTCGGCTCGACCGGTTCTTTGACCTGGCCGGACTTGAGCAGCTCCTGGTAGGTTTCCTTGATGGCTGGTCCGAGCGCCCCGAAGGTCGGCGGCACGAGGGCGCCGGATTTCTTGAGCGCATCCGACTTCGATCGTGCCGAACCTTCGCCTTTCATGCCCTCCTTCGCACCGGCATGACCAAACTTCATGCCCTTCGGCAAGCTCTCCTGACAGAACCCGGACACCACGCCGATCAACTTGATGCGGCGCTTTTTCGCCCCGTACCATTCGGCTGCCCGTTCCTCGAGATCGCCGCCCATTTCGCCGACAATGACGACGGCCTTGGTCTGCAAATCGCTTTCAAACATCTCGAGATAGCTCACGTAGTCCGTGCCGGGATAGGCATCGCCGCCGATGCCGATCGCGGTCGTGATGCCGTCGGCAAACTGCGAGCAGATCCAGATGATCTCGTTGGAGAGACCGCCGGATTTGGTAATGACGCCGAACGATCCCTCACGATAGAGCTTGGAAAGGACGAGATTGTCGAAAGCGCCGCCGATCACACCCAGCCTGCAGGCTCCGGCGGAGATGATGCCGATGGAGGACGGGCCATTGAATACTTTTCCGAGTTTCCGCGCGTGCGCTCCCAGCAGCTTGGCGTCCTTTTCGGGCACACCTTCGGTGATCATGGAGACGACCTTGATGTGCGGATCGTCGAGTGCTTCCATGCCGCCCTTCATCGCACGGTCGGCGCCGATGTAGACCAGGGTCGTGTTGATCGTGGAATGATTCTTGGTGGCTTCTGCGACAGTCTTGTAAACGGGGATAGCAATGAGTCCACTGCCGTAGGGAATTTCGTTGGTTTTGCCGGCATCCGGCGGATAGACAAACGCCTCAACGTTGAGTGGCCGCTTGATCAGGTAGCAGAACTCCGCCATGCGCCGCGCGGCGTTCACGCCGGCTTGCCCGCCCTGAATGACGACGCGGGTGTCCTTGTTGGCCAGAATACTCATCGAAATCTCCCTCTGTTCCTACGAAGCTGAATATGAGACCGGGAGCGAACGAATCCCCCGGCCTAAGCCGTCCCTGGTCTTCACTATTGCTTATGAAGCGCCTTATCGACGATGTCCGTCAGCGGGGTGTTGCGGTCGAAAACATTGATGTCGAACCCTTCATCCTTCAGGGCGCGCATGGCATCGAGGCCTTCCTTCTCGCGCGGCCCGCCGCGGCGCACCCATATCCGCACGTTCTTGAGTTTGCCGTCCGCCTTCGCCTTGCGGAAGCCGTTAATGATCCCGCCGAACGTCTTTTTCACATCGGTAAAATTCGCGATCGCCCCGCCGACGATGATGTTCCGGATTCCTGGCAAGGAGCAGACTTTCTCGGTCAACACTTCGACCGCCCAATCGGGGGGGTCGCCGGAGTATTCAGCATAGTTGGCCAATTTGCCGCCGCGCGCGACAACCGCGTCCGAGTAATACACGCTGGCGCCGCCTCCGGCCGGAAGCATCGCCGTGTCGCCGCCGGGAATCTCGATGAATTTCACGGAGCCCTTGATTTTGCTATCGACGGTCATGACTTCCATTTCGTCTTTGCTGTACGCCCGGCCAAATTCGGCCGCAAACTGAAAATTCCAATCTGGATGGCGGAACTTCGCATCGCCGTCGAGCAGCGTCACGGCATCGAGCGCCACCAGTTCGCCATCGCTTTCCCGGATGACGACTGGGTTCACTTCCAGATACTGCGCGTCTTCGTTGTCGAAGCAGGTAAACATTTTACCGGCAAAGTCGGCCATCTTTTTGAGGAGCGGACCGGAAAAACCAGCGTCCTTGGCCAACTTCTCCAACGCCTCCGGCGCCGGTTGTTGGCCGACATCGAGACACAGGCGCTTGACGCGGTCCCAATTCGATTCGACTTCGATGCCTCCGCAATTGGCTACGAGAATTTCGCTGCCTTCGCGGGTGGATTTCACTGCGCAATAATACTCTTCCTTGTGCGGGATCATTTCGGAGACGATGACTTGCGAGACGGTGATGCTGCCGACTTTACGGCCGATCATTTCCTTGGTGGCGGCAATGGCGGCATTCACATCGAGGCCAACCTTGACGAGACCGAGCTTGAACCGGGAACCGAGCGCCTCATGAGCCTTGACTACCAATTTCGAATGCTTCATCCAGTCATTGGCTTGACCGAGTTTGGCGAGTTCGTCTGCTGAGGTGACCACGACGTAGTTGGGAACGTGGATGCCCCACTTTTTCATCAGTCCCATCCCGGGACCTTCCAGCACCTTGGCCATGGCAACGCTCCTTGGGGTATTTGAAGAATCGCTGTAAAGGGAGCCGGATTGTAGCGAAACCCCGGAGATGACTCAAGACACCAGAGGTCCTAAGCGATTAGGGAGCAAAAGGCCTAGGACTCTCCCGTGAGCGAACCAATCACCCTAACTCTGTGTATTTCCACAGGCTTCCCTAGGGATCTCCCTGGCTTTTTTGGCAGATGTCTACCGAGTCCGCGCTCGGGATTGGCAGGCTGGGCAAAAAAATGAGCTTCGTTCGCTCTGCAGACGCTTGATGGCATGGCCGCAATCGTTCGGGCAGGAGGCCCCTTCTTTGCCGTAGACGAGGTGGCGACGCTTGAATTCCCCCTCGCTTCCATCAGGTGCAAAGAAATCTCGAACACTCGAGCCGCCACACGCAATGGCTTCCTGAAGCACTTCTTTGGTGACGTCAAAGAGGACCTCGATGTTGGAAACGGAGAGGCGACTGGCGTTGGCATTGGGGTGAAGGCGGGCGCGGAACAAAATCTCGTTCGCGTAAATGTTTCCGATCCCTGCGATCACTTGTTGGTGCATGAGTAGCGGCTTCAGCCGGCCGGAGCATCCCTTCACGATCCGGAGAAATTCTTCGCGGGTGACGGTCAAGGGATCACAGCCGAAGCGCCGGGCGACATAGGCATCAAGGCCCCGTTGATCGAGCAGCGACAGCCGTCCAAACCGCCTCGGATTCCAATACCGCAACTCTGACTCCTGGGCACCCGCAAACGTCATGCGCACATGAACGTGCTGAGGAAACCTCGGGCGCGCGGAAGGGAACAAGAGGAGTCCAGTCATGCCGAGTTCAGCGATGATGTAACGGGTCTGCCCCTGCCGTTCAAAAGCCATGGCCACGCTCTTCCCAAACCGCTTCGCCGACTGGAGCACGGAGCCCGCATACCATCTCCGTTCGGCAAAGCCTTCACGGACGATATCGGCTCGACCAATCCAGGTGTCCGTCAGCATTCCCCCAGACAAGCGCGCGCGAATTTGTCGGGCGACCACTTCAGCTTCTGGAAGTTCCGGCATGGGTTGAATTAGGCCATTCCCGCCTGGGAAAGGCAATGGGCTCAAAGCCAGCTAGGTCTGAGAAGCTTGGCGAAGTTGCTGGACCTGTTTGATCGTAGATTGGATATTCGGCAAGGGACAGGCGGCGGGCCGGCGAGTCATGATTAATTGTAGGACGTCAGGATAGGCCATGTTGTGCACACAACACAGATAGGCCATCACGACTGACACCGAACGTCCCATCCCCGCGCGGCAACACACGAGTACCTGATTGTCCGGATGGTGGCGCGCGATCCACTCAATTGCCTGATTCAAAGAGGCAGGCAGGGCTTCTCCGAACTCTTTGAACGGGATTCTCTCGTAGAGGACACCGGCGGGCGGATCAGGGGTGAATTCTTCGGCCACCAGCAGCACTGCGCTGATTTGAGCGGGGGGCTTTTCGGCCTCGTAAATATTTCCCACAAAGAGGGTATCCGTTATCTGATACATAGAGCCAGTATTGGAGAGGATCGCGTGGAGGTCAAGCAGAAAGGTGCAGGAGATCGGTTGCAGTCCAGATTTGCCCAACGTTATACTCCACGAGGGAGGAAAGGCCGATGCCGGGACCGTCGGTTCAGGAGGTCGAACAGAGGCTGGGCGCCGTAAAATGCGCCATCTGCAAGGGTTCCAGCTTCGGAATCGATCAACGGTTCATGCAGGCGGATGGCGAATGGCGGGGCGTCTGTAAGAAATGCTTTTACAGCTTCCCCCTCTATACAGATATGGAGTTCTACCTCCGCACCCAGCCAGATGTACCTTATCGGCTCAAGGAAATCTCTTGCACGGCCTGTAATCACCGAGGGGTGAGCCTGGACTTCCGGGCGACCATGTCGGTACGCGAATCGATCTACTTCGTCACGTGCGGAGGATGTCAGCGGCAGTTCGCCGAGAACTCCTCCCTCGAAGCCTTCGAATAACTCGCGTTTTCTTTTCACTACTGGTGTATACTTCACTCATGAGTGAGAATCCCAAACAGCCCAATCCATCCGAGGAGCCGGAGCCGCCGAAAGCCCGCAAAGAGATCCCGCTCATCTCTGTGCCGAACGATCGAGATATGATCGCCGAAGAAATGGAAGAGTTGTTCGAAGAGGACAAGGTCTCCCATCAACACGGTAGCTCAGAGCCTGAAGCCGACTAGTCGATACCTCCTAGATCTCTCCTTTATTGTAGAATTCCTACAGAGCCTAACCGATTTGGCAATAAGGAGTTTCCTTTTTCTGGCGAAGTAGTTTTAGGCGCCCAGGCCTTCCTTCTCGACCAGACGCCCGATCTTTCCAGCGAGATCTCGGGCGAGGTGCCGCTGCAAGACGGCACGCGTCTCGGGGTTGGCGCTGAGATACTTCTGCAACGTCCCAATCTGCCAACGCATGGCGCGCAGCGGCTCAACGGTCACCGCATCCACATTGGACGGGATGCCGTTGAGGATGAGCGCAGAGCCCACGATGTCGCCAGGCTTCAAATCCCCGAGCACGCGGCCATCTTTTGACAACCGCACTTTGCCACGCATGATGAGGGAAATGGCGTCGGGAAGCTTATTTCGTTCGATTAGGCGCTCGCCAACGTCCGCCGAGATCCAGGATCCTATGCTCAGCACCTGCAAGACTTTCCGAGGAGGTAATCCCTGAAAGGCAAGTCGGCTAATTTCCTCCTCCTCGGCCGTCAGTTTGACTGGACGACGCTCGATGAAGAGCAACCACGATTGAAAGAGATTGATCGCCGCAAAGACAACGCTCCAGGCAAGCGGCGCCCACAACACAGTCGGCTGGAGCACATAAAAAGGGATGGCTATCAGGGAAGCCGACACCGCGAACAGTCGCAACCACAGCACGTCGCGAACGCTATAGGCAATCAATAAGAGGATGTTTGCGGCGTGTATGAAATAATCAGGCGTGATGAAGCTCATAATTCTCCGTGGATAGTGCTCATACGAAACGCACGATGTGGACCGTCGAACGGTCGGGAATTCTTCCCAACGAAGCCCCATCCTTGCGCGTGATATGTTCAATCCGTACGATAGTCCCCCGCTGACATTCATCCCACGCCGAGTTCATGTCAGTTTTTGCGCGATCCAGTCTCCCTACTTCACATCGACCCAGTTCATTGCACAGCCAGGCTCTGGTATCTCCTTTCAACTTCCGCAATTCACTGACCATCCGGAATGTCTCCGGGCTGCGTGGAGTGATCGTCCGACCGTCGGTTCTCAGGAGCAGATAAGAGAATTTGAGCGCGTCTTTGATGAAGCCGACTTCGCGATCGATCTGCATGATTGAAGCAGGAGGCTCCCAGGCACGTTCCTCGTGGCACCAATCGTCCATGTTGAGCAAGGCCGGGCAACCCTTCTCGTGAAGACAGGGGCTGTAGACCGTACATCGTTTCTCCGCAAGCAACTGATCCCGGACCTGATGCAACTCGCGGGATGTCCCACGCAAGGCAGGCTCCACGATCATCAAAGTTCCATGCGGCGACAGCCACGACAGAGCTGTTGTAATAAGACCGGCTCGGGCAGTGGTCTGATCGGAAGACTCGCTCCACATTTCATTCAGGCAATTGCCCAGAATGATGAGATCAAATGGTCCCGCTCGTTCGATTTGTTCTCGCAAGGAACCGCTGTGGATACGTCTGAGATCGGCTTGCTGTGTCTGAAGCCTGGAGCTTGTGATACCGGCCATGCGGGCATACATATTCCACAGCCGCTCAGCCTGCCGCAGCGCCATGCCCGAAATGTCGATCGCCATCACGGAGAGGTGTTCAGCCAACGTCCTCCGGCCATGATGAAGCCAATCGAGGACGGCCAATCCTGCCGTGCCTGGCCCAGCACCAAGATCCAGGACTGAGAATCGACGTGCCTCTTTTCCGAGGAAGGTCTCGTCAGGCAATTCGTCGAGCAGCACTTGGATCTTGCACAGATTGACCGGCAGGAAATATTGGAGATACGCCGCAGCCGAGGTCGTATCCTCCAAGTAAAGACGAGACAGGTCTGCCCGCCCTTTGGTGAAGAGCCGCGAAAGCTCGGCAACGGCCCTCGCGAGCGTCTCGTGCGAAAGACCCTCTTTCTCAACGTGGGTATTGATCGCGTCGAGTAGCAGCGGCGAGACGGTGGCGTTGAGGCTACGCATCACCCTAGTGTATGCTCAGCCTATTACGGAGGACAACCATGACGGATGAAATTCTAAAGGCCTACAAAGAGGTCGAATCGGCTGTGGAACGCTACATTCGGCTCCTGCATGACCACGTCACGATGCTACAGAACGTGGAACCTCCTGGATCGGATAAGGTCGTGCGGCTCACGGCAGGATCGAAGGCCATGACTGACAGCGCGTCGATTTATTTGTCCTACGCTAAGTATGTGGCCTACGGCATGCCGGCCAGCGAGGAAATGATGGAGGACGAAATCCAGGGATAGGCGGGTTTTCAAGAGGAGATAATGAAAGAGCCCGTCAGAATCGAATCCTGACGGGTTCTTTGTGTTTCAGGACGGTTCAGATGCTGCGCATGAAGTGCGCGACTTCGTCGGGATTCACCGCGCCGCCCATGATCGAGGACAGTGCCACGTTCGTGGACTTCTTGCCCGTGAGACCGGATTCCACCTCATCCACGATCAATTCCACCGGCATCGACTGACCACCATAGACGCGCGGGCCGCCGATAATCTTCGCCTTGGAATATCCGTAGATCGCGGTGGCCACTTCCTTCGCCAGCCATCCCACATAATTGAACTCAGGCACGACGATCAATTTGGCCTTGCCGCAGAGCTGACGAAGTTCTTTGGTTGGGAACGGGCGCAGTGAGCGGACCTTGATCAATCCGATCTTGATGCCCTTTTCCGCACAGAGACGGACGGCTTCGCGAGACTGGGCAGCGGCGCTACCCGAGGCGATGATGACCGCCTCGGCCCCATCCACATTCTCGGCCGTAAGCAACCCGCCCATATACTTGGTAATGTATTTGCGGGACCGTTCCACGGCAGCCCAGACTTCTTGCTGCCACACCGCATGGATGTTGTAGGCCATGAAGTTGGATTTTTGTACCGGGGCATCGCGTGAGAGCCGGGCGGGAGGATTCTCCGCATCGAGCACCGGAACGGCCCCACGCCAGGCTTCGCGCGGCGGAAGCTTGATGCCGCGATCCTGCATGCGGACATAGCCGCGCGCGTGCGTGACGAAGAAGCCGTCGCAGCAGACCCCGACCGGCAGCGTCACATCGTTTTTTTCGCTGATCGCGAACCCGGCCATGATGAAATCGAACATGTCCTGCTGATTCTCGGCATGGAAGACGATCATGCCGCAGTTCAGGAGATAGGCCACCTCAATATTGTCCGGCTGGATGGCCAGAGGCGCATTCACGACACGGCAGGTAAACATGGCCACGGCAGGCAACCGATGACCAGGCCATGACGCAATACCTTCCATGCCTCGCAACGTCCCAGGACCAGCTGTGGCAGTGAAGCACCGCACGCCGGCGCGCGACCCACCGGCAATGGAGGCCATGACACCGACCTCTTCTTCGCCGCGGTAATACTCCTTCACATAGCCTTCGCCATAGAGCACGCCGACCAACTGCATCGTCTCGCTTTGTGGCGTGATGGGATAGGCAACCGCCAAATCGACGTTAGAGCGACGAATGGCCTCTTTGGCCGCTTCGCTGCCGGTGATGAATTCCTTTGTCCGGGGCGCTTCATGGAACATGTACTCAGGCGTCACGACCTTCTGCCGCTTAGCGTCGGCATGCGGATCCTTTTTCCCATCCATTTTCGGAGCCGCGACGCTGGTGATCGGGTCACCCTGGGGATTGGTCTTTTGTTGAGCCTCTAGAGCTTCACTCATGATGTTACCTCATTAGGCAGGATGTTGAAAAAACCCGCCAGCGGCGTTCTCGCATCGCGCATAGGCTCAGCGTACAGGACAGAGTACGCTTCACCTCTCCGCTCGCTGCGGCCTTGCTGGACGACCTTTTTGAACATCCTGCGTGGCTATGCGTTGTCTGCTAACCCTGAATGAACCTGCGCCAATTTAGCCTTCGCGTTTCATGTTCTCTGGGGAATGACCGAACATCGCTGCACTTCCCGTTCCGCCTGGAGACGGAGCAAACGTCGTCGGATTGGTATGGGTCTTCCCACCGTGGACTTTCGATTGCGTGCCGGTAAAGCGGACGTTCTCCCCGTTCTCCGGCAGCTTGATGCCCATCTCCTCGCGGACCTTTTTGAAGATCTGCGCGACCCGCTTGATCTTGGCGGTATCGGAATCGCGAATCGTGAGCATCGCGTCTTCGTGCCCTTGCTCGGCGCAGACCGCCATCGTGCAGCAGTTCGTTCCTGCCCGGATCATTTTCAACGTCAGATTCGCATAATGGCAGTGGACGCCGATGAAAATACAGGCTTCGATCTTGTTGCCCCAGATGGTCAAATTGGGATGGTTGGGGTTGATCACTTCTTCCGGATCGATCTTGGGGTACTTCGGCCGGTAATCCGGCATGGGGATAATCATGACTTCCGGAATCTGCGCTGCAATTTCGAGCGTGGCCTTGGCTTTTTCCACCGCATGGTCGTTCCAGGCCCAGAGCAGCAAGGGACCAGGGAAGATCGTCGCGTTCGGGCTGGTTAACATCTTGCGCGCCATCTCTTCGATGACTTTTTCCTCGTTCGGCTCGAGCAGCCCGTAAAACAGCCCTTCCCCTGGATCCGGTAACGCCACGCCTAGCTGAGCGGCGGACGGAGGATGAAACCCTGCCGGTCCTGGAACAATGATTTTCTCTCTCGTGTCTTGCGTCGTTGTAGCCACGCCCTTACCCCTTTCTGGATACCCTTGCTTACCCGACGACGGGACTCGCCAACACAGCCGTCGTGCTCTTTTCCCCATAGGTGATATTGTCGGTCAGCGCCGCCTTCGGCAGCTGATCGATCATGATCATCTTGATCGCGTTGTTCTTGGCCATGTTATCGCAGACCCAGACGCATTGCGCGCAGCCTTTGCACCGATCCACTGCCACATAGGCGGACCCATACTTGAATCCCTGATCCTTTCCCATCTCTTCGCTGTACAGAATGGTGTTGGCTTCCGGGCAATACTGCGTGCAGAGCTTGCAACTCTTGGAGGCACAGATTTCTACGCTGATATCGGCTACGAGATACATGGTGCTCCTTTATGCGCTTATGCGCTGGCCGCCGCGACCGGCTCTTCCACGCGCTTGGCGTCTTTGGACGCCCAGCCGTGATCGACGGCGTAGTTCCACCCCGCCCGCATCACGGCGACATTTTTATCAATCAACTCTTGCTTCTTCTTGAATTTCCGCTCGACGACACTGTCCAATGCCGCGGTGCCACCCGAGACCACGAACCCTTTGCCGAGGAATCGGTCCTTCACCGCCTGCTCCAACCCTATCATGTTCGTTAGCCCCGTGATCGCACCGATGCAGCCCATCAGCGCCATGTTGGTGGCGAGGTCCATCCCTGCAACTTCCAATGAAAGCTTCGTCGCCGGGAAATAGTAGAGTTTCGCTCGGCGCTCTTCCAACTCGCGGGCTTGATCCTTGTGCAGCTTCATTGGCCCGTCGTTGTTGATGAGCGCAATTCCATCTTCTTTCAACCCGAAGTAGAACGGCATCGTGTAGGACTTGCCGTGAGTAATGACTTGGGGATGGAAGATGATGATGATGTGCGGGAACGTGATCTCGCCGATCTCATAGATCGGTTCATCCGAGACCCGCACATAGCTCTCTACCGGTGCCATGCGCTTTTCCGATCCATAGAACGGGACAATGGTGCTTTCCCCACCGGCGTTGATGACGGCGGTGCTCAGAATGTGCGAGCCGGTGACGACTCCCTGGCCGCCGACGCCTGCCATTCGAATGTTAAAGCGTTTCGCCATGGTGCAGCCTCCCTTATCTTGGCTTAGACCTTACCAGGAATTGCGGCGGGAGCAGCGGCCTTCGGGAGGAACTCCTTGTAGCCGTACCGCTCGGTCAAATACTGTTTGGCTTCATCACTGACGTATTCCGAGAACGCGTAGCGGTCGTTCTCAACGGTCTTCGCATCTTCCATGACCTTGTCGGTTGGAATGGCGTATTCGATGTTGCAAGAGGTATAGGCTTGAATGTAGGTGGAGCCGACTTCACGGGCAATCAACACGGCCTTCTTGATGACGCTCTCGACACGGCGGGGATTGTTGGGCACGACGGTGGCGACGTAGGCGCATCCGGCAACCTTCGCCATCTGCAACATGTCCATCTTCTCAAACTTCTTGCCGAGCGGCGCCATCTTCAACACGGCACCGCGGTTGGTCATGCCGCTTTCCTGTCCGCCGGTATTGCCGTACACTTCGTTGTCTAACATAATCGTGGTGAACCGCTCTTTCCGGAACCAGGAGTGAAGGACCTGCTGGAAGCCGATGTCCGCCGTTCCGCCGTCCCCCGCCATCACGACCACGTCCTTCGGCTTGTCTCCGAACCGAAGCCGGAGGCCGCGGGAAAGTCCGCTCGCCACGCCATTCTGGTCGCCGTAGTTGCCGTAGACAAAGGGGATGGCGGCCTGCGAAATCGCCAAACGGCCGCAGCCGGCGGTGCCAACGGTGATAGTGTCTTCAGGGTTCGGAAAGGCAATCATGGCCAGGCGAATGAACAGCGTCATCGCGCAGCCCGCGCACATGGGATGCTCTTCGAGGACTTCCTTGAAGCTGCCCATCTGCGAAACGGAGACCTTCTTTCCGAAGGGACCATGTTCGACCATGTCCCGATATTCCTTCGGCATGAATTTTTCAAAGCCGTTTGAAAACTTTACATAATCGAGACTCATCGGACACCTCCCTTATATGCCTGCGACGTACGACGTCGCCATTCAGTCGATGTGAAATTCATATGTACGAAAGACAACTAGCGGGAAATAGAACGGACAAGCAACGCGCGACATGACTCGTTGGCGTCGCGGCCATCCTAGCAAAGCTCAAAAAACACTGTCAATTTATATGTTGGCGCCACAGAGGCTCACCGGGCAACATCAAAAATTTTATAACTTCCTGAAAATCAATGCAACTTTGCAGAAGGCCCACCCCCTCCGAAAGAAGGCCTAGCCCTGCCGCATCCGATAGGCCATTCGCCCTAACCTCGAGGGAAACGGAATGGTCGTTGCCCTTGCCACCAAATGTGTCTACACTAGCCATGTTATGGCCATTCGCGTGATTATCGCAGGGGAAGACGAGGAAGCCCAATACGTCGGTGGGGTCCATAAGCGCCCGCCGATTCCGGATAATTCCCTCAAGGCAGAATGCCCCAAGTTTATGGCTCACGGTCCCTGTGGGGGGGTCCGCAAGGGCGGATTCTGCGAGGTCTATCCCGAGATGACCTGCCCGTGGATCACCATGTTCATCGAGTTGGAAAAGATCGGCCAAACTGAGTGGATGAAGCAGGTATGAAGGGAGGCGGGGGAAAGAGCCGAGGAGAGATGAAGCGTACGGGTGCTTCCACGCCGCTCGGCTATAATGAACGGCATGCCAAGAGCGGTCTCACCGCTTCTCTGCCCACGATCGAAACTTTCCCGAATCAGTACAAGGGCTACGAAATCACAATCGAGATTCCCGAATACACCGCGATTTGCCCCAAAACCAGCTTGCCCGACTTCGGCGTCATTACCGTGCATTACATGCCGGATCGCGAATGCCTTGAGCTCAAATCCTTGAAAATGTACATCCATGCGTACCGCAACATCGGCATTTTCTACGAAAACGCGGTGAATAGAATTCTTCAAGACATTGCAGCGGCTTGCCGGCCGGTCTGGGCGCGGGTTACCGGCACATTCGCTGCCCGCGGCGGCCTACGCAGTGTGATTGAGGCTCGCTATCCATAAGAACAATATGCACCCACAGATACCGCATGGCCGACAACGTCTTGTAACCGTCCTGCCGCGCGTGTGATCGGGCGCTCGTTTCCACATTCCAATTTTCATGGGCACCTACGCCATCGGCGACATTCAAGGCTGCTTCAAGTCCCTCCGCCGTCTGCTCGACCACATCTGTTTTGATCCGCACAGCGATCGGCTTTGGCTCGTCGGTGATTTGGTAAACCGAGGGCCGGACTCCCTGGCTACACTGCGCTTTCTCATATCGTTGGGCTCGTCAGTGTTTCCCGTGTTAGGCAATCATGATCTTTTTCTGCTGGCCGCGGCCAAGGACATCGTGACGCTTCGCCCGAAAGACACCATTCAAGATGTCCTCGCCGCCGACGATCGCTCAGAGTTGATCGACTGGTTGAGACGACAACCGTTGCACCGGCGTTTGGGCGAATTCTTTATGGTGCATGCCGGCCTGCTCCCCCAATGGACCATCGACGAGGCAGCGAAACTGGCAGGAGAAGTTGAGAGGGTGTTGGCCGGCCCCGACTACACGGCATTCTTACGCGAACTCTTTCATGGCCCGACGCCTCAGTGGGATCCGGCGCTCAAAGGCCTCGAACGTCTGGCCAGCATCGCGCGGGTCTTCACCCGCGCTAGAACCACAACGCCAGACGGTGAAATGTCGACATATTCTGGTTCGCCGGATGAGGCGCCAGCCGGATTCCTCCCCTGGTTCCGAATTCCCAGCCGCCGCAGCAGCGATGCGACCATCATCACCGGTCACTGGGCGGCCCTAGGGCTTCACATCGAGCCGAATGTGTTGGCCATCGACAGCGGCTGCGTCTGGGGACGGCAACTCACCGCCGTTCGTCTGGAAGATCGCACCGTGTACCAGGTAGAGTATGCCGACCGTCGAGATTGAACTTCAGCCTCCCGACCCTTCCTGGCCTCGTTACTCTCATCGTCCGTTTCCGCTTTATCGATTTCTCCCTGGTCATTCGCCTCATCCCCGTCACAGCCCCCGAGGCCATTCCTATGGGCAGGCCAACCCCATGCCCGTCTTGCTCGGTCCCGAGCAATGGCGGCGAATGGGCGACTACCTTTATGCCATCGATCTCTACAACTATGCGTATTGGTGGGAATGCCACGAAATGCTCGAGGGACTCTGGCGGGCCGGACAAACGACGAAGCAAGGAAATTTTTTCCGGGCTCTCATCCAATTGGCCGCCGCCAATCTGAAACGGTCTCTGGGCTACGGGCAGGCAGCGGACAACCTGACGTTCAGAGCGATCTCGCGGTTTGAACAAATGCCGGACTTCTACATGGGCATCGAGGTGGCGAATCTCCTGAGCCATCTGAGAGAGCATTCGGGCGAAGCAGCTCCCCTGATTCGTTTGAATGGTTGAGGATGGCGCGAGAGAGGCAGATGCCCGACTAGTGGTAGGACTCTGATTCGGAAGGAAACTTCCCCTGCTCCACCTCCTCTTTGTACCGGCGGAGCGCCTGCAGCGCATCCGCCCGCAAATGTGCATAGGGCTTCACGAACTTCGGTACGAATTCGTCGAACAGTCCGAGAAGATCATAGAGGACTAACACTTGCCCGTCACAATGGGGGCCGGCGCCGATTCCTATGGTCGGAATTGTCAGCTGCTCCGTGATGGTTTTTGCGAGCGACGCGGGCATCGCCTCAAGCACGATGGCCACGGCACCGGCTTCTTCGAGCGCCTTGGCATCGGACACGAGTGTTTGCGCCCGCTCAGCGCTCTTCCCCTGCACCTTGTATCCGCCATATTGATTCACGGACTGCGGCGTCATTCCGAGATGGCCGAACACCGGAATGCCCACCTCCGTCATGGCCTGGATCCGGTCGGCCATCGCCCTGCCGCCCTCGAGTTTGACCACGTGAGCCCCTGCCTGAAGAAAGCGACCGGCATTCCGCAGGGCGTCCTCTTTGCTGGCTTGATAGGACATGAAGGGCATATCGCCGATCACCAGCGACTGCTGCGCGGCACCAGTCACGAGCTTGGTGTGATAGAGCATGTCCTCCATCGTGACGGACAAGGTGTTGGACTTACCTTGCACAACTACGCCCAGTGAATCGCCGACCAGCATCGCTTCAATGCCGGCCTGCTCCAGCAGACGGGCAAACAAGGCGTCATACGCGGTCACGACGATGAGCTTCTTCTTGTCCCGTTTGTGGCGCTGGAGGTCGGGGACCGTCATCATGCGAGTTGCGCCTTTGTGATGATTTCACCGAGCCGATGCGTCCCCTTGATCGCCATGATATGGACTCCATCGCAATACGGACGCACCGCCTTGATGGTGCGCACGGCGATCTCGACGCCGACATCTTCCGATTTATCGCCGGCGGCTCGCAGCTCGTCGATCATTGCCTGTGGAACGGACATGCCGGGGATGTTGGCATTCATGAATTCGGCCATCTTTGGATTGCGCAACAACAAAATGCCGGCTAACACCTTCATCTTGTATGGACGCACAGCGGTCATGAAGGCAGAAAACTGGGCGGGATTGTAAATGGCTTGCGTCTGAAAAAATTGTGCGCCGGCTTTCACCTTCACTTCGAACTTGGCTAGCACCGGTCCTACGAGCTCCGCTTCGGGTGTCACGGCTGCGCCGATCGTGAAAGCCGTGGAACCATCCAGCTTGTTCCCCATCATATCCCGGCCATTGTTCAAGCCCTGCACCAACTGCATGACTTGCACAGAGTCCAGGTCGTAGACCGGCTTCGCCTCTTTGTGATCGCCGACCGTCGGGTAGTCGCCCGTCAGGCAGAGCACGTTACGAATCCCAAGCATGTGGGCGCCCATCAGGTCGGACTGCATGGCGATCCGGTTTCGGTCGCGGCAGGTCAACTGCATGACTGGATCATGCCCCAACTCGTACAGCAACCGGCAGACCGGCAACGACCCCGCACGCACGACTGCCGCGGTATTGTCCGTCACGTTCACGCCATGCACCCGGCCAAGCAGCTGCTTGGCGTTGTCCAGGAGACCGTTGATGTTGGTGCCCTTGGGGGGATTGTACTCGACGGTGACCGCGAACTGTCCCTGCTCCAAAATGTCTTTAAGCCTTCTCGGTTCCCGACCCATTTCGCACTCCGCGTTCGGCCCGCCTACGCCATCCTTGCCATTCTTCTAGCAGACTCCACCGTATTGTCCAGCAACATTGCAATCGTCATGGGACCGACCCCGCCCGGCACCGGACTGATCCATCCAGCCTTCTGGCTTACCGGTTCAAAATCGACGTCGCCGCACAGTTTGCCGTCCGGAAGTTTATTTGTGCCGACGTCGATCACCACGGCGCCTTCGCGGACCATGTCGGCCGTCACAAACTTGGCCTTGCCGATCGCCACGAGCAAGAGCTCCGCCTCACGACAGACGGCCGGAAGATCTTTCGTCTTTGAGTGGCAGATCGTGACAGTCGCATGGCGCTGCAGCAGCATGAGCGCCAACGGCTTCCCCACAATGTTGCTGCGCCCGACCACCACTGCGCGCTTGCCTTCGATCGGCACCCCCGTCGATTCGATCATCTTGATCACGCCCTTGGGCGTGCACGCTTCGAACACCGGATGGCCCTCGACGAGCCGACCGAAATTGTATGGATGAAAGCCGTCCGCATCTTTCTCCGGACTGACGGCCTCCAGAATCACGCGGCTGTCGATATGCTTGGGCAACGGTAACTGAACGAGAATGCCGTGGATCTTGGGATCAGCGTTTTTCTTTTCAATAAGCGCCAGGAGTTCAGCCTGAGTGGTCTGGGCGCTCAACTTGTGGTCGTCGACGTGAATGCCGGCAAGCTCGCAAGCTTTCTGCTTGTTCTTCACATAGACATGTGAGGCTGGATCATCTCCCACCAAAATGGTGGCCAACCCCGGCTTGATACCCGTTTTCGCCAATACTGCCGCCGAGGCCGCAGCCAAACCTTCCCGTACCGCCTGTGCCAACGCCTTCCCGTCAATCAGTCGAGCAGCCACAACGTCCTCCCATTGGAATATCCCTGGAAGAAGTGCCGAGGATCGGACGCATCAGGGCGGCGCACGATCCGGTCGTGTTTTGTTCGAAGGAGGGCCACCTTAGCAGGCCAATTTTATCCAAGTCAACGCCGTGACCAACACCGGCAAGCACGTGAGATCATTTGCCAATTCCTTGACAGTTTCTCCGCCTGACGGCTACGATGATTTGATGTGCATCGCAAGCTCGGCAGACCATCTTCCCGCCGTTTCTCTATGATCCGTCGCTTTTTTTATCTCTGTCTCAGCACGGCAGCACTGTGTCTGACCGTGCTGCCGTGCGACGTGTTGGCGCAGATCACGGTGACCAATCTTCAAACTCCCTACAGCTTCGTCAGCAGCAGCTCGGGGAAGGAATACTTTATTTCGAGCGTCAATGGCGACCCGGAGGCTGCGGACAATAACGGCTTCATCACCAAACTCGATGGAAACGGAAAGATCCTCAATTTTAAGTTCATCCAAGGCGGCACGGACGGGATTACGCTCAACGCCCCCAAGGGAATGGTGCTGGTCGAGCAGACCCTGTACGTTGCCGACCTGGACCAATTGCGTGCGTTTGATATGGTCAGCGGGAAGCCCATTGCCTCCATTTCGATGGCTATCTCGCCCAGCCAAGTTCCGGCAGGCCTGACCGATGTCACCTACGACGGAACAGGTCGGCTGTATTGCTCCGATCAGCATGCGAATCGAATCTATCGGGTGGAACTGCCCTCGAAGAAGGTGACGCTTCTCGTGGCCGATCCGGCGTTAGCGGGTCCGACCGGCTTGGCCGTTCACCCGAAATCAGGCGAGCTCATCGCGGTGAGTTGGGATAAAGGAAAGATCTTTGCCATCACACCAGACGGCGTGGTGTCTGAAATCTTTTCCAACGGATTTTTCTCAAGCCGTTTTGCCAACCTGCGCGGGGTCGACTTCGATCGGTGGGGCAATATGTACGTGTCGGATTTCACCACGGGTAAAGTCTGGCGAATGACCTGGGACAAGCGCTTTCAAGTCATCGCCGAATATCTGCCTTCGCCGGGCGATCTCGGTATCGATCGGACCAATAATCTGATCCTGGTCCCCTATGAATTCGCGCATGCCGCCGAAATGAATGGGCTCGAGGCACCGAGCGAGGGCAAATCGAAACAGGAAAAGCGCACGCTGGCCGATTACGGCTTCATTCCTCCGCCGCCAAAGCCGGAAAACGGGGGCAAGAAATGAGCGAGTGCGCCTATTGCAAACAACGCAAGGGCAAGCGGCCTTGTCCGGCCTTAGGCGTCATCTGTAGCGTCTGTTGCGGCGAACACCGGATCGTCCGGGTCGCGTGCCCGCCGGACTGCACCTATCTCGGCACCGGAAGTGAGTACCAGCAAAAGCGCCTGAGCGAACAGTTCATGCCGCTTCGGCGTGAATTCTATCGGGAGATCGGCGAAGCCGGCGGTGAGAAAGCCGTGGCACTCTATAATCTGATCGAGGTGGTG
>Ga0207708_10000067_pt1 | contig 83659 bp, 83 predicted proteins | sample KBSK5101metaG_FD_184340 | JGI IMG/M metagenome (GOLD analysis project Ga0207708, IMG submission 184340) | Corn, switchgrass and miscanthus rhizosphere microbial communities from Kellogg Biological Station, Michigan, USA - KBS K5-10-1 metaG... | ecosystem: Host-associated > Plants > Roots >...
CCGCGATCACCGGCTTGCGACAGCGCGCGAGGCGCTCCCACTGCGCAGTGATGAAATCTTCCTTGTAGACATCCATATAGGTCTTGGCCTTCATGGCCTTGATGTCGGCGCCGGCAGCAAACGCCTTGTCGCTGCCGCTCAATACCATGCACCCTATGTTGTCGTCCCCCTCGAAGGCATCTAGCGCGGCAGCGACTTCGCACATCAACTCGGGCGAAAGGGCGTTCAGTGCTTTGGGTCGGTTCAGCGTGATCAGCCCGACCTTGCCGCGAATTTCGACGATGATATTTTCGTAGGCCATGACCTGTCCTTCCGGGTGAGTTTTATAATCCGCCGACGCACCGCAACCGCGGGCGAAGACGAAGAGGAAAACGCCAGTGAAATTCAATGCCATTTTATTGGATATCGCCGAGGGAATTGCGACGATCACCCTGAACCGTCCGGACAAACTGAATTCATTCACCGGCGAAATGCATGCGGAGCTGAAGCAGGCCATGCAGATCATCCAGGCCGATCACAGTGTGCGTGTGCTGATGATCACCGGTGCCGGCCGCGGATTCTGTGCTGGCCAGGATCTTTCCGAGCGCATGATGGGCGACGGCCAGGAAGCGCCGGATGTGGGCAGTTCACTGGAGAAGAACTACAACCCGCTGCTGAAGCAATTGCGCGCACTGCCGTATCCGGTCCTCTGCGCCGTCAACGGCGTCGCCGCCGGCGCAGGTTGCAACCTGGCACTTGCGTGCGACATCGTCATCGCCGCAAAGTCGGCAAGCTTTATCCAGGCCTTCAGCCGTATCGGCCTCATCCCGGATGCTGGCGGCACCTACACACTGCCGCGCCTGGTCGGCACTGCGCGCGCGATGGCGGCCGCGATGCTTGCAGAGAACGTCAGCGCGGTACAAGCGGAGCAGTGGGGACTGATCTGGAGATGCGTCGAGGACGGGCAACTAGGAAACGAGGCGAATGCCCTCGCAAGGCGGCTTGCAGGCCAGGCGACCCGGGCGCTGGGCCTGACGAAACGCGCGATCTACGCCTCCCCCAATAATACCTTCGCACAGCAGCTCGACCTGGAACGCGACCTGCAACGCGAGGCGGCGGCGAGCGAAGATTTTCGCGAGGGAGTGACGGCGTTCAAGGAGAAACGCCCGGCCAAGTTCACGGGGCGTTGAGCGAAGGGCTACTGCGTGCGGTCGGCAGGCCGGACGCGAATGACGATGTCCATGCCCTCGGTGACCATGCCGCGAGGCAGCGCGGGCATTCCGGAAATGCGTATATCGGCAGCGTCGATGTCGGTCAATTCGCCCGATTCGACGTCATACATGTGGTAATGCGGGGACGTATTGGGATCGTAAAAAACCTTGTTGGGGTTCACGATCACCTCGCGGATCAGTTTTTTTTCCAGGAAAAGATTGAGCGTGTTGTACACCGTTGCCTTGGAAGTCTCGGAATGGCGCTCGTTGACGATGGCCATGATCTGATCGGCCGAAAGATGTTCGCAGCGGGAAAACAAGGCGTGCGCTATCTCGATGCGCTGGTGGGTTGGATTGATCCCGTGAGCGCGAAGATTTTCCGCCAGGTTGTCCCGTGTGTACTGCTTTGCTTCCATAGATCGATTATAGGTAGGTTATCGATGTCTGTCTAACCGCGCAGAGCCCTTCGTGCCGCGCAGTTGATGATTCGAGCACGTAATAACGTGCAGGATCATGCCCTCAGCGTTTGTCGCGCATTTTCTCCGATGCCGGGGCTGGTGCCTCGTCGGACTCGGAGATCGCCCGCGGATCGAACTGCACCTTGATGAAAACCTGTGTTTTCACCGGACGGCCATCGAGTCTTCCCGGCGTAAAGGTGGAGTCGCGCAAGCTCTCCGCGATCTCCTTTTCGAATTCGCTGAATACCTCGCTCGCCCGGAGCGCAGCTGTGTCGACCACCTTCCCTTCTTCATCCACGAACAGCAATACGGTGACCCACCCTGCTATTTTTTGTTCGCGCGCAGGTCCCGGATACTTGGGCATTCTCATCCGCAGCAATTGAGGTTTTTCGCTGACTTCCGAAGCCAGCCGATATTCGCCGCCCGCCAGCAATGGGCTGCTTGCACGCGCGGGGATCGACTGCAAATTCAGCATCTCGGATAGCGATACGCCGGGTTCGGGCAGTAACGTCTCGCTTTGCGCAGGAGGAGCAGGCGCCTCCGATACGCTGCTGCTGGCCTTGAGATGAAGCATAGCTTTCTTTCGATTGATCGCAATCGGCTTTGCCGCGGGCGACGCGGGCAAATGCTCGATGCGAACGCTCAGAGGCGCAAATATTGGCCGGGTGAACACTCCGCCGCGTACAACGTGGTTTGACAGAGTCAGCAACGTCAGTGAATGCAGTAACGCAGATGCCAGGAGAGCCAAGCCCAGTCGGCCCTCCGGTACGAGCGGCCGGCGCAATCCCATAAGCGCTGTTCTTGCCATTGCCTCTAATCAGATATCCAGACGAGGTTGAACGATATTTTCAGGTAACGGCGCAAAATCGTTCAGGACTGACAAATTTTGACGTTAACCATAATGCCATCGAGCCCGGATGGCTAGTGCCGGACCGCCCGTTCATTCCGCCAATCCGACCTCTCGTCGGACACCGATGGCATGTCGCATTCGGGATGCGTAGTCTTCAGATCACCAAACAGGAGGAACGAACGCATGAACAAGTCTGGCGGATTCACGCTGATTGAACTATTGATCACAGTAGCCATTGTGGGGATTCTCGCCGCGATCGCCCTGCCTGCCTATAACCAATACGTCATGCGGGGCAAGCTGACTGAGGCTTACTCGAACCTTCTTTCAGCGCGCGTGCAGGCGGAGCAGTGGTACCAGGACAACAGGACATATATCGGTGCACCCAGCCCCACGGTGTCCGCCAGATACTTTAGCGCGCCTGCTCTGTCGGCTTCCACAGCCACCACTTATACGTGGACCGTCAGCGGCAACGCCGGGTCGGATGTCGAAGGATTGTCGTTCACCATCGATCAGAACAACGCAAGGACATCTACCGCCGCCGGACCCGCTGCAGCCAAAGGGTGGACCGGCAACGCCAGCTGCTGGATCGTCCGAAAGAACGGGAGCTGCTAATGCGTATGCGATTTTCCGCCGGCATGACACTCATCGAGTTGCTGATCGGGTTCGTATTGATTGGCGTCCTGCTGGCGTTGGGCGTGCCGAGCTTCAGCGCCTGGATGCAAAACCTTCAGATTCGCAACGCCGCCGAATCCATTTTCAACGGGCTGCAGTTGGCGCGCGCGAACGCCGTTCAGCGCAATAAATCGGTCACATTTACGATGCCTGGACCCGATTCGAGCTGGGCCGTGACCATCGACACTCCCAATCTGATAACGGGAGAGGTTGCCGCGGTGCAGTCGCGAAGCGCCGCGGAAGGTACCCCCAACGCGTTGATCACGACGGCCAACCCAGCAATCAGTTTCAGCGGATTGGGAGCCACCAATCTTGGAGCGCTTGCAACCATTCAGGTCACCAATCCCGCAGGCGGCACCTGTGCCGCGGTCGGCGGCCCCATGCGTTGCCTCAATGTAACCGTGGCTGTTGGCGGGCAGGTCAAGATGTGTGACCCCAAGATCACGGCGGCCGGCGACTCGCGCGCGTGCTAACAGGAGATATCGCATGAAGACGACTTCAAGACGCCCGTTCCGCAATGCCCAGTCAGGCGTAATGCTGCTGGAGGCTCTGATCGGCATCCTGATTTTCTCGCTCGGCATTCTGGCGATGGTCGGCCTGCAGGCGATGAGCATCAGGTTTGCCACCGACGCGCGCGAACGCGCTGAGGCCAGCAATCTTGCCGGTCAGCTGGTGGGCCAAATGTGGTTGGACCGTGCAGCATTGGCAAACTATGCGTATCCGGGAAGCGGCACCGTGCCTGCCGCGTTGACGACGTGGATGGCCCAGGTCAACGAAGCGCTGCCAAATGCCGCCACCTATCCACCCATCGTGGCGGTTGCTGCGCCGACCTGGACGTCCGTGCCGGCCGCGTCTGTAGGGTCACAAACCACAGTGACACTTCGGTGGAGCAGTCCGACTGACCCCACCGTTCACCAGTTCGTGATGACGGCTTTCATCAATTGAGGCCAACAATGGATAAGCGCTCGAACAGCAAGCGTCCTGGCCGGCAGTTCATGCTCGGCATGAGCCTGCCAGAGATTCTGGCAGCGGTGCTCATTGGCATGATCGGCATGATCGTGATCATGCAGGTGTATGCGACTTCCGAGGAGAGGAAGCGTACGACGACAGGCACGAGCGATGCCCAGGTCAACGGCAATCTCGCCATGTTTACCCTGGAAAATTCGATACGCAGCGCCGGGTTCGGCATGGTCTCGAACAACAACAACATGCTGGGTTGCAACACGCTCGCCTACAACACCAACCGGGGCGATTTCACCATTCTCATGGCCCCCCTGGTCATTACCGCGGGCGCCGCGGGCGCGCCGGACAGTATCACGGTGATCGCCGGCAGTTCCCCGACCGTTGTTGAAGGCTCCAAGTTTGTTGCCGGCGCGGCGACCGGCGCGGATTTTCCGCTGAAGAATGCGGCGGGCTTTCTGGCGGGCGACCTCGTTGTCGCTAGCGAAGCGGGGCTAAATTGCTCCCTCGCCGAGATAACCGGGTTCGATGCAGCCGCCATCAACACCATCAAGCATGCCGTTGCCACTTCCTATAGCTACGTGGATACCGCCAACAACCCGGTCACAGTTACGTCTTCGTACAACAAGGGAGGCGGCTCAGGAGTCACTTATTCGGCCAACGCGCTGCTGTACACCCTGGGCCGCTCGCCCAGCATGGTGACTTTTCAGGTCGCCAACGACAAGCTACAAACCAACACGGTGATTCCCTACGTTGCGGCGCCCACGGCGGACATCGGTGACGGAATCGTGCAGCTGAAAGCCTTGTACGGCAAGGATACCGATGGCGATAACGTGGTGGACACCTGGAATACCACGCTGCCCGCCGACGCCACGCAATGGTTGCAGGTGCGCGCAGTTCGTATAGCGCTGTTGGCGCGCAGCGCGAAATTCGAAAAGACCGCCGTCACACCCGACTGCGTCGTCACGGGAACCCCCTCGGATACCAAGCCCCCAATGCTTTATTGGCACAACGGCGCGACTCCCGTTTGTTTCACCATGACCAATCTCACCGGCGGGGCCAGCGCGACCGAAAATGACTGGCATCACTACCGCTACCGCGTTTACGAAACCGTGGTGCCTTTGCGCAACATGATCTGGAGCAACTGACCATGAGATCTGCTAGAGCGAAAAATGTCCGGATGCGCGCGCCGCGCAACACGCAGCGAGGCGTTGTGCTGTTCATCGCGCTCATCGTGCTGGTGGCAATGACGCTGGCCGGACTCGGGATGATGCGCTCGGTCGATACCAATAACCTGATTGCCGGAAACCTGGCATTCAAGAACGCGGCTACGAGTGCGGGAGACGCCGCAATCGAGGCGGCACGCACCTGGATTGCGGCGAAGACGCCGGGCCAGCTTGAAACAAACCAACCCGCGCTTGGCTATTTTGCCAACTGGGACCCGACCTTCGACCCCAGCAAATTCGACTGGGCGGGCAGCAGTCAGCTTGTCGGAACTGACACCGTCCAAAACAATACCATCCGCTACGTTGCCCATCGCATGTGCAACGAATCCGATAAATCGATCAACGCGACGAATTGCGCCAAGGTAGCCAATTCTTCGGTGGGCACGAGCAAGGGCTTGCCCGGTTACGGAAACAGGCGGCCGAAAGTCAATTCGCTGGCGTTCTATCGGATCACGGCGAAAATCGAAGGACCGAAATTCACCGTCAGTTATCTGCAGGCGTTCGTCTACTGATTTATTTCCAGATCCATCATTGCACCTTAGGAGCAATCATGAAGCGCAATTTCCCGAAGAACACGATCCTGGCCAGAGCGGCATTGATCGTAGCGATCGGACTCGCAATGAATACGGCCGGCGCCGCATTGACCGACATTGCCAGTTCGCCGCTGTCCAAGTCCGGGGCTTCTATCGTGAAACCCAATTTGATGTTCCTGCTGGATTCATCGGGCAGCATGGACTGGGACTTCATGCCGGATGCGCTGGGAGGGGGAGTTGCCCCGAACGACGAAAATCTGTGCAAGAGCACAGGGACCACTTTGGACAAATGCACTGACAAAAGCGATCCCGCGCGCACCGCTGCGCTGTCGAACGGCATTTACTACGATCCGTCTGTTACCTACACGCCGGCCGTCAAATTCGACGGAACAAATTATCCCAGTTACAACAATGGCAGCGCCGTTGCCCCGATTACCCTCTGGACCGCGGTCAAGAACGATGCTTATGGCATTCAATTCACGGGAACTACGGATCTGACGGTCAATTTCCCGGACACGGTCTGGTGCAACACGAACTCGCCCTCCACCTCGGATCGATCGCCGCCGTTTTCCGGGCAGTGCAAGCAGCCAATCCAGGGGGGCGTATGGACCTATCCGAACTCCACCTATAACCAGCGTTTCACTGTCGCAGGCACGAACCCGCCTTATTACTACACGCTTAGCAGCCTCACGTGGTGTAGCAGCCGCAACACCGGCATTGGAGGCTTCGGCAGCGGCACCTGCCAGGCGAAGAAAACCGCGACCTACCAGTACCCAAAATACGGTCCCGCCGGCAACAACGGCTTCACCCGCACGCAAATCGTGCCCGCTACCACCACATACCCGCGCGCCGCGGGCCGCACGGATTGCGCTGCGGCAAGCACGTGCACGTACGCCGAAGAGATGACCAACTTCGCCAACTGGTATGCCTACTACCGGACCCGCCTGCAAATGATGAAAACCGCGACGGGACTGGCATTCAAGAGCGTCACCGACACGTTTCGCGTCGGCATGATCACAATTAGTCCCGGCAGCCCGGTTGCCGCTTCTCACTTCCTGCCGATCGCGGATTTCACGGCCGGCGCAGGCGGACAAAAAGATCTGTGGTACACCAAGTTCTACGCGCAGGATCCGGGCTCGTCGACGCCGCTTCGCGAAGGCCTGTCCCGGGTCGGCCGCTATTACGCCCACGTGACCAGCGGCATCAACAACGGCATGAGCGACGATCCGGTGCAGTACTCCTGCCAGAAAAACTTCACGATCATGTCGACCGACGGTTACTGGAACGGCAATGCCGGCCAGCAACTCGACGGAAGCGCGATCGGCCATCAGGATTCCGACCCCGTGGCAGCACCGCGCCCGATGCTCGACGGTCCACTTAAGACGACCACGACGACAACTAACGACACCTATACACAGCAGGTTTGTTCGGGTGGCGCAGCCAACAGCGCGTTCGGAGCCACGAATTGCGGATGTGCTACGAACTTCAAACGCGTCAAGCAGCAGAAATCCTCGGCGATTACCACGGTGGTCACGATCGACGGCGTCTTTCAGAGCAGTACGCCTTCGAGTGCCACAGTTTATAGCGACATCACCGCCTGTAACGCGGTCGTGACGACCGCTGTGACCCCGACGACGATGACCGATCAACAGACAGTCCAGGGCAACGCCGCCACCACATTTGCCACGGTCAATGGCATCAGTGCTGGCAGGAACACGAACGGTACCTGCGGGGCGAATTTTGCCCAACTCATCACCCGCACTACGAACGCTACGAGCACCGTGGTCACCACGGGTGGTTCGGCCGCCGCGCCGGTTCTGGGCGCGACCTACTCATTCAGCTACGGTAGCTGTGTCGCGCTGACCAACACCGTCGTAACGCGCATTACCGTCGTACAACAACAAACGCTTACCGCCAATGCAGCCAGCACCTTCGGCGGTATCAGCGACTCGGGTTCCGGCCCCGTCATCGGCGCAACCGCAGGCACGCAAGCCACTGGTACGTGCGCTGCAAACCGGGCACAACTATGGCAGCGAACATCCACCTACGACAGGACAGTGATAACGGTGGGGTCTACCGTCGGCTCGCCGACGTTTGGTTCCGTCACTTACAATGCCCCCGTCACGGTAGGAAGTTGTACGGATCTCACCACGAAGACCACCGTTACCGAAACTGCACAAAATGTCTGCACTGGCAGCGCCAACACAACTTACTCTGCTGCGCTAAACGGCCTCAACAGTCAGAGCGCATGCGGATGCTCAGGCGGGCAGACTGCACTCAAACAGCGCGTGTGGACCTACGTCAAGACTGTGGTGGGTACGGGTTCGCCGACGTATTCGACAACCACACCCACCCATTCGGTCGTGACCGCGTGTTCCAATACTGCGAAGGTTGCGGCGAGTACGGTCGTAAACAATGTACCCCTCTCAGTTACGGGCGCCCCCGTGGCGGCGGCGACGACCAACAGCAGCAGCGTTATCTCGAACACGACGAACGCGTCAGCGGCGCCGACACCTGGCCCGTCGACTTCCGTGACCGGCGCGACGACGTCCACTTCAGTAGGCGCGACGATCACGTCCGCGGACTTCACCATATCGCCGAATCCGACCACGACCAACAACGTTTCGTCGGTCTCCGTTGCGGTGGGCTATGCCGATACCCTGGCTGACGTCGCCCAGTATTACTACTACACCGACCTGCGCGCGCCGGGTTCGCTCGGGGCCGCTGTCGCAGGGGTCCAGTCGGACGTGGGCACCCTCAACGACGTCCCCACGCAGCCCAACACCGACAATCAGAACGACCTTGCGAACTGGCAGCATATGAACACCTTCACTGTCGGTCTGGGTGTGGACGGTACGCTGACGTTCGACCCGGGTTATCGCGACAAGGCGACCGGGGATTTCCTTGCGATCAAGAACGGCTCGCTGAACTGGCCGCAGCCGGTTGCAGACACGCAAACTGCGGTGGACGATTTGTGGCACACAGCGGTGAACGGGCGCGGCAGGTACTTCAGTGCCAGGGATCCATCCTCACTTGTGGACGGCCTGACAAAAGCCCTGATCAGCATTAAAGCCTCGTTCGGGTCCTCCTCCGCCGCCGCAACCAGCAATCTGAAACCGGTGCAAGGCGACAATTTCTATGCTTACGTCGCCAACTACCAGACCGGGTTCTGGGATGGAGACCTGGAAGCCCGCACTGTCGATCCGGATACCGGCGTCGTCAGCGCCCTGCCCGCTCTCGGTGGGACGCTGAAGGCCCAGCCGAAACTCGACGTACTCGCGGCTGCGACCGTCCCGGGCGGCAATAACCGCAAGATCGTGCATTACGATTCCACCGCGCCCAACAAGCTGGAGGACTTCACCTGGGCCAATCTCAGCGCGACCGAAAAAACCTATTTCTCCGCGCCTTGGATCGGCACGGGAACCGCGCCACTCAGTCAGTGGTCCGGACTCAATGCCACCGATCAAGGCAATGCGGCCGGGGCAAACCTCGTCAACTTCCTGCGCGGTGACCAGACCAACAATCTGACGTACTACCGCGACAGATCGCATGTTCTGGGCGACATCGTCGACGGCGCGCCGGTATATGTGAAGGCGGCTCAGGCCAGCTTCGTTGACGCCGGCTATTCTTCGCCGGCCGGAGCCAACTTCATGGACTGCGTCAACACCGGCGGTACGGGCTGCGGTGCCATCTTCAGCGGCCCCCGCGCACCGACCGTGTACGTCGCCGCCAACGACGGCATGTTGCACGCGTTCGACGGCGCCACCCTCGACGAACGCTGGGCCTATGTTCCCAATATGCTGCTGCCGCAGCTCTATCACCTGGCGGACAAGAACTACGTCCATCAGTTTTACGCGGATGGATCGCCGTCTGTCGCGGACGTCTACGATCCGGCCGCCGCAAAATGGAAAACCATTCTGGTCGCGGGTCTGAACTCTGGCGGAAGAGGCTACTATGCGCTCGATGTAACGGATCCTGCTGCGCCCATCGGACTCTGGGAGTTCACCGTGAGGCCCGCGGGTAGCTGCCCGAGCTCAACGCTGCTTGGTACGGACAAGGACGATTGCGACCTTGGCCTGACCTTTGGCAACCCGATCATGACCAAGCTGGCAAGCGGCACATGGGTCGTCGTCGTGACTTCCGGTTACAACAACGTCAGTCCCGGAGACGGAAAAGGCTATGTCTACGTGCTGGATCCGATGACCGGGGTGATCCTGAAGAAAATCCAGGCCGCGAATGCCTCCCAGGCGATCGGTGCCCAGTCTTTGGCCCCGGGCAATGCCTCTACCGGCAGCACTACCACGCCGCTCGGTCTGGCAAAGATCAACGCCTGGGTCGACGACGGCGAGGTCGACAACACCACGCTGAGAATTTACGGCGGCGACCTGCAAGGCCATCTGTGGCGCTTCAACCTGGACACAGGCACTGCGTACGCCGTTGGCTATGTTACGGATTCCTCGGGCGTGGCCCAGCCGGTCACGACAAAAGTCGAAATGGCTGACGTCAGCGGCGTGTCGATGGTTTACGTGGGAACCGGGCGCTATCTCGGCAATACCGACGTCGCGACATCGCCCCCCCAGCAACAGTCGGTCTACGGCATCAAGGACGCGACCAGTGGGGTAGCACCGGCCGCACCCATCGACGCACGTGGAGGGACGATGGTCGTTCAGACACTCACGAACAGCCCCTCGGTTGTGGGGGTGCGCACGTTGACAGGCAATGCCGTGGACTTGACGACGAAAAACGGCTTTAGAATCGATTTCCCGGACAGCGGCGAGCGGGTCAACATCGATATGCAGCTCATATTGGGCACGCTCATCGTGAGTACCAACGTTCCCACACCCAGCGTGTGCGAGCCCAGCGGCTATTCGTGGTCGAATTATCTGGACTACAAGACCGGGGGAGCTGTTATCGCCGGAGGATATTCGGGAGTGCGCGGGAACGGGTTGATCGTGGGTTTCACGCCCGTCGAAACGAGCGATGACCGCATAGTCGGGATTTTGATCAAGGACGACAACACGATCGATACGTCGGCGCCCCAGATCAACACGCCCAGCGCAACGGGGCGCAGGAGTTCCTGGCGCGAGTTGCACTAAGCAGCGGCAAAGCAGCAAGAAAGCGGCTCGCGAAAAGCGAGCCGCTTTTTTTGGAAACTATCTCGCGAGTGTCTTGGGCAGGGGAAATGTCACCCGTTCCGCAATCCCGTCCAGTTCTTTCACCGAGCTCGCCCCGAGTTCCTTGAGGCGGGCGATCACGGCGTGGACCAGCACTTCCGGCGCGGATGCGCCGGCGGTCACGCCCACCACATTTTTTCCAGCAACCCATTCGGATTTCAAATCGGCGGCGTCATCCAGCATGTAGGCCGGCACGCCCAGATTGGAGGCCACTTCACGCAGGCGGTTGGAATTCGAACTGTTGGGCGAGCCGACGACGATCAACACATCGCTCTGCCTTGCCAGTTCCTTGACCGCGTCCTGGCGGTTCTGGGTGGCATAGCAAATATCGGTTTTTTTCGGTCCTACTATGGAAGGATAGCGGCGCATAAGCGCTTCCGTTATGGAGCGCGCGTCGTCCACCGAGAGCGTGGTTTGAGTCACGAACGCGAGATTGTCTGGATCCTTGACCTGGAGCCGTTCGACATCCTCGATGGATTCCACCAGGTACATTCCGCTGCGCACCTGTCCCATGGTGCCTTCGACTTCCGGGTGCCCGGCATGACCGATCATCACTATTTCGCGTTCGCCCTCGTGCATCTTGGCTACTTCGACGTGCACTTTGGTGACCAGCGGACAGGTGGCATCGAACACCTTGAGGTTTCGTGCGGCGGCATCTCGGCGCACGCTCTGTGACACGCCGTGCGCGCTGAAGACCACCGTGGCACCTTCCGGTATCTCGGCAAGATCCTCCACGAACACGGCCCCCTTGGCGCGCAGGTCGTCCACAACGTATCTGTTGTGCACGACTTCATGGCGCACATAAATGGGCGCGCCATGCAGCTTCAGCGCGCGTTCCACGATTTCGATGGCACGGTCTACACCCGCGCAGAAGCCGCGGGGGTTGGCTAGCAGGACTTCCATGAGTTCAACAAAATTGACAAGGGCGGCATTATACGCCGGGGTTTGCGCACTACAGGCTGCCGTGGGAAAAGCGCTCTTCCTTCCACGGATCCGCCTCGTTGTGATAGCCGCGCACTTCCCAGAATCCGGGCCGGTCCTCTTCGTGAAATTCGATTCCGGTCAGCCATTTCGCGCTCTTCCACGCATAGCGTTTGGGCACGACCAGCCGCACCGGTCCGCCGTGCTCGGGCTGTAGTGGCTTGCCGAATACGCTGTGCGCCAGAATCACGTCGTCGTCGAGCAGTGCCTCCAGCGGTAAATTGGTGGTGTATTCGTCCGCGCTATGCAGGGTAACGAACCCGGCGTGCTCCAGGGGACGGGCGCGCATGACGATTTCCCGCGCAGGCACCCCGCGCCAGTTCATGTCGAGCTGCGTCCAGCGCGTTACACAATGAAAGTCGGTGGTCAGTTCGATCTGCGGCAATGTGTTAAACGTTTTCCAGCCGTAGTCGGACTCTTGTTCGATCAGCCCGAACACGCGCAAATTCCAGCTCGAAGACGAAACCTCGGGTGCCAGTCCCAGATCGAGGATGGGAAAGTCATGGACCTGCTTTTGCCCCGGGGGGATGCGGGGATTGTCGCCCGCCTTCGACGGCCTCGCTCCGCGTTTTGCCAGCGCGATTTTCGCTTCGATCATTTTCATCCAGTTCGGCATCCAGGTCTCCGCGTTCAGCTAGGTTTTGACACGGGAGCGCCGGAAACTATCCCAGATCAGCAGCACGGCACCGATCGTTATGCACGAGTCCGCAAGGTTGAATGCCGGCCAGGGATCGAGCAGGCGGGGGCCGCCCGGCCAGCGCACCAGGACGAAATCCACTACCGCACCATAGCAGACGCGGTCGATCAGATTGCCTATGGCGCCGCCCAGCACCAACGCCAGCGAAAAGCAAAGGAAACGATCGGATCGATGCTTGCTCATCATGTAAATGATGAGCGCGGAGGCAACCAACGCGATTGCCACGAAGAAGTATCGCTGCCAACCGGACCCCGATGCGAGAAAACTGAAGGCGGCACCGGAGTTATACGCCAGTACCAGGGACAACACGGGCGGCAATACGTCGATGGATTGCCCGGGGGACAACGCTCGCTGTATGACGATTTTCGTGATCTGGTCGAGCACGACGATTACAGCGCTGAAGCCGAACCAGATGCGCAGCCTAAGCATGGACGCGGTGCTCCCCCGAACCGTACAGGTTTTCCAGGCAGCGGCCGCAGATGTCCGCGTGGGCGGGATCGGCTCCGACATCGGCGCGGTAGTGCCAGCAGCGCTCGCACTTAGGGTGTTGACTGGGCACGACCACGATGCCGTGACCACCCTGTACGACTTTTGCCTGGGATGTAATCAACACGAAGCGCAGATCGTCGCCCAGGGACTTCAGCAGTTCGAACCGGTGACTCGCCGCATGCACCTCCACCTCGGCCTGCAGCGAGGAACCGATCTTCCCTGCAGCCCGCAATGCCTCGATTTCCTTTTGCACTTCGGAGCGCGCCGCGCGGATCTCGTCCCAATGCTCGCACAAATCACCTCCGGCATCCGGGAACTGATGCCAGGTGTGCAGCAAAACGCTGTCGCTTTCGTTGCGCGTGAATGTTCGCCATGCTTCATCCGCGGTGAACGACAAGACCGGCGCCATCAGGCGCAACAGACTGTGCGTGATGTGGTAAAGCGCGCTTTGCGCCGAGCGCCGCGCCACGGAATCCTTGGCTGCCGTGTAAAGCCGGTCCTTGAGAATGTCCAGGTAGAAGCCTCCCAGATCCTCGGAACAGAAGGCCTGCAGCTTCTGCACGACCAAGTGAAACGCGAACTCTTCGTAATCCTTGAGAACCTGGCGTTGCAGCCGCTCGGCCATTTGCAGCGCATAGCGGTCGATCTCGACCCATTCGGATACCGGAAGTTCGTGCGCTTTCTGGTCGAAGTCGTCCAGGTTTGCCAGAAGGAAGCGCATCGTATTGCGAATGCGCCGATAGCTTTCCACCACGCGCTTGAGAATCTCGTCCGATAAAGCCAGTTCCCCGGTGTAGTCGGTCGCCGCCACCCACAGCCGCAGGATCTCCGCCCCCAGGGTGTCCATTACCTTTTGCGGCGCGATCACGTTGCCAAGCGATTTCGACATCTTGCGGCCCTGGCCGTCGACCGCGAAACCGTGCGTAAGGACTCCATTGAACGGGGCGCGGCCGTCGATCGCGCAACCGGTCACGAGCGAGGCATCGAACCAGCCACGGTGCTGGTCCGAGCCTTCGAGATAAAGATCCGCTGGTTTGGTCAGCTCCGCGCGCCGCTCGAGCACGCTCACATGCGTCGTGCCTGAATCGAACCAGACGTCGAGGGTATCGGATACTTTCCTATACGATCCGGCATCGCCGCCAAGCAACTCCGCGGCCTCCAGCGCGAACCACGCCTCGATGCCTTCCTTCTCCACGCGCTGCGCCACCTGCTCCAGCAATTCCTCCGTGTGCGGATGCAGTTCGCCGGTTTCGTTGTGGACAAAAAAGGCGATGGGCGTGCCCCAGTTGCGCTGTCGCGACACGCACCAATCCGGCCGGTTGCTGACATTGGATTCGAGTCGCGCCCGGCCCGCGGCAGGAAAGAATGCGGTCGCGTCCACCGCCGCTTTGGCGATTTCGCGCAACGTGCGTTTGGTGCCGGCTTCCATGCCGATGAACCACTGGCGGGTAGCGCGAAAAATCAGAGGCGATTTATGGCGCCAGCAATGGGGGTAGCTGTGCTGGTAGCTTTCGATGCGCAGCAGCCGCTGATGTTCCTTGAGGGCCTCGATCACGACGTCGTTCGCCTGCCATACGGTCAGTCCGCCGACCAGAGGAATTTTCTGGAAGAACCGGCCGTCCACATCGACCGGGTTATCCAATGGCAGTTGGTAGCGCAGACCTACCGCGAAGTCCTCCACGCCGTGAGCAGGCGCCGTATGGACCAGGCCCGTGCCGGAATCGAGCGTCACATGCTCGCCAAGGACGACGGGCACGTTGCGGTCGTAAAAAGGATGCTCGAGTAGCAAATTCTCTATGCCGGCACCCTTGAATTCAGCGACGAACTCGTACTCCTTGAGCTGATAGGCCTCCACGCATTTCGCCGCGAGTTCCTTGGCCAGAATCAGGAATCCCGCGGAGAAATGCACCATCACGTAGTCGAACTCAGGATTCACTGACACGGCCTGATTGGCCGGCAATGTCCACGGCGTCGTCGTCCAGATAACGGCGAACACGGGCTCGTAAATGTGGGTGAACCGCAGCAACTTCGCCAGTGCGCTGTTGTCATGCACTCTGAAAGCGACATCGATGGCCGGCGAGGTGCGACTTTCGTACTCCACTTCGGATTCGGCGAGCGCCGACCTGCAGTCGAGACACCAGTGCACCGGCTTCGCGCCCTGGTAGAGATATCCCCGGCGCCGGATCGTGTTCAGGGCGCGGATCGTATCGGCCTCGGTCCTGAAATCCATCGTGCGATATGGATTTTGCCAGTCCCCGAGAACGCCCAGCCGGATGAATCCCGCCTTCTGCCGCTCGATCTGCTCGGCTGCGTACTCGCGGCAGAGTTTGCGGAACTGCGCGGCGGGAATATTTCTGCCATGGGTTTTTTCGATCTGCAACTCGATTGGCAGACCGTGACAATCCCAACCCGGCACATACGGCGCATCGAAACCGGCAAGCACTTTCGATTTGACGACGATGTCCTTCAGGATTTTATTGACGGCGTGACCGATGTGGATGTCGCCGTTCGCATAGGGCGGGCCATCGTGAAGAACGAACTTCGGCCGTCCCCGTGATACTTCACGGATTCGCTCGTACAGCTTTCCCTCCTGCCATTGCCGCACCCACCCAGGTTCGCGTTTGGCGAGATCGCCTCGCATCGGAAAGGGCGTGTCTGGAAGGTTCAGTGTGGTTTTATAGTCGGCCATTCAAAACCTTTTCACCGCAGAGGCGCAGAGGCGCGGAGGAAACGCAGAGAAAATCTATAGGTTGTTGACGACTCGCTTGATGCCGTTGCGCATGACGTCGACCTTGAAATTGAGCAGCAAGCCAAGTTTTAGATCGGTCATTTTGAGGTACGTAAGTACTTGTGCCGTATGAATTGGCTGGAAAGCATCTATGCATTTCAACTCCAATATAACCGCATCGTTTATTAACATGTCGACTCGATATCCCTCGCCGATCGTCAAATCTTTGTAGCGCACTGGAATGCAGGTCTGCCGCGTAACCCTCAGCCCCTTATGAGTCAATTCCCATGCAAGACACTCCTCGTACGCCGATTCCAGGAGACCGGGGCCGAGCACGCGGTGCACCTCTATTGCTGCACCGATTATTTCTCCCGTCAGTTGCTCGAACTCGTCAACATTCATTGGCGCCTTTCCTCCGCGCCCTCTCTGCGCCTCTGCGCCTCTGCGGTGAAGAAGTAATCCCGCGCAGCGGCCGCATCCCTATCCATCTGCGCCACCAAGCCATCGATGTCGGCGAACTTTTGTTCGTCGCGCAGCTTTTTCAGGAAGCGCACTGCGATGCGCCTACCGTACAGGCTCGCGTTGAAATCGAACAGATGCACTTCCAGCGTCGGACTGCCCCGTTCCTTGACTGTCGGCCGTACTCCGAGGCTTGCCACGCCCGGCATCGCCCGGTTGCCCAGCCCGTCCACCTCTACGACAAATATCCCCGACAGCGGCGCCTTGGCCCGCTTCAATTGCACGTTCGCCGTGGGATAGCCTATCTTTGCGCCGAGCTTGTCGCCGTCCACGACCCGGCCGGTAATCGCATAAGGCCGTCCGAGCAATTGCCCAGCCCCGCTAAAGTCGCCCTGCTCCAGCCGGGTACGGATTACGGTGCTGGAAACACGCTCGCCAGCCACCACCACGCTCGTCATTGCTTCAACCTGGAATCCGGACGTGGGAGCACGCGACTTGAGGAGGCTGAAATCTCCCGAGCGCCGCGCACCAAAACGGAAATCATCCCCGACCAGCAGCCGCCGTACCGCCAGGCCGTCCTTCAATATCCGGGCGATGAATTCGCTTGCGGACAGCTGTGCGAATGCATAGTCGAAACGACACACGTACGCCCGGTCAATGCCGCAGTCGCGCAGGATGGTCAATTTTTCGTGCAGCGACGTCAATCGCGCCGGCGCCTGATCGGGCGCGAAAAATTCCTGCGGCTGCGGCTCGAAGGTCATGACCGCGACTGGCAAGGCGGGCGGGCGTGCCATTTCCGCCAGGCGCGCGATCATTGCCCGGTGCCCGAGATGGACGCCGTCGAAGTTGCCGATGGTAAGCGCGATGGGAACGTCCGCCCGCGCCGGGATGCCGCGGAATACTCGCATGTCCGACCGACCAAAAGCCCGGATTCTAGCGGCTTTCGGCTCGGCGGAGCGCGATTTAGCACGCGTGCGACGCTCCGAAGTCAGCCGACCCTTGAAAAATGCTGGGCCAGCGCCCAGTCGGCTATCGCATTCGTGAGATCTTCTGAATCGCCGATGGCTGGGGTCACATCGATCCGCACCGCGCGGTGATTCACGCGAATGTCGTCGAGCAGCCTGGGCAAATCCTTCTTTAGATGGCCGCCTTGCGCCAGGAACAGGGGAATGACCGTGATGTGCCGGATGCCCTCGGCCGCCAATCCAGCAATGGCGGATTCGAGAGTGGGCGTCATGCATTCCAGAAAGGCGAGTTCGACTCGGATGCCGGCCTGCTTCTCGCCCAGGCGAGCGACGATCCGGCGGAACGGCTCAGCCCAGCTGGGATCGCGGGCGCCATGCGCGAACAGAATCATCGCCGAAGCAAGCGGCGGGGTCACGCGGAAATCGAACGAAGTCGCATCCTCCCTAGTGTAGCTGACTGGGAAACAGGTCGAAGCGTCGGGGCCGCATGAATACCCGCTCGCCAGCCACGAGCTTCAATTCGCGGAAGCGCTCCCTGCTGATTTCGGCCTGGATCGGAACGATGTGTTCGCTGCCTTCACGCACGAGCTCAACCCGCACCACTGGCCCCACCGCCAGCACGTGCGCGATGCGCACAGCAAGCGCGGCTTCCCCATTGGATACACGTTCAATCTCGATGTCGTGCGGGCGGACGTAGGCAACGGCGGGCTGCTGCTCGGCCTCGGCATGTTCCGGCGCGTCGAGTTCGATGTCGCCGATCAGCGCCCGGCCGCGATGCAGACGGCCATGGAACAGGTTCACATGCCCGAGAAACTCGTAGACGAACGGCCCGGCCGGATGATCGTACACTTCGTCCGGCGTGCCGATCTGTTCGATGCGCCCCTCGTTCATGACCACCACGCGATCGGCGACTTCCAACGCCTCTTCCTGGTCGTGCGTCACGAAGACGCTGGTGATGTGCATGTCGTCGTGCAGCCGGCGCAGCCAGCTGCGCAACTCTTTGCGTACCTTCGCATCCAGTGCGCCGAACGGTTCGTCAAGCAAGAGAACTTTCGGCTCGACGGCAAGGGCGCGCGCCAAAGCAATTCGCTGGCGCTGGCCGCCGGAGAGTTGATGCGGGTAACGGTCGGCGAGCCAGTCCAACTGCACCAGCTTGAGCAGTTTCAACACGCGTTCCCGGATTTCGCCTTCCTGCGGACGAACCTTCCTCGGACGCACGCGCAGTCCGAATGCCACATTTTCGAAAATCGTCATGTGCCGGAACAACGCATAGTGCTGGAACACGAATCCCACGCGCCGATCGCGCACATGCTGTTCGGTCGAATCCTCACCCTGAAACAGGACCTGGCCGGTATCTGGCACTTCGAGCCCCGCTATGACTCGCAGCAGCGTGGTCTTGCCGGAACCGGAGGGCCCGAGCAGCGCCAGCAGTTCGCCGTTGCGCACCTCGAGACTCACGTCGCGCAGTGCGGAAAAAGTACCGAACTGCTTGGAAAGATTGCGCACTTCAATGGTCATGATCCAGCTCCCCGTCCGTCGCAGCCCTTGCCCCGACGACGCTCTTCAGTACCAGCGTTACCACTGCCAGCAATGCCAGCAGGGAAGCCACCGCGAACGCGGCTGCAAAGTTGTATTCGTTGTAGAGAATTTCGACGTGCAGCGGCATGGTGTTGGTGCTGCCCCGGATATGTCCCGAAACCACAGACACGGCGCCGAACTCGCCCATGGCGCGCGCGTTGCAGAGAATCGCGCCGTAGAGCAATCCCCACTTGATGTTCGGCAGCGTCACGCGAGAAAAAATCTGCCAGCCGCCGGCCCCCAGCACGGCAGCCGCTTCCTCCTCTTCGCTGCCCTGCGCCTGCATTAAGGGGATCAGCTCGCGGGCGACGAAAGGGAAAGTCACGAAAATCGTAGCCAGCACGATGCCCGGAACCGCAAAGATTATTTGGATGTCGTGTTCGGCAAGCCACGGCCCGAGCCAACCCTGCAATCCGAAGATCAGCACATAGATCAGACCCGAGACTACCGGCGAAACCGAGAACGGCAGATCGATCAGCGTGGTCAACAGATTCTTGCCGCGGAATTCGAACTTGGCGATCGCCCAGGCCGCGGCGACGCCGAACACGACGTTGAGCGGAACGGCGATGGCCGCCGCGATCATTGTCAGCTTGATCGCGGACAGCGCATCCGGCTCGACGATGGAAGCAAAATAGACCCCGACGCCTTTTCTCAGCGCTTCGTAGAACACGGAAATCAGCGGCACGAACAGGAACAGCGTCAGGAACGCCAGCGCGAGTCCGATAAGCGTCCAGCGTACCCATGGCGGTTCCTGCCTCGCGCGCGCACTGCTCCCGACGACATTGAGAGCAAGCGCAACTGAACTCATTGTTTTGCCCTCACCGTGATTCTCCGCGCCGGCGGCTCCACAATTGCAGGCCGTTGATGACCAACAGCAGCACGAAGGAGATGACCAGCATGACAACCGCGAGCGCCGTTGCGCCGGCATAGTCGTATTGTTCCAGCTTGGTGATGATCAACAGCGGCGTAATTTCGGAGATCATCGGCATGTTGCCGGCGATGAATATCACGGACCCGTACTCACCCACTGCGCGTGCAAAGGCCAGCGCGAAACCCGTCACGAGCGCGGGCAATATCGTCGGGAAAATCACCCGCGTGAACGTCTGCAGCCTGGATGCGCCCAGCGTCGCCGCCGCTTCCTCCAACTCCGCTTCCACGTCCTCCAGCACCGGCTGAACGGTGCGCACCACGAACGGCAGCCCGATGAAAGTCAGGGCAACGAAAACACCGAGCGGGGTGAAGGCGACCTTGATGCCAAAAGGCTCGAGCCAGCGGCCAATCCAGCCGTTGCCCGCATAGAGCGCGGTCAGTGCGATGCCGGCCACAGCGGTCGGCAGGGCAAATGGCAGATCGACCAGCGCATCGATGACTTTCTTGCCGGGAAAGCGATAGCGCACCAGCACCCAGGCCACCAGCAATCCGAAGATCGCATTGAGCAGTGCCGCGGCAAATGATGCGCCGAATGTCAGCCGGTAGGACGCCACCACGCGAGGCGTAGTCACTGTTGCCCAGAACGCCGGCCAGGACAGCGCCGCGGTCTTGACGAATGCAGCCGACAAAGGGATCAGCACGATCAGGCTCAGATAGAGCAGTGTGAACCCGAGCGCCAGATTGAAGCCGGGCAGGACACTGTGCCGCCTGAACTGCGTTACCATGCGTAGCCCGGATGGTTGCATTGCTCTTGGGCACGGTGCGATATCGATTCGATCGCAAGCGTCGGCTCGCCAAGAAAACCTGCCGGCCAGCGACGCGGCTGCCGGTTTAGTCCGATAGCCAGGCTGTAGTTCAGGTAGTCACACAACACCATGATGATCCGTGCATAGTCCGGGACCGGACGCCGGGCGGATCCCGATTTGCGCCCGCTCCAGTTCTCGACAACCGCGTGGCCAAGCGTGATGATTTCACGCTTCAGGTTCCCCACGTAATTCCCGCCGACGATCAGCGCTGTCATGTCCGTCTCCGCAATCCGTCTGGCCGTCTACTTCTGGTAAATCTGGTCGAACATGCCGCCGTCGGCAAAATGGGTTTGCTGCGCCTTCTGCCAGCCGCCGAATACTTCGTCGATCCTGAACAGGTTGACCTTCGGGAACTGCGTCGCGTACTTCGCCGCAACCTTTGCATCCGTCGGCCTGTAGAAATTGCGCCCGGCGATATCCTGCCCTTCTTCGCTGTACAGGTAATCTAGGTAGGCCTGCGCGACCTTTCGTGTGCCATGCTTGTCGGCAAACTTGTCGACAATAGTCACGGGAGGTTCGGCCAGGATGCTGATCGACGGCACGACGATGTCGACTTTTTCCGATCCCAGTTCCTTTGCCGCGAGGAAGGCTTCGTTTTCCCAGGCCAGCAAGACGTCGCCGATGCCGCGCTCGACGAACGTGGTCGTCGAACCGCGCGCGCCGGAATCGAGCACGGGAACGTTCTTGTATATTTTCGCGACGAACTCCCTGGCCTTGGCATCGTCGTTGCCGTAATTCTTCAGCGCGTAGCCCCACGCCGCCAGATAGTTCCAGCGAGCACCACCGGAGGTTTTCGGGTTCGGCGTGACCACCGATATGCCGGGCCTGGCAACGTCATCCCAATCCTTGATGCGCTTGGGATTGCCTTTGCGCACGAGGAAGACGATGGTGGACGTATAAGGCGAGCTGTTGTGCGGTAAACGCTTTTGCCAGTCGGCCGGAAGCAGTTTCGCCCTGGCGGCGATTTCGTCGATGTCGTAGGCCAGCGCAAGCGTGACGACGTCCGCGGTGAGGCCATCGATCACCGTGCGCGCCTGCTTGCCCGACCCGCCATGGGATTGCTTGATGGTGACCTTGTTCCCGGTTTTCGCTTCCCATTGCTTGGCGAATGCGGCGTTGAACTCCTGATAGAGTTCGCGCGTCGGATCGTAGGAGACGTTGAGCAGTTCAATGGCCGCAGCGTGCGAGGCCCGCGCCGGCAGCGCCAGGATTGCAGCCGAGAGCGAAATTGCGATTACGTGTTTCAGGAATGTCATGTGCTTTGCCTCAGAAAGCCACCTGGAATCGGGAGAAGATCGCCTTCTCGGTTGGCTGGTCCTCACCGCCGGCGGCACCGCCTTCGAACTCGGTCTGGTCGTAGTTAACCTGGATTTTGAAGTTGCGGCTGAAGTACCAGTTCACCCCGATGCCCGCGTCGCGTGCTTCGCGGGCAGATGCGTTCGGATCGGCGAGACGCGTCGCGGTAGTTCCGGCGAATGCGGAGTCCTTGATCGTTTGCACGCCATACCGGGCCACTAGCTCAACCGCGCCGATCCCCGGTCCTCTGAGCGAGTACGTGTTGCGCGGACTCGGGTTGTGGAACGACGCGTCTTCCCCGGTTATCACCCAGAAGACGTTCACCTGCCAGGCTCGGCTGTCGAAATCCTGCTGGCGGTTGGTGGCGCGAGAGACCTTCTGATTCGAGTCGACATATTCGCCGAGCATGCCGAACGGCCCCCCGTAGTAATAGAACTGTGGGGAGACCTTGGTGCGCTCGCCGTCGGCGAACGCACCGTTGCTGAAGGTGAAGAAGTTCAACTGGCCGACGGTCTTGTAGCTTGCGAGGTTCGAGTTCCCGGTCGTTGCCAGACCCTGCTGCACGCCCTTGCTGTACGCAATACCGATGCCCAGCCCCCTCAGCCAGCTGTCGCCGCTGCGGAACGGCTCCGCAAATATCCGGCCCATCACGTCCTTCTGGTCGTTAAAATCGCCATCCGTTGTGCTGTCGTCCGGCACGCCGTTGAAGACCCCGATCTGATAGGACAGCGTATCCGCCAGCACACGGCCGCCGAGTTGAATCCCGGTATCGCGGTTTGGCACCAGGTTGGACGGCAGACCGCGCTCGACGAATTCGGTCTCGGAATCCTGTTGCAGGCGTTCAAGGCCGATCGGCCCCTTGAACTTCCCGGCGCGAACATTGAAAGCCTTGTCCAGGCGCAGTTCGAGGTAAGCGTCCTGCAGCACTGTGGTGCCGTTGCCGAAGTCCGGCATCAGCCGGAATCCGATCAAGTCGCCGACCGTTCCCTCCAGCACCGGCCGCACCTTGCGCATCACAAAGCTGTTCGTCGTGCTGCCGGGCGGCACGCTGAGGTCCTGGTACCAGCGGCTGTCGGCCTGCACTACCCCACCGATCCTGAGCTGATAGGCGTTGTCCGCGGACCGGATCCAGAAGCCGTCTTTCCCGCTGGAAATCGTCGGCGTTTCTTTTGCACGCGCCGTCGCGGCCTCCTTGTCCAATTCCTGCTGTCGCTGTAACACGCGTATTTTCTGATCCAGTTCGTCCAACTGCTGTTTGAGTTGCGCTACGTCCTCCTCCGCGGCTGCGAAGAAAGACGGCGCCACAAGAACCGCAGCCAAAGCACCGGCCACGATCCTTTGGCGGAACGAATGCATATCGAGGAACTCCCTTGAAAGTTGCTGCTCTCTCCGGAGTTCCGGTCGATTGCCAGATTCTTGGTTTTTCTACGCCGCCTCCAGTTGCCTGGTTGGCTGTGAATGGTTCCCCTAGCGCAATGCCCGCACGGCATTGTTCCCGTCCGCTTCGCCGCGCCCCAGGCGAATCTTTTCCCTGCACTCGATCTGCACGACTTTGCCGTCATGGATCACAAGTTCGATCGATCCGTATTCGATGCGTGCAATGGCCCGCAGGACCTCCCGCTCGATGTCTGTGGCAAGCCGTTTTTCGTTTTCCATGTTTTTGACCATCTCTGCGCCTGACTCGGCCATGTGCGTTTTTTTAGCCGTCCCTTTTCACCTATTCACTTAACAGCCCAGTCGACCCCGTCGCGGCTTGCTCCTTGATTGGCGCCGGTCCCGACGAAGGCAGTAGCGAAATAGAGACGGAACGGAAAACTACCGCGTATTTATTATAAATAATAATAATATAAATTACTTTGATAAGCACTATTTAGAATAATGAAGGCCAGAAAAAGCCGGCCTTGGCCGGCATCCTTGACTGAACGAGTGCCCGCTAGCTACGCGCTGCAGCCCGCAATTCGTCGTAAATCACCGACTCTTCCCCTATGAGGGCCCGGGCTTTTTTGCCGTAAATATCGCCCACCAACATCAGCGCCGGGCCACTGATTCCATGCGCTGCGCCATTCTGCAGGCCGTGCAGGGTCGTACCCAGGCGACGCGATTTCCGGAGCGACGCATTTTCCACGATGACGACGGGTGTACTGGCCGCCATGCCGTGTGTTTCCAGGATACCGGCAATATCCGCAGCCCTGCCCACTGCCATATAGAGAACGGCCGTGTCGGCCGCCACGACCGCTGGCGCCCAGGCACTGGCGTTCTCGCCGTCACCTATCCGCGGTGTCGCAAATACGACGCTACGGCTGGCCCCGCGCTGCGTAAGAGAGATGCCCACTTCGGCACTCGCCGCCAGCGCCGATGTCACCCCGGGAACGACCTCATAAGGCACGCCAGCGGCGTCCAACGCATCGATTTCTTCTTGTGCCCGGCCGAATAGCATCGGATCTCCGCCCTTGAGCCGGACCACGAGTTCGTACCGGGATGCGGCTTCGACAAGGGTGCGGTTGATGAAGCGCTGATCCGTCGATATCTGACTGCAGCGCTTGCCAACCGCCACCAGCTTCGCGCCAGACGCGAATGCAAGCATTTCACGTTGCACAAGGGCATCATGAAAAACGATTTCTGCTCGACGAAGCAGTTCAGCGCCGCGCAATGTAATCAGGTCCGCGGCACCGGGTCCGGCACCGATCAGGTAGACCTTTCCCATCAGGCGAACGCCGGCAGGTGAGTAGTCTTTCTCTTCATGCTGTTCATGTTTGGTTTGCACGGAATTATTCTATTAACCCCGCAGCCACAGTATTGTTGCTGGCCTCGTCGATGACGATGAAGCTGCCCGCAGCGCGATTTCGACGGTAGGGCTCGAAAGCGAGCGGATGTGCGGTCTTAACCGTGATGCGGCCGATTTCGTTCAGCGCGAAGGTGTCCGCCGGCTCCTTGTCCATGGAGTTGACGTTCATCTTGTATCTTGGAGAGTCGAACAAAGCCTTGACCACGCGCGTTCCCTGCTTGATCAAATAGCGGCGGCTGCGATTCAACGGTTCAGTTGCCAGCCAGCACAGCGTCGCCTCGAATTCGCGCGCCACGGACGGCAAGGACCCGCTCGCCGCCAGGACCTCACCACGAGAGACGTCGAGCTGGTCTTCGAGTACCACCGTGACCGATTGCGGAGCCTGTGCTTGATCCAGTTCGCCGTTGAACGTCCGGATCGAGCGCACGCGAGAGGTCTGTCCGGAAGGCAATACGGTGATGGGATCTCCCACGGCAATCCGCCCCGACTCGATGCGTCCCGCATAGCCACGTGCATCCTGCATGCCGCTATCGCCGGGCCGCGACACAAGTTGAACCGGAAAAAACAGGTTGGAGTGGACCGCGGAACGGGCGACTTCGGCGCCCTCGAGGATTTCGAGCAGTGTCCGCCCGTGATACCAGCCCAGATTGTCCCCTCGTCCGACAACCATATCTCCGTGCAGAGCCGACATTGGCAGGGCATCGACGCGATGGAAATCGAGGTCGCGGACGAAACCCTCGAAAGCCTGGCGGATGCCGTCGAACACTTGCTCGGAATAATCCACTAGGTCCATCTTGTTGACCGCGAGCACCACATGCGGAATGCGCAACAGGCTGGCGATGTAGGCATGACGGCGCGACTGCGTCAGCAAACCCTTGCGTGCATCGACCAGCACGATCGCCAGATCCGCCGTCGAAGCCCCGGTCACCATATTGCGCGTGTACTGCTCGTGTCCGGGCGTATCGGCAATGATGAATTTGCGCGACGGAGTGGCGAAATAGCGGTAAGCCACGTCGATGGTAATGCCCTGTTCGCGTTCCGCCAGCAGGCCGTCGGTCAGCAGCGAAAGGTCGATGCCGGTTTGGCCACGGCGCTGCGTGGACTTTTCGATGGATGAGAGCTGGTCCTCGAATATCGCCTTGGTGTCGTATAGCAGCCGTCCGATCAGGGTGCTCTTGCCGTCGTCGACGCTGCCCGCGCTGGTGAAGCGCAGCATGCCGGTATCGACGGGAGACAATGCTTCTATTGCTGACATTTGATTACCTAAATCAAGGTCTCATCGCAGAGGCGCGAAGGTGCCGAGGGTACACAGAGAAACAATTCGGAAATAAACCCATGGACATTGCCCATGCCATGTACCGCGCTATCTCTATGCGACGAATTTCCATTCATCCTTCGTATTCCTCCTCGGATTTTCTCTTCGCCTCTGCGCCTCTGCGGTGAGAACTTCAAAAATATCCTTCTTTTTTGCGCAGCTCCATGGACGCTTCCGACGTCTGGTCGTCCATCCTGGTGGCACCACGCTCGGTTATCCGCGTCGTGGCCGTTTCGACGACGATTTCCCCGGCATTCGCGGCCGTGGATTCCACGGGGCAGGTGCAGGTCATGTCGCCGACAGTGCGAAACCGTACCGACATCTTCTCGACACGTTCACCGTCCCTGGGTCTCACCAGTTCCGAGACCGGCAACAATCCGCCGGGCCGCCGCACGACTTCACGCAGATGCGCGTAATAAATGGAAGGCACGGCCAGCTTTTCCCGCTCGATGTACTGCCAGACGTCGAGTTCGGTCCAGTTGCTGATCGGAAACACGCGGATGTTCTCTCCCTTTTGCACGCGAGTGTTGTAGAGGCTCCACAACTCGGGGCGCTGGTTCTTCGGGTCCCATTGCCCGAACTCGTCGCGGAAAGAAAAAATGCGTTCCTTCGCGCGCGCCTTTTCCTCGTCGCGGCGCGCGCCCCCAATGCAGGCGTCGAATCCGTATTCGGCGATGGTGTCGAGCAATGTGACCGATTGATGGACATTCCGGCTCTCGCCCTGCGACCTCAATCGTACCCGACCCTTGCGGATCGAATCGTCCATGTGTCCGATCACCAGGCGCTCGCCCAATTCGGCGACCCGGGCGTCGCGGAAAGCGATCACCTCTGGAAAGTTGTGCCCCGTATCGATGTGCAAAAGCGGGAAAGGAAACCTGGCTGGACGAAACGCTTTTTCGGCGAGACGCAGCATCACGATCGAATCCTTGCCGCCGGAAAACAGCAATGCCGGATCGCTGCATTCCGCCGCCACCTCGCGCAGAATGTGGATGGCCTCGGACTCGAGCCAGTCGAGATGATTGATGCGCGTTGAGTCAATCTGCAATGCCGCGTTCACGATGTCGTTTCTCCGTCGGGATGCGCCGGCGGTGTCATATGGATGCCGCATTCCTTGTTGTCCCTCGATTCCCACCACCAGCGTCCGGCGCGAATATCCTCGCCCGGACGGATCGCTCGCGTACACGGGTCGCAACCGATCGAGGGGTAACCGCGGTCGTGCAGCGCGTTGTACGGCACGTCGCGGTCGCGGATATAGGTCCAGACTTGTTCCTCGCTCCAGTCCGCCAGCGGGTTGAATTTCACCAGGCCGTGGACGGCGTCGAACTCACGCAGCGGAACCTCCGTACGCGCGGCTGACTGTGCGCGCCGCAGACCGGTCACCCAAGCGTCGCGGCCTGCCAGGGCGCGCTTGAGCGGCTTCACCTTGCGGATGTGGCAGCAGGTCTTGCGCAGATCGACGCTTTCATAGAATGCATTCTCACCATGCTCGGCAACGTAGCCTGCGACTTCACCGGCATCCGGTCGATAAACTTCGATCTGGTGAGGACGATAGCGATCATGCATGCGATCCAGCAGGGCCAGCGTATCGCGTGGCAGGCGACCGGTATCGAGCGTGAAAATTGCGATCGGCAGACCGCTACTGAGGATGGCATCCGTGACGACCATGTCCTCCGCGCCAAGACTGCTCGCAAACGCGACGTTCGTGAAATCTCCTGTGATCTGTCTGAGCCGCGATAGCAACATATCGGCGGGATAACCCGCTTCGAGGGCCACGGACAATGGCTTTGGCTTTGGCTTCAGCTTGGTGCTCATTGCTCAGGCCTTGGTCGCCCGGGGCCAGTCGCGCGTGTGGCGGCGAAAGGCGGGCACCGCGTTATCCCACGAGCCCTGATATGCATCAGTAAACGGTTGCAGGGCGCGCAAGGCCTGCCGTAGATCCTTGTCCGCACGCACGGCAAATGCGTCGAATCCGACGCGCTTCATGTAGAACAACTGATCGGGCAGAACGTCGCCGATGGCACGCAATTGCCCCCGGTAGCCGAATCGGGAGCGCAGCAAATAGGCAATGGAATAGCCGCGCCCGTCGGTGAACTTGGGAAAATCCACCGCCACTAGCGACAGCAAAGGCAGCGATGGGGCGAGTGTCGCCGGATCGTCCGTCATGGTGAGCCAGACACCGACCTCGCCGCGGGCAGCCAATTCGGCTTGCCGGTCAAGCCAAACGGCCAATGGAACAATGACACGGCCGGCGGGCACCGATACCGGATCGCCGGCGAGGGGGCGAAGGAGTTGCCAGTCGTCCGCGACGAGACTATCGCGCAGGATGATCTCAGACATCGGCGGCAACTCCTTCGCGCTGCGCGCGCAGCGGGGCGCCATAGACGCCCGACTTGAACGGCGCAATGCCAAGACGACCGACTGTGTCGATGAACCGCTCGTCCTCGTCGCGCTGATCGAGATAGATGTCAATCAGTCGCGAAATGACATCCGGCATGTCGTTCGCCTTGAATGACGGACCGATGACCTTGCCGATGGCGCTGCGGCCGCCGCCCGCGTTCGACCCGTCCGCGCCGCCCACCGACACCTGGTACCACTCCTCGCCATCCTTGTCGACGCCGAGAATGCCGATGTGGCCGGCATGATGATGTCCGCATGAATTCATGCAGCCTGAAATATTGATGTTCAGCTCGCCGATGTCGTGCAGGTAGTCGAGGTCGTCGAAGCGGCGCTGTATGGCTTCGGCGATCGGAATGGATTTGGCGTTGGCAAGCGAGCAGAAGTCGCCGCCGGGACAGGCAATGATGTCGGTCAAAAGTCCCAGATTGGGAGTGGCGAGGCCGGCCCCGCGCGCCTCTTCCCACAGAGTCAGGAGGTCGCCCACCCTCACGTCCGGCAGAATCAGATTCTGCTCGTGCGATACGCGTATCTCTCCAAATCCGAAGCGTTCCGACCAACCGGCGGCCAGATCCATCTGGTCGGCGCTCGCGTCGCCCGGCGGCACGCCCGTCTTCTTGAGCGACAGGACTACCGCGCGATAGCCCGTTACGCGGTGCTGCTTGACCGCCCTGCCAACCCAACGGGCAAAAGCGGTGTTTTGTTTCAGATGGCACCCGAAATCGGCTTCGTCATTCGACGGATGCTGGTCGTAGTCGGGTGGCGTGAAATACGCCGAAACGCGCGCCAGTTCCTGATCGGTAAGCGTGTCGGGGCTGTTCCTGATTTGTGCCCATTCCTCTTCCACCTGGCGCGCGAATTCTTGCGTGCCAAGCGCCTTGACCAGGATCTTGATGCGCGCCTTATAAAGATTGTCGCGGCGGCCATGCCGGTTGTAAACGCGCAGGATGGCTTCGACATACGTGTTTACGTGCCGCCACGGCAGGAATTCGCGGATCACCGGCCCGACTACTGGGGTGCGTCCCATGCCGCCGCCGACAATCACCCGGAAGCCTACTTCGCCGGCTTCGCCGCTCTGCAAATGCAGCCCGATGTCGTGAAAGGCCGTAGCGGCGCGATCTTCCGTGGCGCCATTTACGGCAATCTTGAACTTGCGCGGAAGGAATGCGAACTCCGGATGAAAGGTTGACCACTGCCGCAGAATTTCCGCGAACGGTCGCGGATCGAGTATCTCGTCAGGCGCGACGCCGGCAAATTCATCGGAAGTGATGTTGCGCACGCAATTGCCGCTGGTCTGGATTGCGTGCATTTCCACCGACGCCAGATCCGCGAGGATGTCCGGCGAATCTTCGAGTCTGGGCCAGTTGTACTGGATGTTTTGCCGGGTCGTGAAATGACCATAGCCGCGATCGTAGCGGCGCGCTATCGACGCCAGCATGCGCAACTGCATGGCCGACAGCAGGCCATAGGGGATGGCCACGCGCAGCATGGGTGCATGCCGCTGCATATACAAGCCGTTCTGCAGACGCAGCGGGCGGAACTCATCCTCGCTGAGGTCGCCGGCAAGGAAACGCCGCACCTGGTCGCGATATTGGGCTACCCGCTCATTTACGAGATTGCGATCGACTTGATCGTAGACGTACATGGATGTGCCTTTTGCGAATCCTGTAAGTGGGGTGTCCGGTTACCAGACCAGCTTGCCGCCGACCAGCACCAGCATCGAAGCAAGCGCCGGACGCAGCCAGCGCTCCGCGATGCGTCCGCTCAACTGGCTGCCAAGATAGATCCCGGGAAGCGAGCCAATCAGCAGGTTGCCGAGCAGGTGCCAATCCACCGTGCCCATATAGAAATGTCCGAGGCCGGCCACAGCGGTCAACGGAACCGCGTGCGCAATATCACTGCCTACGATGCGCGATGCGGGCAATAACGGGAACAGCCAGAACAACGCCGCCACCCCGACTGCACCCGCACCGACTGAACTCAACGCGACCAGCGCACCGATGACCGCACCGGTCGCAATCGTTGCGGGGAGGATATGGCGTTCGCGCCAGGCTTTTCCGGCGCCGTGCCTGCCGAGGCCTTGCAGCCTGTCCTTGAACAGGATGGCCAGTGCAGTGAGGATGAGGGCGATTCCCAAAACACCGGTAATGAGGCTCCCGACCCGGCGGCTGTCGACGCCCAGGTAATGCAACGCGACCAGGGCGACCAGGGCAGCCGGGATACTGCCGGCCGCAAGCCAGCCGACCAGTTTCCATTCGACATTGCCACGGCGGGCGTGAACCCAGACCCCGGTGGCTTTGGTGAAGGATGCGTAGAGCAGATCCGTACCTACGGCGGTCGCTGGAGAAACACCGAATATCATGACCAGCATCGGGGTCATCAGCGAGCCTCCGCCTACCCCGGTGAGCCCTACGATAAATCCGACCAGCAACCCTGACAGGGCGTAACCCAGTTCCATTTTCCACCCTGCAGGCCGCGGTTGCGCGCCCCGTCTCAACTCGTGTCGTCGACGATGGGCGGATCATACTGGCACTCCTTATATTGCTTATGACTATTCTGTTAGTATCAAATACGAATCCCTTATTAAGCTTGCGGGCTCGCGGAGGATCAGACGATGAAATTGCAGCAGTTGCGCTACATTTGCGAAGTTGCCCGCCAGAATCTGAACCTCTCGACCGCGGCCGAAGTCCTGCACACCTCTCAGCCTGGCATCAGCAAACAGATCCGCGGCCTGGAAGAAGAAGTCGGTGTCGATATTTTTGTCCGTCACGGCAAACGCGTCGTGGCAGTGACCGAACCGGGCAAGGCGATTTTGGATATCGCGCAACGGATCTTGAAGGATGCCGAGAACCTCAAGCAGGTCGGCGAGCAATTTACCGAAGAGGACAAAGGCCGCCTCACCATCGCGACCACACATACGCAGGCCCGCTACGCGCTCCCCCACGTCATCCAGCAATTCACCAAACGCTATCCCGCGGTGCGGCTATCGTTGCGGCAGGGCAGCCCGACGCAAATTTCCGAAATGGTGGCCTCCGGCGAAGCCGATATCGCCATCGCAACCGAGGCAATCGAACTCTATGAGGATCTGGTGATGCTGCCCTGTTACAAGTGGAACCGCTGCGTTCTGGTGCAACCCGGTCATGCATTGTTGAAGGCGAAAAAACTTACGGTCGAGGCGATCGCTGCGTTTCCAATCATCACTTACGATTTCGCTTTCACCGGCAGATCGAAGATCAATCAGGCATTTGCCGACAAGGGATTGACGCCCAACGTCGTGTTGACTGCAATCGACGCCGACGTCATCAAAACCTATGTCGAACTCGGCATGGGGATAGGCATCGTCGCGATGATGGCTTACGACCCAAAGCGCGACACGCATGTACGCGCCATCGATGCCAGTCATCTGTTTGAACCGAGCACCACGCGCATCGGCATTCGCAAGAACAGCTACCTGCGCGGTTATACCTACGACTTTATCGAAATGTTCGCCCCTCACCTCAACCGCAAGGTGGTGAACGAGGCAATGCATAGCAAAGGCTGATGTTTCGTCATTGCCGAACACTCACCCCGAAGGCGAAGTAAGGTAACTGTGCTTTCAGTCGCGTTTCCGCGATAGATTTCCTGGCGGCGCCGCGCTGTTGCGCCTGCCAGCGCTCCTTTTCGATTCCCATCCCCGCCTTCCCGCAGTCTCCGTGTTTCTCTCTGATGTGGCTTTCCGATGTGGCTTGCTGACGAGCCGTGTAACTACCGTTTTGCGTCACCTTGGCCGCAATCCGACAGGTGACGAAAATCACGCGTGCCAAGCGTTATTCGGCATCAAAAAATCGATCCTCGGCTGGGCGGAGACCGTCATTCGTCGTAACTATCTGAACAAAAAACCAATAAAAAACGCCCTCAGCCACCGGCAGTCAATTGTCGTTGGGTACAGACATTGCGTAAATCAAGGACGTTGCACCAGTAGTGAAACGAAGTTTCCTAACAGGAGAAAGTGATCATGAATACCGAGATGCGGCGGCGCTTGATTACGCCGTTTGTGCGCGGTCTATTTGTTTGTTTGCTTGGTTCATCCGGTCTTGCGGCAGCAGCAGTCACCGAGGTCGAGCCGAATGATTCTGCTTCCAGCGCAAATGCCATCGTCGTATCGCCAGGGGGCACCACCATTTCCGGCATGATCGGTGATGGCACAGACACTGCCAACGTCGACCGCGACTTGTTCGCCTTCGAGGCGACTGCAGGAGATAACGTCTCGATTGAAACTGTCGGCACATTGATGCCTGATGGAACCGGTACGTGCGCAGGTTTTTCCGCAGTCATCACTCTTTATGATTCCGACTGGAACGTGATGATGGAGGATGCAGGGGACTGCGAATCGGTGAGGGAAGCACGCATCAGTACCGCGTTGTCAACATCCGGAAAATACTTCGTCTCCATTGCCGAGTACCCCCACTTTGGCGACATGGGTGGTGTTGGTCAAAATATGGACCCGGAATTGGACATTAATAAGACGACGTTCGGCGGCAGCTATGAATTGGTCATTACCGGTGCAAACACGCCTCCGCCCGCGCAGTCGGTCAAAAAGGTGCCGATCAAAGTTAGGCACTGGCACCGCGAGGATCGCGACCTCGAGAAGCGAGGTCACCGGGATCCGATCGTAGTCGCCATTCTGTCGATGGGACGCTCGCCCACAAATGAGTTTGAAGCAACCACAGTGGATGCAAACAGCTTGACGTTCGGGGCGACCGGCAACGAGAAGAGCCTGTACCGCTGCCAAAAGCAAGGCGTGGACATCAACGGTGACCGTCATCCCGACATCATCTGCTTCTTCAATCCGGAAATCGCCAATTTCCACACCGGCGATCGCAACGGGATATTGAAGGGCAAAACCAAATCAGGCCAGCAGATCGAAGGCCGCGCCGCGCTGAAGTTGTTCACGATGCGGCTGGAGAAACGCGGTTTCAAGCATCAGGCCCGACACGATGTCCGCAGAAACGACAAGGACAACCGGAAGAAATAGTCCTCAGCGTTTGTTGTGACGTACCTTGCCCCCGCCTGCGCGGGGGCTTTTTTTTCCGCAGACCCGGCGTGAACGACTGAAGACAGCTAACGCAATGGGAAACGTTACAACGCACGCTTGGCGAAATGACGCGGCCGGAAGCCCAGCAGCCCGAGGCTGCCGAAATAAGTTGCGACGCCGATCACCACCAGAATCGCCATCCGACCCGCGCGCCATTGCAACGAGTTAGTCAACCATGCGGCCTCGCTGCCGCTCGCAGACCACAGAGCCAGCCCCATGGCGCACAGTGCCACTCCCACTTTTAGCAGAAATATCGGCCACCCGGCCTGCGGCCGGAAAATACCGTGCTGACGCAGCTTGTAAAAAAGCAGTCCAGCGTTCAGGCAGGCACCGAGCGATATTGCAAGCGCCAGCCCCGCATGGCGCAGCTGCCAGACAAACACCAAATTCATCAGCTGCGTCGCCACCAGCGTAAGCACGGCGATCCTGACGGGGGTGCCAACGTTCTGCCTGGCGTAAAACCCGGGCGCGAGCACCTTGACCAGAATCAATCCCAGCAGACCGATGCTGTAAGCCTCGAGGGCATTCCGCGTCATCATCACGTCTTCCGTGCCGAACGCGCCGTGATGAAACAGCGTCGAGATCAAGGGCACCGCGAGTATGGCCAGCGCCAGCGCGCAGGGTAAAGCCAGCAGGAATGTCAGCCGTAGTCCCCAATCGAGCAGTTTCGAATACTCCTCGCCGGCCTTGTCGGCGTAGCTTCGTGTCAGGCTTGGCAGCAGGATCGTGCCCAGAGCGACACCCAGCAGTCCGGTAGGGAACTCCATCAGGCGATCGGCATAGTAGAGCCACGACACGCTGCCGGTGACCAGGAAGGAAGCGAAGATAGTGTTGATGAGAAGGCTTATCTGGCCGATGGAAACGCCGAAGACCGCCGGGCCCATCAATTTCAGAATCCTCCAGACGCCGGGGTCCCTGAGATTGAAGCGGAAGCGCGGCACCATACCGATTCTGGCAAGGAAAGGTAGCTGGAAGGCGAGTTGCAGCAGGCCGCCGACAAACACCGCCCAGGCCAGCGCCGCGACCGGTGGATCGAAATATGGCGCCAGCCATAGTGCGAACACGATGAACGAGATATTGAGCAATGTCGGCGTGAAAGCAGGCACCGAAAAGCGGCTCCAGGTGTTCAGAATGCCGCCGGCCAACGACGTGAGTGAAATAAAAAAAATGTAGGGAAAAGTAATGCGCAAGAGTTGCACCGTGATCGCGAATTTGTCGGGGTTTCCCGCAAACCCCGGAGCGGTGAGGTAAATAATCAGCGGCGCGGCAATGATCCCCATGACGGAAACGGCGATCAGCGCAAGCGCCAGCAATGTCGCCACGTGGTCGATCAGGCTGTGCGTTTCTTCCGGCGTTCGGGCATTGCGGTATTCGCCCAGAATGGGCACGAAGGCCTGCGCAAAAGCCCCTTCCGCAAACAGCCGTCGCAGCAGGTTGGGAAGGCGGAATGCCACAAAGAAAGCGTCGGTATATAGCCCTGCACCGAACGACCGGGCGATCACGGCATCGCGCACGAAACCCAGAATGCGGGACACCAGCGTCATGCTGCTGATGGTCGCCAGGGCTTTGAGCAAATTCATGGATAAGGGTGCGGACCAAGCGGAGCGGCGGATTGTAACCGACCGAGACTACCCTTCCGGACGGCGGTGGGTGGATGCAGCAGTCAGACTGGAAGCCCGGGCGTTTCGGGGCAAACGCCATACCGGGTTGCCAAGACCCAGTCAGAACAGTACCATACCGCCCTTTTCCGCAAACCCATCGCTTCAAGGAAGAACGAATGGCCAATATCGCCTCCGCCAAGAAACGCGCCCGTCAGGCCGAGCACCGCCGTGCTCACAATGCCGGCCAACGCACGGAATTACGCTCTGCGATCAAGAATGTGAAAAAGGCGATTGCAGCCGGGGACAAGAAGGCAGCCCAGGCGCAATTTCTGATATCTCAAAGGCGCATCGACTCGATCGCGGACAAGCGCATCGTGCACAAGAACACGGTTTCCCGGCAAAAGAGCCGCTTGTCTGCAGCAATAAAGGCGATGTCCTGATCCCGCTCGAAGTGACGCAGGCAGTCCCGGGACGGGGAAAAGACAAGGCCCGCTTAAAGCGGGCCTTGTTTTTTCCGGCGCCGTGTCTTTGCGATCACGCCACTCTGGTGTCTTTTCTGACCTGCAACGACTGACGAATCTCGTGCCGGCCCTGTCTCAACTGCAATTCATTGTCATTGCAAAATGTCATCAAAAATTCGAAAGCCTCGGGGCTCATCTGCTCAAGACGGCGGTCAATTACGACGCATTTCACGCCCGAGACAATGATCGGTTTCAAGTAAGGTGAATAGCTTATGCGCTGGTCGTCACCGAACAATGACATGCATCCACAAAGCCGCTCCGCCCAGTCGCTGGGCCGGAATGTTTCACCCTTGGTAGTGACACCAACGATGATGATTTCTACTATGGGTGGGCCGGACATTTCTGCTGATTGTGTCTTCTCTCAATCGTAACATATTTTGCAGCGCACCAAATTTCTTTCTTGACGTGAGAACCGCCCTATAAGGGATTGATTAAAAGTTAGGTATGGCGCTTTATTGGGACCGGTCCAAAGGCCGGAGGTAAATTTCGCGAGGTGACGGGTGGCAACACGGGACGCGTTTTGGAACGCAGATTCAGCGGCACTTAAGCGTTTTCGTCTTGCGCCTTGATGGGAGGCGCATCGGGCACGACAAGATCAAGGACGCGGGTAAAGCGCTTGCGCCAGGGCACCGATTCGGATAAATATAGGGTGCTGAAAACCCCACAATTTCAATGGCACGCACGGCGGCTTTTGCCGCCGTGTCCTTTTTGGAACAGCAGAAACCGGCTTGGCGCGCGCTAATGATGCAACACGTAATGACCACTTATGGCCGCCAGGCAATCGCGTTCTCGCGCGGCGAAGGCTCGTGGTTATGGGACCTCGAAGGTAAACGTTATCTCGATTGCGTCAGCGGCGTCGCGGTAAACGGTGTGGGTCATGCCCATCCAAGGTTGGTGGCGGCAATTGGCGCGCAGTCCGCGCGTGCAATGCATGTATCAAACCTCTACGAAATTCCCGAGCAGGAACAACTTGCCGAGCGTCTGTGCGCGCTTGCGGGAATGGACAACGCTTTCTTCTGCAATTCGGGATGTGAAGCCAACGAAGCGGCGATCAAGCTTGCGCGTCTTTTCGGTCACCAGAAAGGTATCGAAGCTCCGGCCGTCATCGTAATGGAGAACGCGTTCCACGGCCGTACCATTGCAACGTTGTCGGCCACAGGCAGCCGCAAGGTTCAGGCAGGGTTTGAACCGCTGTTGACAGGATTTGTGCGTGTCCCCTACAACGATCTGCCCGCACTCGAACAGGTCGCGGCCGTCAATCCGAATATCGTTGCGGTACTGGTAGAACCGGTGCAAGGCGAGAGCGGAATCCAGGTTCCGGAAGACGGCTATATCCCGCATTTGCGCAAGATCTGCGACGAAAAAGGATGGTTGTTGATGCTCGATGAAGTGCAGACGGGGATGGCGCGGACCGGCAAGTGGTTTGCCCATCAGCACCTCGGAATCAAGCCGGACGTCATGTCCCTGGCGAAGGGGCTAGGCAATGGTTTCCCGATCGGTGCCTGCCTTGCGCGCGGCGCCGCCGCAAGCGTATTCACCCCGGGCAAGCACGGCTCCACCTTCGGTGGCAATCCGCTTGGTTGTGTGTGTGCCTTGACCACCCTTGCCATCATCGAGGACGAGGGTCTCGTTGAACGTGCCGGCAGGATCGGCCAAGAAATCCGGGAAGGCATCGCAAGGAATCTGGCAGGAACGACCGGCGTCAAGGAAATCCGCGGCAAGGGCTTGATGATCGGCATCGAACTCGACAGGCCCTGCGGCGATCTCGTGGTACGCGGGTTCGCATCCGGTCTGTTGATCAACGTCACTGCGGATACCGTGGTGCGGCTGCTCCCGCCGTTGAACCTGAAGGATGCGGAAGTGCAGACGCTGATCGACGGCGTTTCTGGATTGATCAAGGCTTTTCTGCATTCCGATGCGGCAACGCTGGTAGATTGACGATCCCATCATGCAGTCCGCGAAACACTTTCTGCAGTTCAAGGACTTCTCGCGCAACGAGTTCGACCATCTGTTCGAACGCACGAGTTGGATAAAGCAGCAGTTCAAGTCCTACAAACCTTACCACCCATTGTTTGACCGCACGCTCGTCATGATTTTCGAGAAGCAAAGTACGCGTACCCGCTTGTCGTTCGAAGCGGGCATGCACCAGTTGGGCGGATCCGCGATATTTCTCAACACGCGCGACTCCCAACTCGGCCGCGGTGAACCGGTGGAAGACGCCGCCCAGGTGATTTCGCGCATGTGCGACATCGTCATGATCCGGACTTTCGAACAGGAGATCATCGAACGCTTCGCCGCAAATTCAAGGGTGCCGGTCGTGAACGGCCTGACCAACGAATACCACCCCTGCCAGATCCTCGCGGACATCTACACCTATATCGAATACCGCGGTCCGATCCAGGGCAAAACCGTGGCATGGATCGGCGATTCGAACAACGTGTGCAATACCTGGCTTCAGGCGGCGGAAGTTCTCGATTTCAATGTCCACGTGTCGACGCCTCCCGGCTACGAAGTCGAGCCGGAGCGCGCCGGCCTCTACGGTACCGATCATTACGAGGAATTTTCCGATCCCATGGCGGCCGTGCGCGGAGCGCATCTGGTCACGACCGATGTCTGGACCAGCATGGGATTCGAGGCGGAAAACGAAGAACGCAAACGCGACTTCGAGGATTGGCAGGTCGACGCCGAAATGATGGGACTCGCCGTTCGGGATGCGCTATTCATGCACTGCCTGCCGGCGCATCGTGGCGAAGAAGTGGCAGCAATGGTGATTGATGGCGGCCAGAGCGTAGTGTGGGATGAGGCGGAAAACAGATTGCACGTTCAGAAGGCCTTGATGGAATTTCTGCTGCTCGGACGAATCGGGACTGTTTGAGGACTGGTGAAATATGCAACTGCCGGGCCGCTAATCCAGGCAGAACGCACGTGCCGACGCAGTTGTCGAAAAGCGCAGGGACGAAGGGTCGAAAAAATGCGGGCGTGAAATAAGCAAGCATGCCCGTATCCGGAAAAGTGAAGCAACTAGCAAAGGAGCGAACATGATCCAATTAACCATTCCCCGAATTGCGTTGGTTTTATCGCTGCTGATTCCGTTGGCTGGCCTCGCTGCCGACGACGATGTTTCCTGGATCGCGGACAAAAACGGTTGCAAGGTCGCCAATCCTTTCCCGCAACCGGGAGAAACCATTACATGGGATGGAAAGTGCAAGAACGGTGTGGCGGATGGCGAGGGGCTGCTCCAGTGGTACATCAGTGGCAAGCTGGCGGACCGGTACGAAGGCACGCTCAAGGAAGGCTGGGCCGAAGGCAAGGGAACGCTTACGAGAGCCGAGGGCGGGCGTTATGCCGGCACCTGGAAGCACAGCCTGCAGGATGGCGATGGCCGGTACGACGCTCCGGATGGAAGCTGGTATGAGGGACAGTGGAAGGAAGGCCAGCCCCATGGCCACGGGCAGTATCGCACTCCGGATGGCCGCACCGTCGTCGGGGAATGGGTGGACGGGGTGTTCGAAGGCGATATGGATTCCGACGACAATCCAAACAAGACCTGATCTGGACACAAACCAAGGGGTAACGTGAGGAAGCAAAGCGCGAAAAAACCGGTCAGGAAAGTGGTGCTCGCCTATTCGGGCGGTCTGGACACTTCGGTCATCCTGAAATGGTTGCAGGACGTCTATCACTGCGAAGTGGTTACCTTCACCGCCGACATAGGCCAGGGCGAAGAGGTAGCTCCTGCACGCAGGAAAGCCCGCAAGCTGGGTGTTCGCCAGATTTACATTGAAGATTTGCGCGAGGAATTCGTCCGCGATTTCGTGTATCCAATGTTCAGGGCCAACGCCGTGTACGAAGGGGAATATCTGCTAGGCACCTCGATCGCGCGCCCACTGATCGCCAAGCGTCTGGTCGAGATTGCCCGCAAAACCGGCGCCGACGCTATTTCGCATGGTGCAACGGGCAAGGGCAACGATCAGGTTCGTTTCGAACTTGGCGCCTACGCATTGATGCCCGACGTGAGAATCATAGCGCCGTGGCGTGAATGGGATCTGTTGTCGCGGGACAGGCTGCTGGCGTACGCGGACGAGCATGGCATTCCAGTGGATTTCAAAAAGCGAAAAGGTGGTGGCGCACCTTATTCCATGGATGCCAACCTGCTGCATATTTCCTATGAAGGCGGCATTCTCGAGGATCCGGATTTCGAGCCGGAAGACTCGATGTGGCGCATGACAGTGTCCCCCGAGAAGGCGCCCAGAAGGCCGGAGCACCTCGAACTCTCGTATCGCAAGGGCGACATCGTTGCGGTGAACGGCAAAAAGATGACGCCAGCCCAGGTGCTCACGAAACTTAACCAGATCGGCGGCAAGCATGGCATCGGCCGCCTCGACATCGTCGAAAACCGTTATGTCGGCATGAAATCCCGCGGCTGCTATGAAACCCCGGGCGGCACCATCATGTTGAAGGCGCATCGTGCAATCGAATCCATCACGCTGGATCGCGAAGTGCTCGCGCTCAAGGACGACCTGATGCCACGCTATGCGCGGATGATCTACAACGGCTACTGGTTCAGCCCGGAGCGCCTGCTGTTGCAGTCGCTCATCGACAAGTCCCAAGAGTCCGTAAACGGGATGGTCAGGCTCAAACTTTACAAAGGCACGGTGCTCGTGGTTGGACGCGCATCCACGTCCGATTCGCTGTTTGATTCGCGCATCGCCACCTTTGATGATGACAAAGGCGCCTACAATCAGGCTGACGCCGCCGGATTTATCCGCCTGAACGCATTGCGCCTTCGCATTGGCGCCAAACGCGGCAGGAAATAGGTGTTTGCGCCGTTGGCAAGGCGGAGCGTTCCAGGAAGGGTCTGAATGCCCAGTTTCGACATTGTGTCCACGGTCAATCAGGTCGAACTGAGGAACGCACTCGACCAGACTAACAAGGAAGTAACCAACCGCTTCGATTTCAAGGGCTCCGACGCGCGCGTCGAGCATGCCGAAAAGGTGCTCACCGTCTTTGCAGACGACGAGTTCAAGCTGGGGCAGGTCTACGACGTGCTGATTGGCAAACTGGCCAAACGCGGGGTGGATATACGCTGCCTGCAGCGTGGAAAGGTCGAAACCATCAGCGGCGACAAAGTCAAACAAGCCATCACCGTCAAAGTCGGCGTCGACCAGGATCTCGGCAAGAAACTGCAGAAACTGATCAAGGATGCCAAACTCAAGGTTCAGGCCAGCATCCAGGGCGACGCGGTGCGCGTTTCCGGCGCCAAGAAGGATGAACTCCAGAAGGTAATCGCGCTCGTGAAAAAGAACGTCACCGATTTCCCGGTTCAGTTCGATAACTTCAGGGATTGAAATTGAAGGCCACGAGCCTTCTGTCCTAGGATTTGCCGAGACCCTCGGCCCAGCGGTCATATAGCCGTGTTGCCACGGCGCGCAACGCGTTGAGCTTGCTCTGCATGCCGTTGCGTATTTCCTCCGGTGTCTGTACAGCGGGGCTTGCTGCCGTAGCGATTTCCACGGCACCTGACGCGCACCAGCTTTCGATCAGATCCTGCGTCATCTCGACGTGACATTGCATGGCCAGATTCTTGCCGAGGACAAAACCCTGGTTTTCGCAGTGTCGATTGCCCATGATGCGCACCGCGCCGGGCGGAATCGTGAAGGTTTCGCCGTGCCAGTGAAAAGATTCGAAGCGTGTCAGATCCTGTCCAAACCATGCACGGGCCTGCTTGTTGTCCGCCACCTGAATTTCGCCCCAGCCGATCTCCTTGACTGCATTTCGCCCGACACTGCCACCCAATGCCTTTGCCATCAACTGTCCGCCCAGACAATGTCCCAACACGGGGACTCCGGCCGCAACGGCTTTGCGTATCAATTCAAGCACCGGTGCAATCCAGGGCAGCGCATCGTTGACACTCATGGGTCCGCCCATGAAGACAAGTCCGCTGAAATCCTCGACACGTGATGGGACGCTCACGCCCTGGTCGAGCGCGACCAGTTGCCAAGGCAGGTCGCGCGACTCGAGATACGTGGCAAAATAGCCTGGTCCTTCCGTGGGCGAATGACGAAATATCGCAATCGGATTCATCGACAAAGGATTCTCATGCGGTTCAACGCCGTAAATGTTACTCGAGTTCTGATAGGCCTTTTTGTCCTTTGCGGGCCGGCGCAAGCGCTCGACATCAGCGTCGTGGCCCTGTTTACCGGCCGGGCGATGCTGGTTATCGACAAGGCAAAGCCGCGTACCTTGAAAGCAGGCGAAACCTATGCCGGCGTTACCTTGATCAGCTCAACCAGTGAAGAAGCCATCATATCGATCAATGGCAAACAACAGCGGTTGCGCATAGGCGAGGGAGTCTACAGCGCGCTCTCCGTCCAGAGCGATCACGCTACCGTGACCCTGACTCCGGACCAGAACGGGCATTTCGTGTCTTCGGGCAGCATCAACGGGGCGTCGGTGCGCTTTTTGGTCGATACGGGGGCCACAATGGTCGCCATGAACGCCGAGGAAGCGCGCCGGGCCGGCGTCAACTATCTCGCCGGCGAACGCGGTTACTCGCAAACCGCCAATGGTGTCACGCCGATCTACCGGGTAAAGCTGGCGCAGGTCACGCTGGGAGACATCACCTTGCGGGACATCGACGGCGTGGTGCATGAGAACAGCGCACTGCCCGTGGTTCTGCTGGGTATGAGTTTTCTGGGCAAGCTGGAAATGCGCCGGACCGGAGAGGCCCTGACACTCACCAAACGTTACTGACGCCGGTTCTGAAATCCACCAACAGGAAAGCGCCAAAATGATTTACGAATTGCGCATTTACCATGCATTCCCCGGCAGGCTTCCCGCGCTGAATGCAAGATTCTCGAATCACACCTTGAAGTTATGGGAGCGTTTCGGCATTCGCCAGGTCGGGTTCTGGACGACTGTGATCGGTGAGAGCAACAACGATCTGTACTACATTCTGGAATGGGAAAATCTTGGCGAACGCGAGCAGAAGTGGAACGCTTTCGCGGCGCATCCAGACTGGCTGGCGATCCGTGCGGAAACCGAGAAAGACGGCCCGCTGACAACTCACGTCACCAATTTGATTCTGACGCCGACCGCATACTCGAAAATGCGATGACCCGGTTGCCGTAGAATCCTCTGTTCTAAAACACTGATCCCCGTACAGGCACTCGAGCATGGACGAAAAACTGATTTACAACGTGAACGTCGCCGCGCAGGACGTTCTGCTCAATCCCGATGAGATCAAGCGCCGCATTCCGCTGACCGAGAAATCCGAACAGACCGTACTTCAGGGCCGCCATGCCCTGGAGCGAATCCTTGATAGACGCGACCATCGCTTGATGGTCGTGGTCGGACCCTGTTCGATTCACGATCCAGCGGCAGCCATGGACTATGCTCACAGGCTGAAAAAAACGGCGGACGAAGTCGCTGACACGCTGCTCATCGTCATGCGCGTCTATTTCGAAAAGCCGCGCACCACGACCGGCTGGAAAGGCCTGATCAACGATCCGCATATGGACGACTCCTTCGACATCGAGGATGGCCTGCAACTCGCCCGCAAGGTGCTGCGCGACATCAACGAACTGGGATTGCCCGCAGGTACGGAGGCGCTCGACCCGATCAGCCCGCAATATTTGGGGGATCTCGTGACATGGAGCGCGATCGGCGCGCGCACCACGGAATCACAGACTCATCGCGAAATGGCGAGCGGCCTGTCGACGCCAGTGGGCTTCAAGAACGGCACGGACGGCGGCCTGCAGGTGGCCATCAATGCGTTGCTGTCGGTTTCACGACCGCACAGTTTTCTCGGCATCAACCAGCGCGGTCAGGTTTCGGTGATCCGAACCAACGGCAACCGCTACGGGCACATCGTGCTGCGCGGCGGCGCGAAAGGCCCAAACTACGACTCCGTGACGATGGCCGTGGTGGAAAAAGAACTGGCAAAGAACAAACTTCCAGCCAACATCGTCGTGGACTGCAGTCATGCCAATTCCAACAAGGACCACAATCTGCAACCACTTGTGATGCTCGATTGCGCCCACCAGATTCTGGAAGGCAACCAGTCTATCGTCGGCGTCATGCTCGAGAGCAATATCAACGCCGGCAACCAGGTGATACCACCCGATCTGAAACAACTGAAATACGGCGTGTCCGTGACCGACGCCTGCATCGATTGGCCCACTACAGAAAAGCTGTTGCGTGACGCGAGAGCCAAACTCAAGGACGCGCTGCCGAAGCGCGCACCCCGCACGGCGGAGATCCGCAGGATCAGCGGCTAGGCTCGTTCGACGATTCGTCAATAACGGGCGGCCAACTGGTCGCCCGAACTTTTTTTACTCTCGGCGATGCGCGGCGTCCGCGCGTGTTGGCCTCAAAGCCTCGGACTTCCCATGCATTCTCAAAACTCATGCGAAGCATTCTGAAATGTCGTTTGTGCGCCTGTGCGCAGTGCGGACAATGGCTCTCAGATGATTTATTGGAATGCCCGGAAGATCAATTGCAGGCCGGGGAACAAGTGTTATTGGAGGCAGCCATGCAAATCGAAACAAACCGCTCCGCCGTCAAGCTGGCGCGCGATGGCCTGATCGCAATTCGCGACTCGGTCGGCACGCGCATTTTCTGTCAGTCGGGGAGACTCTGGGTCACGCAAGAAGGCCAGATCAAGGACGCCGTGCTGGGTCCCGGAGACATGCTCACCATCGGCAACCGCGGCCTGACCCTCATTACCGCACTGCAGACTTCTGCCGTGGCACTGCTCGAACAGCAGTCCCCGGCGTCTGAAGAGTCCGGTTGGCATTTTCGGCCGTTTACCCAATCCGGCAAGGAACCGGTCGCGTGCAACTGATCCGGTCCAGAGCAGATGCAGAGGTACTGCTGCACGACGGATCGGTCGTAAGCATTCGCGACGCGACTGCCGCGGATGCGGCGGAGGTTCGGCGTTTCATGGACCATTTGTCGCCCTCCAGCCGCTATCTGCGCTTCCTTATGGCCATCCGCGAGTTTCCGGAGGAGATGCTGCGCCGGCTCACGCATCCCGCAAAGGACCATGAAGTCGTGCTAGTCGCGTCCACGGCCACGGAGGGCATCGTCGGCATAACGCAGTACGTGATCAACGAAAACGAAGAGGGTTGCGAATTCGCCATCGTCATCGCCGACGCCTGGCAGCGTCAGGGACTGGGCTCTCGCTTGCTGCAAGCGTTATACCGCATCGCCATGGATAACGGGATCCGCTACGGTCACGCGGATGTGCTTGTGGACAATTACGCCATGCGCTCGCTCGCCAGCAAGCTGGGATGCGAAATCCGGACCAACGCCGAGTCGCCGTTCCTGCTGAAAATTTGCAAACGCTTCGACGAATCCCACGCTGTCCGGTCGCTTCCGTTACCCGTACGGTGCGGTGGTTCCCGGCCCTACGAAGCGGCCATTAGGCACGCACAATAGGACGTGTCGTTGGCTGCAAATATGGCCGCCGGGTTCAGCGCATCACAAACGGGTTGCCGGTCTTGACCCCGGTATTGATCCAGACGCTCTTCATCTGCAGATACTCGTAAATGGCACTTTGACCGTTCTCGCGGCCCAGACCGCTGTCCTTGTAGCCGCCGAACGGCGACATGAAACTCACGGCGCGATAGGTGTTGACCCACACCGTGCCCGCCTTGATGCGTTCCGACATGCGGATCGCGCGTCCCACGTCGCGGGTCCAGACCCCCGCACCTAGGCCGAAGCGCACATCATTTGCAATGCGCACCGCGTCGTCTTCGTCCTTGAACGGGATAATGGAGAGCACCGGACCAAATACCTCTTCCTGCGCGATGCGCATCTTGTTATCCACACCGGTAAAGATGGTGGGCTCGACGAACCATCCCTTTCCGCACTCGGGACGCGTAGCCGGACCGCCTCCCATGCGCAGCTTGGCGCCTTCGTTTTTCGCGACGTCGATGTATGACAATACTTTCTGGTATTGCGGCTGCGTGGTGACCGGCCCGACCTGGGTTTCGAGGCTCATCGGATTGCCCATTCGCGCGGTTTTGGCGAGCACCAGCAATTTGTCGACGAAATCGTCGTGAATCGATTGTTGCAGCAGAAGGCGCGAACCCGCGATGCAGGTCTGGCCGGTCGCCGCGAAAATTCCGGACACCGCGCCGTTGACCGCATCCTCGATGACAGAATCCTCGAACACGATGTTCGGCGACTTGCCTCCGAGTTCTAAGCCCACTTTCTTAAAACCTCGCGCCGCGGTTTCCGCTATTACGCGGCCGGTCGCATCAGAGCCCGTGAACGTAATCTTCGCGGTCAGCGGATGCTCCACCAGCGGCATGCCGGCTTCCTTGCCATAACCCGTTACGACGTTGACGACGCCGGCGGGAAACCCGGCCTGCTCCACGAGCTTGACGAATTCCAGGGCGGAGGCCGAGGTGAACTCCGATGGTTTGATGACGACCGTGTTGCCCGCGGCCAACGCGGGCGCCAGCTTCCAGGCAGTCAGCATCAGCGGGGAATTCCAGGGTGTGATCGCCACCACGACTCCCAGCGGTTCGTAACGGGTGAAATTGAAATAGCCTTTCTTGTCCAGCGGAATGACCGCGCCCTGCACCTTGTCCGCCATGCCGCCGAAGTAGTAATACCATTGCGGCACATAGTTGAGCTGCGCTGCCATCTCCGCGATCAGCTTGCCGTTGTCGCGAACCTCGGTCTCAGCGAGCTGTTGCGCATTCTGTGCCACCAGATCGCCGAGTTTCCTAAGCAGCGCTCCGCGCTGTGTCGCTGTCATCTGCGGCCACGGGCCGTCGGTGAACGCGGCGTGCGCCGTGCGCACCGCGTGATCGGCGTCCGCGGCATTGCCCCGGGGAATCATTGCCCATGGTTCTCCGGTGAACGGGTTGTAGCTCTCGAACCATTCGCCCGAGGAAGGCGCGACCCACTCGCCGCCTATGTACATCTGATATTTCTGCATGTCTGCGCTTCTCCTTCGAATCTGCAAGTCAATACCCTTCCGCGCACCGCGCGGAAGGCCGGGGATGTCTTAGCGTATCGCGATCGGCGCCACGGTTGAACCGGTTCCGCCCTTTATCTTCAGCGGTTGCACAACGAACGCGAATTCGTAGACCTTCTTCGCCGCCAGTTCATCGAGCTTCAAATTCTCGAGCAAAAAAATGCCATTTACCACCAGGGCGATCTGGTGCACCGGCAGGCTGATGCTCTTGTCCGGATTCGGCAGCACTTCAACTGGTACATTGTCCGAGCCGAGCAGTACCGGCTCCTGCTTGGCCAGCCATTCGGCAGCTGCGACGCCGATCCCGGGGCCGCTGGCGTTGTATCTTGCATTGTCCACCCCCCACAGCCTGCCCCACCCCGTGTGGATCAGGACGGCGTCGCCGCGTTTGAGCGCTATGCCCTGCTTTGCGATTGCATCCCGCAAATCCGCGGGCGTGATCTCGTAGCCCGCATCCAGCATGTCGACGCCTTTCGCCGCAGCCACATCAACCAGCACGCCCCGGGTATAGATCGCGCCGATTTTGTCGACGCCAATTTTGGTGAAGCCGTTGCGGGTGGTAATTTCATCAGTGGCGAAGCAGTTGTAGTGACTGTTGTCGATGCTCTGATGGGAGAACATGTCGAACTGCGTTCCCACTTGTCCGATCTCCGAGATCACCAGCTCCTCGTTGGTATAGCGCTTGTTGCTGCCCATCGGCCCGCCAGTCCGCTTTGTATGGATGTCAAAGCGGCGCGTGCCGAACAAGGGCATGTCCATAGATAGCACGCGCCCGAGTTCGACAATCTCTCCGCTGCGGATCATTCGGGACGCATTCAGGACAGACTCGGCCGTCAGGAGATTGGCCGCGCCGCGCTCATCCGCAGGCCCCCATTTCGAGGGACAGCGCTGCGCCGGGGAAGGTGGCGACCAGCTCTGCGCATTCGCAACGGCAGAAATCAACGCCAATCCGGCAATCGATCCGGCAACAAAATATAGATTTTTCATTTTTCCTCCCATGCCTGTTCTTCTGAATGACGATATTTTTCACTTATTCGATACGCCGAATCCTGACCTTGTTGAAGCCAATCAGCGAATTCAGAATAAAACTGAACACCGCAACAAAAATGGCGACCCAGAATCCCGACCAGAATCCGTCCACGATGAAGCCGGGCACCAGCCAGGCAACGAGCAACAACATGAGCGCATTGATCATCAGCACGAACACGCCCAGCGTGAGGATCGACAGCGGCAGCGTGAGAATCAAGAGCAATGGCCTGAGAAGAGTATTTACCACACCAAGCAACAGTCCGGCGATGAAAAGAGACTGCGGCGTGTCAAATGAAATTCCGTCGAATAGATCGTCCGCGACCCAGAGAGAAAGCGTGTTCACGGCCCAGAACACCAGAAAACGCAGCATGGGATGGTTGAGCATGAAAAGATGATACCACCCGCCGCGCATCACCCAATTCATCCCGTTCTTTCGTGCGAGGCGAGGTCCTTCGAAATTTCCTGCAGCTTCGCCGAGGTGGCGCAGGACGAGATGAATTGCGTAATTCGACAACGAATGGGACATGGCCGAATGATGGTATAAGCCTCCCTTTTCTCAAGCGGGGGGACATCCCGATTCCCCGCTTCGGGTAGAGGACGCCAAGGGAGGTTCATGGCTTCGCAAACGTTGCCGCGGTCGATGTGGGTTCTTCTGGCGCTGCTGACCCTGGGTTGGGGATTCAACTGGCCGATGATGAAAATGACCCTGGCCGAGATGCCAGTGTGGACGTTTCGCGGACTATGTGTCGCGTCGGGTGCCGTCGGCCTGTTCATCCTGGCTCGTGTCGGCGGCCAGTCGGTGCGCGTGCGCCGGGAGCAATGGGGGCGACTGATCGCCATCTCATTTTGCAACGTGACGTTGTGGAACGTGTTCATCGGCTACGGTCTGCAGATGCTGCCGGCCGGACGTAGCGCCATCCTTGCCTACAGCATGCCCGCGTGGGCTGCCCTGCTTTCCGTTTTCATCCTGCATGAAAAATTCACCCGCCGGCGCATGCTCGGCTTGGTACTTGGCATGGCAGGGATGGCCGTTTTGTTGGGCGGCGAGATGAGCATCATGCGCGCCTCACCGATTGGCTCCCTTTTCGTTCTGGGGGGCGCCATAGGCTGGGCGCTCGGTACTGTACTCATGCGGCGCTACCCCATGAATCTGGGTACAACTGCGCTGACGGCATGGCAGTTGTTGGTAGGCGGCCTGCCGCTAATGATCGGGGCCGTATTGATTGACTGGGGCGACTGGCATCCCATCGGCGTGCGCGCGGCGATCGGCCTGATCTACAACATGACCTTTGTGTTCATTTTCTGCTATTGGGCCTGGTTCAAGATAGCCACGACAGCGCCGCCTGCGGTGTCGTCGTTGAGCACGCTAATGATTCCCGTGGTCGGGGTATTCAGCGGCATTTGGTTGCTCAGGGAAACTCCGCGCTGGCAGGAATACGCCGCCCTGGTGTTAGTGATCGCTTCGCTGGCCACTGTGCTGATAGGACCACGCCGTGAAACCCGGGCCTAAACGTTACGGACTCCCAACCGTAATACAATCCGTTCCAACAGGCGCTTGAACCAGGCAGGCAGTGGTCCGAAAGTTGCGGAACATAGAACACCAATGAAAAAACAGCCCCTTCTATTACTGCTTTGGTCGATTTCTGCCGGAATTGCGCAGGCCGATATCTATCGGTACGTGGATGCCGACGGAACGGTCCATTTCACCAACGTGCCGCAGGATAGCCGGTTCAAGATTTACCTGAAGGAAAAGAAGACCTCCGATCCGGTTACCGACACGCTGACCAGCGAAATTCGGGACTATGGCGAAAAGGCCCGCGCGCGCTACGCCAAGCCCATCCAGGACGCCGCCAGGGCTACGCGCCTGGAGGCAGCCCTAATTCATGCTGTCATCTCGGCAGAATCCGGCTATAACCCGTTTGCGCGTTCACGTAAAGGCGCGGCCGGGCTCATGCAGCTGATGCCCGAAACAGCCAAACGCTATGGCGTGAAGAATCGCCTCGATCCGGCGCAGAACATCAGCGGCGGCGCACGCTATCTGCGTGACTTGATCCGCCTGTTCAACAACGACGTGCAACTCGCCGTGGCAGCCTATAACGCCGGGGAAAATGCCGTGCTCCGCGCAGGCAACCGCATCCCGCCCTACCAGGAAACCATGACCTACGTGCCGCGTGTCATGACGTATTACAGGAAGTACCGCACGACCTCGTAAGATCCGCGGTATTTCGTTTTCGCCCTTGTTGGAAGGCGTGCGTTCCGGTCCCGCGGCACGATTCTGAATTACCTCCATCGCCGTATTTCAGGTCCCATCGCGTTTCGATGCAGCGGCCGAATGCTTCGCCTATCATTCGCATCTTTTGGCCGCGGGGCGGGCGACAACAATGAAAATCGACAAGATCGAAAGCGTAGTGCTGCGCATTCCCTACACCAGCGGTGGCCCGTCGGACACGCAGGTATGGGGCGGGCAGGCTTGGCAGACTGCCGATGTGCTGTTGGTCAGAATTGAAACCGATCAGGGCACTACAGGGTGGGGGGAAGCCTTCGGTTATAACGTCATCCCGGCAACAAGAGTCGCCATCGATCAGATCCTCGCACCGATGTGCGTCGGCCGCGATCCCCTCGACATCGAATCGCTGATGCAGGAAATTCAGCAGAAGCTGCACATCTTCGGACGCGGCGGCCCGATCATCTTCGGCTTGTCGGGCATCGATATCGCGCTATGGGATATAGCCGGCAAGGTCGCCAATCAGCCTGTTCATCGACTGCTCGGCGGTGGCAAGCCGCAATTGACCTGCTATGCGAGCATGATCCGTTACACAGACCCCAAGCTGGTGGCCGCGAACGTCGAGCGAGCGCTGCGCCAGGGCTTCCGCCATGTCAAACTGCATGAAATAGAAGTGGCGCCCACGCAAGCAGCGCGTGAGGCCGCCGGCGAGGATATTGGGCTGATGCTCGATGTCAACTGTCCATGGACGTTGCGCGAAGCACTGGACATGGCGGAGAAACTTCGGCCGCTCCACCTGCGCTGGCTGGAAGAACCGGTTTGGCCGCCCGAGGATCACAGCGCCCTGGCGCAGATCCGGGCTAGAGGTTCAATCCCAATTGCGGCCGGAGAAAACGCGGCAACGCTTGCGCAATTCAAGCACCTGTTCGACGCCGGTGCAGTGGATTTCGTGCAGCCCAGTCCGGCGAAGATGGGCGGCGTGTCGGAGCTGCGCAAGGTATTCACACTTGCGGCCGCCTACAACGTGACGGTCATGCCACACAGTTTCTACGACGGACCCGCATTCCTGGCCGGAGTGCATGTCAACGCAGCGCTGGGACGTGGCTCCATGGTGGAGTGGCGCTACTTCGACCTGGAGGCGCGTCTCTATGGGGACCAGGCGACGCCTCGCAACGGATCGATCGCCGTTCCTCAAACGCCTGGCTTGGGATTCGACCCCGATCCGCAGGTCATAAGACGCTATCGCGCCGATTGAAGCGCATGGCCTGTCTTCCCCGGATGTGTTGCGCGTAAAATCGGGTTGATGAATCTCGAACGCATTACCGTGGAATTCCACGCCGAGGAAGATCGCCTGATGGCGCGGGTGTTCTTCGACAAAGGCGCCGAAATCCAGTTCTGGTTGACCCGACGTTTGGTTGGCCGCATCTGGCCGGTACTCCTGCAGGTCGCACAAGCCAAGCCTGACATCCAGTTGCAGCCGAATCCCGAAGTACGCAAGGCGTTGCTGGGAATGCAGCACGAAAAAGCCCTGCGGGAAGTAAAATTTTCCAAGACGACACCACAACCCGCACGCGAACACCCTCTGGGCAACGCTCCCATGCTAGTGAGCAAGGTACGCGCGCGCCGCAACGAAAAGGGCCAGACCGTATTGTCGCTGCAACCGCAGGAGGGCAACGGGGTGGACCTGGCGCTGGGCGACACGCTATTGCACGGACTCATGAAACTGGTGCAGGACACGGCCGCAAAAGCGCAATGGGATCTCGCACTCGCAGTACCCGCGTTCACGCACGCGCCTTCTGAAGAAGACGCCGGCCGCATCGTCAACTAAAGGCGTGGCAGCGGCGTTGCTGCCAGCAGGACATCCGTCTTGAACGACTTCTCCCCTTCCTGTTCCTGTGCGCGACTCGTGACAGCAGGCCTGTTGCTGGTCCTGTTCTCGGGCTGCGCGACATTCCGCAGCTACGATTCCGAAATGACAAAGACCATCAACTTCGCGGCGGCCGGCGATGTCGACGGTGCGATAAAACAGCTCGAGCGCAATAACCGGAATGCCCACAAAGACCTGCTCTACTACCTCGAACTGGGCGAACTTCAAAGGCTCAACCGCCGCTACGAGGAAAGCGAAAAAGCCTGGCTCGAAGCGGACGGCCATGTGCTGGCATGGGAGAAAGCCGCGCTGGTCAATCCCGAAAACTTGCTCGGAAGCGTAACCAGCGCCGTGCTGAACGACAAGACGCTGCCCTATGAGGGACATGACTACGAGAAAGTCATGCTCACCACCCGCCTCGCGCTCGATCGCCTCGCGCGAGGCGATTTCGACATGGCCCGAATAGACATCAAGCGCACCCACGAGCGCGAAGCAGTCATCGCCGAATTACGGCGAAAGGAACAACAGAAAACCGAGGAAGAAGCGAGAAAACGCGGCGTGAAGAGCAGTTTCAAGGAATTGAACGGCTATCCCGTGCAGACTATCGATAGTCCGGAAATCAACGCGCTCAAGAACAGTTACGAGAGCGCGTTCAGCCATTATCTTGCCGGCTTCGTCTATGAAGCGCTGGGTGAACCGAGCCTTGCCGCCGCCGGTTACCGTCATGCCATTGAGCTGCAACCAAACCGCCCGCAGCTCGAAGACGCCTTGGCACAGTTGGATGCGCGCGTTGCTGGCCGGGCCGACGGTTATACCGATGTGCTGTTCGTCATCGAGTCAGGCACGGTGCCGGCCCGCCAGTCGCGGCAGTTCAACCTGCCCTTTCCCTATCAAGGCCGGCTACTGATCGTGCCAGTCTCATTTCCCGTCATCGCGCCGACCCAGCCTCCCTTCATGCCCGAGCAGTTGCAAATATCGGGCGAAGCACCCGTCAGCATCAGCACCACCGTCATTACCAGCCTCGACCTTATGGCGCGCAAGGCCTTGCAGGAAGAAATGCCGGGCACCGTGCTCAGAGGTATGATCCGTTCCAGCACCAAGGCGGTTGCGCAGTACCAGGCGGGAAAGAACGACCAGAGCGGTCTGGTCGGGCTGGCGATGGCCCTTGGGTCGGTCGTGACCGAATCTGCCGACGAACGTGGCTGGCGTGCGTTGCCGTCGCAAATCGCAATAGCGCGCGCGCGCATTCCGTCCGGGGAGCATACCATCACGCTGCAGACACCGGAGGGCGTGCGCAGCACGCAAGTGAATCTGGCAGGCCACTACGCCGTGGTAGGCTTACGATTGCTGCGCCAGACGCTTTTTGTGCAGGCTGCGCAAGGCGCGGGCCTTGCGGACGGCCAGCATTCGTCTAAAAGTCAGGCCGAACCGACAATGTCAACTGGGGGCAGGTCGGAAACGTTGGAACAGCAGCCTCAGCCGAGGGAGAGCTCAAAATGAAGCGTACATGGACGATCATCGCGTTACTGGTGGCCGCGCTCGCCGCGGGTTGCTCAGCCAAGAAAGGTTTCGAGAAGCCCGGTTTTTCCTTCGGCTGCCCGATCGGTGACGCCAAAGTAAGCTCGATGGAGGATCTGGTCAAACTCAAGGTCGTGCACGAAGGCAAGCGCACGACCATCGAGCCGACCGAAATGCGATGCACGATGACGGGCGATCTGCAGAAAATTGACGTCGTTCTCAACAACGACAGCTCCCAAGTCAAGCGCATCACTTACAAATTCCGGTGGATCGACGGCGAGGGAATGAGGGCCTGGGACGAGGAGGTCTGGAAACCGCTGCTGATGTACGAAAACAGCAACGTTACAATCAGCGCCGTTGCACCGACCAACAAAGCCGTGGACTTTCGCCTTATCCTGCTGAGCCAGGAGTAATCCCAACCAAGGGCGTTGCCGATACACGCGACAACGGCGCCCCAACACCGGAAGTTTTTTTGCGAAATGGAGAATATCCAAATGATCGATCCGAGCCGACTCTCCCGCGTTGTTCTGCTGCCACTGCTCGCTGCCCTGGCGCTCGCAGCCGGCTGCGCCACCGAGAAGACTCGTTACGGCGACGCGCGCGGGGTCGAAACCGTGAGCAACCAGTTCGGCTCCACGGACCTGCAACTGATCGCCGAATCGATGACACGCTCGATGCTCAATGCTCCGGTTGTGGCTGGAGGAAATCTTCCAATCGTCACGGTACAGGAAGTAAAGAACAAGACCAGCGAGTACATCGACACCCGCGCGATCACCGACTCCATCCGGGTCGAATTGCAAAAGAGCGGCCGGGTGCGTTTTGCGGTGGACGCAGCGGCGATGGATCAACAGATCGAGGAACTGAAGCGCCAGCAAAGCGACTACTACGATGCCAAGAAATCCACCGAAACCGGCAAGATGGTCGGCGCGGCCTACCGTCTTGAGGGCAACATCACGTCGATTGTCAAGGAAGCCAAGGGCGTAAAGGACGTGTTCTACAAGTTCAACCTGCAACTCTGGAACATTCAGAACGGTTTGCTGGACTGGACGGACGAGAAGGAAATCCGCAAGACGACTTCCAAGTAAACATTGCAGAGTAGCCCGCGACTCTGCCGCGGCGCCCGTCATTCCAGCCCGGATATTTCATCAGGCCACCCCCGTTTGCTTGCAGGTGCGTCCGTGCAACCAATCCAAGGCCGTTTGGTTTGCGCCCAAATTTGATTTGGGGTTACGCGAATGAAATATCCGGGCTAGACGAGCGTTGCTTTTCAGTCCTGCATTCCCAGTGCTTCAGCCATCACATGGAAAATGACATTTTGCTCGAGTACGCCTCGGATCAGGTGCGCCTGCGGCCCGCGAGCGTAAATTGCAACATCCTCGCCGCCGTGTGTTTCGCTTTCCATCGGCATCGTCGACTCCTGCATATAATCCGGCGCTGTCGTATCTATCCCAGTCAGGTCGGGTCTTCCCGTCGCTATGCCATGGTAGCCGGGACCGTGATGCGGAAATTTCTTTGAACCTTCCGGCTGCGTAACCGATTGGCCGGTATAGCCCGGACCATTGGCGTAGCCCAGCGTGGTATAGGGCAGTCCAAGTGGATCCTGCGCATATTCCTTGGTCGGGTGCCCCGGTTCGACCACTTTGCCAAGAATCGGATTGCCACGCCTGGGATAACCGGCAATCGTGAACGTGTGACTGTGATCCGCAGTGACGATGATCAACGTGTCGCGCGGATCGGTGCGCTCCATGGCCAGTTTCACCGCGCGCGCAAATTCGATCGTATCGGTCAGCGCCCGATATGCATTGCCCGCATGGTGCGCGTGATCGATGCGTCCGCCTTCCACCATCAGGAAATAGCCCTTCTGCTGCTGAGACAAGATATCCAGCGCCTTGGCCGTCATATCCGTGAGCGAGGGTTCACCGGCACCGTCCCTGCCCCGATCGTGCTCATATTGCATGTGCGACGGCTGAAATAGTCCGAGTAAATGCCTGACCTGCCTGCTGTCGATGGCATCGAATTGGGCCTTGTTCCAGACATAGGCCGACTTCGAATAGCGGCTCTGCCACTCCTTGGTCAGGTCGCGACCGTCATGCCGTTCGCCGGTCTTTTCCGGGTACTCCGGATCGCGCACAGAGCGCGGCAGGAACTTGCCGCGACCCCCGCCGAGCGCCACTTCCAAACCGTCTCCATGGGGGAACTCGATCAGTTGTTTGGCGATGTCGGGAAAGCCCGCTTCATTGGCTGCGTCCGGCTGGTCGGCATCACTTTCCCAATCGCGGTCTGGCGAGTGGGCATAGCATGCAGCCGGGGTGGCGTGGGTGATGCGCGTGGTGGTGACGACGCCTGTCGCCATGCCCCGGTCTTCCGCACGCTCAAGCAGGGTCTTCGCCGAATTAGCGGCCACCGCGCGAAAATCTCCACGCGCCACGCGCTGGGTGACCGATATCAGGCCGTCGTTGGTTTTCATGCCGGTCACGATCGCGCTCATGGTTGGCGCCGAATCCGACGTCTGCTGGTTCGCGCTGTAGGTTTTGGAAAGCGCCACGTACGGCAGTTTTTCGAATGCAAGCTGATTGTCTTCGCCCGACATGCCGCGCTGCTGGCCTTCCAGGATGCGCGCGGCGGTCACGGTGGAAATCCCCATGCCGTCGCCAAGAAACAGGATCACGTTTCTGGCGTGTCCCATGATGGGTTTTTCCTGCCTGGCCTTTTCCACGGCGGCGCGTCCGTTGCGGAACCATTCTTCCGGCGACTGCGCCTCCAATCCCGCGATGCGCAGTATCAGCGTGGCGGCGACAATGGACGCGAGAATGGATTGCCGGGTCACGCCAGCGGACCCAATGCGGCGGCATAGCGTTGCGCGCATTGCAACCCGAAAGCGTTTGGCCGCAAGCAAGGAGCTCGATCGACGACATCATTCAGGCCCAGGCGCATCGCGGCAATGCGCTTGCCGTAGGTATGCAAAGTCTGCAGTGATTGCATGACGAAAACGATAGCCGGCAGCACCTCGCGATAGACCGCCTCGGCATCGGTCTCGGCGCCATCGCGCAATAGATCGAATATGCGGGCCTGGCGATCGAAGGTATCGCATGCCGGAATCATTCCCGCGCAACCGGCACGCAGGTTGTCGAGGAGTTCGAGTCCGCCGCGGCCATTGAACACCGTAACGCTGTCGCCCGTCTCTTCGATGATCTGCCGGATCGAAAGGGCCGGCCCTTCTGCCTTGAGTATGCAAAAATTGGGGTGGCTTTTCGCCAGTATTCTGACGCCGGCCGGCGTCAAACCCACGCCGAGATATTCCGGCGCATTCTGGATTGCAACCGGTAGTTCGACGCGGTCTGCGACCGCGCCGAAGAAGCGCACGAAGAAATCCTCGGAGACGCCGCGCTCCGGCGGCGGTTGCAGGATCACCCAGGATGCGCCACGCGAATGCGCAAATTTGGCAAACTCGACTTGCCCTTCGACAGTTGCTGCATTCACGGTGATAGCCAGCGGCAACCTGCCGGAAAGTTCCTCAGTCACCCAGTCCACCAGCTGCCGCCGCTCGGCGTCGGACAGCTTGTCAACCTCCGTGCCGAGCCCCAGCACGGCCATGCCATGCGCGCCGTTGTCGATGAATGCCCGAACCTGGCGTCGGGTGGCCTGCCTGTCGAGATCGCCCTGGGCGTTGAAAAAAGCATAAAGCATGGGGTAGATCCCGCGTGGCATGCGGTTTTGGATCATTGCGCCTCCTCCCGCGCTGCATCCTATACGCTCATCGGCAATGCCTCAAATCCCACAGCCACCCGCGAGAATGGGTGGTAACATTTTTGCGTTAAACAAACTAGCTGCTCAGGGCGCTTGAAGAATACAGACGCTACAACGGCGGCAGTGGCCAAAATCGGTTGGAGACCCTGATGGAACTCACGGAGGAGGAGCTCGAGCTTATCCGCAGCAGGCTCGAGGTCCTGAAGATCGAGCACCGCGACCTCGACGATGTGATCCAGCACCTGTCACACGACCAGAAACTCGACGAACTACAGATGCAGCGCCTGAAAAAGCGCAAATTGCTGCTGAAGGACCAGATCTCCGCGCTGGAGCGCCAGTTGGTGCCCGATATTTCTGCGTGAGTGCGCCGGCTTGATCGCGCAGCGGACCTGAACCGGAAAACGCCTCCGCGGTCACAACAGGACAGCAATCCGGCAACTCCACTGATGCGAAATCATCTGCCCCGCACCGCCGCCATTCTGCTATATGGAGTGCTCTGCGGCGGTTGCGCCGGCCTGCAGCGCCCGCCGCCTCCGACTATCGATCGGATCGTGGAGATGGCAAAGGAAGGCAAACCGGCCGAGGAGATCGTTCGCGAGTTACAGCAGAGCCATGCTGTCTATCCCCTCACCGGCTCGCAGATAATCAAGCTGCACGAGGAGGGTGTGCCGGAGGCCGTGCTCGACTACATGCAGAATGCCTATGCTGAAAGTATACGCTGGGACGCGCGCATGCAGTATGAAGGCAACTTTTGGTGGCACGACTGTTTCTATTGTTATCGCCGTCCTGTCATCGTCAGGCCGCCTTGATCGTTAAAGCGCTTCGGGCCCCGGCCGGAGTCCCTGTTTCATCCCTTTGGAGCCGAATATGTTCTTCGACCGTCAATGCGTTAGGGTTTTTGCCGGATTGTTCCTCGCCGCATGCGCGTGCGTGTTCAGTGGCTGCTCGATATTGACGCCGCGGCCGGTGATGCCCATTTCTGAAGTCGTGCAACTGAGTCAATCCAGCCCCGAACAAGCCATCAGTCGCAGTGCGGCCTCGAAAACCACTTACGCGTTGCGTGGATCCGATTTCGGCAAGCTTGCCGAGGCGGGTGTGCCGCCCCAGGTACTTGACCATCTGCAACAGGCCTTCGTCAATGACGTGGATTTGCTCACGCGCTACTGGGTGCAGGGCGAATCTCTTGGCGGCTGTGCCTCCTGTTATCCGCAACCAGTCGATCTGGCGACTCTCCCCGCCGGCGGAAACGGCATGGCAGATGCGAGTGGGGTCGGTCGCTACACAACCTACGGTAAGCCCGAGGGGCTGCCGGACTGGGTAACCGCTTTACCTGGCAATGCCAACGCTCCGGGGCTCACCATCGGCGAAATCGAACGGCTGGTAAAGGAAGGCACGCCGGCAGCGGACCTTGCTGCGCGCATCGACGCGTCGCGCCTGCACGACATCATCGGTACGCAAGGCATCACCCACATCGGCACGCACTATTCAGTAGGTCTAAGCGGATCGCAGCTTGCGCAATTGCACAAAGACGGCGCAAGCGACGACGTTCTCGATGCCTTGCAACGGAAATTCCTGGCGGAATTCATCGAATTCGGCCGACTTCGCTACCAGAGTTTGGGCAAAGGCCCCGGCAGCTTTAGATAGGCGACGTTTTATTTTTGAGCGTCGTCGAACGAATCGGTCACGGCACCTCTCGTCGCTGTGGATACAAGGTAAGCGTATTTGGCCAACAGGCCGCGCGTGAAGCGGGGTTTGGGCTGCTTCCAGGCGGCACGGCGTTTCGTCAACTCACCCTCGGGCACGTTGAGTTGGATGAGTTGCTTGTGTGCGTCGATGGTGATCGAATCACCTTCTTTGACCAACGCGATCGTGCCGCCAACGTAAGCTTCAGGCGCGACATGGCCGACCACCATGCCCCATGTCGCACCGGAAAACCGGCCGTCCGTCAACAAGCCCACCGAATCTCCCAGGCCCTGACCGGTAAGGGCCGAAGTCGGCGCCAGCATTTCCTGCATGCCCGGCCCCCCCTTGGGCCCCTCGTAGCGGATCACCACGACGTCGCCCGCCTTGATTTTACGATCCATGATCGCCGCCATGACCTCGGGCTCGGAATCGAACACACGAGCCGGGCCGGTAATGGACGGATTTTTCAGTCCGGTGATCTTTGCCACACAGCCTTCGGTGGCGAGGTTGCCCTTGAGTATCGCGAGGTGTCCCTGTTTGTACATCGGATTGCTGAACGGGCGAATGACCTCCTGGTCTTTGCGCGGTTCCGATGGAATGTTCTCCAGTTCCTCGGCCAAGGTACGGCCGGTGATGGTCATGCAATCCCCGTGCAACAAGCCATTGGCCAGCAGCATCTTCAGGACCTGCGGTGCGCCACCCGCCTTGTGAAAGTCCGTTGCCACAAAGCGTCCGGAGGGCTTCAGGTCGCACAGGACCGGCACTTTGCGACGCACGCGTTCAAAATCATCGATGGTCCACTCGACTTCTGCGGCCGAGGCAATTGCCAGGTAGTGCAGCACGGCGTTGGTCGATCCGCCGGTTGCCATGACCAGGCTCACTACGTTTTCGATGGACTTGCGCGTGATGATGTCGCGGGGACGGATATTTTTCCTGATGGCATTGACCAGCGCTTTCGCGGATGCCGATGCCGAGTCGGCCTTTTCGGCGTCCGGGGACGCCATCGTCGAGGAATGCATCAGACTCATGCCCAGCGCCTCGAAGGAGGTGGACATGGTATTGGCGGTGAACATGCCGCCACACGCCCCAACGGTCGGGCAGGCGTTTTTCTCGATGCCGTCGTAGTCTTCCTTGCTCATCTTGCCGGCGCTGAATGCGCCGACGGCTTCGAACGCACTGGCAATGGTGAGGTCCTGCCCCTTCCAGTGGCCGGGCTTGATACTGCCGGCGTAGACGTAAATCGCCGGCACGTTCATGCGTGCGATCGCCATCATGCCGCCCGGCATGTTCTTGTCACAGCCGCCAACGACCAGCACGCCGTCCATCATCTGGCCGTTCACCGAGGTTTCGATCGCATCGGCGATGATCTCACGCGAAACCAGCGAATACTTCATGCCGTCGGTGCCCATACCGATGCCGTCGGTCACGGTCGGCGTGCCGAACACCTGGGGCATCGCGCCGCCTTTGCGCAAGGCGTCCATGGCCCGGTCGACGAGCGGCTGAATGCCGGCATTGCACGGATTCATGTTCGAGTGCCCGTTGGCCACGCCGACGATGGGTTTCTCGAAATCGCCGTCCCTGAAATCGACCGCGCGAAGCATGGCGCGGTTGGGCGAACGCGCCACGCCCGCGGTGATCAGTTTGCTGCGCCAGTTGTCTGCCATGCTGCCTCCAGGATGTTATGTTGGCACCGTGCCCCAGATTGCGGCCTCGCCATGGATACGGATTCTGGGCCGCGCCGGTGTGCTGCGTCTAATATATTATTGAAGCGGTTTTGATATTTGTTTCGAATCAAATGGACCTTCGCCACCTGCGTTACTTCGTCACGGTCGCCGAGGAATTGCATTTCGGCCGCGCTGCGCGGAAGCTGCACATCTCACAACCCCCGTTGTCCATGCAGATCCGTGCTCTGGAAAACGAACTCGGCGTGACTTTGCTGAACCGCACCCAGCGTCATGTTGAGCTGACCCAGGCCGGCACGGCGTTGCTCGGAGAAGCGCGCCACATTCTCTCACGGGTGGAACAGGCAGTGCTGACGACCAGGCGCGCGAGCCGGGGTGAAATCGGCGAGCTTGCGATCGGCTTCATCAGCGTGGCCGACTATAACGTGCTGCCTGTCGTGTTGCGCGAATTTCGCCGCCATTTTCCTCTGGTCAAACTCGCCTTGCGGGAGTCGACCACGGATGCGCTGCTGCGAGACTTGCTGGAAAGGCGAATTGATGCCGGTTTCGTGCTGCCGCCGATTGACGAACCAGCACTCGAATCGGTGTCCATTCTGCGCGAACCCCTGATAGCGGCGCTTCCGGCCAAGCATCCCCTCGCGCGCCAGCGGGGGAAAATCGCGTTGGAAAAACTAAGGGACGCGCCATTCATATTGTTTCCGCGGCCCCATGCGCCCGGTCTTTACGACGACGTGGTCAGTTGTTGCAAGGCGGCCGGATTCAGTCCTCGGGTGGAGCAGGAAGCGATCCAGATGCAGACCATTGTCAGCCTCGTCTCAGCGGAATTAGGGGTCGCCCTCATTCCCGCCTCTCTGACCAACTTGCAGCGCACTGGAGTCACCTACAAACATTTGCAAGGGGGCACGCCTTTTACCGAGATCCACCTCGCCTGGCGGCGTGGCGACGATTTGCCGGTATTGCGCGTGTTCCTCGACCTGGCCACGCAGACGGCAGTCACGGGGAAGGCAACCCGAGCATGAGCGGCGCCCCGCGCTCGCGCCGCGAGCGCTCCGTGTTCCTGGCAGACGAGGCGGCGACGTTGGCTCTGGGCAATCGTTTAGCCGCGACAATCGAGCCCGGAATGTACGTGGCGCTCTCGGGAAACCTGGGCAGCGGCAAGACCACGTTAACGCGAGGGCTGTTGCGCGGCCTGGGTTATCAAGGCAAGGTGAAAAGTCCCACCTACACCCTGGTTGAGCCTTATAATCTTTCTAAGTTAGACTTATATCACTTTGATTTTTATCGTTTCAACGATGCTCAGGAATGGCTGGATGCTGGGTTTCGGGATTACTTCGAGCCTCGCAGCGTGTGTGTGGTGGAATGGCCGGAGCGGGCGCAAGGATTGTTGCCTACTGCGGACCTAAATATAGCGTTGAGCGAGGAAGCTGGCGGGCGGCGGGTCGACATAGACGCGGAAACGGAGCAAGGAAAACGTTGTTTGAATCGTTTGCCAGATTGATTGGATGCAATCGCCCAGGACATGGCGGCAGGGCGCATTCGCTATCGCCGTATAGCGCGATTACGGCAACTCTGTTGGCCGTGTTGCCCGCGTCTGTATTTGCCACGCAAGTGACATCGGCGCGGGTTTGGCCCGCACAGGAATACACGCGCCTCACACTCGAATCCAACGCACCTATTGCGTACAACGTCTTCACCGTTGGGACGCCGGCTCGTCTGGTGCTCGATCTCGAAGACGTGGAATTCAATGCCATGCTCGAGCAGCTTCCCGGCAAGATTTCGCCGGCCGATCCCTATGTGAATGGCGTGCGTATCGGGCGATTCAAGCCGGGCGTCGTGCGCCTGGTCCTCGACCTGAAGACACAGGTCAAACCGCAGGTGTTCACGCTCAAGCCGGTGGGCGAGTACGGCGACCGGCTGGTCCTTGACGTCTATCCGCTGGTGGAAGCCGATCCGGTCATGGCATTGCTCGACAAGAAAGCTGTTCCGCCGGGGGTGGCTGCCGCGCCGGAAAATGCCGTGAAGCCGGAAAAGCCGGCAATCGATTTCAACGGAGTGCCTGTTCCTTCCACAGGGATGCCCGGAAAGAAGCCGGTTCAGGCATCCGATGTGGCGCGCTTGATCACGATTGCGATCGACGCAGGGCATGGAGGCGAAGATCCCGGCGCCAAAGGACGCGGCGGCACGTACGAAAAGCACGTCACGCTGGCAATCGCCAAACGGCTGAAGACGCTTGTGGACGCTGAACCGAACATGAGGGGCGTGCTCATTCGAAACGGCGACTACTTCGTAAAACTTGGAGACCGGGTCGTGAAGGCGAAAAAAATCAGTGCGGACCTGTTCGTTTCGATCCACGCGGATGCCTTCGTCCGCTCCCATGCGCGTGGATCTTCGGTATTCGCGCTGTCGGAGCGTGGCGCGACGTCGGCCGCCGCCCGGATCCTGGCGGAAAAGGAAAACCAGGCTGACCAGATAGGCGGCGTCAATCTGGACGCCTACGAATCCGTTGTCCAACAGGTATTGGTGGACCTCTCGCAGGAGGCGACCATCAACGACAGCCTGAAACTCGCCAGGGCTGTGCTTGGCGAGCTCGGCGGAGTGAACGACCTGCACAGGCCGCATGTCGAGCAGGCCGGTTTCGCCGTACTCAAGGCGCCGGACATTCCGTCCATTCTGGTTGAGACGGCCTTTCTGACGAATCCCGAGGAAGAAAAAAAGCTGAAGGACGATAAATACCAGGACAAGATGGCGCAGGCCATCCTGCTGGGTATCCGGAAGTATTTTTCGGCGAATCCACCGCTTGCACGCAGCAGGCTCGCGCAGAACTGAACTCAGTACGAGCAGCCCTGACCTCGGCAATTCCAGTTCCGGCCGCCCTCTGGAGCCCGTTCGTGAAAATCGTTGGAATTCTGCTGGCCGCAGGCAGCGGCAGTCGTTTCGGCGGCGGCAAGCTGTTGCATCCGCTGCCTGACGGGACACCGATCGGGGTTGCTTCGCTGCGAAACCTGAAAAGCGCGTTGCCCGAAGCGATTGCGATCGTTCGCAGTGGCGACAGCCGTTTGCACGCGATGATCGAAGCGCAAGGCGTCGCGGTGCATGTTTGCGAAGACGCGCGGCTGGGCATGGCTCGCAGCCTCGTGTGCGGAATTGAAGCGAGCCGCGACGCGGATGGCTGGATCATTGCGCTCGGAGACATGCCGTTCCTGCTGCCGCAAACCATCAAGATCATCGCCGGTCGCGTCGCGCAAACCGGGCGCATCGCGGTTCCGGCGTACCGCGCAAAGCGGGGCCATCCGGTCGGGTTCGGCCGCAGCTATCTGGCTGAACTGTTGACCTTGCAAGGCGACGAGGGTGCGCGCTCGATCATCGCTCGCCATCCCGGCGAACTGGAAATCGTCGAATGTGACGATAGCGCGATTCTGCGCGACATCGACACGGCAGCCGACCTGGAATAAGGTCAGTTCGGCTTCAGGACGATGGCCTTGAGGTCGCCATCCACGATGAAATTCCCCCTTATTTGCGCCGCCTGCGACTGGAGTTCGACCGCAATCCTTCCGCTAACATCCTTGTTCGGCTGAACGTCGAAGGCACCGTTGGCCACCAGCAATCCCGAGGAGAGCTTCAAATTGCGGTACTGATAACGGCCGCTCGCCAGCGTCATGATGCCGGTGATTTCTTCGAATCGGGTTGCACCGCCCTGGGTAACTCCACGACCGCGTGCTTGCAGGGCCCGCACCAGATCAACGCCGTCCACATCGCCTTTCTTGACACCGAAGCTTCCTTCGACATTCGGAGAATCGAACAGGGTTGCCAGCGTCTGCGAGGACATGGCGTAACGAAACTTCGATTCCAGCTGTCCGGTCGATTTGGCCTCACGCGTGAATACCTCCATCAACTCCCGCATGTCGATGCGCTCCGTCGCAACATCGCCCTCGATAGACCACGGTCCGCCCCAAACGATTGCGGCATGGCCTCTTGCGGCACCGCCGTAGAGCAAGGCTTCGAAATTCTCGACTCTGATATGGTTGCGTGTGGCAACCGCCTTCACCGTCAGGTCCGTGAATTCGATCTGTGGTCCGAACGGCGGAATCCATCCCTTTGCAGCGTTAAGCGCGATGTCGATCTGGTTGTCGTGCGGCACCAGTTCGACATTCAGTTTGCCGTCGTTGCTGGACAGCACTGCCTTGTCTATCGCCCCCTCCTGCGTCAGTTGCAAATCCGCGTCGAACGGCGATACTTTTGCGGCGTGGGAATCCAGCTTGATCGCCTTGACCACCACGTGCCCAATCTGCAAGGTCTTGTCGGCAACCGAGGCTTCCAGCCATTTGGGCAGGCGCGACAATACCTCTTCCGCGACTGTTGCCGATTGCACTTCAACCTTGCGGATTGTTTTGACGTCCGAGAACACCGATCCGAATTCCGGCGACAGCAATATTTTGTCGATCTTGACGTCCTGGGTGGTCCCCACTTTGACGTTCTGCAGAATGATCTCGAATCCGCTCAGGATCGACACATGCATTGAACCGATCGATACCGGCTCCTTTACGTGCTCGGATGCCAGTCTTTCGATCGAAGGCACGTAGGTATTCATCGGAACCAACTGCACGAGGCCAACGACGACCGCGATCAGGACTACGGCCGAGATGACTACCGGCTTGAGCCGGTCCAGCGGGGTTCGAATGCCCTTCTGTCTTTTCAGCGCGTCGACCTCGGCGCGCTTGCGGTCGCGCTCCTCCTGTTCCTTGCGCCGCCTTACCAGCTCGTCCTCCCTCGCGCGGCGCTCGTTTTCGACCTTCATCGCTTCCTGGCGCTGGCGCTCCTGTTCGCGCTTGACCTTGGATTCTTCCTGCTCGCGAATGCGCGCTTCCTTTTCCTCCTGGCGCTTGCGCTCCCGTCCCTCGCGCTCCTGGCGCTCTTGTTCCATGCGCTCCCGGCGCTCGAGGTCCTCTGCTTCGCGGCGTTCGGCCTCCACGCGCGCCTGCTCCTCGCGCTCGGCGCGCTCGACGGCCATGCGAGCCTGTTCCTCCTGTTCGCGTCGGCGCTCTTCCTCCTCCTCGCGCTTGCGCAATGCCTCCTGCTGTTTCTCGAACTCGGCCGCGACCTGCGACTCCATTGCCCTCAAGCCGGACAAATCGAATTCCGGCAGATCGGTGCGCGCGGAAGCCGCTTGTTTTGCGGCCGCCTGTTTTGCGAGCTCCTCTTCCCGGCGTCTCTTGCGTGACTCTTCCTCGCGACTGCGTTCTTCGCGCTCGCGCCGCTCGTCGTCTTCGCGGCGCTGGCGCGCCTCTTCCTCGTCCCGCCGGCGCCTGTCTTCCTCAAGCCGGCGACGGTCCTCCTCCTCGCGCTCGCGGCGGTCGCCGACTTCGCGCCCGGCAGCTGGATCCTCCCCGCGGCTGCTCCTTTCTTCCTCATCCTCGCGCCGGCGGCGCTCATCCTCTTCGCGGCGCCGGCGGTCTTCCTCTTCCCGCCGCGCCCGCTTTTCTTCATCCTCGCGGCGCCTGCGCTCTTCCTCATCCGCGCGTCTGCGTTCCTCGTCTTCCTTGCGCTTGCGCGCTTCCTCGGCGCGAACCCGTTCTTCTTCCTCCTCCTGCTTCCTGCGATCTTCCTCTTCTTTCTTGCGCTTGCGTTCCTCTTGCTCTTCGCGTTTGCGGCGTTCCTCCTGCTCGCTGCGTTTGCGCTCCTCTTCTTCCTTGCGTTTGCGTTCTTCCTCTTCCTTGCGTTTGCGCTCCTCTTCGTCCCGTATCCTGCGTGCCTCCTCCTCGCGGCGTTTGCGCTCTTCCTCATCCTTGCGTTTGCGCTCTTCCTCGTCCTTGCGCTTGCGCTCTTCTTCTTCCTTGCGCTTGCGCTCCTCCTCCGCTCGCTTCCCGCGTTCCTCTTCTTCGCGACGCTTGAGCTCTTCGTCTTCCTTGCGCTTGCGTTCGGCTTCCTCTTTTTGCTTGCGCGCCTCCTCTTCCTTGCGCTTGCGTTCCTGTTCCTCCCGAGCCCTGTTTTCGGTTTCTTCCTTGAACTTGCGCTCGATCTCTTCGCGCGCGCGGCGCGCGGCATTTTCGGATGTCTGGAGCTGCTGTTCTTCGAGTTTCTTGCGTTCGGCAAGCTCGAAGGCTTTGCGTTCCGCCTCGAGTATCTTCGCCAGGTCGCCCTGCGTTTTCGCCATGGCTTCGGCTGCGAGCTTCGCTTTGCGCTCGGTCTCTTCACGCAATTTCTGGCCCGCCGCTTCCTTTGCCTTGCGCTCCATCTCGACCTTCGCGAGGCGCGCGCCTTCTTCCCGAGCCAGCTTTACCGCTTGTTCCTTTTTCGTCCGCTCTTCCTCCTCGCGCTTGCGCTTGGCCTCCTGCTCGGCCTTCGCACGATCTGCAGTCTCGCGTTGCCGCCATTCGCTCTGGGCGTTCTGATAGACGTTTTTTCCCGGCGAAAGCGAAGAAGTAAAGTCCAGATCGTCGACGTAGGATCCGGCGCCGCCGGACTGCGTGCCGGTGGAAGTATTGGCAAACTCCTTGATATAACCACCCGTGGACAGATCGCTCAAAGCCTTGTTCATGTCGGCATTGCTGAGCTTCGACTTGGCGATGAGATCGGTGACGGTCGATTTGCCGTCGATGAGGGCTAGAACCTTGACCAGGTCTTTCGGGAGCTTGCCGGCTTTGTTCTTTATTTCCAGAACCCCTTTGCCGGTCTTCGAGTAAATCGTATTGTTTTCCATCTTGCTCCTTCTGAAGTCCCCTGGAATGAGGAATGCAGCAACGCCACCGCCGCATGAACGCCCGTCATGCCGTCTCCGGCACCCGGGAACAAGGCAACGAACAAGGCCTTTCGCCGGAGAAGCCTTGATATTCTTATCTAATTATTAGGCTTGGCGCGGCGCACGTCTATACCCGCCGAGGGATTAAATCCCCTTCGCCGCCGAACCGCTATTGGGTGCCTTCCATTTCCGAGGCAGTGGGCCGCGCCCATTCGATCGCCGCGATGCCACTGACGCCGATAATCGGCTGCCGCGGTACTCGATATCCAGGCCTGAAAAGTACTCGGCGCGTGCGTTCGCGTTCCCCGTCAAAGGTTCCGGCGTGACGTCCGCACCAGCGGCTATAATCGGCACGAACTCTGATCGTGCCTCGATGCCCGCCATACTCCCTCTTCCCGAACTCCTTATCAGCCAGATCGCTGCAGGCGAAGTGGTCGACAGGCCGGCATCCGCGCTGAAGGAGTTGCTGGAAAACAGCCTCGACGCGGGCGCGACGGATGTCGCAGCACAGCTCGCGGAAGGCGGCATCCGTCAGATCCGTGTCGCTGACAATGGCAGCGGTATCTCCAAGGACGATCTTGCTTTGGCCCTTGCGCGCCACGCCACCAGCAAGATCGGCTCACTGGAAGATCTCGAACGCGTTGCAAGCCTGGGATTTCGCGGCGAAGCGCTTGCCAGTATTGCCTCGGTTTCGCATTTCAGCCTGGCAAGCCGCGCAGCCGGCAGTGCAAACGCATGGAAGGTGCAAGCGAGCGGCGACGTGCTTTCGGCGCCCGAACCCGCTGCCGTTGCCGCCGGTTCGATCGTCGAAGTGTCCGATCTCTATTTCAATACGCCGGCGCGACGCAAATTCTTGCGCAGCCCGCAAACGGAATACGCACACAGCGAGGAAACCTTCAAGAGGCTCGCACTGTCGCGGCCGCATGTGCGTTTCGCGCTGACGCACAATGGCCGCGCGCAATGGCATTTGCAGCCTTGCGGCGCGGAAGAGCGCACCCTGGCGGTTCTCGGTGACGAATTCGCAGCCGCTTCGCTTCCAGTCTGCGTTGAAAGCGGGGGCTTCCGCCTGTACGGCCAGCTGGCCCAGCCGGCGTACTCGCGTAGTTCACGCGACGCACAGTACTTTTTCGTCAATGGCCGCTTCGTGCGCGACAAGGTGCTCTCACACGCGGTGCGCGAGGCCTACCACGATGTTTTGCACCACGACCGCCATTGCGCATATGTTCTATTCCTGGAGCTCGACCCCTCGCTGGTGGATGCGAATGTCCATCCGACCAAGATCGAAGTGCGCTTCCGCGATGCACGCGGAATTCACCAGTTTGTATTCCACGCTCTGGAAAGAGCGCTGTCCGCGGCGCGTGCGGGCTTGGGCGCGGGCCGTGAAACCGCGCCTTCGCCCCCCGCATTTCGCGTAGACGGCGGCTATTTGCGCCAACCGGACATGCAGTTCCCGGCCAACGAACCGGTTTCGTTCTATGCCACGCTGTTTGGTGCGGCTAACGCAACGGCCACCCTGTCTGACCAACGCGCAACTGCTTCGCCGTCTCAGGAAGCGACGCATCCATTGGGTTTTGCGCTCGCTCAACTTTCTGGCATCTACGTCCTGTCGCAGAATCAACACGGTCTGGTGGTGGTTGACATGCATGCCGCGCACGAGCGTATCGTTTATGAAAAACTCAAGAGCGCGCTTGACGACGACGGCATCCCCACCCAGCAGCTTCTGATTCCCGCCACGATGACCGCGAGCGCTCTGGAGGTCGCGACCGCCTCGGAAAATCCCGGCACGCTCGCCCGGCTCGGCTTCGAACTTGCCGTCATTGCGCCCAACGCGCTGGCGGTGCGGTCCGTACCGATGAGCCTGGTGCACGCCGATGCGGCACAGTTGGCGCGCGATGTACTTGCCGAAATCGCGGAGTTCGGAGCAACCCGGGTTCTTGCCGAGCGTCAGAACGAAATGCTTTCCACCATGGCTTGCCACGCGGCGGTGAGGGCCAATCGCGCCCTGACAATTCAGGAGATGAACGCGCTCCTGCGCGAGATGGAAGCCACCGAACGTTCAGGGCAATGCAACCACGGCCGGCCCACCTGGTTTCAAGTCACGATCGGAGAACTAGACAAGATGTTCATGAGAGGAAAGTGAGGGGCGAGGAGTCAGGAGTGAGGGGTACGTACTTTCCAGCACCGATACCCGCTATCTCCCCTCGTCGCCTCGGCCAGAACGTCCGGGTGCGAGGCCTTCCGAGCACAAACGTAGAACGTTAGTGGTACCCTCCTCACCCCTCACTCCTCACCCCTCACCGCAGGATCGCCCGCCGGCGATCCTGCTCATGGGCCCCACCGCCAGCGGCAAAACCGGGGTCGCGATGGAGCTTGCAGAAACACTTCCCGTGGAAATAGTCAGCGTGGATTCGGCGCTGGTATACCGCGACATGAACATCGGCACTGCCAAGCCGGACCCGGCCATGCGTCTGAAGGTTCGGCACCACCTGATCGATATCATCGATCCCACGCAAAAATACTCGGCGGCGCAATTCCGCGACGATGCCCTGGAGGTCATGCACGGCATCGTTACGCGCGGACGAATACCGCTTCTCACCGGCGGCACCATGCTTTACTTCAAGGCGTTAAGCGAAGGATTGTCGGATCTGCCGGCGGCAAACGAAGAAACCCGCATGGTGATCGATACCATGGCCGCCGATGTCGGGTGGCCCGCAATCCACCGCGAGCTCGAACGCATCGATCCCGCTACTGCGCAAAGGCTCGATCCGAATGATTCCCAGCGCATACAACGCGCAATGGAAATCTTCTATCTCACCGGCCAGCCGATGTCGCTTCTGACCGCGCGGGTCAACAAGGTGGAACTGCCTTACCGACTGATTGCGCTCGCACTGATTCCCGGCGAGCGTGGCGTCCTGCACCAACGCATAGCCGAGCGCTTTGAAGTCATGCTCGAAGCGGGCCTGATCAATGAAGTTCGTGAATTGCGCGACAAGTACGCGTTAAATCGGGACCTGCCTTCCATGCGTTGCGTCGGCTACCGGCAAGTCTGGCAATACCTGGATGGAGAATACGGCCTGAACACATTGCGCGAAAAAGCGGTCGCGGCCACGAGACAACTGGCCAAACGACAACTGACGTGGCTGCGTTCCGCGAAACAGGTTAGCGTGTTCGACTGCACGGTCGGCAATCTGCAAGCCCAGGTACATGCCTGGCTGGCTCAACAACTCGCCAGGTGAAGAAGGAGGGAGCGTCGCTGACGCTCCCGTTTCGATCAATTGCTTATGGAATCCGCGCCGGCCTTGGCTATCTGACCATCTTCGGTGGACTTCACGCCGCTTACGCCAATGGCACCGACCAGTTGGCCGCCCACCATGATAGGCAGTCCGCCTTCGAGCGGGAGTGCGCCGTGCAATGCGATCAACGCGTTGCGCCCTCCAGCGATCGCGTCCTCGAATACCTTGGTCGGGCGCTTGAATGCCTGTGCAGTGCGCGCCTTCTGAATCGCCACTTCGATGCTGCCGGTCTGCGTCCCGTCGATGCGTTGCAGATAGAGCAGGTTGCCCCCATCATCGACCACGGCGATGACCACGTTCCAGCTGTTCTTCTTGGCTTCGGCTTCTGCCGCCGCGGCGACTTTTTTCGCCCCGTCCAGGGTCAGGACTTTCTTGTCGGCGAGCTGCGCGGACGCGTGCAGGGACAACGAGGCGAACAGGGCAAAAATACACAGGGAAACTGCTTTCTTTACCGAAATCATGGGTTCCTCCTAAGGACGATGTTGTCTTTGTGGCCAGTGCCAATGGCGGGCTGAACGTGGATCGGGTTGGGCAATGGACTCCCGATCTTTCTACTGCCTGCGTGGAATACGATAGCTTACCGGAGCGCCAAATCCAACTTAGTCTTCCGGCACTTCAGTGCGCTCGACACGCATTTGCGCGGCGCCGCGGGCAAACGTCAGGCGCAGCAATTCCCCTGTCACAACTTGCTCCGCCGCGCGCACGATCTTGCCGCCGAGTGTCTCGGCTATGCTATACCCGCGCTCCAGAACCGAATGCGGATTGAGATGGGTCAGGCTCGAGTGCATTTTCGCGAGGCGCGCCTCGTGCTGCTCCAACACGCGGCCCTGCGCGTAGTGCAGACGCAAGCGCAACGCCTGTTGCCGTGCAATTTGCGCATCGATATCGGGAAGCGCGCCGCGCAGCCGCTCAGATAGGCCGGAGAGATCCCAGCGCATCGCGTCCAGCCCATGCGTGGCCGCGGAATGCAGGCGGCTGGCCAGATGCGAGATGTGGCGCAACTCGGCTTCAACGCGATCGCCCGGGTGGACCAGCCGTTTTGCCAGGTAATCGACGTGCTGCACTCGCGTGTTTATCGCACGGTCGATATTGCGCGACAGCCGCGTTTTCAGAACCCCGACTCGAACCAGCAATTCGGCGCGATTCGGACTCACCAGTTCCGCGGCTCCGGTCGGTGTGGGGGCTCTCGCATCGGCGACAAAATCGGCAATGGTGAAATCCGTTTCATGCCCTACCCCCGAAACCACAGGAATTGGGCAACCGACGATCGCGCGCGCTACGGCTTCGTCGTTGAAGGCCCACAAATCTTCCATGCTGCCGCCGCCGCGACAAACGATCAATACATCGACCTCCGCGCGTGCCGAAGCAGAGCGGATCGCCTGGGCAATGCGCTCGCCCGCTCCCTCGCCCTGGACTGGCGTCGGGTAAAGCACCACGCGAATTCCGGGCATGCGGCGAGACAGCGTCGTCAACACGTCATGAAGCGCCACCGCTTTCGCCGAGGTCACCACGCCAACGGATCGCGGAAATTGCGGAATCGGCTTGCGGCGCAAAGCATCGAACAGCCCTTCCTGTTCGAGCTTGCGTTTCAGGCGTTCGAACGCTTCGAACAACGCCCCCAGGCCGGAGCGCCGCATACTTTCCACCGTGAGTTGAAATTCGCCGCGTGCCTCATATAGCGTCGGCAAGGCGCGCACCTCAACTTGCATGCCGTTCTCCGGCTTCCAGTCGATCAAAGCCGCCTTGTTACGGAAAAATACGCAACGCACCTGCGCCGTCGCGTCTTTCAACGAAAAATAGCAATGCCCCGACGCGGCCCGCGTGAAATTGGAAATCTCCCCGGCAACCCAAAGCAAGGGAAAGCCCGACTCGATGAATTCCCGAGCACGCCGGTTGAGGTCCGCGACCGAAATTATTGCGATAGTCGAATCATTGACATGCATGCGCCGCATTCTAGATCAGGAGGACGCGCAATATGGATCCGGCGCCGCGAAATGCGATCTGCATTTCTCCCTTGACAAAACACATTCATGGCGTCCTTCTCGTCCACAGTCGTCATCAAACTGAAAGGTGATTGCCCGGAAAGCCGCATGACTACAGGGGGTTTCATTTTAAGTAATTGATTAAAAATGATTATATCAGCGCGCATTTTTTGATCGCAAAACAAAAAACGCTTTCAAAAAACCGACTTACCGGCCCTTTGTAGAAATTGTGCACACACTTATCCACAAAGATTGTGGACAGTTTTCTGGCGCGAGATGAAGGCCGCGCACGGTTGTCAAGCGGAACGTTCCTCTTGTCGCGTGCTTGCCGCGCCTATCGATGCGGTTTAAAGTGGCGCGGCTTTTCAAATGCTTGGGAGTAACGCTTGCTGCACATCATAGAAGCGGCCGGATGGCCGATCTGGCCATTGATCCTGTGCTCGATTATTACCCTTGGCATTATCGGCGAACGTTTTTACAGTCTGCGCAACGATTTCGTCGCACCACGCGATCTTCTCCCCAAGCTGGTTCAGGAGTATCGCCACAAGGGCGTGTCACCCGACATGCTGGACCGGCTTGCGCAGACATCGATGTTGGGGAGGATTTTCGCTGCGGCGCTGAGGGAAGCGGCCAGCTCGCGCGAGATCATGAAAGAGTCGATCGAAGAGGCCGGCCGCGCCGCCGCTCACGAACTGGGCCGCTTTCTGACGACGCTGGGCACCATTGCCACCATGGCGCCGCTGTTGGGTCTGTTGGGCACGATCATAGGAATGATCGAGATCTTTGGTTCGCAGGGTCCGACGGGCATGGCGAATCCCGCGCAGCTGGCGCATGGTATTTCCATCGCGCTGTATAACGCCGCTTTTGGCATCATCGTTGCGGTGCCAAGCCTGGTGTTCTATCGACATTTCCGCGCTCGCGTGGATTCACTGGTCGTGGAAATGGAAGGCCAAGCGGTAAAGCTGGTGGAAATAATCCACGGCCAACGTCAGGCCTGAACTGCGCACGTCATGAATTTTCGGCGCGGGTCGTTCAGGGAGGAACCGGAAATCAACCTGGTTCCTTTCATCGACGTCCTTATCGTCATCGTCATATTCCTGGCAGTGACGACGACTTACTCGCGCTATTCCGAAATGCAGATCAATCTGCCGACCGCGGATGCGGCCAAGCCCGCAGAGCGTCCAGGTCAAGTCAATGTTGGCGTATCGGCCGGCGGGCAGTACATGATCAATCGTGCAGCAGTCGCGTTCACAACACCGGAGGCGCTGGCCGCCGAACTGAAGCGCGCCGCCGGCAGCAACGCGGATCCGGTCATCATCATCAACGCCGACGCCAACGCAACTCACCAGTCCGTGATCAATGTGATGGAAGCGGCGCGCGTCGCGGGCTTCGGCAAGATCACCTTCACGACCCAGCAGCAGCGCCGCTGAAGATGTCCGGCTTGCCGGGCTTGACGCGCAGCGGCCGACGCGAAAGAGGCAAGGCCTGAATTTCCTCGATCGTCATTGGTTTCGCCTCTCCTGGCTTTCCATTCTGCTCTTGCCCGCCGCAGGCGTATTCGCATGCATCGTTGCATTGCGCCGTGCGCTTTATCGCGCCGGCATTTTGCCGTCATATGCCGTTGCGGTTCCGGTCATCGTGGTCGGCAACATCACCGCCGGAGGCACCGGCAAGACGCCTCTGGTGTTATGGATATGCGACTACCTGAGGGCGCAAGGATACGCGCCGGGCGTGGTCAGTCGCGGCTATGGCGGACGTGGCCAAACGATGGCCGTTACTCGGGATTCGCCGCCAGAACTGGCGGGCGATGAGCCCGTGCTGCTGGCTCGGCGCTGCGGGTGCCCGGTGTGGGTCGGACCGGATCGGGTCGATGCCGCCCGGAAGCTTCTCGCGGCAAATCCCGGTTGCAACGTCATCGTGAGCGATGACGGCTTACAGCATTACGCACTGCGACGTACCTTTGAAATAGCGGTTATCGATGGTGTTCGCGGAACCGGCAACGGCCTTCCGCTCCCCGCCGGGCCATTGCGCGAGCGAACCAGCCGCCTGGCGCATGTCGACGCAGTCGTCGTTACAGGAAACAAGTTCGTTACCCCAAGCTCCGCCACGCCAACATTCGTGATGGCGATCGAAGGAACGCAGTTCCGCAATCTGCTGAACCCCCTCTTCAACCAGGATGCGGGCGCATTCCGCGGTAAACAGGTGCACGCGATCGCCGGCATCGGCAATCCGGCGCGCTTTTTCGATCATTTGCAAAGTTTGGGATTGAGCTTTGCGGCACACGCATTTGCGGATCATCACGCATTCACCCAGGCGGATCTCGAGTTCGGCGACGCCGATGCGATCATCATGACCGAGAAGGATGCGATAAAATGCCTGCGTTTCGCGCGCGAACACCATTGGGTGTTGCCGGTGGACGCGCGTGTCGATGCGGCATTCGGCAGGCTCATACTCGAAAAACTGACAATCCGCCATGGATCCTAAACTGCTCGACATTCTGGTTTGTCCCTTGTGCAAAGGTCCGCTGGTTTACAAAAAGGCAGCCATGGAGCTTGTGTGCAAAGCCTGCCGGCTTGCTTATCCCATCCGCGACGATATTCCCGTGATGCTGGAAGACGAAGCGCGAAAACTTCCTCCGGAGGAGGAAGTTTGACTAAAGTTAAACGCTAAGCAGTGAACGCAAGGCCCGATCCGGTGTTTCGCCGATTGCCGTTTGCTGATTGGCGGCGATCATGAACTTCGCCGTCGTCATTCCCGCCCGCTACGCGTCTGCGCGCCTGCCCGGCAAACCGCTCGCCGACATCGCCGGCAAACCCATGGTGGTCCACGTTGCCGATCGCGCGCGCGAATCGGGCGCCCTGGAGGTTATCGTCGCCACAGACGATCGCAGAATTCAGGATGCGGTCGCGAAACACGGGCACAAAGCCATGATGACGCGGCCAGAGCACACTTCCGGCACCGACCGCATCGCCGAAATTGCTTCCGCCCGCGGCTGGGCGGACGACTTCATCGTGGTCAACGTCCAGGGCGACGAACCGCGCATGCCGCCCCACCTTATTCGCTCGGTGGCCACGCAACTGGCCGATCATCGCGACGCGGCCATTGCAACCGCCTGCCATCGGGTGCATTCGGCAGCCGAAATGTTCGATCCGAACGTTGTAAAAGTTGTCCTCGACCGGCAAGGTTATGCGGCCTACTTTTCGCGCGCACCGATCCCTTACGCGCGCGACGCCTTCAAATCCGATTCTTCGCGTTTGCCGGCGGGATTGCCGGTCTATCGGCACCTGGGGCTTTACTCCTACCGCTGCAGCTTCCTGAAGATCTATGCAACCCTGCAGCCGGCCGCGATCGAACAATTCGAATGCCTGGAACAGTTGCGCGCACTCTGGCATGGCCACCGTATCAGCGTTACGGTAACCGATCAGGCTCCGGATCCCGGGGTAGACACGCCGGAGGATCTGGAGAAAATACGCCGCTCATTCTTATCAGGGACCCGATCGCCCGTATAATCCGCGCAGCAAGCAGGCCGCGAGCCAACCGGGCCGCAAGTCCCACCGGGTCGGAATTCCATCAACAGGACGGCAGAGCAATGCGACTTATTCTTCTGGGCGCGCCTGGCGCCGGCAAAGGCACGCAGGCCACCTTCATCACCGGAAAGTTCGGCATTCCGCAGATTTCCACCGGCGACATGCTGCGTGCCGCCATCAAGGCAGGCTCGCCACTTGGCCTGCAGGCAAAAAAATTCATGGATGCCGGCGCGCTGGTACCCGACGACGTCATCATCGGTCTGGTAAAACAGCGCATCAGGGAGCCTGATGCAGCGAGAGGCTTTCTGTTCGACGGGTTCCCCCGCACGATTCCCCAGGCGGACGCGATGAAGAGCTCCGGCGTAATGCTCGACTACGTGGTCGAGATCGACGTGGACGATGCCGAGATCGTCAAGCGCCTGTCTGGACGTCGCGTGCATCCCGCTTCGGGACGAACCTATCATCTGCTGTTCAATCCGCCCAAAGCCGCCGGCAAGGACGACGCCACCGGAGAGGAACTGGTGCAGCGCGACGACGACAAGGAGGCCACGGTAAAAAAGCGCCTCGAGGTTTACCATTCACAAACCAAGCCGCTCGTCGCCTATTATTCGGATTGGGCCAGAAGCGGTGCAGCTGGCGCTCCGAGATACGTAAAAATCGCGGGTGTCGGCTCGATGGAATCGATCCGTGACCGCATCTTCGCAGCTTTGAAATAGCAAACGGAACCACTGGAGGACACGGAGGACACGCAGGAAAACCAGAACAGCGAAGCGATACGGGAAGTTCAGTTGCTGGCAGCCGGCGGTGAACGACGCAAAAGACCAATGACTTCTCCCGCCGTTCTTCATCTCGCTCCCTGATCTTGTTCTCCTTCGTGTTCTCCACGTCCTCCGTGGTGAACGCTTTCCGGAGGTTCCCATGACCAAGAAAATGAATGCGTTCTACGCCCAGTCGGGCGGGGTTACGGCGGTGATCAATGCGTCAGCTGCCGGCGTGATCGAGACCGCGCGCAAGCACAAGAACAAGATCGGCAAAGTCTACGCCGGGCGCAACGGCATCATCGGTGCGCTGACCGAGGATCTGATCGACACAAGCAAGGAATCCGCCGCCGCGATTTCGAAGCTGCGCCACACACCGGCCGGCGCCTTCGGCTCCTGCCGTTACAAACTAAAAGGGCTGGAGGAGAATCGGGCGCAATACGAGCGCCTCATCGAAGTGTTCAAGACGCACAACATCGGTTATTTCTTCTACAACGGCGGCGGCGATTCCGCCGATACCTGCCTCAAGGTTTCACGATTGTCCGAGTCGCTGGGCTATCCGATACAAGCGATTCACGTTCCCAAAACCGTAGACAACGATCTGCCGGTCACCGACTGTTGTCCGGGCTTCGGCTCAGTTGCCAAGTACGTCGCGGTTTCGGCGCGCGAAGCGTGTTTCGACGTTGCATCGATGGCGAAGACCTCGACCAAAGTATTCATCCTGGAAGTCATGGGACGGCATGCGGGCTGGATCGCCGCAGCAGGCGGCTTGGCAGCCGACAAGCCCGGTGACCTGCCCATCATGATCCTGTTTCCCGAAAGAGCATTCGACAAGGCAGCGTTTCTCGCCCGCGTCGAAGCACTGGTGAAACAGCATGGCTATTGTTCGATCGTCGTCTCGGAAGGCGTGCGCGACGCCGCGGGATCATTCCTGGCGGATCAGGGGCTGCGCGATGCATTCGGGCACGCGCAGCTGGGCGGAGTAGCGCCGGTGCTCGCGGCGATGGTCAAGGATGGACTCAAACTCAAGTATCACTGGGCGGTGGCGGACTATCTGCAGCGCTCCGCCAGGCATATCGCCTCGAAGACCGATGTGGCCCAGGCCTATGCGGTTGGCAAGTCTGCCGTCGAACTTGCCCTGAAGGGCCGTAATGCCGTCATGCCGACCATCGTGCGCAAATCGAACAAGCCCTATAAATGGAGTATCGGAGTTGCCAATCTGGATGACGTCGCGAACGTCGAGAAGAAAGTGCCGCACGATTTCATTTCCGACGACGGCTATGGCATCACGGCAAAATGCCGCGAATATCTGACTCCGCTGATACAGGGAGAGGACTATCCCCCGTACAAAAACGGAATGCCGCAGTATGTGACGCTCAAGAACGCCGCGGTGGCGCGAAAGCTTCCTGCATTCAAGCTTTGATCAGAAACCGGCTTGTCCGGCTGGAACTCGGTTAAAATCGCGCGTTGACTTGCCGGTGTATGAGGCTGGTTCTTATTCCAGGGTTTAAGGGGCCGGCCCACTATCGGCCCTGTACTGAACTATTTACAAAGGGGGATTCATGTCATCAGCACTGATCTTCGCGCTCGTCTGCGCGATCATCGGGATTGCCTATGGGGCGATTTCCATTCAATGGATCATCGGCCGCCCCGCCGGCAATGCGCGTATGCAGGAAATCGCTGCTGCGATTCAACAGGGTGCCCAAGCCTATTTGAACCGGCAGTACACGACCATTTCCATCGTGGGAGTGATCCTGTTCGTGCTGCTTGGTTTCGGACTCGACTGGTACTCGGCGATAGGTTTTCTCATCGGCGCAATATTGTCGGGTCTGACCGGCTACATCGGCATGAATGTCTCGGTGCGCGCCAACGTGCGCACTGCCGAAGCCGCCAACAACGGCATGAATGCCGCGTTGCAGGTCGCGTTTCGCGGCGGTGCGATTACCGGCATGCTGGTGGTCGGACTCGGCCTGTTAGGCGTGGCCGGTTACTATGGAATCCTGCTGACCCTTGTCTCCCCCGAGAAGGCGCTGCACTCGCTGGTGGGCCTGGCCTTTGGTTCTTCGTTGATCTCGATTTTCGCGCGTCTGGGTGGGGGCATCTTCACCAAGGGAGCCGACGTCGGCGCCGACCTGGTAGGCAAGGTGGAAGCCGGAATTCCGGAAGACGATCCGCGCAACCCGGCGGTGATTGCAGATAACGTTGGCGACAATGTCGGCGACTGCGCGGGCATGGCGGCCGACCTGTTCGAAACCTATGCGGTCACCATCGTTGCCACCATGCTGCTCGGCGGTCTGATGCCAGCCGAGGTGGTGGGGCCCAACGCCGTGCTCTACCCGCTGGTCCTGGGCGGCGCTTCGATCATCGCCTCGATCATCGGCACGTTCTTCGTCAAGGCGAAAGAAGGCGGCAAGATCATGAACGCGCTATACAAGGGCGTGATCGTTTCCGGCGTGATTGCCGCCGTTGCCTTCTACTTCATCACCGACAGGATGATGGGCGCCAGTTCGCTCGGCGCGATACATCTGTTCTACGCCTCGCTGGTCGGATTGGTCTTGACCGCATTGATGGTGGTCATCACCGAGTACTACACCGCCACAGAATACGCGCCGGTACGTCACGTTGCCGCGGCATCGCAGACCGGCCACGCGACGAACATCATCGCTGGTTTGGGCGTATCCATGAAATCCACCGCGCTGCCGGTGCTGGCCGTCTGCGCCGCGATCTGGGCCGCATATTCGTTTGCGGGCCTTTACGGCATCGCCATTGCCGCCACCGCCATGCTGTCGATGACCGGCATGATCGTCGCGCTCGACGCCTATGGGCCGATTACCGACAATGCCGGCGGCATCGCCGAAATGGCGGGCCTGCCCGCGAAGATCCGCGACATTACCGATCCGCTGGACGCGGTAGGCAACACCACCAAAGCCGTTACCAAGGGCTATGCCATAGGCTCCGCCGGCCTTGCGGCATTGGTACTGTTCGCCGATTACACGCATAACCTGGAAGCCCTGCATAAACTCGGCCACGGCACCCTCGTCAAAGGCTTCGAACTCTCCGACCCGGCGGTCATCATCGGGCTGTTCATCGGCGGCCTGGTACCTTATCTGTTTGGCGCCATGGCGATGGAAGCCGTGGGTCGCGCCGCAGGTTCGGTGGTGAACGAAGTACGCCGCCAGTTTCGCGAAATCAAAGGCATCATGGAGGGCACGGCGAAGCCCGACTATTCGCGCGCGGTGGACATGCTGACCAAGGCCGCGATCAGGGAAATGTTGATTCCGTCATTGCTGCCCGTGCTGGTTCCGATCGTGGTTGCGTTCGGCATGAACTGGTTGATGGGACCGGGTGCTGGCATTCGCGCGCTCGGCGGTCTGCTGATCGGCACCATTGTCACCGGACTGTTCGTCGCCATCTCGATGACGACGGGCGGCGGCGCCTGGGACAACGCCAAGAAATACATCGAAGATGGGCACTATGGCGGCAAGGGCTCCGACGCGCACAAGGCGGCGGTAACTGGTGACACGGTGGGCGATCCTTACAAGGATACGGCAGGCCCGGCGGTAAATCCGTTGATCAAGATCATCAACATCGTTGCGCTACTGCTGGTGCCGTTGCTGTAACGACACCACAGGGACGAGGGTCGAGGAACGAGGGGCGAGGGAACACAGCCAACCTAACTGTCAGGCCACCTCCAGGAAATCCCGTTGCGAAAACGCCGCGGGATTTTTTTCGCTCAGCGTCCCGCCGGAATCACGCAACGGCCGTTAACGCATGCGGCGACCGGTTCCGGCAAAGGCGTGCAGGCGCCTGCGGTGACGCCACCCTTCCGCGCATCTTCGAATGCAAAGTTGTATTCGGCGATCCTGGTGTCGAGCGCGGCCTTCTCGGTGGACAGCCAGGAGTAAGCGACATACTCGACCGGGCTGCCGCAGGCGTCGATGCCGAGCGCGGCAACGCGGCAGTTCACAAGGTTCGCGCATTTCGCCTTGCCCACCAGCGCCGTGATATCGGCGCGCAGTGTGGCCAGGCGGGTATCAGCGGCGGGCTTTTCGTCCGCCCACACGCCGCTGGCCATTGCGACCAGCACGCCGATGCCGACCAGCGCGCGAATCATCGGGAACATGAAGACCTCCAGTTGTCCCGGGCACTATTTCACGACCTTGGAAGATGCGCAAGCCAGCGCAGAGTCGACTCGCGGGCTGCTTTCTGAGACAGTAGCGACCCTCGAAGCAATCGCGGAATTCGATATCGATGGCACTCAAGGCAACAATTTGCAAGGCCGAGTTGCACATAGCCGACATGGAGCGCGGCTACTATCACGATCATACATTGACCGTTGCACGCCACCCGTCGGAAACCGACGAGCGCATGATGGTGAGGCTGCTGGCATTCGCGCTGCATGCCGATGAGACCCTCGCATTCGGCGCGGGACTGAGCACCGATGACGAACCGGACCTGTGGCGCAAGGATCTCACGGGAAGCATACAAACCTGGATCGACGTCGGACTTCCGGACGAAAAACGCATCCGCAAGGCTTGCGGCCGGGCCGACGAAGTTTTCGTTTACGCCTACGGCGGCCATGCATCGCAACTCTGGTGGCAACAGGCGGGGGACAAGCTGGCGCGTTCGCACAAACTCACGGTCATCGATCTCCCACAGGCGGGCACCAGAGCCCTCGCCGGACTCGCCACCCGCAACATGCAACTGCAGTACACCATCCAGGACGGACAGATATGGGTTTCCGATCAGCGCGAGTCGGTCCAGTTGGACCCGCATACGCTGCAGGCGTCCAAACCCGAATGGGGTTAGCCTGTTAGACGCATGCGGTGATCCGCGCCATAATGGTTTTTCGCTACGATCCTTGGCCCGCCGATCATGAGCGCAACTGCCCTGACCTCGCTCGAAGCACTCGTGAGTGCAATCCCTGACGGGGCGCTGCTTGCCATACCCAAAGATACGTCCGGTGTCGCGATGGCCGCGACCCGCGAACTGATCCAACGTCGCGTTCGTAACCTGCACCTGGTTTGCGTGCCAACGAGCGGGCTGCAGGCGGATATGCTGATCGGCGCCGGCAGTGTCGGCACTATCGAGACTTCGGCTGTTACCATGGGCGAGTTCGGCGCCGCGCCGTGCTTCGTCGAAGCCGTTCGCACTGCAAGCATCAAGGTCATGGATGCCACATGTCCGGCGATCTACGCCGCGCTCCAGGCCGGCGAGAAAGGCCTGCCTTTCATTCCCCTGCGCGGCCTGATCGGCACCGATATATTGCGCTATCGCAAGGACTGGAAGGTTATCGACAATCCATTCGCTGCAGGCGATCCAATCGTCGCCTTGCCCGCCATCCGGCCCGATGTCGCGCTGTTCCACGCACGTTGCGCAGATCGCGAAGGCAACGTCTTCATCGGCCGGGAGCGCGAGGTGCTGCTGATGGCGCATGCCGCGAAGACCACGCTGGTCACGGTCGAAGAGATCGTCGAGGGCAATCTGCTGGAGGATCCGGCGCGCGGCGGCGCCGTTCTCCCATCGATTTATGTGTCCGCCGTCGCGGTGGCCAAACGAGGCGCATGGCCGATTGCGCTTTTCGATTTGTATCCGATGGACGACGCGGCGATCGCGCGCTACATCGGGTTGGCACGTAGCGCGGAAGGCATCGCGCAATTTCTCGGCCACTGGGACGGCGGCGAGGAAGCGGCCGCATGAGCGAATTCAGCCGGACCGAGCTTCTGATCTCGGTCATCGCGCGCCTGCTGCAGGGTTGTGCGCATGTCGCGGTCGGCGCGGCATCGCCAATACCAGGCGCGGGCGCATTGCTGGCCCGCTCGCAATCCGCCGGGGCGATGCGCGTCACCCTGCTCGGCTCGCCGAAAGACAATTTTTTCACCAGCGGCGGCGTCGAACTGTTCGATCTTGCGGCGCAGGGCAGAATCGACGCGTTCTTTCTGGGTGGCGGACAGATCGATGGCCAGGGCAACATCAATCTGGTGGGCACCGGTCGCTATCCGGCTACTGCGGTGCGCTGGCCAGGTTCCTTCGGGTCGGCGTATCTGTATTTCCTGGTGCCGCGCGTCATCCTGTTCCGCGAGGAACACACGCGCCGGGTCATGGTGCCGAACGTTGACTTCATCAGCGCGCCCGGCGTAAGCGAAGCCGGCGTGTATCGTCCTGGCGGACCGCGCGCGTTGCTTACCGGACTGGGCTTATTTTCCTTCGACCGCTTGCGGCAACGCTTCCGGCTGGAAAGCGTGCACCCCGGACACAGCGTGACGGAAATTCGCGATAACACCGGTTTCGAATTCGACTGTCCGCAGCACGTTCCACCTACCGCCATTCCAGATACAGCCGAGCTCGCGGCCATGCGCGGCCTAATACGCAGCGATATAGGGCAAACCTATCCGCACTTCGCTGCTACGCTGGCGACAGCCTAGCCCGGATATTTCACCAGGCCACCCCCGTTTGCTTGCATGTGCGTCTGTGCAGCCAATCCAAGGCCGTTTGGTTTGCGCCCGAATATCCGGGCTAGCTTTTCTTTTTCAGGGCGCAAACAAAGCTGCGCCGAGCATCGTCAGGCCCGACAGCAACAGCAAGCCTTCGATCAGCATACTGAACTGTTCGGCCCTGAGCTTCAGCACCAGGCGCTTGGCGACAAACGAGCCCACCATCAGCGAACTCCCGATTATCAGGCCCTTGGTGAGGATGTCCGCGGGAAGTGCGCCGAAGCTGCGAAAGACAACGGTCTTGGTGACGTACAGAGCAAGCGATCCCAGCGCCTCCGTGCCGAGATAGGCACCTTTAACCAGGCCATAGGCCAGGAAGAAGGGCGCGTTGATCGGACCGGTCGATACCACGATGCCGGTGATGTAGCCGACCAGCGCGCCGGCCAACGCCAGCTGCCAGAGGTTGATGCGCAATTCATGCCGAGCCAACCAGCGCCGCGCCGGAAT
>Ga0207708_10000069_pt1 | contig 82187 bp, 57 predicted proteins | sample KBSK5101metaG_FD_184340 | JGI IMG/M metagenome (GOLD analysis project Ga0207708, IMG submission 184340) | Corn, switchgrass and miscanthus rhizosphere microbial communities from Kellogg Biological Station, Michigan, USA - KBS K5-10-1 metaG... | ecosystem: Host-associated > Plants > Roots >...
CTTCAACCGTGGTGCGTGTCCCTTTGCTTTCTTCTCGATGAACTCCATCACGCGCTCGCGATACTCGTCTTTGTACTCCTTCGGATTAAACTCGCCTTGCAGCATCTCGACGAGCTGCTTCGCCATCGCGAGCTCTTTCTGCGTTGGCGCAGCGCCCGACGGCTTCGTCAGATCGTCTGCGAGGATCACTTCTTTCGCATCTCGCAGCGTGAACAGGAAAAGATAATCGTCCACAGCGCGAAGCGCGCCCGCGTAATACTTGTTGCGCATCACCCAGTGCGCGATTCCTTCCGACTCCTTATTCTGCAGCGCTTCGGCGAGTGCGAAATAATCTTTCTCGTCGCCGTCTGGTCCAAGGTAGTAAGGCCGCTCGTACCACTGTTGACTGATCTTCGTTTGCGGTACGAACTCGACGATCTCGATATCGCGCGATGCTGGTGGCTGTAGTTTCTCGAGCTCCTCAGCGGTGAGAATCACGTATCGCCCCGGCTCGATTTCGTAACCTTTTTGAATCTCTTCAGTCGGTACTTCATCGCCCGAATCCGGATCGATCATGTGTTGTTTCACGCGTTTCTTTTGACGATCATCGAGCACGTGAAAGCGCACAGTGCGATCCTGCACTGCCGAATAAAGCTTCACCGGGACTCGCGTAGTACCGAGTTTCAACTGACCTTTCCAAATCGCGCGTGCTGCCATAAAACCTCTCGTAATTAACTACAGCAACCAGGACAGAGCGGATCACGTTCGTCGTTTTCCTGTACGCATACTGGACAGAGGTTACAGTCACAATCGAGACAGTAAGACCCGGTTTGATATGCGTACGACTGATTGCAACTGGAGCAGATTTCCGTACCGCCTTCGAACCACCACCAGGGCGACGCGGCGGTGCGTGTCTCAGCGCTCTTCAACTGTTCGACTCCTTTACTCGATTTGAATGCCACGGTGTAGCGCAATTCCTCTGGCTTTCATAACAACGTCGTCATCAATCGTTTCCGTTCCGTCGATCATATCCTCGACTTGTTCGATTGTCCTGCCGAGGGCCTTTGCAACTTGTTCGTTATCTCCGTCGAACCCCTCGTCTCGCAGGGCCTCGATCATGTGTTGGGCGTCTTCCTGATCGGTTCCTTTGTCGTCAACTTTTTGATCGAGCATCGCACAGACTCCTGTTCTATTCCAGATCACAATTAGCTTTCGAAATAGAACTAGCGCAACTAAGATGCCACACGTATTTTCGCTTTACAAAGAGTCGTCATGGTGTAGAATTCGCGTCCACGACCTCCCGTACAAACATTCCCAGAAGCAGAACAATTTGAGCTAAGAGCGCGGCTCGCCCCGGACTTTGCCGCTCGCTGTCATCGAGCCATTGCCGTCCGCCATCGTCGTTGCTATGGCCCAAGGTGTGGACGACCGAAATCAGGCGGCAACAGCCGAGCGTCAAAGTGTGTTCGAGTTGGTCCATGACATCCGAAATCCGCTGGCGAGTATCCAGGGAGTAGCGGACGCGTTTCTTCAACACAGTCAACTCACCGGACAAGAACGTGAATGGATGGAAGCGGTGCGTCACGAGGTGTCGAAGATCCATCTGGTCCTGGCACAGGTTGAGGACACGGTATTGAATCTTGTGTTAAATGGGATCGAGTCCATTGATGGAAATGGCGTGGCTGAAAATCGGCGACGTCCTGGTGCGGTGCGGCGCACGAAGCGTGGCCGGCCGCAACGACAAACAGCGTCGCCGCTCGGAAGGCTGATCGTTAAGACGATGAAACTACTCGGTTTCAGTTACAAAGACGTAGTTTCAAAGAGTGAACGACTCGCAAAATTGAACAACAATCCCGGCATGCGTATCGGCAAATCTACGCTGGGCAACATGATCAGCGGCAGTATTCGCCAACCGGGCACCGCAAAACTCGATAGTCTGCGGATCATTTTAAATCTTTCGCGATCCGAGATTGACGCAGCAATCGGTTTACAGCCCGAGCGACATTTTGCCGAACAACTGGAGATGAGTCGGGCACGCACTCACGAACTGCCGTTTGATGCAGTGACACGTCATCGCAAGGTCCGGTTGCCGATCGTGCGTGAGGATGCGGAGCTCGAGGAGACGCAGTTCTTCGAAGGTTCACTGAAGGGTTGGGCCAACTTTGAAGTGGAGTATTTGAGTTCCTTTTATCCGCCTCACTTCTGCTACGTTGTGGTTGGTGAAGAAGACATGAATGCTGCTCCGATCGCTCCGCCCGGCAGTCGTTTGCTGGTGAACAAACTCTTGAACCAGGTGCAGCCGTCAGACAACGTCAGCTTTCACGAGCGCGAGTTGTTTTATGTCATGACACCGAATGGTCTCACATGTGTGTACGCGGAGCTTGTTGCCGGCGATAAGATCGTGTTGATTCCACATCCGGCATCTGGAAATGTGCGTGAAGAGTTCAATCGCGACGAGATCACGATCATTGGTCAGGTAGTCGGCGTTCTTTATCCTCGTCCGGGATCGTGAACAATGATCTTCACATTGATGGACCATATGTTTCAGCTACTCAATCGATTGCAAACTCAGCGAGAATTACCTAGGGTCTTTACCTGATGGTGATCCGCAGCGCGACAAACGCGGAAGCCGAATATTCGTGGTTCACCGAGATTTCATAAGACACTAAGAACACAGCAGGTTAACAGATAGACCGTCCAAAAACTCCGTCCGGTATCCCGGACAAAAAGCTTTCTGCTGGTCAGGCACGACGCAACCAGGTAATTTTACGGCGACACACTAGCAGCGATAACCCCTCCCAAGTCTACAAAGCCCGGACATGGGCCTGCTCAGGCTCATTAATAAAACAATAGAGGGCCCAGAATCTAAGACTCCCCGGGAGGATGCTGTGGCGGCGGGTCAAAAACTGAAAACACTTCGCAATGGACGCAACATCACAGTTAGAGAAGTTGAACAAGCAAGCCGGCGCATCGCCGACGCCAAAGGAGACAGGCGATTCTGTATTTCCAACGGGTGGCTCGCCCAATTGGAAAATAGCGCCTCTGAACCGAACATCCAGAAGTTCTTCAGCCTTAGCGTGATCTACCGCGTGAATTTTCTCGATCTGCTGCGACTTTATGACGTGGATGTGGATGAAAAACAGGAGTATGAACCGGTTGCCGATCCTTATCTCACGCAGTTGATACCTCATAAGCCAAACGTTGGCGAGCTTTTTACTTCGACTGAGCAGCTGGAAACGATCTTAATAGCCAATGGCAAAGTGAACAGCAATCCCACACCGCATATTGTTTATGGTCAGCTAGGTCTAACGGACTTCACGATGTATCCGATGATAAGACCGGGGGCGCTTTTGCGAATCGACACCAGTCAAAACAAGCTGATGTCGGGCATTTGGCACAACGAATACGAGCGACCAATATTCTTTATTGAATTGCGCGGGGCGTATGCGTGTGGTTGGTGTGAGTTGCAGGGAAATCAGTTACTGATAATTCCGCATCATTCCTCGCGGGCGAGCGTGCGCCGATTCACCTATCCCAGAGAAGCAGAGATTGTCGGGCGCGTTGTGGGCTATGACACGGGCTGTGTGGATCTTAAGCCGCAGGACTAAGGCAATACCGGTGTAGGAGTAACAATCATGCGGTTAAACAAATCCGGTGAGTTCTCGTGGCTCATCTCCCAAGTGAGACCTTTCTTTCGTCTCCACGTCAGTAGTTATTTCTGCATCGTTCTGGCTGGTATTTTCAGTCTGGTCGATCCATTGATCATAAGACTGTTGATTGATGATGTTATTCCCCACCGCCGCTTGCGTTTGCTGCCGCTCGTAGCCCTCGCGTTTTTTCTGACTTACATGGGCCGGCTTGGATTTGACAGCGTGGGCGCAATGCTGAGTTTCCGGGCGGTGCAGAAGATGATCTTTCGAGTGAGGCTTAATTTGCTTCGTCATCTGCAACGTCTTTCGGCTGAATATCACGACAACCAGTCGCTGGGGGACACGTTGCATCGCCTTCAAGTCGACGTTGACCAGATTGGAACCTTGAGTGGTGAAGTGATCCCGAGTGCATTACGGATGGTTACTGTTTTCAGCCTGGTCATGACAACTATGCTGGTGCTGAACTACCGGCTAACGTTGATCGTGCTGCCACTTATTCCCGTATTTATCTTGATACGCCGGCGTTTTCAGCGGCGTTTGCGCCAAGCGTCCGACCTGGTGCAGCAGCAATCGGGAATGATGATTAATTTTTTGGAGGAGCATCTCTCCGCAATCGTACAAGTGCAACTTCTTTCCTGCGAGCCGAGAGAAGCACGTCGGTTTGCGCGTATCTCTGGAAATGCAATGAGGTCGCAGGTAAAGCGGCGCGTCACCGAACTATTCTTCAGTTCACTGCTTTATTTGATCATCGTGTTTGGTATGGCAGCCGTGCTTTTCTATGGTGGTTATCAGGTAATGTCGGGGACTCTGACTGCAGGCGGCCTAGTCGCATTTTATGGTTACACGTTGCAACTGTTTCTACCGCTATATGGCGCAATGGACATCTACGCAAAACTACAGCGAGTTGGCGCAAGCGTCCGGCGCCTGATGGAGATCGCGCAGGCTAAAGTGGTGCTAAAGGATCGCCCAGGTGCCTGGACGCTGGATAAACATACTTCAGCAGCCGTGGAACTGAAGGACGTTTGCTTTAGTTACCATGAAGATCGGCCTGTGCTGGATAGCGTCAGCATACGCGTGAAAGCAGGTGAACGACTCGCACTGACAGGAACGAGTGGGAATGGAAAAAGCACAGCGGCTAAATTAATAGCCCGGCTGTATGACGCGCGCGCCGGAGCGGTACTACTCGACGGCAGGGACGTGCGCGACATCAAACTCAAGAGTTTGAGGTCGTCGGTAATTTTTGTGCCGCAGGATCCGGTGCTGTTTGATGTGACACTGCGAGAAAACCTGGTGTACGGCAATCCACGCGCTACGCAGGAAGAACTCGATACGGTCACGAAACTGACGCAACTCGAGAATCTGATAAATCGATTGCCGAATGGCCTCGACGAATCATTGGGCCCTCGCGGCAACCGGCTCTCCGGTGGTGAACGCCAGCGCGTGGCTTTGGCCCGCGCACTCTTACAGCATCCGAAAGTGCTTATTCTTGACGAGAGCACTTCTGCACTCGACGAACTAACGGAAAAACGTCTGTTCAATGCCATTCGTCAGTATCTGAAGGGCGTGACAACGATCGTTATCTCACATCGGCCTTATCCGACTCTGTGGGCCAATCGCATAGTGCACCTCAACTACGGCCATATCGATGACAATGCGCAGAGCACTTTCAGTGGTCGCTGAAGTGGTTGCGTGGAATTCTAAGCAACTCAACATTCACCGTCTTGGCTCCATTCTTAAGCACTCGAAAAACCGTACCGCGCTTACGATCACAAGCAGAAAAGTGAAAGATTTTTTCTGCAACGCGAGCGCACGTAAAGTCTTCCACGAAACGACAACAACTCAACGGTAATCCAACAAAGCGGCGCAGGCTTTCCCCCCAGTCTTGCCACTAGCTTAACTACACAAAAGCTTTGAAGTTCAGAGGTATCATTAATGACAGCCTCAACACTGACTACTCACCCCATCGCCGACAAGGTGCGAAGGCACAGAGATGGCGCTGTGTTGCTTTCGATAGCGGAGGACCGTATCTGCAAGCTGAACGGCGTGGGCGCGCTCACGTGGATGATTCTCGAAGACAGGCAGCACAGTGTCAGTGTCGATGAGATTGTGTGTGCTCTCGAAGATAGATTCCAGGCGATCAACGCTGAAGGTGAATTGCACTACGAGGTCCCGCGAGCGCAACTTCACTCTGACACTATTCAATTCCTGAGCAAGTTGGCAGCAATGAGATTGCTGCGCACAGATCGGGATCTAGATGATCAGGAGCTCTACTCAATCAAGAGTGACGTGAGTGCGACAACGTCATCTCCACAAACTTCGCAAAGCCTCAACGTAGACGGTGAACAGACTTTAACGAACATTCAGTTTTCGAAACGTGAGACATTCAGCGCTTTTCTGGGTCTTCTCGCTTTTGATCTGTTGCTGAAATTCGCAGGTTTCAAATCATTAATCAAAAGGGTCGAGCGATGGCCCACCGCCCAGCCGCGTACAACAGACGTTGAGGTGTGTCGCCGCGTGCGTGGCATGGTGGACCGTGCGCAGATGTATTACCCAAAGAAAGCTATGTGTTTGCAGCACTCAGCCGTTGTGACATGCCTGTTGCGGAGACGTGGTGTACCGGCACAGATGGTCCTGGCAGCCCAGGAGTTTCCACCGAAGGCCCACGCGTGGGCCGAGGTAATGAACGAAGTGGTGAGTGACTCGCCTACTGTCAAGATGAAATACCGGGAACTCAGGCGGCTGTAATTCGGAGGTTGATTCTGATGAGCGCACTTGGTGGAGTCATTAACTTCGACGCCGGCCCAATCGACGACGAGATATTAATGCGAGTGGCCCGCGGTCTGGACGCTCATGGTCCAGACGGCGGACGAGAAGTGTGTCTCGGTTCAGCCGGCATGGTTTACAGAGCGTTCCACACCAATCTTGAATCGCGTTCGGAGCGGCAGCCGTTAGTTCAAAACGGCTGCATCCTGGCCTGGGACGGCCGGCTCGATAATCGAGAAGAGTTAATACCTCTGCTGCGAGATGACTTGTGTGAGGACCGCAGTGACGTCGCGATTGTAATGGCTGCGTACCGTCGCTGGAACTTCAAATCGATTTCACGACTGATCGGAGATTTCGCGCTTTCGCTTTGGGATTCGCGCTCGCGGAAGTTGTTATTGGCGCGCGATCCCGTCGGTGCTCGTTTGTTGTTTTATCACCTGGGCATTGACAGGTTCATATGGTCCAGCCGGCTCGAGTCGTTACTGAACTTGCCTGATATGAAGTTGGAGGTCAATGACGAATACGTCGCGGGCTATCTCACCAGCCATCCGACACAGGAGCTTACACCCTACAAAAACATTTATGCGGTGCAGCCCGGAAATGTTCTCACTGTTCAGCAAGGAGCAATTACGCTCCAGAGATTCTGGTCACTGGATCCTTCGCGAGAAATTCGTTACCGGTCAGATCGTGAATATGAGGAGCATTTCCTGCAACTGTTTTCTGACGGTGTGCGAGCGCGTCTGAGGGTCGATGGGCCAGTCTGGGCAGATTTGAGCGGTGGTCTTGATTCGTCATCCATTGTTTGCGTGGCTGATCGGATCCTGGGAAGTGAGGCGGTCCAGGCTCATAGACTGGAAACGATTTCCGCGGTCTTTGATCAGTCGTCCCTGTCAGACGAACGTAAATTTATCCGCATCGTCGAAGAGCAACGCGGACAGCCAGGTCACCATTTCCTTGAAAGCGAATACCCGCTGCTTGCTGAACAGAAATCTGAAACCCTCAGAGTTATTCCAAATCCGCTCGAGATGTGGGCCGAGTATCACAAAGGCGTGCAGCGCGCAATGCGAGCCGCGGGAGTGCGTGTCAGGCTGTGCGGTATTGGCGGTGATGAATTACTGACCGCCTCGTCTGATCCGTCTCCGGAGTTATGCGACCTCCTGGTCCACGGCAGGTTACGAGACTTACACCAGCGTTTGCAGGTCTGGAGTCTCGCACTCAAGAAACCTTACATCGAACTTCTTTGGAAGCACACTGTTTTTCCGTCACTGCCAAGACGGTTGCGAAGTTTCCATAAGAGTAGTGAACGAGCAAAACGACTGGACCTCTTCGAACCAGGTTTTGTGAAACGCTGCAACGTGCACGATCGACTACTCGGCCGCGTGGATCCTTTTGGCTTCCGGTTACCAAGCGCTCGCGGGCAGTCGATCGCGTTCGCGTCGGTAGTTGACGTCATCTCGTCGGGGTACCTGCTCGCCTGGGAACCGATTGAGATTACGTACCCGTTCACGCATCGTCCGCTAGTCGACTATTTGCAGGCGATTCCGGCAACTCAATGGATTCGTCCGGGCGAAACCAGATCACTCATGCGCCGCGCGCTGCGAGATTATCTGCCGCCGGAGATCGCAAAGAGAAAAGGCAAGGGAACTCCCGCGGAGGCAACGCTGCGCGCCGTCGCTCGCGAATGGCCCAGGTTGCGAATGCTGTTTAAGGATGCACGGGTTTGTGCTGCGGGATATGTGAATGCGCAGAAATTCGAGTCGCTGATCAAGCAGGTGAGTTTTGAACGCAATCCCGAAAACCTCGTCGTCATTCGTATCAGTCATCTCGAGCTTTGGTTACGAGATCTCGAGCGGCGTACGAAGACAGTAACGCAAACTACTCCCATCAATTTCTATTCGCGCCCGTCGGACAATAGCCGCACGCGAGTAGCTGAAGTGTCCCTGGTAAACTAATTTTCAAAGAAAGGAGAAGGTCCAATGAACAACAACTACGAAATAGCCGAGATAGTTGAGATCGGCAAAGCTCACAACGTGATTCTTGGTGCGTCAAAGGACGTGCACATCTTTGATGACGGCCCGGTGCAGGAGCTTCGGGAGTTTCCGATGGAAGATGACGAGTAGACATTGATCATGGAGGTCATTCTTAAAGAAAGGAGAAGGTCCGATGAACAACAATTACGAAGTAGCTGAGATCGTGGAAGTTGGCAAGGCTCACAATGTGATCCTGGGTTCCTCGAAAGACATTTTGCTCTTTGACGACAGCCCGGAACAGGGTTATCGCGAAACACCGGCTCAAGAGGATGAGTAATCGGGAGGAAACGGAAAGTTCCACCGATCACCACTGTAGCGAGGACGCAGAGGCATATCCGTTACGAACAATTGATGCGAGGGACAGTTTGTCCTCGACACGCGATCCGCGATCACTTTCGCCGGATATGCCGCTGCGGCCTGACCTCGATTTTGATTAATCTCAAAGCCTATGCGCTCCGTGCAACACTACAGCAGCGCGCAGTTCATGAGCACGGCAAAAACTTCCGGTATGGCCTTCTCTCCGGATGAAGAAAGAGTGCTCTTCACCAGTGATGCCTCCGGGATTCTCAACGCCTATGAAGTGTCCATGGGCACGCGCCGTCAAACGCAACTGACTCATTCACTCACCGAAAACATCCAGAGCGTTTCCTACTTTCCAAACGACAACCGCATCCTGATCAACCGAGATAGAGGAAATCTGGAGAATTCAGTTCTGTGCGTGTTGGAACCGGACGGGAAGGAAGTTGTTTTGACTCCGGGTGAAGAGGTGCAAGCCTTCTTTCATCGTTGGAGTGACGATGGGCAGTCGTTCTATGTCTCAACAAACGAGCGAGATCAACATCTATTCGATCTATACAGGTTCGACTCCCATACCTTTCAGCGTACGGTGATTTATCGCGCGATGGAAGGTTTTTATTTCTCAGGACTCTCTCGAGACGAACGGTATGTTCTGTTTCTGAAGTCCAGAAGCAAGACCGATGCCGATATTTACCTTTACAACATCGCTAACGCGGAGATGAAATGCCTCACCCCGCATTCAGGCGACGTGCTTAATTGCGCTCCGGTTTTTGATCGGGACGCAAAAGCGATTTATTACGTTACGAACAAAGATAACGATTTCAGATACCTGCAACGACTTGATCTGACGAGTGGTGAAACTGAGTGCGTGGAAAGAGCCGCAGGTGACGTGTTGTGGACGCTGTTCTCGTCTGAGTACCGCCGCCGGATCACTTTCGCGAACGACAGTTCAACGACGCTGAGGACGATGACCATTCACGATCTGGAAACCGGTCGTGTCTGTAAGTTGCCCGGCTTCATGCAACAGAACATCAATTCGGCGCTGTCATCACGTAGTGGACGGCGTCTGGCTTTCTACGCGAGTGGAGATCGATCTCCAGGCGACCTTTACGTTTACGATTTTGACACCGGATCGATGACGCGACTCACCGAAAGTCTGACTCCAGAGATCGATCGCGAGGATCTGGTGGAGTCTGAAGTCGTAAGCTTTTGCTCCTTCGATGGTCTGGAGATTCCGTGCTTATTGTGGCGGCCTCATGGTGTCAGCAAATTTAACAAAGCGCCGGCACTGGTCTGGGTGCATGGTGGCCCAGGCGGCCGAATGGCGAAAGGATATAAGGGCCGGATTCAGTATTTAATTAATCATGGGTACGTCGTACTGGGTCTCAACTATCGCGGAAGCTCGGGGTTCGGCAAAAAATTCTTCGTCGCTGACCATCAAAAGCATGGTCGCGAGCCGCTTTGGGATTGTGTAGCGGCGAAAGAATATCTGGGGCGGTTGGGTTATGTAGATATCTCGCGCGTCGGAATAATCGGCGCGAGTTTTGGCGGTTACATGGTACTTGCGGCACTGGCGTTTCACGCGGATGAATTTGCTGCCGGAGTTAATATCTGCGGCATTTCGAATCTCGTTTCGCTCGCGCACACGTTGCCGAAGTATTGGGATGTGAAAAGGTTCTACGAAAAGCTCGGCGATCCCGAGAAGGACGAGGAGTTGCTGCGAAGCATTTCACCGTATTTTCACGCAGACAAGATCAGCAAACCTTTGCTGATGCTACAGGGTGCGACCGATCCGCGTTGTCCAAGAGAGCAATCGGATGAGATGGTTGCTGCTGTACGCAGACACGGTGGGAACGTGGAATACCTCGTTTATGAAGATGAGGCTCATGGTTTCCGAAAGCGAAAAAACGCTATCCATGCATACGACGCGATTCTCAACTTTCTCGACTCTCACCTGAAATCGCGGCGCCACATCAGCGTTTCAGCCACAAGTCAAACCATGCTATCACTCGATTGAGATAGTCGACCTGATTGGCAAAGGTCCATTCGGCCACACCGTGTGACTCACCCGCATACCTGGCATATTCGACTTCTTTACCGAGAAATCTCAGGCTCACGAACACTTCGTCGCTGCGCGCAACCATCACTTGTCGATCACCAGTCCCCTGGATGATCAAGAGCGGCGTCTGCACACGATCAAAGAAGAAAATGGGCGAGTTTTCGATGAACTTGTCTCGTTTTTCCCAGAGCGATCCACCAGTGCGCTGGATCATTTCACCTGTATAAGTGCTCTGGCCTGATTCGGACATTTGTGTGTAGTGCGCGATGAGGTTCCCCACTCCCATACGATCGACGGCGGCTTTGAAGCGATTGGTTTGCACAATCATGCTGAGCACTCCGTAGCCGCCATTACTTTGACCCGTAATACCGATCCGCTCGGGGTCGGCAATGCCCAGTTCGATCACTTTATCGACAGCCGGCAAAACGGCGGCCGCAATGTCGCGCATATACGTTTCGGGTTTCGCGGGAACGTCGGGAATGAGTACTGCGTACCCGCGTGTGGCAAAGAACTGCCAGTTTTCCACGGTGGCGGTGAATTGGCTGAGTCCGAACAGATTCCGGTTAATGGACCATGACGAGCCGGGATACTGGTAGACAATCAGCGGATAACGTCTGGAGGGCGTGTATCCTGCGGGCAGCAAAAGTGCGCCATGTGCTGTCTGGCCGTTGAGCGTGCGAAATTCAATCATCCGTCCTTCACCCATGACGTAATGATCAAAAATGGGATTGATATGGGTCACTCTGCGAGGGGTGAAGTCATCAACATTGATGGTCCAGATCTCCTCGGGTTCGGCTGCGCTCTGTGAAGTGTAGATTAGAGTGTGCTGATCGGAGGAGATGGAGGTTCTTAACTGTGGCACATAGCCATAGTTTTTATTCTCCTCAAGAAGCTTCTCGTATTTTCCAGTGCCCAGCTCGATCTGGTAAAAGCCTTCCTGCTTGGTCTCTTCGTTGCGTGTGAGCACCACCACGTTGTCGGCATTCTTTACGGTCCAGATGGCGCGGCCGTCGTGACTGATGATGTCACGTATGGTGCGGTTTGCGATGGTCGCTATTTGGGTAGCTTGTCCTTTAGTAATGGAAGTCCGCCAGAGCGAAGTCGTTGAAAGCAAGTAGATGTTTTCGCCTGTCGCGTCCCACAACGGCCCGCGGTAAACAAAAGTGCCGTCAAAACGCGGATGCTCCCCGGGCGTGATATTTCGTGGCTCACCGCCGGCAGTGGAAACGACCCAACAATCGTTTCTGACTGTCGGGCCGAAAGTCATGTACGCGAGGTACTCTCCCTTCGGGGACCAGCTCACCGGAATCAGAACGTCGCTGCCAAAGTTAGACACGAGCGTTCGCGCCTCGCCGGTTGTTAAAGAGACGACGGAAAGATCGAATATATTCTGGAGAGTTTTATACGACTGACGGCCTTTGTAGATCAGAACGGCTACATTCGCTCCATCGGGTGAGATCCAGAAGTAATCCGCAGGCACGCGATGTGCGACGCGTTTAGTCTTTCTTGTCTCTCGATCGACAACCGCAAGATCGCAGGTGAACGGAGCTGGATCGAAATCTACCGTACCGGCTTGCTTATTATGATTATCGTCGCGATGCCCGGCACTAAAAAGAACTACAGTTGAACCCGGTTCTTTTTGTACAGACGTGTCGGCCCTGGATGCAGGTGTGTTTAGTAAGGCAACTTCGTTAAGTGTTTTGCCTTCCTGAAGAACTCTAATGAGGATTTTTTTACTATCAGGGGTCCAGAGGGGAATGGTTGTCTCAAGGCGCGTGCGTACGATCACGTCTGCCGCTTTCCGCAGCGTCGCTGAAGTTCTTTCCCAAATCCACAGCCCCGGCGCGCCTTCGCGATCTGAATAGAACGCCAGGTATTTTCCGTCAGGAGACCAAGCCGGCGCCCAGCTTGTGCCCAGGCCTTGAGTCAGATTTTTTGTCCGACCGGTGGCGGTATCCGCAATCCAGATGTCACAAAAATCGACACTGCGCGGTATGCCTCGACGTTCCAACTCCTCTGGAGAGCGAAAGTTCTTCGCCTGCGCCTTGCGATTGCTATCACGCAAGACATATGTAACCAACTTGCCATCGGGTGAGAGAGTGATCGGCGTAAACAGCGGCAGATTGAGTGTGTTGATTGCTTCTTTTAGCGGCAGCGGCGCGAGTTGTTTTTGCGCGAGCGCGGTGTTGAGAGAGCTTTGCCACAAAAAAGCACAAAGCCCTAGAAATATAAGAAAGCTAATTGTGACTTTAGTGCTTCTTTGTGGCTGCACGGTTATCTCAGAACCCGAATTTCAAAGAAAACTGGATCGAACGCGGACCACCAATTTGGTACAACGGATTGAACCCACCCACGGATCCACCAGCACCTAAGCTTCTTCCAAACATTGTCGTCGAGAAGCCAAAATTTGCTGACTGAAGTAAGCCTTCCGGATCTCCGAAATTCGGATGGTTGAAGAGATTGAAAAACTCAGTCTTGAACTGCAGATTTGCACGGTCGCCTAAATGAAACTGCCGCCTTATAGCGAAGTCGAGTTGATTGACAGGAAATCCACGCAAGGCGTTGCGTCCGAGCGACCCTTGTCGAGCCGGAACCGGGCGAAAGAAAGGTCCCAGTTGCGGATTAGGATTGCCTGGTATTGTGATCCGAGTGTTGTTGAATCGCCGCCCGCCTGGCGCCGTCGGATCTTCTACATATACGGGAATGCCTTCCACGAGATCGGGGCGTACTGTCGCAACCACGCCGAGACTAGGTACAACCACGCTGTAATTGACATTTACCGGCGCTGCGGAACGGGCTGTGAAAATCGCGTCAATCGACCAGTTGCCAAAGATCGCATTTCCTACTCCACGCTCGAAAACAGGAGCGATGTCGTACGTAGTAGCGATATTGAGCGCATGACGAATATCGAAATCCGAAGGACCACGATCGGTATTCGGATCCAATTTGTTGGAAGGAGTATTAACGTTGAAGGAATCGTTCGACGCTATGTCGATTGAATGCGCCCAGGTATAGGACGCGAGGGCTTGAAATCTTCTCGAGAGACGTCGTTGAAACTGAGCCTGAAAAGCGTGGTAATCGGAAGTCGCGGTATTTCGTGAAATGATCACCTGAGCAGATGGGATAAAGACTGCTGGATTCAGCGTTCCGCCAAACTGCGTGCCCCATACCGTGTCTTGTCGCAGCAGTTTACGTCCGAGCGCTGCCACATAGGATGTAGTGATGCTCTGATTCATACCCAGCGACTGCTCGATTGAGAAATTCCATTGATATGTCCGCGGTAAATCGATGTTGGGTTCGAATATGTAAAAGAAATCCGTTGTCGGCGTAGTTGAAGGCGTCGCATTTGCCGCTGATAGCGGAAATGGAACACTCCCGACATTCTTGAGCGATACATAAGGATAGGAACGCCAGAACGCGTTCATGATCGAGCCATAGCCCAAGTCGTAGAATATGCCCCCGCCGCCGCGCAGCATTGTCTCGTGACCGGGCTTTTGAAAGAGTTGATAGGCTACGCCGACGCGCGGAGCAAAATTTGTGTGGCTAGTATTCCAAAGTGCTGTACCTGCCGGAGCGATGGTTGCTTTGGCCGGATTATCCAGTCCAAGCACAGTTGCAGGGAAGCGCCCACTAAGCTCCGACGGAGGCAGATTGAGTTCCCAACGAATACCGTAATTGAGTGTTAGCCGCCGCGACACCTTCCATGTGTCCTGACCGTAAACGGAGAGATTAGTGAAAAGCGGAAATCTGGTTTCGAGCTGCGTCGTGATGCCCGCACTTTGAACGTTTCCGCTCAGCGCGGCGCCGGCTGGTTGCGTAGCTGCTCCAGGCGTTCCAATTCCATTGAACCGGACGGATAAAGAATACAGTTGTGGTTGAACTACGGGAGTAAGACGCCGGTAGTCAACGCCGAACTTTAGCTGGTGAGTGTTGGCTACTATCGAGAGATTACCGACGGCGTTCAATTGGCGCTGGAGATTTTCAGCAGCAGTTCCTAGTTGCAGGGTGGTGCCTGGAAATCCAGTGAATGAGACGAGCACAACATCTCGCGCTGGTGAAGTTCCAGCCGGAAACAAGACGGAAGCTGGCGGCACTACAGCGCCACCTAAGTTGTCAGCGTCAAAAAAATTAAGCGCCGTATTCTTGCTATAGTTAAGCCGGACCTCGCTGTTGATGTTTGGCGTAAACATGAGCGTTGCGCCGCCCGTAAGCGTGTGGGTAGTGACGGCATAAAAGGCGAGACCATTGACGCTGAACGCTCCTGCTTGCGCTCTCTCGATCACTGACGACGGCGAGTAGTTATAGCGGCCAAAGAATGTCATGCGGGTGCCGGCCGCGTGGTCGATGCGAATACTGGTTGCATCGAGGTTCGAAGGGTTTGAGAAACTAGCGTTGTAGATGGCCCATCCGTTCGGCTGGCCGTTGGTCCCAAGACGATTCGCGCCGTTAGGTAAGGGATAGGCATTCAGGATGGGCCGAATATTTGTGGGCGCCGTCTGGCGTGCCGCAAGCGAGGGCACATCGACAGACCTGCTCTGCGGCAGACGCAGGCGCAATCCCTCGTATGAGAAGAAGAAGAACGTTGAGTTCTTCCCGTTGAACCATGGTTGGTGGCCACCTTCGCCGAAGCGTGGCAGCAGGATTGGCCCACTCAGCACAAAACCGAAGTCATTTTGCCGGGTCGCAGGTTGAGGGAGTCTACGCGCGTTGTTGAACCAGTCGTTTGCCTCAAAAATTTCGTTCCGAATATAGTCGAAAGCACTGCCGTGAAACTGATTTGTGCCGGCGCGCGTTATTAGCTGCACCTGCGCACCTGGAGTGCGACCAAACTCCGCGGCATAACTCGAAGTTTGAATTTTGAATTCCTGTAATGCATCAATCGACACCAGATTGTTAGTGCCTCCAGACGCTGAAAGACCTGGCAATGAGCCGGTAGCTGCTTGTGTTGGTAGTTGACCGACGCTGACGCCAATGTTGGCGCTAACGCCATCAATCGTGAAGTAGTTTGCATTGGCACGTTGTCCATTGACGCTAAACTGTCCGGCCTCGGAGCTCGAAGTCTTCGTCAAAACAGTTCCGGGTGAGAGGTTTATGAGCGGCTGGATACTACGCCCGTTGAGTGGGATGTTAGCGACAAACTGCCGGTCCACGGTAGTTTCTACTGCGGTAGCTTCCTCCAGCAATGGGGCAGCGTCTGTGACGTCTACTGTCGCACCCTTCAAATCTCCTATCTTCAGAGAGACATTAATCACTCGCTGATCGTTTACGTTCAAGACCACGTTATTGCGTTCGAAAGGATGAAAGCCCTCGTGCTCGACTTTCAGCGTATAACTGCCGGGAGGAAGGAATGTGACGTTAAAGATGCCTTGAGTATTGGTGGTGGTGGATCTAGTGAAACCCTGAGTAATGCTAATCACGTCAATGTTCGCACCCGCCACCAGATCCCCTGCCTGATCTGTAACTACACCACTCAGTGTTGCCGTTGCGCTTTGGGCCACGACCCTGTTTACAAACGATCCATTGAACGTAGATAAGAACAGGAATAAAAAAACAAGGTGAAAGGTACGTGAGACAACAAGAGCTTTTATTGTGTCTTCAGGACAGACTACAGCCAGACAGACTTCGACCATTCTGGGCATAGGAGGTTCTCCTGTAATTACGACGCATCTTCCCCCGGGCGATGAGAAGACAAGTCAAACCTGATTTACTTAAAGCTCTTCACTGTTCTGCCCTGGGTCCGCACGCCATGAAGAGCTTTCTAAACTCTGCTGATGAGGAAACTTGCTATTGGGCCGGTGGGCGTTTTTGTCACGTAATTGCATATCGGTAAAGCTCAGGAATGTGGCCTCTGGTGAGAAAGCACTACACTCTTCATTCGAATAATCAACCGCTTGTGACTTGATACTGCCGAATACTTCTCGCTAGTTGCTCTGCCTTCTGTAGTGATTGGTAGAAACTCGCTGATCGAATTGCTACTGCAGAACTCTGCGCTGAGATCGTTAACGCGGCGCGGATCGCAGCGTTATTCGATAAAGTCAGCTTATTGAGTCGCTCCACGGCGCGAGCCAGATCGTTATCACTCTGAATCGGAACCTCTTCCGGCGCCGGCAGAGCTACACCAGGAAAAAATACCGGTTGAGTCTCCTGGCGCAGCAATGCAGTCTTTTGCTCGAGGCCGGCGGCGTGTTCATGGATCATCGCCAACCACTTGTTGCGCGCGTCGGGAGCAATCGCGCGCATGTCGAAAGTTTCAAATCGATTTGTCAGTCGCTTCAGTTCAATCGCATGGAACAACGCGTCATATGCGCAATGCACCATGCGCGATGAATAATTTCGGATCGACTCATCGACCAGGCCATTCGGATCTTTCTTGAGAAAATATGCTCGCAGTTCTTCGTTCGCTGCCACCGTGTTCACAGTTTCTTCCACCTGTTCAACGGAGACAGTCGCCGGATTCGTTCGTTGTGTGGCTTCGGCGACTGTGTGGATCTCGATTTTGACCGCCGGATTGTTAGTCACCGGCGCCAACGCTCTCAAAAACTCGTCCTTGCGCTCCTGAGTGTCCACCACTCCCTCAACGCGCAGTGACCCACCTGCGCTGCGCGTGAGGTTGACTTGCTCATTCCGGTCGGCCTTGGCCCGATTGAGCAAGTATGCGACGTCGACTTCCAGCTCTGCGGAAGCTGCGGGTGGCGTCGACGTGCTGGGCGAAGGAGGGACTCGGCTAGCGGTGAGGTCCCGAAACGCCCAGTTTTCGGGCCTACCAGGTTCCCCAGCCCCTCCGGTTAGTTCCGGTTCAATCTCAAAGACTTTCGGAGCCACATTTTTCAACGGCACCAGCTCAATAGCTGCTTCGACGAACCGGAATTCGCGTAAGACATTGCCGCGCAACAAGAGCAGCGTCTGTTCAATAGGATGTAGATCCGACTTGCTCAAGGTGAGCGTGGCTTTTAGTAGTTGACTGGCCCCAATCGTTCTTCCTTTTTCGTAACGCAACACATACGTCGCGGATCTCTCTTCGACTTCTGCGAACATCGGTTGCTCGATCAAAACGGCAAACGATTGGGCCGATGGTTGCAATTGCCAGATCTCATCAAGATTGAGCAGCAGATCGTCAGGCGTTGTGAGTGCCGGCTGCGACTGCGGCTTCGACCTATGGTGATAAATCACGCGCGCGCCATCTGCTTTCTGCCATGTGCCACCAATCAGCTTGTTGGACTCGTCGTAAAGTCTTTGCGACGACACACCACTGCCGCGGTTTTCCCAGATCTCGATCTTGTGTTGCGCCACGATCGCGCCTTCGGCGCCGCGACGCTCTTCCAGGTTAATCACGCGGTGACTGACCAGGTCTGTTTGTTCGTGAGTATTCTTATCAGCAACACTGGCTCTTTGGAGTAAGTCAGTTGCTGTAACAGTTCGCGATAAGCTGATCTTGAAGTACAGGAAGCCGCTGATAACAACTGCAGATACCAATACGATCAACCAACCCGGTCGCCGCCAGAACCGCCTGCGTTCGGTGCCGGCTGATTGACTCAATATGTGCAAAAGCTGAGCTTCACGCGTAGTCTCCTCTATAACCGAGGAGCGATCGGAAGCAGTTTTCAGTTTGCTAAACAATCCCCTCAGCCGGGAGCAAAGCCGGAAAACCACTCCCTGTTTTCCGGACTTTGTCTCCTCCCACTGGCCGGCTTTGACTACAACAAGGGGTGAGGACAGAGCGTTGTTCGGCGTTCGCCCGGTTATATGAGCCTCTTCGGGCGCCGAATCCTTGTAAACTACATGGAGGCTTGGCCCATTCTCATGTCGGAAACAAACCTCGAGAGATCTTTGTTCACTCAGTTCGACCCACGCCCACTGTTCATATTGGATTTTCGCCGGATCGACGCGAAAGAAAAGTATCTGTAGGCCCTGCTCACTGGAAACTTCTACGAACTCGATCGGATCACCGGGCGTGAGATTGAGATCCAACTCACTCGAATCAGAACTGACTTTCAGTGAGCTAACCAAAAAACCATTGATAGTGATGCGCAATTCCTGCGGCTTGTGTTCGTATGTTTCACGCAGGCGACGAGCAAACTTCCGGGTAAGGTCGCTCGAACCCCCGCCGGATGCGCCCCCACTGCTTGCATCGCTCGGCGGCTCTTTCGGCTCGGGTGGTTGAGCCTGATAGCGTTGGGCCAGCAAAGGCAAACCCAACAAACTATTCACCGCATCGAGGCAGGCACAACAGCTCACGATGTGAGCGAGCTTTGCAGTGGTGAGCGCATCCGCATTGCCGCCGTCGTAAAACCCCTCCAACTCTTTGGTTGATAAACAATCACCGCGCCGGGAATTAAAAATCATCTGGCGAAGTTCGGGCATCAGATCACAGTCGGACTTCAGATATCTGACCTGATGTGCGTCTGACGGCCCTGTGCCATTCACAAACCTGAGCCGACGGGGCTCATCCATAAACAGCTTCACTTCGCGCCGAGCCAACCCTTGCCACTGGTCCACGCAGTGTCGTGAGCTGTTCAAAATGCTCGCAATTTCAGTAGGAAAATAGTCGTGAAAGAAACGGAGAATGAGTACGCTGCCGGCTCGCGATGATTCTTTTCTCGCACATGCGTAAGTGCAGATCTGATGCAGCTCTTCAAACGCCTGCATGCGGCGCGAGGGTTCAATTGCGGTCCACCCGAGTTGACAAGAGTCGTAGTCGGCAACTGAGAGCGCCGCTTCATGCAGGTGTTGCGCCGAGCGACTCAACCGCGAGATGTGCATGTAGCGCAACATTCTTCTTAGATACCCATCGATATTTTCAATCTCTTCGAGCCGGGTGCGGCCCAATACGAATTGGACAAACGCGTCCTGCACGAGATCCTCCGCGGCGTCTCGTTGCTGATCAGTCAAACGCATTGCCCATGCGAGCAGACCTTCATACCGCTCGGTGAACAACTGTTCACGCTTCTCATCTGGTTGTGCGGCCACTCGGCGCTGATCCAGCATCACGTATCTGGGCTTTCTGGATTAGTCCCGTCGGGGCTTCTGGAACTTGTCCTGTAAATGGTCGAACCTGGCACGACCTTCAGATCCAAACGTCACTCTCTTCTCCAAAAGAAGCTGTGTTTCGGAGCTGTTACTTACATGTGTATTTACAAGACCGGATCTCAAATGAAAAGTTAGTTAAAGTGAAGAAACTAATAGAGTTATTGGCTTATTCAGGCGACAGTTCGACTCTCGCGCCACTCGCAACAGAGAGTCAGCGTGTCGGTGAGTTAAATAATTAAATTGAGCGATGATCGGCGTGAGTCCTGGGCGTTGCGATCACCGCTAACTTGCTACTTTATCCTCCTCGTTCCGTGCACGGAGCGGCTGTAGATGTCTACGCCATTCCGTTGAAACACGAATACGGCACGGATTACTCAGTTGAGCGTATCAATTGATATTGAAACATTCAGCAGGACAAGGGCTCGGGCAAGGATCTTCATAAATGAAGTGACCTTGCCCGGATTCCTGCGGATGCGGCGGATGTTAATGCCATGCTAACAGCATGTCAACATTTTTCCGGATAAGCGGGACAAATCACAGATCACTTGAGAAGTCCCAGTTCTAACAACACAGCTCTGATGCTAGACCTGAGCGCGAAAATTATTATGAGCACTATGAAGTTCCAAAAGTGAAAGTGCTCCAACACCAACACGCGTGCGAACTCGAGCGGTGACTGCACAATGAGCCAATGCGAAAACACGAGCATTCCGAAGAGCACGCCAAAGATTGCAGTGTACGTGACACCTTCCTTGAATAGCTGACGTTTCTCGTGCCACAGTTCTACCCACCACCATGTTTTTGGAGGGAGTTCCTTTCGGTTGCCTGAAACCGGCTGCGCCATATTTAATGCGGCGGTTCGTTGATTAGAAAAACGTTGAGGACAGAAGCGGGACAAAAGGACTTCTGACATTCTAGGCATTTAGATAATACTCCTGTGAGTAAGGATGCATTCTCCGGGCTGAGAATGCATCGGTTTACTGCCGATCTTTTTTGTAACTCTGCCCTGGGTCCGCCCATAACAAAAAAGTCGAAACGATTTGACTGATTCCGTTTTGCAAACGTCGTCTCCAAAAGCAAGGGGCACGATATTTCCGCGGTTTAATACATGTGTGTTTAAATGGGGTCGATCTCAAACAGCATGGCTAACTGAAGAAGACAAACGAGATCGACAAAGGCCCATACTCTCAATTGAGAGTATGGTAGCACATCTTCATCTCAAGGCAAAACATTTCTTATGTAACGGCGCAGACACGCAAAGCGCCGCCCGCGTTCATAGGGTTCTTTACGCCTTTGCATCCTGGCGCGAACTCACTATTCTGTACCCGTATCGATAATCTCGAAAATTGAGTAACTCAATTCCTGGTCGTTTAACGCCCTCTCATGGATAAAAGGGAATTGACAACATTACTGCAGGATCCGATCAGCGCTATGCGGGCCATTCTCAGCGTCTGGTCCGATGTTCCCGTACTGTTGATGCTCGACGTCGACTGGGACCGCGGACCGCTTGTACTCATCGGATCGTCCGATCGGATGATGTGGCCTTTATTGCCGCCGGGCAGCCTGCTGCAGTTGGACAGAACAGTGCGAACTATAGCTAATGGCAACTGGTCAGAATTTGACCGTCCTATATATCTGATTGAGTACCGCGGCAAGTTTTATTGTTGTCACGCGCAACGCCGGGGTGACACGTTGCGTTTGATCTCGCACCTGGAATCACCGGCCGCGCCGGCGACTTCCATTCCTTTTAAAGATGCGAGGGTACGGGGGCAGGTAACACCCATCTTTCGACCATTGGCAGTGAGAGGCAGCGCCGCGGGGAGACAGAGCGGCAAACGAACGTAACTAGTAAATCGCTTCCAGCCGGCGCCATGTTTTGATCGTCGTTAACGAATGAGAAGGAGCGAAGCCGAGTCGCTCCGCCTTGATCGCAAGGCCGGCATAACTGAGTGTTGTTCCGGTCTGTCGTTTTAGTTGAATGAGGACTCTCGGCAGACACTGATTCGGACGCACGCCCATGCGCCGCATGTGCGCGACGAAATCGCGATCCGGAAAGAGCAGCTCCGCAGCGAAAATCTCTGCACCCACTTCGATACTCTTATTCAAGTTCGACTGGTCGCAATAAGACACGCCGAGATCGCGATCGCGAAAGAAGTGTTTTAGTTCATGGGCCATTGTGAAAACCTTCGGATCCCGTGGCAGACCCTTCGCCACCATCACAGTCGGTCCGAGCTCATCATTGATAAAAGCGCCGCGCAGGTTCCGAAATCGATATGGCCACTCATCAACCACAATTCCGTTTTTCGCGTAGATTCGCAGTAGATCGCCGACGAGAACGCGTGGTGACGACAGTCCATTTTCGGCGCGCACTTGTCGCGCCAGTTGTCGCATATCTTCGTAATAGCTTTGTGTGTTCACTTCTTTTGTCCCCCTTTGCGGCCGGGCTTAGGTCGAGTTTTTCCTTCGTAAATAGTGCGTGCCCGGCGAAATTCCGCGTACTTCCGCAACTCCTCGACATCGGCAGGATGTAACTGCCTGGCCGTGCGTAAGAGCGCTTTGAGATTTTCGTCTTCTTCCGTATCGAGTGTGTCTGATGGGAAGAACGAATTGATCGACACACCGAAGAAACGCGAGATGCGTTCGAGGTCCTTAACGCTGGGCCGATACGTTCCCGTTTCCCATCTGGAGATCGTGTTAGGTGCAACTTTCAAGTGCGTTGCCAGCGAGTCTTGTGAGAGTCCTTCGCCGTGGTTGTAGCTGATGCGCAGATCCCTGATTCTTGCTGCGATTTGATCCAGCAAATCCATTTGCTATTCCTCTTTTCTCATCCTTTATGAGGACGACATTTAACCAATATCGTTGACAAGGAGGTTGAGGCCACGTATTATACGCGCTCGGCCTAAAAATTCAATGGTGAAGGCGTTACCTCACATGAATAAATTTCTACTTCGCAAACGAATGTTTCTGGCTTCGGTCTCGAGTGGTACGACTTCTTTCATTTTGGCGGAAGTTGAATCGAGTCGCGGTGGGGAATACAAATGGGGCCATTACATGTTGACGATCGCTGATTGTCGTCGACGTATTCAACTGGAGTTTTTCCTCGGCACGGTGCGAGCGCGGCGAGAGAGTTTGAGAAAACTCGATTTGTTGCTCAAGGTGCTCGGTTCTTTTCGTAACGCGCTCCTGGCGGAGGCGCAGGCGATCACTGAATACGAGCGCGCCGGGAAACACGCCGCAAAGAGTAAGCCACAAAAGGCACCAAAGGCTGAAAATAGACAAGTCACCCCTTCCTGACTTGTTCTATTTATCCCAAACGACATATCTAATCCGTGTTCATCCGCGTGCATCCGCGGCTGAGAAATGCCGTAAGCTATCCGCATGAACACACTTAATACGGACGTAATCATCATCGGGGCGGGGCCGACGGGACTTTCCCTCGCCTGCCAGCTCATCAGGTACGGAATCGATTTTGTCGTTGTGGAGAAGAACGAGACCGTCACGCCGTTTTCCAAAGCCATCGGCGTTCAGGCGCGCACGCTCGAGATCTACGACCAACTAGGACTGGCCCAGCCCGCGGTGGAACGGGGCACGATTGCGAGTCGCGTCAGGTTGATCGAAGGTGGCGAGGTCCGCGGTGAGATGCACCTCGCAAACTTCGGCAAAGACTTGAGCCAGTTTCCGTACATGCTGATGCTCGAACAGAGCAAGAACGAGGAACTGCTTTACGCGTACGTCCGCAGTCACAACCACGACGTGTCCTGGAAAACGGAACTCGAGAGTTTTTCTCAGGACGAAAGCGGCGTGACTGCTGAAGTGAAGCTGCCGTCAGGCGAGTCGCAAACAATCCGAGGAAAGTATCTGGTGGGTTGTGACGGTGCGAAGAGTATTGTCAGGCATGAACTCGGACTAACGTTTGAAGGCAACACTTTCGAGCGCTTGTTTTACGTTGCCGACGCGCGTGTCGATTGGGAGTTTCCACACGATGCGCTGCACGTCTGTCTTGCACGCGAAGTGTTCGTTGCGTTCTTTCCGATGCCGGGCGAGGACCGCTATCGCATCGTTGGTACATTTCCGGAAAGTAAAAATCAGGAGGACGGCGAAGTAGATTATGAGGAGATAGAAAAAGAGATCAAAGAACAAGCCAAACTGTCGTTCGATATTTCCGACGTGCGCTGGTTTTCGCTTTACAGGGTCCACTCGCGACGCGTGAACAAGTTTTCCGAAGGCAAGTGTTTTGTCGCGGGCGACGCAGCGCATATTCACAGCCCCGCCGGCGCGCAGGGTATGAACACAGGCATTCAGGACGCCTACAACCTCGCCTGGAAACTCGTCTTCGTGATCAAAGGCGCTGCCTCGGAATCATTGCTCGACACTTACAACGAAGAGCGACTCGCGAATGCGAAGCGACTGCTCGACTCCACGGATCGAATGTTTGAGTTGGCCGCCGGGTCCAGTTGGCTCATGAGTTTTCTTCGCACCACTATCTTTCCGCCGATTGCCGGATTCATGGCGAGTCTGGAAACGGTGAGTAAGCGCGTGTTCCCTTTGATCTCGCAGATCGGGATCACCTATCGCGATCATTCGTTGAGCGAGCACACTGACGACGAGTTTGAAGACGTGAAAGCCGGAGATCGACTGCCGTATTTTCTCGTTGATGGCGAGAGCGTCTTCGCGAAGTTGGAGGCGCCGAAGTTTCATGTGCTGCTGTTTGGAAAAGGTGAGTGCGCGCAGTTTGGCGATCTGGTGGACTGCCATAGCATTCCGATAGACGCGCGCGTGAGTGAGATCTTTGGGACCAGCAACGATTTCGGACTCTTATTGCGGCCTGATAATCACATCGCGTTCATCTCGTCGGCGATGACGCCGGAGAAGGTCACAGATTATTTCAAAAGGTTTTTGGGCTGACCTTTTCTACGTGAGAATAGTTTCGCGCAAAGACGCAAGGTGAAAAGCCAAGGCGCAAAGAAACATTTAAATTCTCTTTGCGTCTTTGCGTAAACTTTGCGCCTTCGCGTGAAACTCCTGTGCTAGAATTCGCCGCCGATGACGCCGATAGAACGAGAGCGCCTTGTATCGCTCGATGTATTTCGCGGTATCACGATCGCCGGGATGGTCCTGGTCAACAACCCCGGCTCGTGGGAACACATCTACTGGCCGCTCGAACACGCCGCCTGGAGCGGCTGGACGCCCACCGACCTTGTCTTTCCGTTCTTCCTTTTCATCGTCGGCGTGTCGATCACACTCGCGCTCGGCAAGCGTCTCGAGCTCGGTGGCAGCAATCGCGATGTCTACCTCAAGATCATCAAACGCACTCTGATCATTTTCGCGATCGGCCTGTTTCTGAATGGTTTTCCGTATTTCAGCCTCGCCGAGCTGCGCATTCCGGGTGTGTTGCAGCGCATCGCTGTCTGTTACTTCTTCGCGTCGATCATTTTCCTGAACACAAAGCTCAGAACGCAGATTGCAATCATCATCGCGCTGCTGTTGGGTTACTGGCTGCTCGTTAAATTTGTTCCGGCGCCGGGTTACGCGGCGGGCGATCTCACCAAGGAAGGAAGCCTGCCTTCGTATGTCGATCGCGTCGTCTTTGGAAAACACGTGTGGGCGCAGGCGAAAGTCTACGATCCGGAAGGCCTCCTGAGTACGATCCCTGCGCTCGCGACCACGTTGATCGGAGTATTGACCGGTCACTGGTTACGCACCGAGAAAACGCGATACGAAAAAGCAGCGGGCATGTTTGTCGTCGGTGCGATCTGCGTCGCCCTTGGCTGGGCCTGGAACGCCTTCTTCCCGATCAACAAGGCGCTATGGACCAGTTCTTACGTGCTCTTCACTGGCGGGTTGGCGTTGCAGTTTCTGGCGTTCTGCTACTGGCTGATCGATATCAAAGGTTATCGACGCTGGGCCAAGCCGTTTGAAGTCTTCGGCTTGAATGCGATCGCGTTGTACGTCGTCGCCGACTTGATCGCTGTATCGTTGGGATTGATCAAAGTTGGCGAAGGTTCACTGGGTGGGTGGATCTACGATCGCGTGTTTGCTTCATGGGCATCGCCAGTCAATGCTTCACTCGCGTTTGCGATCTGCTTCGTCCTGGTTTGTCTCGTACTGATGTGGATCCTTTACCGCCGCAGAATCTTTCTTAAAGTTTGAGATTCCGCTTCGCTTCGTCAATCAACAAGTTGTTGTTTTCATAACTCAACGGCTCATTGTTAGCCGGGGGATACTGGTGTCGCTGATAAACCGGATAAGCTTCCGTACGCAGGTGGGCCAGCATGTGATGACCGCGGCGCGACGCGCGCTCGTGTCTGAGCGCTGAAATATCCACCGGCGCCACGACGATGCGTTCGCCTGGTCCAGGTGAAGCTTCGGCAAGCAGGCGTCCATCAAAATCTACAACCTGACTGCCACCCGGCCACGAGTACGGCGGGTAATGTTTCAGACTCGCGCCCTGATTCGCCGCGACAACATAAGCGATGTTTTCGAGGGCGCGACAACGATTCACGATCGTCCACCACGCCATCGGTTCAGTCGCGCCCCACGGATCCATGTAAGCCGAGACGCGTAACAACAACTCCGCGCCGTTCGCGGCTAACTGCCGCATTGCTTCCGGGAACAACCAGTCGTAACAGATCGCACAACCGATGCGCCCGATCGGAGTGTCAGCGACGGGAAACAACGGTTCCTGATAGTCAGGCAGATCGTGTGGGCTGGTGTGAACCTCGTACGGGATCCACGTGTTCACTTTGCGGTACTTGTAGAGCACGCCTTCCGGACCGATCAGGCAGGTTGTGTTGAAGACGTGTCCGGGCCATTTCGGATCGACTTCGAGCATCGAGCCGCTTTGGATGTAAATGTCGTGTTCCTTCGCTTTCTGTTGCAGCTTCTCGGTGTGTTCGTTTGGAATCGGGATCGCGAGCTTGTCGATCAACTCGGCGGCAGTCACGAACACCGGAGCAGAGTGCGCAAACTCGGGAAACACTACGAGCCGCACCGGCAGAAACGGCGCTGCGCCCGCGACGGCTGAATCGATCATCGAGAGCATGCGCTCCGTGTTCGCGCGCATGCCGCGACGATCGATCGGATTAGATGAATCGGTTTGACAGGCAGCGACTGAATATCTGATGTGGTCCATAATATTAGCCGCAGATAACACGGATAAAAATCCGGATTTTTATCTGCGTTTATCTGTGGCAAAAACTCTTTCCACCGCCGAGGTAACGATGCGGGTATTGTAAGTTTCCAGATATCTTCTTCGTTTGTCGGTCAACGGGTATCTTTCCGGCCAGGAGTACGGGTATTTGCTCATGCCGTGGAAGGGCAGTGGTCCAACCTGATCGGGGCTCGCCGAGTTGATGTCCATCTCTTTACTGAATCCATCCGCGTAGAGCAAAAACGTCCGGGTCCATCCCTTCGGCAGCGGCGGCAACTTCTCCGCCGCAAACGACAACGACAACTCGTCACCTGGCCTCGAAATCACAAACATGTCATCCGACGTGAGCAACAGCTCGCGTACATCGCCCTCGCGTGTGTATCGCCCTGTCATCACTTTCCACGGCGACGTAAAAGAGACCTTGTTGTAATCGTAACCCAGAGGTTGTCGACCGTCGGGCGAGTGTTCGAGCGAAAAGCCACGCCAGCGCAAGTCAGCAACAGTTGGATCGAGACGCGTCATACGCACCGGAAAGTTTCCGGCGGATGTGTCGACGAGGATCTGGTCCCAGTAGATGCGCATGTTCGTGACGATACGTACCTCGCGACTCGCACTCAAAAACTTTCCAGTCAGATCCGCGACGACAGTTTGCGGGCGCCCAACCGGTATGCCGACGTTTTCGATAACCGTGCGCCAGCGACCTTGTTTGTCTTTCACTTGCAGCGCGGGCAAGGTCAGGCTCTTTCCGCTTTGAGATGCGGCGAGATTGTCGCTGGACCATGCGTAGTCAGTCCAACCGGTCAGCAACAAACGCGTGTGCGACGATGCAGTTGGACCAAGTTGCAACGTGAGTTCGTGATCTTTCGCGTAACCACGAATCGGTTGCAGCGGGAAGTCATCGGGATACTCGCGATCCAAACTCGTAATGCGTGAGAGCACGTCATGACCGTGCTCATCGACTGCGGAAACAGGCGCACGCGCATCGCGTGTCGAGTAAATCTTAAACGGCTGTGGCGGAGCCGTAAGTCCTTCGTTCGGATACACTTCAACGCCCTCCGGATGTGCGACAGCAATGAGCTGCACGTGATCCACGAAGAGTGCTTCCTCGAGCTCGTTCGTCACGCGCAGTTCGTAACGTCCATTGCGCTCCCGCAACAGATCGCGAGGGATACGAACGTACTCATCCGGATCGGGCGTGTTGAAACTTCCGGGCGCATCGAGGTGCCCCATCTCACCGCCGCCCATGAAGTCAGTGACAAACTCAAACCGCTCGCCATTCCAAACATACAGATAAGGACACGACGACGGTTTACGATCCAACTCCGTAAGTGAGAGCGTCTTCGTGTTTGCGATCTCCGTTTCGGCCTGAACGATTCCCGCAGGCCACAACACACGCACCGCATCGACAGTCGTTCGCTTACCAAGACCGAACACCACGTCAGCAGGCGCAGGAGCAGGCGAGGCTGAATACGTTTCGAGCTTCTGCGCGAGACTACCGGCGCGTACTTCGATCTTCGCACCAACGCCACTGCGATTACTTACCCTGCCCGCGAGATTTACGCGCAGCGAACGATTCGAGTTGCCGCCGTCGTTGCGTGCAAACTTCAACCCGCCACCGGGCGTGCCGAAGATAATGTCAGTATCTCCATCGCCGTCGATGTCACCCGAGATCAGCACGCGATTCGCGCCCGCCAGTCCAGGCGTCGCTTTACTGCTGACATCGGTCCATCCATCGCCCGTGTTACGCAGCACGCGCAGGCCGCTCTGAACGCTCGAAACGAGATCCAGTAGACCATCGTCATCGTAGTCGACGAACTGCGAAGCACTACTGCCGCCCTCCGATTGCTTGAGCTCGAAACGTTCCTTGCCGTTGCTCAGCGCGAAATAACCCACCATGTCACCAGTGGCGCCGAAGTAGAAATCGGTGAAGCCGTCCTTATTAACATCCCCCGCGGCTACGCTCGCCACGCCTTTAACTGTGAGGCCCACATCGCCTGCGACATCACGAAACGTTCCGTCGCGCATGTTGCGCCAGAGAGAAACTTTTTCCGTGGATGCGATCAGAAGATCGATGTCGCGGCGGTTGTCGAAGTCAGTCGGAACGATCGCGCGAGCCGAGACTTTGTCCGTGAGTTTTGCGGCCGCGGTTTCATCGGTAAACGTGCCGTCGCCGTTGTTGCGTAGCAGCAACTCGCCTTCGCCTGCGATTAACAGATCGAGATCGCCGTCATGATCGAAGTCGACAAACGCGGCCGTAGTGGAGAGATTCCCCGCCGTCGAGATCTTCGCTACGGCAGTCTTATCAGAGAAGCTTCCCTTGCCGTCGTTGTGATAGAGCGTGCCCGTGCCACGGCGCAGGATGAAGAGATCGGTCTGATTGTCGTTATCGTAGTCACCTGCGACTGCGGCTGTACCGGCAGTTGCCGCCGCTTTCGCGAGTGCGCCGGATTGTGCGGTGACATCAGTGAACTTTCCCCCATCGTTTCGCAGCAGCCGCTGGCGTGTTCCGCCAACTTCGAGCAGGTCGAGATCACCGTCCAGGTCGTAATCAAACAATACCGCGCCGCCAGTGCCTGCTTCGTTTGGCCATTCGCCGGTCGGGGGCAGCACCGCTGCGGTTGCATCAGTGAAAACAACGTTCGGAGTTTGTTTGTCCACCAGTTCGGGCTCGGCGCCGGTTGAAGCAATCGCTTCAGCGTAGCGACCCTGTTCGAGATAGTTGTTGCCGAGCGTCGTGCCGGTGCCGCGTTGCCGCAACTCCTGAAACTGTGCGACGACTTTCTGTCCCTCTTCGCGCTGGCCCGCGCGTATCAACGAGGTGCCGAGATTGTAGAGCGCGGTGGCGTTGTATGGTTCCATCGCCACTGCCGTGCGCAAGACTGCGATCGCTTCCGGATACTTGCGTTGCTGCGCGTAAAGTTGGCCCAGGTTAATATTCGCGCCGACGTCTTTCGCATCGAACTGCAATACCTTTTGAAACGATGCGATTGCTTCGTCAGCTTTGTTTTGCGTCTTGGCTGCGAGACCGAGTACGTAGTGTGGTTGCGGAGCTGACGGCGCGGCGGCAATCGCTGCCTGCAACTCTTTTTGCGCCGCAGGTAAGTCAGGCATGTTAAAGAGCGCGATGCCGAGATTGATGCGCGCGAGCGCGAGGCCGGGTTCGAGTTGCAGCGCGCGGCGAAACGCGTCCGCAGCCTCTTTCGGTTTGAACTGTTCGAGCAGTGCTACGCCGATGTTGTTCGCGCGATATGCTTCTTCGCGAGCGTTAGCTTTGGGTGTGTTTTGAACTTGAGCCGGGCGCGGGCTCATTAAGAAAATTGCCGCCAACACCAGCAGGCCGATTTTAGATCTCATTGTGCTACATTGTGCGGAGTTTCCCGCAAAGGCGCAAAGGCGCAAAGACAAACCACGAATCTTCTTTGCGTCTTTGCGGGAGAACCTTCTTATGCTCCCAAAAATAAACTCCTTCGCTATTGCATTACTGCTAATTGTTCTGTTCAGTGGCTGTCGCTCAAGCGCCAATCTTCCGACCAAATCTTCTCCCGAGTACAGCGAGCTGGTGCGAACGTTCTACATCGGTCTCGCTGCGCTCGAAGTTGGTCACGACGTTCAGGCCGACGCAAAGCTCGCGCAGGTTACGCAACTCGCACCCAATGAGCCTGCCGGTTGGGCCAACTGGGGATTACTTGCCCTCCGACAACGCAACTACGAGTTCGCCGCCGAACGATTACACAAAGCGCGCGACCTCGCGCCGGACAACAGCGACATTCATTATCTACTCGGACTGTTGGAAAGCAGTCGCGGTAACACCCCGGCCGCAATCGAAGAACTGCGCAAAGCAGTCGAGTTGGATCAACACAACTTGATCGCGATCTACAAACTCGCCGAAGAAGTCGAACGACAAGGCGATCAAAAAGCCGCGGATGAATTTCAAACGCTGATCCAAAAAATCCTCGCCGCACAACCTGACAATATTGCGGCTCTCGTTGAACTCAGCCGCATAGCAGCTAAACGCGGTGACACGGAGACGCTGAAATCAACAGTTGCGAAGATCGTCGCTCGTTCGTCCGCGTGGCCGGAAGAAGTGCGCACACAAGTAACTACTCTCGACGCAGCGGCACAAGCCGGCGATACAGCAGCCGCAGCAACGCGCACGAGTTTCCTGCGCAACGTGCTGGTGCGTGTTCCTGAATACCGCCGCGACCTGGCCGCAATCAAGCCGCAGCCGGGTGAAGACGCGGTGCCGTTGCGTCACTTCCTGCGGTTGGAGTCACCTGAGTTCAAAGCCGCCACGCCTGATTCTGAAATCCGATTCATAACGGAGCCTTTAACCACAGATAAAACGGATTGGGTCGGCACGATTTCTCTGAGTGGCGAAGGTGCTCCAGTGATCGTGACTGCTACTGCACGCGAGGTGAAGTTGGCGAGTGGCCCAAGTCTTCCTTTTCCCGGAAGGGATAGTTCACCGGCGCGATCCGCCATTCTTCCGATCGATTTTAATTACGATTTCAAAACTGATCTGGTGCTGGCGGGCGCCGGCGGTGTGCGTTTATTCCGGCAGGAGAGCCCCTCGAACTTTACTGACGTAACTCCGGTGACCAAATTGCCACCCGCCATCATAAACGGAAATTATTCCGGCGCGTGGGCTGCCGATATTGAAGCGGATGGCGACCTCGACGTCGTGCTTGGAAGTCCTCAACTCAAGCCCACGGTTCTGCGAAACAATGGCGACGGCACGTTCCAGGTAATCGACGTTTTCTCGTCAATCCAGGGAATCAACGACTTCGCCTGGGGCGACCTCGATGCCGATGGCGATCCAGATGCTGCATTGATCGACAGCTCGGGAAAACTGCATGTCTTTAGTAACGAACGTCAGGGTCAATTCAGCGAGCGCGCCCTACCCTCTGATCTTTCACCCGTGCGCGCGATCAGCCTGGCGGAACTTAATGACGACAGCGTGTTGGATCTGGCGGTTGTGCGAAACGATGGTGTTCTCATACGCGTCTCTGACAAAGACCACGGTGCATCCTGGGAGGAACAAGCAATAGTCCATTCACTCCCGGATGCTCCCAAACTAGTGGTCGCAGATCTGGACAACAACGGCTCAGTGGATTTCGTGTGTGGATCCGACGTCACCATGCGCGACGGAAAGAACATACTTCCTGTGGAAGCGCTCGACTTCACGCGAGTGCTGGACGTTGCGGATGTAAACGGGGACGGTAAATTGGATCTTCTGGGGATCGATCTCAATGGCCGTCCGGTTAAGGCGATCAATCAAAGTTCAAAAAATTATCACTGGCAAGTTGTTCGCCCGCGTAGCGTTCAAGCAACCGGCGATCAGCGCATCAACTCGTTCGGGGTCGGCGGCGAGATGGAGATCCGTTCCGGCCTGCTGGTCCAAAAACAACCCATCACCGGCCCGGTACTTCACTTCGGTCTCGGTGAACAACCGAGCACCGACGTGATTCGCGTTGTCTGGCCCAACGGCACCGTCCGTGCTGATTTCGAAATCAAAGCCGATCAGGAAATCGTCACTGAGCAACGTTTGAAAGGCTCGTGCCCTTTTCTTTTTGCGTGGAATGGCAAGCAGATGGAATTCGTCAAAGATGCGGTGCCGTGGAGTTCGGCGATCGGGCTGCGCATCAACACCCTCGGAACTGCGCGCGTCGAGGCAACGGAAGAATGGTACAAGATCGGCCGCGATCAACTCGTGCCTCACGATGGTTATTACGACTTACGGATCACTGCCGAACTTTGGGAGACCTATTATTACGATCACCTGAGACTCATGGTCGTCGATCATCCCGAGAACACGGATATCTTTGTTGACGAACGTTTTGTGATTCCCGCGGCGAAGTTGGAGATCACAACTGTCTCGACACCGCGCAAAGTCGCGCGCGCTGTTGATGACGAGGGACAGGATGTCACCGCCATCATCAATAATCTGGATGGAAAATACCTGGACACGTTTGGTCGCGGTAAGTATCAGGGCGTCACGCGCGATCACTACGTCGAAGTCGATCTCGGCGACGACGCACCATCAAGCGGCCCGCTCTGGCTAATCGCTAACGGCTGGATGCATCCCACCGACTCGTCGATCAACGTCGCCATCAGCCAGGGTCAACAGGAGCAGGCGAAACCTCTCAGTCTCGAAATTCCCGATGGGAACGGCGGCTGGCAAGTGGTACGGCCAAACATGGGTTTCCCGGCTGGACGTAAGAAGATTTGTCTATTTGATCTAACGGACGTGTTCAAGTCAGGCATTCCACGTCGCCTGCGTTTGCGCACCAATCTCGAGGTTTACTGGGATTCGCTGGAGTGGGCAGTCGGAATTCCAACCGCCCAGCTAAAGACCACTAGCCTCGATCCGGAGGTGGCGGATCTGCATTATCGTGGTTACTCGGTTATCAACCAAAAGGATGATTCGTCGCCGGAAGTACCTGACTATAATCGCCTTTCGAGTTCAAAACAGATCTGGCGGGATTTGATCGGCTACTATACGCGCTTTGGCGACGTGCGCGAGTTGCTGAAGCAGGCGGACGATCGATACGTGATCATCAACGCCGGCGACGAGATGTCGTTTCGCTTCGCCGCGCAACCGCCACCAGCGCCAGGCTGGGTGCGCGATTATGTGATAGTCGGTGACGGGTGGATCAAGGACGGAGACTACAATTCGACCTTCTCCAAGACCGTGTCGCCTTTGCCTTATCACGCAAAAAACGAATACATCACAGCGCCGGGCAGGCTTGAGGATGAATGGGTCTATCGCCAGCATCCTGAAGACTGGCGCAACTATCACACGCGCTACGTGACAGCAGACATCTTTCAAAACGCAATGAGGTTGTACAGGTAGATGAGCGGTCGCAAGGTGGCGAGAATCATTCTCGTCATAGTCTTTATTTGTTTACTGGCGGTGCCGTTGGTGATGCGCCGCATCGCTGCTCGCCGCGAACAAGTAAACAACTCTCTCGACGCCGGCGCAGCGTTGAGCCGTTATGGTTTTCACTTTGAAGAAGTCGCGCAAGCTTCTGGCGTCAACTTCAAGCACCAGGCGCCGACGCTCGACCATCGTCTGGATCACATCATGCCGCAGGTTGCATCGATGGGTGCGGCGGTGTCAGTGGTCGACTTCAATCGCGATGGCTGGGCGGATCTCTACGTGACCAACAGCGGCGAAGGTAGTAAGAACGCGCTCTTCAAAAACAATACTGACGGATCGTTTACCGATGTTGCTGCTGCGTTGGGTATCGCGGATCTCAATCAACTCGGCACCGGTGTTTCGATGGGATCGGTGTGGGGCGATTACGACAACGACGGTTACGAAGATCTCTTCCTGTACAAGTGGGGCAAACCCGAACTCTTCCACAACGACGCCGGGCAGAAGTTCACGCGCGTGAGCGACAAGATGAGTTTGCCGGCGTGGGTTAACGCGAACACGGCAGTCTGGTTCGACTACGATCGCGACGGGCGGCTCGATCTGTTTCTCGGCGGCTACTACGCGGAAGACGTCGATCTGTGGCATCTGAAAAACACGAAGATGATGCCGGAGAGTTTTGAGTACGCGAAGAACGGCGGGCGCAAGTATCTCTTTCACAATCTCGGTGATGGATCGTTTGAAGAAGTTAGTCAGAAGCTCGGCATCGACACGCGTCGTTGGGCGCTCGCGGCAACTGTTGCGGATTTGCGCGGCAGCGGCCAGCAGGATCTTTTCATCGCCAATGATTACGGCATCTCGGAGTTGTACTTCAACGACGGCAAGCAGTTTCGCGAAGCGGGCAAACAGACTGGTGTTGGTTTCTCACCGAAGAGCGGCATGAGTGCTTCTGTGGGAGACATCCTTAATCAGGGACGTTATTCGATCTACGTTTCCAACATTTCTGAAGATCGCATTTTGATCCAGGGAAACAATCTCTGGGTGCCGCGCGATGAAACCGCTGGCGACGCGGTTAAATACGACAATCTTGCGCGCGCGATGGATGTTGAGATGGGCGGGTGGAGTTTTGGCGCGCAGTTTGGCGATCTGAACAACGACGGCACGCTCGATCTTTATCTCGTGAATGGTTACGTCTCTTTGGATCGAAATCAAAACTACTGGTACGACTTCTCGAAGATCGCCGGCGGCAACTCGACGATCATCTCCGACGCCGCACAGTGGCCGGCGATGGATGGTCGCAGCTTGTCCGGATACCAGCAGAAACGAGTTTGGATCAACGACGGCGCCGGCAAGTTTGTGAATGTGGCGCAGGCGGTGGGAGCGAGTGACGTGTTTGACGGGCGTGCAGTGGCGCTCGTCGATCTTTGGAATCGCGGCGTGCTCGACGTTGTCGTAGCGAATCAAAAAGGGCCGTTGTTGATTTACAAAAACAACGTGACTCCGGAGAACAAGTGGATCAGTTTCGAGCTCGAGGGGTCGACGAGTAATCGCAGTGCGATTGGCGCTGAGGTGCGTTTGTTTTGGGACGGTCACCAGCAAGTGCAACAGGTTTCGGGAGGCAGTGGTTTTTGTTCGCAGAACCAGCGACGCATACATTTCGGAGTCGGCAAGAACCCGCGCATTGAGAAAGCGGAGATTCGCTGGCCGTCAGGAAAAGTCGAAACGATCGAGAAGCCCGCGATTGGCCAGGTCTATAAGATCAAGGAGAGCATTTAACTTTTGAGTCTCGGATCAGAAATCCGCGTTCGTCCGCGTTCATCTGTGGCCAGGATTCGTCTCGATAATCGCTATATCGCGCCGCTCTTTATCACGACGATTTTGGTCGTGGGTCATTTTGCGTACGGCATTCTCGAGAGTTATGAACGTACGGCCCTCGCGATCGTTTCCGCGCTCCTCGCTGAGCTTGTGCTGGGCCGGATCTTTTTCGGCAAGTGGATCAACTTAGCGAGCGCGTACATCTCGGGCATCAGCGTTGGCATTCTACTTCGCTCGCCGGCGTTCTGGCCTTATGCGTTGTGCAGCGTGCTTTCGATCATGTCGAAGTACGTGTTGCGCGTGAAAGGTCGCCATCTTTGGAACCCATCGAACTTCGGCATCTGCGTGTTGCTGTTTCTCGCGCCTGAGACAGTTGCGGCGCTGACGATCCAGTGGGGCAACTTCATTTGGCCTTTGCTCGTGATCTGGATTCTCGGCTCGGTGATTATCTGGCGCGCGAAGCGAATTCATATCAGCATCACCTACGTGCTTTCGTTTTTTGCGTTTGCATTCGTGCGCAGTTGGATTACCGGGGACCCATGGGGATCGGAGATCTCTCCGATTACGGGACCGATGTACCAACTCTTCGTGTTTTTCATGATCACGGATCCAAAGACGACGGTGAAGTCGAAGAAGTGGCAGTGCATTGTTGTGTTCCTCGTGGCTTTTGTCGAGATGTTGCTGCGTTTGAACCAGGTGGTCTACGCGCCGTTGTATGCGCTGTTCCTCGTTGGGCCAACAGCGATGTTGATCGAGATCTTTCACACAAAGGCACAAAGCCAGGACTTAAAGGCACTAACAGGCGCCTGAGTTCTTTTGCGCCTTTGTGTCTTCACTTTGTGCCTTGCGTGAAACTTTTTCTTAAACTAATGATCCCTCGTTATCTTTTAATATTCCTGGCTATCTTTCTCGTGTCCTGTAAACAACCGGCTTCAAACGCGCCAACGGCCAATACACCTGCCGAGCTGATCGCCACCGCTTCGCCTTCGCCGAGTCCGACACCGCCGCGTCCTTCCGGCGCGATCGAATACACCGACGTCACAGCCGAAGCCGGCATCCGTTTCAAACACAACAGCGGCGCTTTCGGTAAGAAGTATCTTCCGGAAACGATCGGCGCGGGCGGCGCGTTTCTCGACTTCGATAACGACGGCTGGCAGGACATTCTGCTCGTCAACTCGATGGACTGGCCCGAGAACAAGAAACGCAAATCCTTTCCCGCGCTCTATCACAACAACAAAGACGGCACCTTCACAGACGTAACGCAACAAGCAGGTCTCGGTGTCGAGATGTACGGTCTCGGTGTCGCGGTCGCCGACTACGACAACGATGGAAACGACGACATCTACATCACCTGTGTTGGTCCAAATCGTCTCTTCCGTAATCTGGGTGGCGGAAAGTTTACAGATGTCACTGCAAAAGCAGGCGTGGGCGATCCGGGCTTCTCGACGAGTGCCGCCTGGTTCGACTTCGACAACGACGGCAAACTCGATCTATTTGTCGGCAACTACGTCGACTGGTCAGTACAAACGGATCAATATTGCTCTCTCGACAATAAGAACAAGTCGTATTGCACCCCACAAACTTACAAAGGCCAGAGCGCCACGCTTTATAAGAACCGCGGCAATGGCACATTTGAGAACGTTACCACGCGCGCCGGTCTCAACGATTCCGCCGGTAAAACTCTCGGCGTTGCTCTGCTCGATTATGACGACGACGGGTGGCTCGACCTCTTCGTCGCCAACGACACTGAACCAAACAAGCTCTATCGCAACAATCATAACGGCACGTTCACTGACAACGCCGTGATTGCAGGTGTGGCTTTCAGTGAGGCAGGCACTGCGCGCGCGGGTATGGGGGTGGATGCCGCCGACTACGACGGTTCAGGCAAGCAAAGCGTTGTGATAGGCAACTTCACGAATGAGAGCATCGCGCTGTATCACAACGACGGCTCGGGACTGTTCACAGATGAAGCGCCCGCGTCGGGTATCGGCAAGGTGTCGGCGCAGTCGTTGACGTTTGCGTGTTTCTTCTTCGACTACGATCTCGACGGCCTGCTCGACATCTTCGCCGCCAACGGTCACGTGTCGGACGACATCAGCGTGGTCCAACCGACTGTCAAGTACGCGCAGCCGCCGCATCTCTTCCGCAACAAGGGCAAGAAAAAGTTTGAAGAAGTGTCTGCGAAACTCGGTCGCGCATTGAATCGCGCGATTGTCGGTCGCGGCGCGGCTTACGGCGATTTCGACAACGATGGCGATCTCGATCTTTTGATCACCACCAACAATGGTCCAGCACGACTACTGCGCAACGACAACGCGAATCAGAACGACTTGTTGCGCGTGAAGACGGTCGGGTCGAGAGCAAATCGCGATGGTATCGGCGCGAGAGTCGTGGTCAAGACATCGAAGGGCAGATCAGTATTCGGAATGGTTCGCACCGGATCGAGTTACTGCTCGCAATCTGAGTTGCCATTGACGTTTGGCCTGGGCAAACCGGAGGAGGGAACAATCCTGACGCTCGAGATTACGTGGCCCGGCGGTCAGAAAGAAACGGTACCGAATATCAAACCCAACCAGTCGCTCACGATACTCGAGGGGAAAGGAATAACCTTGCAGGAGCCAATCGTCTTCGTGCGCACTCCGCAACCGTCACCCTCACCAACCGCTCAGCAGAAGTAAATCCGCGTTTATTCGCGTTCATCTGTGGCTTAACTTGTCTGCGTCTTTCTTTATTCGCCCACTAATCTGAATCACACTCTCGAGATCCTTGCGCGCCTTAGCCATCTGTTCGGCGTTAATCGTGTTTGGATTCTCGATCGATGGATTAGTGACAAAGCTTCTGATCTGATGACAAAGCTTTACCAACTCCTCTTTCAGCGGCAGATCCTTTGGCGCCGGCGACTTTTCGAGTTCAAGAGTTTCTTCAGGCGATGGACGCAGGGCTAACGATGATTGCACGCGGCTCGCCCGCTTCTTGATTTCAGCAGTCGCTTCCGAAACGAAGTGGAAGTCGAGATCGCTCTTCGACGTGACCGCGCGTGCGATTTCGTTGTGCAAGGTTAAGATGCGATTGAAGTCTTCCTCCGTCTGCGCCATCAGGGCTTCAACCTGCCGTCGATCTTTTGGCGCATTCGGCTCCGTACCGAAATTTCTCAATTGCCACTCACGACTGCTCATTTCCTGTTGGCGAATGCGATCGGTATTTGCGCTGCGATCGATTACGGGCGGACCGGGTGAGTTCTGGGCAAAAACCGGGGAAACATAAAACATCAAGAGGGAAAATGCGATTAATAGGGGTTTACCTGCATGCGAGCTCATAGCAGACCTCCCGGTTTTTTGTGGCCAAGTATAACGCTTTATCCACAGATTACACAGATTCCATAAATCAATCTGTGTAATCTGTGGATAGAAAACCGCAAAACTACAAAAGCAGTTGACGGATTCTGTGCTATGTACTAATTATTCTTATCGATTACCCGGTGTGAATTCTGGCTGGCCCCTCTGCTTCTAACTTCCTTCCATCTGGCGTAAGGCGCCGACGGTATGCGACGAATAGACCTAAAGAAAGCAAACGTGGCTCGTTCAAACACGATCCGCGATATCAATCGCCAGATCGTCCTGAACTATGTCCGCGAAAGAGGGCCCATCTCGCGTGCCGAGATCGCCCACGAAACCGCACTGCAACGCTCGACAGTCTCACTGATCGTCGAGGAGTTGCGAATCGAAGGACTGATCGAAGAAGTCAGCGGTGAATCAACCGGCGGCCGTCCGCCGATCCTGCTGTCGCTTCGTACGGCAGACGCTGTCGCCATCGGTGTGGATTTAGGCACGACCCGAACTATCGTCGCCACGAGCGACTTAGCCGGGCGTGTGTTGGAGCAGGAACAGTTTGAAACCGATCCCGACGCAGAAAAGACCACCAAAGAGATCATCGATCGCGCCCGCAAATTCATTAGAGATAACAACGGCACCATCGAAGGCATCGGCGTCAGTCTTCCCGGTCTCGTCGATCCTGATGGCAAAGAGCTGTTTATCCCCGGTTTCAACTGGCGCGATCTACCGCTGGCCAATCAGATCAGCACCGCAACCGGACTGCCGGTCACGATGGACAACGACGCCAACGCCGCAGCGCAAGCCGAGCTTTGGTTCGGTCGTCCCGAGATCCGCGAAGTGCGCGACTTTATTCTCGTCCTTGTCGAGGGCGGTGTAGGCACGGGGATCGTTTTCGATGGCCAGGTTTATCGCGGAGAGAATGGCGCTGCGGGTGAATTCGGACACATGACGATCGGACGGGATGCGCCAGTATCTTGCGCCTCGGGCAGTCGTGAATGCTGGGAAGCGTTTGCTTCAGAACGCTCTGCCCTGGCTCGTTATAAAAGTCTTTCCGGCGGCCGGAATGGCGCCGCAACCACAAGCTTCGGGAAGCTGATCGATCTCGCATTGACCAGCGAAGGCCCAGCTCGTACTGCGCTAAAAGAGACTGCTTATTTCCTCGGTATCGGCATCGCGAACCTGATTCGCGGCCTCGCTCCACAGGCCGTGATTGTCGGTGGCCCGATAGTGCGCGCCTGGCCGGTTATCTCCACTGACATTAAAACCACAGTCGAAGCGACAATCTGTCGCGGACTCCCAACCACTCGCATCATTGCTTCAACACTCGGCCCTGAACCGACGCTCATGGGTGCGCTTAGTCTCGTGTTAGCCAGCAAATTCGCTTCAGTGACGGTGACGTAAGGTTTCTGATTTAGTTGGCGTCGCGAACAAACTCCTACCGAAAATTATCCTTGACACCGCATGGAAAAGGGGTTAAATACTTTTGGTAGCCTCTGCAACAAAGTAGCAACAGACAACTTAATTAGCTTTTTCGTCTCAGGGTCCGCGGGCAATTTTAGGAACTCTAGATTTAACTTCAGGAATACCGAGGAGGTGTTGTATGTCGATTAGGTCTTGGGTGCAGGCGTCACTTCTCCTGCTAAGTATAGGTTTGCTTGTCGGCGTACACGCCCAGTCGAGCACCACTGGAAACATCACGGGCACGGTTCGAGACCCGCAGGGCGCCGCAGTGCCCAAGGCGGAAGTCACGATCACGGACGAGAAGAACGGCACGTCGCGCACAGTCACCGCGACCGAAGACGGCTTCTACAACGCGACCAGCTTGCCTGCCGGGTTCTACACCATCAGTACCGCTCCTACGGGATTCAAGAAGACTGTCTCCACCGGCGTCGAGCTTCACGTCAACGAAAACAAGACGGTGAATCTCGATCTGCAAGTGGGCCAGGTCACTGAGACAGTCACTGTCACGAGTGAATCGACGCCAGTCGAGTTACGCAGCGGCGAAGTCAGCAGTCTGATCTCTGAAAAGCAAGTGACGGAGTTGCCATTGAATGGTCGCAACTACGCACAGCTCGCACTAATGGTTCCGGGTGTCTCTCCAGTTACGCAGGCAGGCGCGGGGGGCGCGTTTGCGACTCGCGGAACCGGACTAAATGCGGGCGTTGACATGTCGGTCAACGGCAACCAGTCAAACTCGAATCTGTGGACGGTCGATGGCGTGAACAATATGGACGTCGGCTCGAACCGCACGTTGCTTGTGTTCCCGTCTGTAGACTCGATTCAGGAATTTCGCGTTGAGCGTAACAGCTTCAGTGCCGAGTTTGGCCAGGCCCAGGGCGCAGTGGTCAATCTGATCACGAAGGGCGGCAGTAATGATTTTCACGGCGCCGCGTTCGAGTTTTTCAGAAACGATGCGCTGAATGCCAATAACTTTTTCCTGAATAGATCCGGCCAGCCAAAGCCGCAGTTGGACTACAACAACTACGGCGGCAACTTCAGTGGTCCAATCGTAAAGAACCGCGTGTTCTTCTTCTGGTCAGAGGAGTGGCGCCGTGAGCGTCGCGGCCAGGTGCTTTCAGCGCACGTTCCGACCGCTGCAGAGAAGATAGGTGATTTCAGCGGATCGTTAACAGGGACCCTGCCACGCGATCCTGCAACGTGTCATAACGTGCCCGATCCGCTTCCGGGTGATCCCGGCCACCTTAAGCTCGTCTGCGATCCGTTCCCGGGCAATAAAATTCCGGCGAACCGCCTCAGCCCGGCAGGGCTGGCGTTCGTAAAACTTTTCCCGAATCCGACTGGTCCGGGTGTCGGTGATTGGGCAACGTCGCGACTTCAGCCCATCGATACGCGGCAGGATTCTATTCGTGGCGATGTTACGATCAACGACAAAACGAATTTGATGGTGCGTTATATAAATGAGAAGTGGACGCACCTCGGAGCTACCGGTAACTTCTGGGGCGACTCTGCGTATCCGACGCTCGCGTCTGACTGGAGCCAGCCGAGCCACAGCTTCGCGGTTAAGTTGACGAACACTATTACGTCCAAGGCCGTAAACGAATTCCAATTTTCGATCGCCGGAAACGACATCATCATCACTACTGCGCCTGAGACGCAGGCGTTGCAGGACGAAATCGCTTCCAAGATCCCGACCGTCTTCCCACACGGCGGCGACGGCTTGGTAGGCGGTACTGTTCCTTCGCTTTTCTGGGGCGCGGGCGGTTACTCGAACATCTGGCACCAGGCGCCCTGGGCCAATCGTGAAGACCTCTATATCTGGAAGGACGACTTCTCCCTGGTTAAAGGATCGCACGAGTGGAAGTTTGGCGGCCTCTTTAGTCACAACTTCAAAGACGAGCCGGGCAATGGCGCCGGTGGTGGTAACCAGCAGCTTTCGATTCAAGGATGCGGCGAGCAGACGCTGCACTGTATTGCCGACCTGCTTCTCAAAGACACGGTGCTTCTCAACTACACTGAAATCGCCACTACTGAGATCGGAGAAGGCCGCTGGCGCGATTTCGAGGTTTATGGGAACGACACGTGGAAGCTTCATCCGCGCGTGACGTTGACCGCGGGCCTTCGTTATTCGGTGTTCACGCCGGCGTGGGAGAAAGACAATCACATCTCCAATTTTTTCCCGGCTCTTTTCAACGGCACGGACTTCAACTCCGGTCTCGTAACGGCCGACGAAGCGGTTGCGATGGGATTGTCTCGATCGACTATCAACACCTTCAAGCAGGGTTGGCAGCCTCGTATCGGCGTTGCCTGGGACGTCTGGGGCACTGGAAAGACAGCAGTCCGTGCAGGCTTCGGACGCTACATGAGCCGTTCCAACGTCATCGAAGATCTCCTCCGTATGACGGCCAATCCGCCCTGGACCACAACCGTCAGCGCAGGTTCGGGTTGGAACGGTCTCGGTACGACGTTGGCTAACTGCCCGACGTGCCGCAGTCTCGACACTATCAATCCGGGACTGAAGAACAACGTAGCGGGCGTGAATCCAAACGCAGGCTTCAATGCGGTCGATCCCAACTTCAGGCCGCCTGAGAGCTATCAGTGGAACCTGACGATTTCGCATCAACTTCTCAAAGACACTACACTCGAAGCGTCTTATATCGGTAATCACGGCCTGCATATCTGGCGGCGCAATGTGAACCGTAACGACATTGCTCCCGACGTTGCTTGCAGAGGCACAGCGTGCGACGGCAGTACCCGTTCAGCGCGTCTACAAATCTCGCGTGCGGCGCTGGGTGTAACCAGTAATCCGGCATTTAGTGATCTCGCAGGTCAATTGATATCCGATAACCGTGTCCGCACAGGTATCGGCAACATTACCACCGATGAATCGAATGGTAACTCCAGCTACCACGCGCTGCAGTTATGGCTCAACCGCCGTTTCAGCAACAAGCTGGCGTTCCAGGCCGCCTACACGTGGGGCCACGCGATTTCCGATGTAGCCCTGACTTCGTTCACGAACACGACGAGCGATCCTTTCAACTTCACCAGTGACAAAGGTGACGCAGACCTCGATCGCCGGCAAACGTTCGTAGGCAATGTAGTCTACGTGCTGCCAAAGTTCAGTCAGTGGGGTAAGGCGGCTGAGTTCGCGCTTGGTGATTGGCAGTTCAACGCCATCGCTTCCTACTTCGGCGCCACGCCAATCGATATAACGACTGGCGCAAACACCCTGGGTACCGCGAGTGCGGTTGGACAGCGTCCGAATTACACGGGCGCGCCACTCTATCTCAACGGTGATCCGACGCAACACCTGAATCCAGCAGCCTTTGCGCGGCCGGCAGCCGGACAACTCGGGACTCTCGGCAAAGGCTCAGTGCGCGGTAAAGCCATCACTAATGTCGATTTATCATTGGCCAAGAATTGGAGATACCACGAACGCTATGGATTCCAGTTCCGTGCGGAATTCTTCAATGTCTTAAACCATCCCAACTTCGTTGGTTACGATCTTGATATCCGAAACTCGACGTTCGGCCAGTTGAACTCGACTCAGGCGTCGCGTGAGATCCAACTCGGTATCAAATTTACCTTCTGATATACTCCCGAGCGATCGGAACAAACCATCCACAGATTGCACAGAATCATCTGTGTAATCTGTGGATGGGGTTTTAAATAATGATGTACCTGCGCCTGATCGCTCCCGCTTTCCTGCTGTCAATCTTTCTAATCCCTCCGCAGGGAGATCTGTTTCGCCAACACTACGAAGCAGCGAATACCTACCATCGCGCCGGAAATTACGAAGCTGCCGAGGCTGAGTTCAAAGTCATTCTGGGTGAGGCATACAATCAGCTCGGCAAGATCTACTCCGCTCAGGGTAATTACCAGGCGTCGGTAAATGCTTTCGAGACCGCGCGCGCAGTCGGTCCCCCGAGGAACGACCTCCTGATCGATCTCTCAATCACCTACTTTCACATCGGCGAATACAGCAAAGGTATCGAACCACTTCAGCGTGTGGTCGCTACCGATACGCATAACCCGATTGCGCATCACATGCTCGGCAAAACCTGGTTCATGATGGGTGAGTTTGAGAAGGCTGCTCGCGAACTTCAGGAAACACTAAAAGTCTCACCCTACGACTACGACGCGGAATACACGCTCGGTCTCTGCTATCTGAAACAGAAGAACTTGCCCCGGGCAAAACAACTCTACGAACGCATGGCGGACCGCATGGGGAATCGTCCCGCGCTGCGTGTGCTCATCGGACGCGCTTATCGCGAGACCGGCTTCCTCGCGGAGTCGATCGAAGAGTTCAAAAAGGCAATCGCGCTCGATCCAAAGTTTCCACGGGTTCACTACTATCTCGGCCTGACCTACTTATATAAAGACGGCGCGGGTCGCATTCCGGACGCGATGGAAGAGTTCAAGGTTGAGTTGGCTGCAAATCCGGAAGAGTATTTCGCCAACTTCTACCTCGGCATTCTTTACATCATGGACCGGAAGTGGGAACCCGCGATCGCGTTGCTCGAGAAAGCGACGCAGAAGCAACCGAACAATCCCGATCCTTACTTTCACCTGGGCCAGGCATACCAGGGCGCCGGCAAACACAAGGAAGCGGTCGAGGTCTTGCAGAAAACGATCGCGCTAAACCCGTCACTCACACACAACGACTACCAGGTCACCACGGCGCATTACCGTCTGGGCCAATCGTTGATCAAAGTCGGGCGGACTGCTGAAGGCGAGAAAGAGTTGCAGATCTCCGCCGATCTGAAGTCGAAAGGGTTCAAGCTCGACGAGAAGAAGGTCGGTGCTTTTCTGAATGGCAACAACGCGTCTGATCAATCCGGCAAAGAGTTAGTGAAAGCGGAAGGCGTGATCGCGGAGGCAGAGCCGCTGGATCCAACGAAGTCGGAGAAGCTGAAAGCAGAAGAGACGTACTACAGCAAAGTTGTTGCAGCCGGTCATAACAGCATCGGTCTGCTTCGCGCGGAGCGACAGGATTTTCGCGAGGCGGCGGCACAGTTTGCAGTCGCGGCGAAGTGGAACCCGAATCAGGAAGGACTAAACTACAATCTCGGACTCGCTTACTACAAATCCGAGTCGTACAAAGAGGCGATCCCCGCGCTCGAAAATGAGCTCAAGATAAATCCTTCAAACATCGGCATCAAGCAGTTGCTGGGGCTCAGCTATTTCACGGCCGGCGACTATGCCCGCGCCTCGACACTGCTGGCTGAAGTGATCGCTGCAAAACCTCAGGAAGCGGCGCTTTACTATCCGCTCGCGCTCTCGTTAATTAAGGACGGCAAGCTCGACGAAGCAAATCATGTCGTCGAGAAGATGGTCGCTGTTGGTGAGAACACACCGCAACTTCACATCCTGTTTAGCCAGGCGCATTACGAACGCGGTGAAGTCGACAAAGCTCTCGAAGAGTTGCGGAGGGCGCTCTCGCTCGATAACAAAGTGCGGCTGGCCCACTTCTACACCGGGTTGATTCATCTCAAGGCGGGAAAGTTTCCGGAAGCGGCGCGCGAATTCCAGGCGGAACTTGCAGTCAATCCGAACGACTTTCAGGCGAAGTATCATCTTGCTTTCGTCGTGCTGGCCCAACAGGAAACGGAACGCGGCATCACGATGATGCGCGAGATCGTGCGGGAGCAACCGGAGTTTGCCGACGCTCGTTATGAACTGGGCAAGGCGTTGCTTCAGAAGGGTGACGTTAAGGGCAGCGTCGAGAATCTCGAGATGGCCGCGCGGTTAACGCCCGACCAGGCCCACATTCATTACCAGCTCGGCCGTGCGTACATCGCCGCCGGCCGCAAAGCTGAAGGCGAGAGCCAACTTGAAATTTCAAAGCAGCTAAAAGAAAAAGCGCGCACGAAAACGAATGAATAATTTCTCGCGCAAAGGCGCAAAGGCGCAAAGAAAGTCACAAAAGATTTTCAATCTTGCAGTAGTGCTTTTGCTTTGCGGCTTTCTTTGCGCCTTTGCGCCTTTGCGCGAGAAGATCGCTTTCACTGACGTCACGGCGCAGGCGGGCATCACGTTCAAACACGTCGCCTCGCCCGACAAGAGGTACATCGTCGAATCGATGAGCGGCGGTGTCGCGCTGTTTGACTACGACAACGACGGCGACCTCGACATTTACTTCGTCAACGCGTTGACCGTCGATCTGGTGAGGTCGAAAGGCAAAACAAAAAGCGAGCTCTATCGCAACGACGGTAACGGCAAGTTTACGGAAGTATCGGAAAAAGCGGGCGTGAGCGACATCGGTTGGGGCATGGGCGTCGCCGCCGGCGATTACAACAACGACGGCTTCGAAGATCTCTACGTCACCTGCCTCGGCCCGGACCACCTGTTGAAAAACAACGGCAACGGCACTTTCAGTGACGTTACCGCAAAAGCCGGTGTCAACGATCCACGTTGGACCACCGGAGCGTCATTCGTCGACTACGATCACGACGGCGATCTCGATCTGTTCGTCTCTAATTACGTCGATTTTGACATCAACAACCTGCCGGAGTTCGGACAAGGCAAGACGTGCCAGTACAAATCGATTCCGGTGCAGTGTGGTCCAAGAGGTTTGAAAGGCGCGGGCGACTCGCTCTTCCGAAACAACGGCGATGGCACGTTCACTGATGTTTCGAAGGATGCCGGCGTGCTGGACGCGAATGGTTATTACGGTCTCGGCGTGCTCACGAGCGACTTCGACGACGACGGCTGGGTCGATATTTTTGTCGCCAACGATTCAACGCCGAACTTTCATTACCGCAACAAAGGCAACGGCACGTTTGAAGAGATTGGATTCACTGCGGGCACGGCGGTAAACGAAAACGGTAGCGAACAGGGCAGCATGGGCGTGACTGCCGGCGATTACGATCACGACGGCAAGCTCGACATCTTCATTACCAACTTCGCCGACGAATACAACACGCTTTATCATAACGACGGCAAAAACTCGTTCACCGATCTTTCATACGCCGCCAAGGTGGCAGCAATAAGTTTGCCTTACGTGGGCTGGGGCACGAAGTTTTTCGACTACGACAACGACGGCTGGGTTGACTTGTTTGTTGCCAACGGTCACGTTTATCCGCAACTACCGGGTTATCGCCAACCGCGTCTGTTGCACCGTAACAATCGCGACGGGACATTCTCCGAAGTCTCTGCTGAGTTCGGGTCAGTATTGACAGAACTTCGGGCCAGCCGCGGCGTGGCGTTTGGTGATATCGATAACGACGGCGACGTCGATCTGTTGATCGTAGACCTTGATGGTTCGCCGCAACTGTTGCGCAACGATGGTGGCAACGCAAACAATTCGATTCTCGTGAAGCTGGTCGGTGTGAAAAGCAATCGCAGCGGCATCGGCGCGCGCGTGACAATAACGTCCGGAGACTTGACGCAAACCGATGAAGTACGCAGCGGCGACAGTTATCTCTCGCAGAGTGATCTGCGATTGCACTTCGGACTCGAGAAGCGCACGAAAGTGGATTCGATCCAGGTGCGTTGGCCCAACGGCATAGTCGATAAAATTTCCAACGTTGGCGCGAACCGGATCGTGACCGTCAAAGAAGGTCAGGGCAAGGTCGATGAAAAGGAATTCATCAAGTATTAGCCACAAAAAGGCACACAAGACACAAAAGCTCATGCTTTGTCTCTTGTGTCTTGTGTGCCTTTTTGTGGCTACAGTTCGTTCACAAAGCCCTGACGTGGTCCAACTCTTCGAACAGATCGCAACCCTCATTCAAAACAATCGACTCCCGGAAGCAGAGAAGGAGCTCAACTCGATCCTGCGCGTTACTCCTGACTTGCCTGTCGCGCTGAATCTGCTCGGCACGATTCGCGCCAAACAGAATCGATTGCTCGAAGCGGAGACGCTCTTTCTTCGCGCCCTCAAAAAAGACAACAAGTTCACCGGCGCGCGCATGAACCTTGTCTACCTCTATTTACTGAAGCGCGCACCGGACAAAGCCATCGGGCAGTTGAATGAGGTGCTTGCAGTTGAACCTGAAAACGCACAGGCGCAAGTGATTCTTGGCGACACTTATCTCGCGAAAAACGATCTCGCTAAGGCAGAAGAAAACTATCTGGCGGCCCTCCAGGGACGGCTCGATAACGCTGGCGCGCTGTTTGGGCTCGCGCAGATCTCGCGACTCAAAGGTGAGACAAAAGAACCGGTGATCTACCTGAATCGCGTTGTTACGCTGACGACCGACTCGGCGTCGCCGGAGTTTCTCTACAAGTTTGCGCTCGAAGCCATGCGAGCCAACATGTTCGACGAAGCGAAGGCCGCACTCCAACGAGCCGTGGAACTGAATCCGAAAGAGCCTTCGTATCTCCTTGCGCTCGGCATTGCGTGGCTGCGAAAAACGGATCCGTTCGAGGCTGAAAAACTGTTCCGTCGCGTGCTCGAGATTCAGCCGCAAAACGCGCAGGCTCAGTTACACCTCGGTTACGTTCTGTTGATTCAAAAGAAACCTGCTGAAGCGCGAGTCTGGTTGGAGAAGAGTGCGCGCTCCGGGGCCGCCATACCCGAAGTCCCTTACTATCTCGGCCTCGTGGCCCAGGAGCAGGGCGACGACCAGCGCGCGGTAGCATTGTTTCAAAAAGCCGTGCAGCAACTTCCGTCATACGCACATGCGCGCATTGCGCTCGGCTCGATTTACCTGCGGCTTAAAGATTACGAGAAGGCAAAGCAGGAGTTGGAGACAGCCGTGAAGCTCGACCCTGAGGAGCCTTCGGGACACTACAACCTCGCGTTGTTGTATGCGCGCACGAAGCAGCCCGACAAGGCCCAGGAACAGATGCGTATCGTCGAGGACCTCAAGAGCAGACAAAGAACTTCGAGCGGTGGGCTGGTGTTGCCACCAGCTTCAACTCCTCAATGAGCCTCAGTTTTAAAACAATCGGTCTGATCTGTGTAATCTGTGGATGGATCGTTGTCCTCTGTTATGGACAGGACACGTTCTTTTCTGAGTGGCGTCCCAACACCGACACGCGTGGCATACGCTTCGTAGGAAACAAAGTATGCGCCGATTGTCATCCGCGTGAGGCGACACAGTTAACGACGCCGATGGCGAACGCGCTCGAAGTCGCACCTGATTGCAAAATCCTCACGGCACGTAGCCGTCTCACTTTCAAAAACGGAAACTACACTTACGAACTTGCTCAAAAAGGAAAGGACATCGTCTACACGGTGTCTGATGGCGTCAAAAATATCTCGGCGCCGATCCTGTATTGCTTTGGTCAGGGGCACGTGGGCCAGACGTATCTCTTCCGGTACAACGACGTGCTTTACGAAACGCGCGTCAGTTACTTTCAAAAGCTCAACAAGCTCGACTTCACGATTGGCCATAGCCTGAACGTGCCCACCTCGCTTGAAGACGCGCTCGGACGCGCGATTGCGGGCGAAGAACCGCAGCAGTGTTTCGGTTGTCACAGCACGGGCGCGGTTAACGGTGCGGAGTTAAAACTCGAGCGGTTGAGTGCGGGTGTAGGTTGTGAGGCTTGTCATGGACCAGGCGAGAAACATCTGGTCGCGATGAAGGCAAAGAAGTTTGACGAGCCGCAGATCTTCAATCCCGGCGGGCTTGGTGGTCACGAGCTTTCACAGTCTTTTTGCGGTACGTGTCACACGAGTTTTGAGCAGGCGATGCTGCTGCCGGGGCAATCGGGGATCAACAACATTCGCTTCCAGCCGTATCGCATGTTCAATAGCCGCGGTCACAACACAAACGACCCCCGCATCTCGTGTCTGGCCTGTCACAATCCGCACGAGAAGTTAAAGCAGGACGCGGCGTATTACGATGAGAAGTGTCTTGCTTGTCATTTGACCACAGCGAAGGAAACGAAGACCGAGCGTCGCAGTGCTGCCGCGTGTCCGGTGAGCACGAAGAACTGCGCCAGCTGTCACATGCCCAAAGTCGAACTACCCGGCATGCACGCCGCGTTCACCGATCACTGGATCCGTATCGCGAAACCCAACGAACCAACCCCGAGATAGGCCACAAAAAGGCACATAAGGCTCATAAAAATTTCTTCTTGTGTGACTTATGTGCCTTTTTGTGGCCAAACCTTGATCCAGTGATTCCTCACTTTTGGTGCGATGCGTGTGCCGTCGTGAGTGGAGACGATGACGTTGGTAGTTTCATTCGGTAGATGGCAATCGACGCACTTGCCCGCGATTGCCCGTCCACGTTTCGGAAAAAGACCACAGCTCTCGACTTTATGACACGCCAAACATTTCTCCGAGAAGTCAGTCACATCGCGTTGTCGCACGTGAACGTCGTGACACGTCGAACACGTCATCCCTGACGACTTGAAACACTTGCTTCGCTCCAGCAACGCCACCTGATTGCCGTGTACATCGAGCTTCTCATTCTCTTTCGGAGCTTCGAGCTTGAGAAAATCTTCGAGCGCGTTTCCGGCAATGAATGAAAACGCCGGCGCCTTCGGCACACCGATTCCGCCATGACACAACGAACAGAGCGCGAGTTGCCGATCGCGCGGCAGCTTTGCGGGATTAACGATCGGCGCGTTTTTATCCGCCGCGTGTTGCTCGCCTGGTCCATGACACCTCTCACACGAGATGCCGACCGTATATCCGGATTTGCGATAACGATTCGCCACCCCCGCATCGGCGATTGCATCGAAGTACGAAGCGTGACACTCGAGACAGCGCGGCACGACCGGTCTACTGAAATCCAGCGTTCGATCTCCATACCCCGGACTGTTCACCCAGCTTCCGACTTCGGTCCAATAGGAAACCGGCAGTTGGAAAAGTTGATCGTTTTTCCAGTAGAGATAAGTCTGGCCCTTGCGACCTGAGCCGATGACCAGATCGAAACGTTGTGAAACTGAGATCGTGTCGGGCGGAGTTCCGAGAATGCCGGTTTGAAAGAAACCATCGGGTCTTGCTTCCATCTGGTAGTGAAGGTCGCTATCGAGAGTTTTGAGGATGTTTTTGCCGGGCGCGAAGCTGCCCGCGATCGATGCCGCGGATGCTTCGCGCGAAGTTAGGTGATGGGCGGTGTTGAGAAACGTGCGTTGCTTCTCGTGACAAGACAAACATTTATCGTCGCCAACGTACCCGACAACGAACGAAAGAATTAGTACACAGATAAACACGGATAGAAAAATCGATTATTTGCGGCCGATGTCGGCGGCAGCGTTGACGAGTTGTTTCACGGCGCCGATTACTACGAATTCCAGGGCGCCGTATGGCTTGGATGCCTCGTCGATTTTGGCAAGGCTCGTTTCGCGCCATTCGCGCGGCGGCGGCATGCCCAGTTTCAAATAAGATATCGCTTCCTGGCCGGTTGCGCCGAGTTGCGAGAGATTTTGCGCGAGCGGCTTGATCTCTTTCAATGCCGGTGAACGATCGATCATCGGCCCGAGCGACGCAGCGGAAGTTTGCCAGTCAGCGAGCATCTGGCTCAACTCCGCGCGATAGAGTTGATAACGTGGTCCATCATTCAAAAACTCTCTGACCATCCAGGAAAACCTGCGTGCGGTGTCGCTGTCGGGAGGCGTTGCATCAATCACGCCCGTGAGCGGGCTCAGCATCGTCTGCGGTCGCATCTGGTAACGCCGATACTCTTTGACCGGCTCAATCACGGAGACGAGTGTGCGTAGTGGTCCAATGTCGTCGTTTCGCACGAGGCGCCGCAACATCATCTCCTGATTCCTCTTGTGCGTCAGTCCCAACTCTTCCAACTGAAGACTGATCATTCCGAGCCGTCGATACATGTCGGGAATGTCATTGACGCTTCGCGGTGACCACAATCGTTCCGCGATCGCGGCCGTGCGCGGCCAGATACGAGAGTCGATCGTTTCCGGCGTCACCCATTCGGCCCACATCGTCGCTTCGCCGCCTAACACATGTTTTGCTTCTTCGGGCGTCAGAGTGGTGTCGGCGGGCAACGGATCCGAAACGTAGTGCTGCGAAGCGGGCTGAATCAGATCGATGTAATAACCGTTCGAGAGAATACCGTCGTAGCCTTTCTTTGCAGCTTCGGCGAGTGCCGCGGTGCCGCGCCACGAGTGGATCACGACGTCCTTCGGCAGCTCGGGTTGCAGGATCTCATCCCAGCCAATCATCTTCTTGCCGTGCTTCTGAAGAATCTTCAGCAGACGCGTGTTGAAGTAAGCCTGGAGGGCATGGTTGTCTTTGATCCCTTTTTTCTTCATGTACTCCTGGATCGCGGGGTTGCGATCCCACTGCTTACCTTCGTTCTCATCGCCACCGATGTGCAGGTAGTCGTCAGGGAAGAGCGCGGCCATCTCGCCGAGAAACGTATCGAGAAATTTGTAGACTTCTTCACGCGTGGGATCGAGCGCGGGTTCGAAGATGCCCGGACGCCGCTCGATCGTGTATGGACCAGGCGCGCTGCCGAGTTCCGGATGGCCCACCAGCCAGCTCGTACTGTGACCGGGAATGTCAAACTCCGGCACGACGCGAATGCCGCGATCGCGCGCGTAAGCAATGATCTCTTTCACCTGTTCCTGCGTGTAGTAGTTGCCGTCGGAACCAAGCTGGTGCAGCTTCGGAAACTTCTTACTCTCGACACGAAAGCCCTGGTCTTCTGTTAAGTGCCAGTGGAAGACGTTTAACTTCACGGCAGCCATCGCGTCGAGGTTGCGCTTGAGAACTTCGATCGTTTCGAAGTGACGCGCGACGTCGATCAACAACCCGCGCCATGGGAAGCGTGGCTGATCATCGATTTGGACTCCCGGGAAGTAGTAACCATTGCGATCGGCGTCGAGTAGTTGCAGGAGGGTCTCGAGCCCACGAAGCGCGCCGACGACGGTTGGGGCAGTAAGCATTGCCTGGCGGCGCGTGATGTCGATGCGATAACTCTCGTTTTCGCTTACCGAGGGAATATTTTGTCCGGGACCCTGGCAATGAATGATCAATGGCGTGGTCTGATCATCGGGCGCGAGTCCGGGAGCGAGTGTCAGGACTGTGCGTCCTTCAAGACGCTTCACAAACCGGAAGATCGCGGCTTGCAAACGCGCGTCCGAATGTCCGCGCGTTGCGACTTTGAAGTTTGCATCAACAGCCAGACGCTCCGGCTGAAACTTCACCGACGCCGGCACCGGCATCAGGTTGAGTTCTTGTGCATTTACTACAACTGCACAGTTAAAGACGAGTAATAACGGAAGGTATCTAATTTTCATGGTTAATTTTGTACACGGATGACACGGATAAAAAATCCGATTTCCATCCGTGTCATCCGCGGCTTATTTCAGGATGAATCTCTGGGTTAGTCCACCAATTTTGACTTCAAACTCACCGGGCTCGGCAACGCGTTTGTTTTCCGCGTTTATGAACGACAGATCTTCATTGCGGAGTTTGAAAGTTAAGGTGCGTTTTTCGCCGGGTTGCAGAGTGATCTTCGCGAAGCGTCGCAGACGTTTACCCGGCGGTGATATCGAGGCGGCTAGATCGCTGACGTAGACCAACACCGCTTCTTTGCCAACTCGTTGCCCCGCATTTGTCACCGTCACTGAAACCGGCAACTCTTCGTTCGCCGCGATTGATTGTTTGCCGAGTCGCAGATCGGAATACGTGAAAGTCGTGTAGCTCAAGCCGTCGCCAAACTGAAACTGCGGGTTGAACGCCATGTTGCCGAAGGCAGTGTTTTCAGTCTCAAAGGGTTTGTGATCGTAATTAATCAACCCATTCGGCGTGCGCGGATAAGTGAACGGCAATTTCCCACTTGGGTTGACGTCGCCAAACAGAATGTCGGCGATCGCCGTGCCGCCTTCATGACTCGGGTTGTAAGCCATCAGAATCGCGTTCGCGTTGTCAGCGATGCGATTGATGATGCGCGGACGTCCTTCAACCAACACCATCACGATCGGTTTTCCGGTTGCTTTGAGTGCTTCGGCAAGTTTGATCTGCGGCTCACCGATCGTCAGGTCGGTGATGTTGCCCGGCGTTTCACAATAAGAACCTTCGCCGAGCGCGAGCACGACGACGTCGACGTTCTGCGCCGCGCGTACAGCCGCTGCGATATCGACCTCTTCCTCCTGATCGGTAGGTGTGCTGTTTGAAGGACCCGCGCCCCGTGTGATCCTCGTGCCCTGCACGAAGGTCACATTTCCCGCGCCGATCTTCGCTTCGATCGCCCTGCGAATGGTGTGTCGATCTTTGGGATACAGACTCTCTTCCGAACCCTGCCAAACGTACGTCCAGCCATTGTTCATCGACACGAGCGAATCGGCAGTTGGACCAGTGACGAGCACCTTCGCTGTTTTGGCGAGCGGCAGAATGTTGTTTGTATTCTTCAGGAGCGTGATCGACTCGCGTGCCGCCTGCAGACTCACTTGACGATACTCCGGGAGGGCAAACTTCGATTTGAGCGACGCGTCAGGCATCGGCTTGTCGAACAGCCCGAGCTCAAACTTAACCAGCAGTATGCGACGAACTGCTTCGTCGATTCTCGATTGTGGCACTGCGCCTTCCTTCACGAGCGCGACGAGGTGATCGGCGAAGCTGTAGTCGTTCGGCACCATGCTCATGTCGATGCCGGCCAGGACCGCCAGTCGTGTCGCTTCTTTTTCAGTCGGCGCGATACGCCACGTGGTCACCAGTTTCTTGATGTCTTCCCAATCGGAGACGACGAAACCCTTGAAGCCGAGCTCGGTTCGCAGGATGTCGGTAAGGATGTGTTTATTGATATGTCCGGGAACGCCGTTGATCTCGCCCGAGTTGACCATGATCGTGCGCGCGCCGGCTTTAACTGCGGCGTCGAAAGTCGGAAGAAAATATTCGCGCAGGTAGTTTTCGGGAATCCATGCGGGCGTGCGATCTCTGCCGGTAAGCGGAAAGCTGTAGCCCATGTAGTGCTTCAAACTCGTTGCAACCTGACTCTGAGACGACACGTCAGTGCCTTCGAGTCCACGGACAAACGCGACGCCCATCACTTTCGCAAGATACGGATCTTCACCGAACGTTTCCCAGAAGCGTGGCCACAGTGGACTGCGACCGAGATCGAGCACGGGCGAAAAACTCCACGGTATGCCGGCGGCGCGCGTTTCAATCGCTGAGATCTCCGAAGCTCGTTTCATCAACTCCGGATTCCACGTTGCGGCCATTCCGATCTCCTGCGGGAAGAGCGTCGCGCCCTGAACAAAGTTGGCGCCGTGAATCGAATCGATGCCGTAAATCATCGGAATGCCGAGTCGGGTTTTCTTAACCGCAGTTTCCTGAATTTGACCGATGAATTCGTGCCACTTATCGACTGTCAGCGCCTGATCGGAGACGTTGAGGATCGAACCGACGCCATACTTAACGATGGCTTTCTCGAGTTTGGCTTGATCGATCTTCGCGTCCTGGTCTCTTCCTGAGATCACCATTGCGAGCGCAAGTTGCGTCATTTGCCCGACTTTCTCTTCGAGCGTCATGCGGGCAAGCAGGTCATCGATCTTCTTAGTGTAGTCGCGTTCGGGACCGCGGCGACTCGCGCGCTGAAAGAATTCGTCACTATCGAGCAGGTCGCTGGAAGTCTGTGCTTTGATCGCTATTGGGAGTTGAAACGCGAAGCACAGTGCAAGACTGATTACCCTCCGGGCAAGTACGGGATTTCGCATCTATTTAGCTTTCCTCAGGCAGGAAATTTCAGGAACGGCAGGTATTTTGATCTATTTAGACGGACTTTTCAATGGACATCAAACAAAGCTCTTCTCCGCGCCTCTCTGTGGCTCTCTGCGTCCTCTGCGATATTTTTTGCCACGCACTTCTTTAACGCAGAGAACGCAGAGATACGCAGAGGACCGCCAGAGAAAATCAAGTAAATTTCAGACAGACGGGTGAGGGGATCTGCTCGACGTGGCCGGTCGGTTTGAGACGACCAGTTTGCGCGTCGATGGAAAAGACGACGACGTTGTCGCTGCGTTGATTCGCCACCAGTAATAACTTGCCTGATGGGTCGATGGCGAAGTTGCGTGGCCAATCGCCTTCGGTCGAGACGTGTTCGACCAGTTTCAGTTTGCCGCTGCGCTGATCGATCTCGAAAACGACGATGCTGTTGTGGCCGCGATTTGATCCATACAGGAACTTGCCTGACGATGAGACGTGGACATCCGCGCAGTAACTGACTCCTGAAAAGTCGCCGGGCAAGGTTGAAACAGTGTCGATGTGAGCGAGCGTGCCGTCACGTTCGTCGTACTTGAAAGCCGCCATCGTCGAATCGAGTTCATTGATGGCGTACAGGTATTTGCCGTTGGGATGCAGTGTCAGATGACGAGGCCCGGCGCCGGGTTGAAGATCCGCGAAAGGTTGTTTGCCCGGCGTGAGTTTTCCAGTTGTGCGATCGAAGCGATAGAGCATTACTTTGTCGATGCCCAGGTCCGCAGCAAGTGCGTGGCGCTGTGAGCGATCGAAGATGATGCAATGAGCGTGTGGTCCTTTTTGTTGTTCTTTAGGTCCTGAACCTTCGTGTTGCTTCAGCTCGGACAGCATTCCGAGCGTTCCATCCGAACGTATCGGCAAAACGGAGATATTGCCACCCGTGTAATTCGCAACGAGCAACGTCCGTTTTTTTTCATCGATACTCAAATAACAAGGGTCAGCGCCTTGAGTCGCCTGTTCATTCAGCAAACGCAGTTTTCCGAGTTTGTCGATCGCATAAGCGCTGACGAAACCACTCGGCTTTCCCAGAAAATCACCGATCTCATTCACTGCATAAAGGTAACGCCGGCTGCGATCGATTGCGAGAAACGATGGATTGACTGATTTGAAGGAGCCGAAACGTGACAGTTGGCCGCTGTACGCGTCCATCAGGTAACCGTAGATACCTTCACTCTTACCTGTAGTGTAGGTGCCCACGTAAAGCATGCGGGACTTAACGTCCCACGCGTTTGCCCGAGAAGCGACTGCTCCAAGCATGCCAATGCCGCCAGCTTGCAAAAACTGGCGGCGTGAAAAGTTGTCAATCGTCATTGCTTCTTCGTAGTCGACTTTGAAACAAAAAGCAAGGCCCCGACTTCCTAAGTCAGGGCCTCGCTTTCTTCAGTGTGTGCTCCCCGTTTGATTATCTGCCACGATCAATCAGGATATGATCCTGGCGCTTCTCAGCTAAAGTTTTGTCTAGTGCTTTCTCGCGGTCGGACATTTGAATCACGCGTCCAGTCTGATCGCCCGCGGTCCAAAAGGCTGTCAGAAAATAAAGATCGCCATACTGATGGAAGACCAAACGTGTTTCTTGCTGGGTTTCGTTTGCACGTACTGGTCTGGTAAGAAGCATTGCCTTGCCGACATTATCTTTGCGCTGGATCACCCACACGCTGTCCGAGGTTTTCCATGTGCGCTCAATGACGTACTTACCGGCCGGGAACGATTTCTCACCGACAGAAAAATTAAAGGGTATATGTATGATAGTTTGCCGGTCAGATTGTCCCAGCGCAGATGAGAACGTCAACAGCACAAGTAGACCAGACAGGGCTAACGCCTTTTTAACGTGTTTCATGGTGCTCTCCTTCAGGCACTTCAAAAAATATCGGCAAGCTTCCAATGCTGCCTTACATTCGAATAACGCGAGAAAGAGAGAGAAAGAGGGCCACTTTTTTATCCACAGATTACACAGATTCTATAAAGGAAATAAAATCGGTTTGTTAATCTGTGTAATCTGTGGCTACTTGATCAGCTTGCCTAAATCCCTCCAGGTAATCAGCTTAATCCGATTCTCCTGAAGCACTTTACGGAAAGCGTCGCTCGTGAAGAATGCGAAATCTCGTTGGCGCCAGGCGGCGCCCCAGTTTGGATGATTGAACGTCGCGCCTTGCATCTCGGCGTCGTCGTAAGCGAGGTGGATGACGACTTCAGTAACTCCGGGCTCCAGCTTCTTAAGCTCATCGGAATAAAACCCCGCCCAGTCCTGCGGCGCAACACCCGGATTGATGTCGAGCACTCGATCGATGTAGATGTCGTCCTGGGCCAACGTCTCGGCAAGAAAGTCCGCGCGAGGGAACCACGAGCGCGCGACTCGCACCGGCAACTTCTGACTACGCGCGACGCGCAGGAACACTTCAAAGAGCGCTTTGCTCTGATAGAGCGTTCCCATGTGTGAATCGAGATGCGTGGGTTGAATGCCGAGTGCGCGCGCCTTTTCAATCTGGGCCATGATCTCAAGCTCGACTTGTTTCGGATCGGCATGAGCGGCGGCGTCGGTCTCAAGGAGATAGAAGTAACCATCTTTATCGACCAGTGAGCTGACGCGATCTTTTGACGACACGGGTCCCCAGCGGAGGTTGGTCCATTCGCTGGTGAGCGTGAGATGTAAACCCAGATCGGCTTGCGGGTTCGAGCGCGCGTACGCCGCGATTTCCGAGAGCCACGGACACGGAACCATGATGCTGCCGGAGTTAACCAAGCCGGTCCCGAGCGCCTTGATCGTGGCGACGTTAACCGAGTGAGTCATGCCCAGATCGTCGGCATGGACAATCAGCAACTTCGCATCACGCGGATAACCGAGTCGCTCAGCGATGGTCTTTGCGGGTTCCTGCGCGCGAGCTGTAACCAGAGCAAACGTGAAAATCGTAAGTGCGATCACAATCGTGCGTTTCATGGCGGAGAGAATACCACGCGGTTAGCCGAAAGATTGTGCCTCGTCTGCACCTTTTGATGGACTGACGTACACTTCTGTCGTGGGGTACAATTAAGTCCGTTCAGCATCCAGCTTCCAGATATTCAGTTCATCAAAGTAGTAGTTCATGAAACCGCTGAAGATCGGCATCACCGGCGTTCGCGGCATAGTCGGTGAGACCTTTACCCCAGAACTCGCGGTCGAGTTTGCGGAAAGCTTTGGAACGTACCTTGATCGAGGTCGAATCCTTGTTTGCCGCGACACGCGCCCGTCTGGTCCGATGATTCGTTCGGCTGTGCTGGCAGGACTACTCGCTGCCGGTTGTGAAGTTGTCGATCTCGGTGTTTGTCCGACGCCGAGCATGCAGTTAGCGGTTAAGTCACTGAAGGCCGACGGCGGCATTGCGATCACTGCCGGTCACAATCCGTGGCAATGGAACGCGCTGAAGTTTGTTCGTGGTGACGGCCTTTATCTAAATCCAACGCAGGGTGAAGAGCTGCTCGACATTTACCATCAGGGTGAGTTTGCGAAGGCGAGTTGGAACGAGATCAAGCAGGTGGTCCAAACGGGCGATGCGATCGAACAGCACCTCAACGTGTTGCACGAAAGTTTCGCGGTCGAAACGATCAGGGCGAGAAAATTAACGGTGGCGGTTGATTGTTGTAACGGTGCTTGTTCGTTTCTGAGTCCAAAGTGGCTTGCGAAGTTGGGCTGTGAGGTGCTTGCTGTCAACGATAATCCGAGTGCGCCTTTCCCGCATGCGCCGGAGCCCAAGCCTGAAACGATGGCCCAATTACGCGCGGTTGTGAAAGCCGGTCGCGCGGCCATCGGATTCGCTCATGACGCAGATGGCGAACGCCTGGGAATCGTTACCGATCTTGGCGAGCCGCTGTCTGAAGAGATGACGCTTGCCATCGCCGCTGACATTCGACTCAGAAAGAAAACAGGCATCGTTGTCACGAACGTTTCGACTTCGAGTGCGGTTGACGTGATCGCCGCACGTCACGGCGGGGCGGTGGTGCGTGTTCCGGTGGGCCAGGCTTATATCTCGGAGGGGTTGAGTGAACACAATGGCGTGCTCGGGGGTGAGGGAAGTGGTGGTATTACCGTGCCTGAAGTTCACCTGACGCATGACAGTGCAGCGGCAATCGGGTTGATACTCGAGTATCTGGCTGAGACTGGCGAGCGCATCTCGGACCTGGTGGCGCAACTGCCGCGTCTCACGATTCTTAAACACAATGTCGTCGTTGAGCCGCACCGGTTGTATTCGGTGATGCAGGAGTTTCGTGCGGCGGTCGAGCAGGAAGGTTTGGAAGTTGATTCGACTGATGGGATCAAAGTGACGTTGGCATCTGGTTGGGTGCATGTGCGTGCGTCGAACACTGAGTCGATGATCCGGATCATCGTGGAAGCATCCGAGAAGTCTGAAGCGCAAGAATTACTCGACTGGGCCCGCGATCGGGTTAGGAGATGAAGAAGAAAGTTTCACGCAAAGACGCAAAGTTGAAAACGAAGGCGCAAAGAAGAGTCAGTAGTCTCTTTGTGCCTTCGGTTTACCTTGGTGCCTTTGCGTGAAACCTGTTTCCAGCAATGCGAGCGATACCGACACTCAAGATCAGTATCTCCGGTGTGCGTGGCGTGGTGGGCCAATCGCTCACGCCGTCACTATTGACGCGCTTCGCGCAGGCCTTCGGCACACACACTGGCCCAGGCACGATCGTCATCGGACGCGATCCGAGAACTTCCGGGGAGATGGTGAAGCACGCGGTCGTCGCCGGCATCCTCTCTACCGGTAATCGCGTAGTCGATATCGGTGTCTGTCCTGTGCCAACAGTTCAACTTCAGGTGCGACATCGTCGCGCGCAAGGCGGCATCGCGATCACCGCCAGTCACAACCCCGCCGAATGGAACGCACTGAAGTTCATTGGTCCAAGCGGTCTCTTTCTTAATTCCGGCCAGGCGCGCGAGCTGCTCGATATCTATCACCAGGGCGAGTACACGAAAGTCGGCGGCGCGGAACTCCGAACCGTCGAAGAGATCGAGGGCGCCACTGATCTTCACATCAAGTCGATTCTCGACGTGCTCGGTCCATTGCCGCAAACAGCGAGGAAACTGCGTGTCGTCCTCGACTCATGCAACGGCGCGGGTTCCCTCGTTGGTCCAAAGTTGATCGAAGCACTCGGCGCGGAGGTGATTCGGCTGAACACGACGCCTGATGGTTCGTTCCCGCGTCCTGCCGAGCCGCTGGCCGAAAACCTCGGCGATCTCTGCCGGATGGTCAGAGAGCACCACGCCGACATCGGTTTCGCACAGGACATGGACGCCGACCGGCTGGCCATCGTCTCTGAAAAAGGCGAAGCGATCGGCGAGGATTACACACTCGTGCTTGCTTCGCTTTTTGTACTCGGCCGGGAGAAGGGCGCAGTCGTCGCTAATCTTTCAACGACTTCCGCCGTCGCCGACGTCGCCAAGAAATTCGGTTGTCCCGTCTTTCTCACGAAGATCGGTGAAGTGAATGTCACTGACATGATGCAGCAGCAGAGTGCTGTGATCGGTGGTGAGGGAAATGGCGGCGTGATCTATCCACGCATCAACTTCGCGCGCGACAGTCTGGTCGGTATCGCGCTCGTGCTTCACCTGCTTGCCGAATCAGGAAAGTCTGTCACCGAGTTACTCGACACCGTGCCGCGTTATTACATCGTGAAGGAAAAGATTGCGTGTGCGTCCGATCGAATCCCCGTCGTGCTCAGAACCGTGCGCCAGGAATTTGCGGAACATCAATTGGACACGCGTGATGGTGTGAAAGTTGTGATGCCGGATGGCTGGCTCCTCGTGCGAGGCTCGAATACGGAGCCGATCGTGCGCGTTGTTGCTGAAGCGAAGAGTGAAGAGCGAGCGAGAGAAATGGTGAACAACTTGATGGCCCAGATAAAAAGTTGAAAGGAACCCCCGATGAAGCGTTTGGCACTCCTGAGTTTAATGATCTTTCATGCGTACCTCCCAATCTTTGCTCAACAGGCGGCGAGCGCCACTCTCACCGGAGCCATCATCGATCCTAAAGGCGTAGCTGGCGATGTGATGGTAACGGCCACTCATGTGGCCACCGGTATCAAACGCGTGACTGAGACAAACAACGAGGGGTTTTATGTCCTTTCTAACCTCCCTCCAGGTGATTACCAGGTGCGGTTTAAAATGCGCGGCGCCCTAACTGAGGTTGAGAGGACAGGAGTGTCCCTCAAGGTGGGCCAAACCGTCACTTTGGATGTGCCGGTGGAAATCTTTTTGACTGACCCAGTCACCGTTGATGTGCGGGAATACCGGCCTTTAATCGATAGCAGCAACTCACTAATTGATAGCGTGATCGAGTCGCGCGAAGTCGAGAGCCTGCCGCTCAACGGTCGCAACTTTCTCGAGCTTGCGTTTCTCGTTCCCGGCAATGTGCCCGCGCCAAATTTTGATCCCACCAAGACAAACACAGTTGTCATCTCCTCCGCCGGACAACTGGGGCGCGGCGGAAACGTGATCATCGACGGCGTCGATACCAACGACGACGTTGTCGGCGGCTCGATTCAAAATATCTCGCAAGAGGCGATCAAGGAGTTTCAGATTGCGACCAACCGTTTCTCCGCCCAACTCGGTCGCTCCGGATCGTCGGTCATCAATGTCCTGACGAAATCCGGCACAAACGAATTGCACGGCTCTGGTTCCTTTTACTTTCGCGATAGCAGCCTGCAAGGTTTGCCGGCCACGTTCGATCGCAGCCTGGACCAGTCACCGCCTTTCGATCGCGAGCAGTATGCCTTTACTCTCGGTGGTCCAATCAGGAAGGATCGCGCCTGGTTTTTCGGTTCGTTTGAGAACCGCAACCAGGATGGCGTGGTGCTCGTAGGCGCGAGAGATCCGGCAACGCGTTCTATTCGTCGCGGTTTTGCGGACTCGCCGCTCGATGATTTCATGACGACCGAGCGACTGGATTGGAGTCCCAATTCGGCTGACAACTTCAACTTTCGCTACTCGTTTCAACGTGAGAATGGAATTACGGCGAGCACGCTCGTCCGTTCGATCGGCTCGGCGTCGCAACGTCAAACGAGCGAGAACAAGTCAAACACTCTGCTCGCGAACTACAGCCATCTCTTCTCACCCAACGACGTAAACGAGTTTCATTTCGGCTTCAGCACTTTCCGTAATGACACGCTGCCCGTTGCGCCTGGACCACAACTCACGTTTCCGAGTATTCAGGACGGCGCATCGTTCCGCGTGCCGCAGCAGACGAAACAGCGGCGCTTTCAGTTTAGCGATGCGTGCACGATGGTGCGCGGTAAACATGTCTTCAGTGTTGGTGGCGAAGTTCAGCGCGTTGAGTCGGATCTCGATTTGAAAGTCTTTCAGCAGGGCCGCATCGAGTTGATTGAAGACTTTCCTGATTTCGATCGAAACGGAGACGGTCGTGTTGACGACAACGATCTGCTTTTTGCCGTGACGCTGCGCAGCGGCGTTCCGGATCGTTCGTTGGTATTGCCTGACACTGATAACACATACCTCGCGGCATTCTTTCAGGACGACTGGCGCGTGCTCCGCAACCTTACGCTAAACCTCGGTCTGCGTTATGAGCTCGATACCGATGTCAAAAATGTCAGCCGCACCGACGAGCTGAACCCGCTAATCCTGCCCTTTCTCCACGGAGAGCGAAGCCGCGACAAAAACAATTTCGCGCCGCGCATCGGATTCAACTATTCAACTCCCGACGAGCACACCAGCATTCACGGCGGTTACGGCATCTACTACGATCGCGTGACGCTCGAGATTCAAACGCTCGAGCGCGGGCTTGATGGTCGCGCTTTGCCGGTCGAGGTTCGCGCCGGCAACCTCTTTTTCATTCTGCCGCCGTTTCTTTTTGATCCGGTGAATGGTGTGTTTCCACCGGGAGCGCCGACGCTCGCCAATCCGTTCACGGGATTTGTGCTGCCGGGCGCGGGCGCCGGTGGTATCAACATCATCGACAACGATCTACAGAACCCCACAGTACATCAGATGAATCTCGGAGTGCAGCGCGAGTTTGGTAATAAGTTTGCGCTACGAGCCGACTACGTGCGCAATATCGGCACGCACTTCATCATCGGTCGCGTCATCGGGACCGTGCCGTTAAATCCAGTCGTTGGCGGTCCCGAGATCGTTAAGAACCTCGAGTCGAGTGTTAGAACGAAGTATGACGGGTTACTACTGAGCTTAGAAAGACGTTTTGCGCACTCGTTCCAGTTTCGCGCGTCGTACACGCTCTCGCGGTCAGCCAACTATGCAAACGACGATCAGATCCCGTTCTCCAATGGCCCAATAGATTCCAATGACTTGCGCCGGGAGTATGGTCCAACACCAAACGATCAGCGTCATCGCTTCTCATTCTCGGGCGTGTTCGAGCTGCCGGGCGCGATCCGTGTGGCGCCGATCCTGACGCTTGCTTCTTCGGTGCCGATCGACATCCTGCTTCCCGACGGCAGTTCACGTGTGTGTGAGTTGCAAAGAAACGCAGGCGCGCGACAGTTTCATACCGGCGCGGAGTTGAATGCAGCGCTGAGCCAGATCAATGCGGCGGGCGGTTCGTTGTGTCCGAATCCGGATGCGAGCACGGGTTTCAAGCCGCGCGTTCTCGTGCCGCTCGTACGTGACGATCTGAAGTTCGGAGACACCTTTTCGTCTCTCGATCTGCGAGTGTCGAAGGTGTTCCGAATTGGAGAACGTTGGACGGTGGAGCCGATCGCTGAAGTGTTCAATCTCTTCAACGTAACGAACGTGCTTGGCGTGTCGAATGTCAACTACTCGGGGTTTAATAATGTGCTTGTGCCGAGCTTTGGAGAACCGGTCACGACCGCCGGTGGCGTGTTTGGTGCGGGTGGACCACGCGCGTTTCAGTTTGCGGCAAGAGTAACTTTCTAATCCACAGATTTCACAGATTACACAGAAAAAATCGGTGTAATCTGTGGATGGGTTTCATTGATTGAACTAAGAAGACAAATTGGAGTTAGGACGGCGGCCGCGCTGATCGTGGGCGAGGTGATTGCCGTCGGGATTTTTCTGACGCCGGCCGGGATGGCGAAAGATCTTGCGTCGCCATTTTGGTTATTAGTTGTGTGGCTGGCAATGGGTGCGATGGCGCTCTGCGGCGCGCTTTGCTACGGCGAGTTGTCTGCCCGCTACCCTGAAGCTGGCGGTGGTTACGTTTACCTGCGCGAGGCTTATGGACCAGCGGTCGCTTTTATGTACGGCTGGATGGCCTTTCTTGTAATGGATCCGGGATTGACTGCTCTACTCGCGGTCGGCCTCGCGACGTATGCCGGTTACATTCTCAAACTCTCCGGAGGCAGCATCAAGTTGATCGCGATCGCGACGATCATCGTCGTTGCACTCATCAACATTCGTGGCGTGAAACTCGGCGCCGGGTTCGTAAGAACGATAACGTTTCTCAAACTCGGCTTGCTGGCGTTTGTGTTTCTCTGGGGCGTCGGGTTTCAACTCGGCGACTGGTCCAACTTCACTCCATTCGTTGCGCGCCCCGCGAATTCGACGCCGCTGATCGGCGCGCTGGCGGGTGGCGTGATGGGAGCTTTCTTCTCGTTCGCAGGCTGGTGGGACCTCGGAAAACTTGCCGGTGAAGTAAAGAATCCCGGCCGCACTCTGCCGCGCGCACTCGCGTGGGGCGTGACGATCGTCACGATCGTTTATGTCCTGACCAGCTTCGCGTTCGTTTACCTCGTTCCGTTGGACCTGGTCACGTCGGGCGAGACGTTCGCGGCGCAGGCCGGAGAAGTCTTATTCGGACGCGCGGGCGGGTTGATCTTTTCGTTGATTGTAATGATCTCAGTGCTCGGCAGTATTACCGCGGTGGTCATGTCTGCACCGCGTGTGTACTTTGCGATGGCGCGCGATGGACTGTTCATCCCCTCCGTGGCCACGCTGCACAAAACTTACGAAACTCCAGCGCGCGCGATTGCGTTGCAGGCGTTGCTGGCGTCAGTGCTCGTTGTCGCCGGCAATTTCAGGGAGATCATGACGTATTTCATGTTCGTGGTCGTACTGTTCGTTGCGCTAAGCGTTGCTGGTCTGTTCAAGTTTCGTCGTGACGACTCGAGCGGTGTTCGTTTTTTGACGCCGGGCTACCCCGTGACGCCGATCGTCTTTCTCCTGATGATGGCGCTCACGCTTTTCCTGCTCGGCAGTGGCAACCCAAAACAGGCGTTTTACGGAGTGGCCGTAACAGCGTTGGGCTTTCCGGTTTATCAGTTTCTGTTTCGTAGCAAGCGTTTGGTGGAAGGAAGGACAACTCAATGACGTGGATCAAGACGGTTGCTGTCGATGAAAGTGAAGAGGTGCGCAACGCAGTTGAATCACAACGCGCGTTGTATCCGATCGAATATGCAACACCCGTTCATCCAACCGCCGACGGTGAGACTGCGGGGATCGTTGCATCTCACAGTTTGATTCCCACTGCGTTGTATCATGCATTTGCGACGTTTGGGTCGTTGATGTCGCCGGACTTGCCTCTCAACAGACGCCAGCATGAGATGATCACGACGGTGGTGTCGGTTACCAATCGTTGTCATTATTGAATCGAGTCTCACGCAGAGTTTCTGCGTCGTGTGACATTGGACCAGGAGTTGGTAGCCGCGCTCGAAGACGACTATCGCAAGGCGCCGATCTCCGAACAGGAGAAAGCGATGCTCGATTACGTGGTGCAGATCACTCGTGATGCGACGCGCATCTCCCCCGCGGATCACGAAAGGTTGCGCGCGGCGGGGTTTGATGATAAAGGGATTCTGCAAATAACGCTGATCGCCTCGTGGTTCAACTACATCAATCGGGTCGCGGATGCGTTGGGTGTGGGAAGAGGGTAGCTTGGCCGCGGATTTACACAGATTTACGCGGATTATTTTTCTTGTGCTGCTACTGCCGCTCTTCGTGCACGCGCAAGAGGATGAACGTGTCATCGTTAAGTCGAACCTCGTCAACATCGACGTCATTGTCAAAGACAAAAAAGGTAAATACGTCTCCGACCTGAAGGCTGAGGATTTCGTTGTCACCGAAAACGGCCAGCCGCAGAAGATCCAATTCTTCGAAGCGCCACTCTTAAACACTGAGGCGCGCCAAGCGGTTGAAGCAGGTGTAGTAGAACCGTCAGCTCCGGCAGCCGCACCGCGCAACTACGTCTCGCTCGTACTCGACTTTCAATCTACTGATATTGCGAATCTCAAACGAGTTCGTGAAGGCGCGATCAAATACGTCCGCGAACGGATGACTGATGCCGATGCAGTCGCGGTGTTAACCGTGACGCATGGCTTGCAGTTGGTCCAGACGTTCACTCAAGACAAGGCGCGATTGATCGCAGCGCTCGAGCATCTCGACGCCGCTCCTGATTCCAAGAACTTCGAACAGCGAGATATCGGCGAGAACATCGCAAACCTTCGCAACGAATTGAACGGTGCTCCTGAGACACCCGGTAATATCAACAGTCCCGCCGGCGGATCAGCGATGGCCAGAGTAATGATCATGCGGCGCGTGTTGGCGCAATTCATTCAGCTTCGCACCGCGCTTAGCCTGCAACAAGCTCGTCCCGTCCTGGCCGCACTGGCTGCACTCGCCGAAGGCTTGAGACCGATTCCAGGTAAGAAAACCCTCGTCCTGTTTTCACAGGGCTTCGTAACGCCGGCGGTGCTCGACTGGCAAGTGCAGAGCACGATCGATATTGCAAACCGCGCGAATGTCGCGATCTACATCATCGACTCCGCCGGACTTCGCGCTGGGGCGCCCGATGGTTCGTACATCCCGACGACGCCGCTCGGCGGTATCGCGGGTGGGAGTCAGGAGCAACGCATTCGTGCAGTCGGTGGCGAAACTGTTTTCGACTATGCGAGACAGGAAGGACAGGCACGCGAATACGATATTCTTTATCGTCTCTCAGGTGACACGGGCGGCAAGTTTCTCAAAGGCAACAACGACATCGGGCTCGGTCTCGAACGCATCAACGAGGAGATACAAGCGCGCTACACGCTCGCGTATCGCAGCACTAATCAAAACTTCGACGGGTCGTTTCGCAAAGTAAAAATTGAAGTGCGCCGGCCGGACGTGCAGATCATGTCGCGCAATGGCTACTACGCGATTCCGCCGGAAGAGATCGTGTTGTTATCGCCGGCAGACAAAAAACTGCTCGCGAGTTTCAACGAAGCTCAGTCGAATCCCGGTTTGCCGTTGTTCGTTTCTCTCACGCAATTCAGGGGGCGCGGCGGACTCTATACAGTTCCACTCGCGATCGAGTTGCCGCCAGCGGCAGTGAAGTTTGAGCGCAAGGGCGATAAACGATTGTTACAGCTAGAGGTGCTCGGAGTGTTGAAGGCGGGTTCGGAACGGGTTGTTTCGCGCCTGGGTGGAAACTTCGACGTTAATCTCAACGTCGACGACTACAATCAGATTCTCAACAACAACATCTTCTATCGCCAGGATCTAATACTTGCGTCAGGCGAGTACACGCTTGACCTGATCGTGAGAGACAAGCAGTCAGGGAAGATCGCGGCGCGTCGCGAGCAGTTTGTGTTGCCTGAAGCGGAGGCGGAGTTTGCGGCGACGCCAGTGGTGCTTAGTCGTTACGTTGAAGCGGCAAGTCAACTGCCACCCAACCCGGCGGATCCTCCGGATGTGTTCGTGCACGGCAAGCAGGTGATTCGTCCTTCGGCCGCGCGGCAGTTTAAGCCTGGTGATAATTTGATCATGTTTCTGGCTGTTTACAACGCTGCGAACAGTCCTGAAACCGGCAAGCCCCTCGTGCGCGTCACGGTGCGATTGATGAAGGATGGACAGCCGGCGACGAAGTTTTTCGATTACGTGCTGACCGATATTCAGGAGCGACCGGTGCCTCATCTCACGTTCGCCGAATACCTGCGTCTCGCTAGTCTTGCCCCAGGTCGTTACCAGGCAACGATCGAAGTCAAAGACATGGTGACGCGCAAGTCGTCGAAGCAGGAAGCCCCATTCGAGATCGTGCCGTAAAATCCTTTCATGCACATTTCCGAACTCGAAACACCCGCGGTCGTCGTCGATCTCGATGTGATGGAACAGAACCTGGCGCGCATGGCTGCTTACTGTCGTGAGCATAAACTGCTGCTGCGCCCGCATACGAAGTCGCACAAGATCCCCGAGCTGGCCCAACGACAAATCGCGAGCGGCGCGGATGGAATTACCGTTGCTAAACTCGGTGAAGCTGAAGTGATGCTCAAGGCGGGCCTCACTGACATCTTGATTGCGTATCCGATTGTCGGTGAGGAAAAGACGACACGCTTAGCGCGGATCGCGGAACAAGCGAAGATCACGGTCGCGCTTGATTCAGAAGAAGCGGCGCGCGGGACCTCGGCTGCGGCGACGAGACAGGGGAGCACGATCGGAGTGCTGGTCGAGATGGACGTCGGGTTTGGTCGCTGTGGTCTGGGGAATGAGAATGATCTGCTGGCGTTGGCAAAGGTGATTACTGAACTGCCGGGGCTCGAGTTCAAAGGGTTGATGTTCTTTCCAGGACATTTCACTGTTGGACCAGAGCAGAGAGCAGTGTTGCGCGCAGGGGTTAATGATTTCCTGGACCGTTCGTTGGAGACATTCGCACGCGCCGGGTTGCTGCTGGCGATTGTCAGTGGCGGTTCGACACCAACGGCTTATGAAAGCAGCCTGTTTCACGGCGTGAACGAAGTGCGGCCGGGAATGTATATCTTCAATGATCGAACCACGGCAGGGATACAGGCCGCTTCGTTCAACGATTGTGCGCTGTCAGTGGTTGTTACGGTTGTGAGTACGGCAGTATCCGGGCATGCGATCGTTGACGGCGGATCGAAGACGTTCTCTTCCGATCGTTATCAGGCGGAAGATGGGATCGGTTTTGGACTCGTGAATGAAGATCACGCGGCAGTTGTCGAACGACTTTCCGAGGAACACGGGATTTTGAATGTCGCGCGTTCGGAGCGGCGTTACCGCGTCGGCGATCGACTCAGCATCATTCCGAATCACGTTTGCACGACGCTCAACATGCACGATGAGGTCTACGGCGTAAGAGGTGAGCAGGTGGAGACAGTGTGGCGCGTAGCAGGGCGCGGAAAGGTGCGATGATTTGAGAATGGGTCTAACAGGATCTGTTTTGATCATTAGCGCTCTCTTGATTCCTGCTTTTCCGAGCTCGCAAGCCGTCTACGATCTTGTGATCCTCAACGGACGCGTGATCGATCCTGAATCGAGATCCGACTCCGTTCGCAATCTTGGCATTTCGAACGGCATCATCAAAACAATCAGCTCCAACACACTTCGCGGCCGCGCCGTGATCGACGCGCGCGGTCTAGTAGTCTCGCCCGGCTTTATCGATCTGCACCAACACGGCCAGGACGAAGAAAACTATCGCTTCAAAGCGATGGACGGTGTCACGACTGCGCTCGAACTCGAAGTCGGCACCGGAGACATCGACGCCTGGTATGCGCAACGCGAACAGAAGTCGCTGATCAACTTTGGCGTGAGCGCCGGGCATCTGGCCGCGCGCATGGCTGCGATGCGCGAACCGGTAAAGTTTCTGCCGACCGGTGATGCCGCGCGTCGAGCGGCTACAGACGCAGAGATCGACGAGATGAAGAGGAGTCTCGAAGAAGGTCTGAAACGCGGCGCGGTGGCGGTGGGTTTCGGAATTCAATACACGCCCAATGCGTCGCGCTGGGAGATCCTCGAGATGTTTCGGGTTGCGGCACGTTTTGGTGCGTCGTGTCACGTTCACATGCGACACGCCGGTGTGAAAGAACCGGGCAGCAGTATTCAAGCTCTCGAAGAAGTGATCTCGGCCGCGGCGATCACGGGAGCGCCACTGCACGTCGTTCACATTCAAAGCACCGGTGGGCCAGCAACGCCGAAGTTGCTGCAAATGATCGGCGAGGCGAAGTTGCGCAAGCTCGATGTGACGACCGAGTGTTATCCCTACATCGCGGGCATGACTGATATCAAGTCGGCGATTTTCGATGATGGATGGCAGGAAGTTTTTGGGATCGACTACAAAGACCTGCAATGGGCTGCGACCGGCGAACGGCTGACGAAAGAGACGTTTGCTCAGTATCGTCAAACCGGTGGGATGGTAGCTGTTTTCTCGATGACCGAAGAAGTTGTGACTGCTGCCATAAAGAGCCCGCTGACGATTATCGCCAGTGACGGTATTCTCGAAAACGGCAAAGGTCATCCGCGCACAGCCGGAACGTATTCACGAATCCTGGGCAAATACGTGCGCGAACAAAAAGCACTGACCTTAATGGACGCGCTCACTAAAATGACTTTAATGCCGGCGCAACGACTCGAGAGACGTGTGCCGTCAATGAGAAACAAGGGTCGCATTCGACCAGGCGCTGATGCCGATCTCACGATCTTCGATCCGCAATCGATCAGTGATCGATCAACTTTTCAGGAGCCAGCCAGGTACGCTGAAGGAATACAGTTTGTGATTGTGAACGGTGTCGTCATCGTCAGAGATGGCCAGCTTGAACCCGCCGGCCACCCGGGCCGCCCCGTCCGCGCACCACACTAAAAAACCTCTGCGTATCTCTGCGACCTCTGCGTTTAATAGCGCTTTCAAACGCAGAGGTCGCAGAGATACGCAGAGGCTGCAGAGATTACTCCGGCAGGCTCAGCTTATCGTCAACGATCATCTCCATCGCTATGCCCGCCAGGCGCGCGTAGCGCAGCACCACCAGCAGGTCGGGTTCGCGTGTGCCAAGCTCAAAGTTCGAAACAGCCGAATAGTGGACCGTCAGTCCCAGCGCTCGCGCCATCTCCGTCTGGCTCATGTTCAGACGTTTCCTGATCGCCAATAATTTCTGACTCAACAGTAACGGTTTGTTTCGACGCGAGCGCCCCATCAGGCCCCAACTCCTGACGAAGATGCGCTCTTGAATTTATATGTATTTTCACTTAAACTGCGCGCCGACCAAGAGGACAACCGATACGCCCGAACTAGTCGGGCGTGACTCACCAGCGGATCTGCCCTCTCGCCCTAATCAATGTCTGCTCCTTTTCATCTATACAGTTTCGGAGCGCATGCCCGGAGGCAAAAGTGGGTGTTGCCTGTGCGTTCCGCCGAGAGCGGTAGTCCGGCCTGAGAAATCGTGCTGCCGCTCTCACTAAGGTACTGCCCACAAATTGTCGTAAAAGTATGAGTGTCGCCGGCGTCAGCTTGGCGAGGTTAGCTCATCTTCGTAGCGTCGAAGGGTAACGCGAGGATTTTCGCTTGGCAACAGGTTTGCGCGTCTTACGTCCTCAGCGCGCCTGTTTGGTGCGAAAAAGCACGAACACGCAGCCGTTCGAGAGCTGCCGGCACTTTACCAACTCCAGATCGATCTGCCGCGACATCTCGTGAAACAAAAGAATCCCCGAGCCCAATAAGATCGGGTGGATGTTGAGACCGATTTCGTCGATCAATCCGGCCTCAAACAAAGGCTTCGCGAGTACACCGCCGCCCATAATGCAAATGTCCCTGCCGTCCTCTTCTTTCAGACGACGAACGAAATCCACTACGTCTTCAGAAACGAAGGTCAGTCCCTTTTTGCCACGTTCCTTGAGCGTGCGCGAGAAAACGTAAGTCTTCACACCCTTGTGCGCGGGCAATGGCCCATGGCTGGCCGCAACTTCGTAAGTCCGTCGCCCCATCACGATGGTGTCGATGGTTTTGAAATAGTCGCGCATGATCTCGCCTGCTTCTTTGCACCACATAATCCAATCGTACGAGTCGTCTTTGCGAGCAATGAAATTGTCGAGACTCGAGGCGCCACCGAAAGTCACCTTTCGCATAGTTCATCTCCCTTCCGATTTGTTCTCGAACCAACTTAGCCTCTGTTTCATGACACCTGCTGTCATATTTCTGAGATAAAATGGGCCACAAAGAGGCACAAAACGCATACAAGAAGGTACAAAGGAAAACCAATGAGAGGGGATCGACTATTTTCCATCGTGCTGCTGTTGCAGGCGCATCACCAGATGACTGCCCGCGACCTCGCCTCGCGTCTGGAAGTGTCGGAACGGACCATTCATCGCGACATGGAGGCGCTGAGCGGCGCCGGTATTCCGGTTGTTGCGGCCAGAGGCTTGGGCGGCGGTTGGTCTTTGCTGGGTGAATACCGTACGAGTCTGACCGGACTTACGGAAACTGAGATCCAGTCGCTGTTTGTCACGACGCCTGCAAAGGTGCTCACGGATTTGCGACTCGAGAAGGCGGCTGACGGCGCGCTGCTGAAATTGTTAGCCTGTCTGCCTACTACCTTCCGTCCGGGTGCGGAGCGTGCACGCCAGCGCATTCATGTCGACGTCAGCGGTTGGTCTCGACGCGAAGAAGCAGTGCCGTTTCTTCCGATCTTGCAGGAGGCGCTTTGGCTCGAGCGCAAACTGCAAATCAGTTACGAACGCGGTCCGGGTTGTGAAGCAGTGCAACGAACGATCGCGCCGTTCGGACTCGTAGCGAAAGGAAGTGTCTGGTATCTCGTCGGGGCTGTTGATGGGCAGGTGCGCAGTTATCGAGTTTCGCGGATCACGCAGGCGGAAGTTTTGAATGACCATGCCGATATCCCCGCCGATTTCGATCTCGCAGCGTTCTGGCAACAATCAGCGACGGTATTTAAATCGAATGTGCCTAACTACGTGGCGCAGTTCTGGGTTGCGCCCTCAGTTTTACTGCGTTTGAGTTTTGCGGGGCGTTTTGCACGTGTTACGGAAACTGATGAAACTGATCCGCGCGGTTGGCGAAAGGTCGTAGTTGGGTTTGATGTTGAAGAGATGGCCTGCGAGTATGCTGTCTCCTTTGGTCCGAATCTCGAAGTCATTGAGCCACTACCACTGCGCGAAAAAGTTATCGACATGGCCCAGGCGACGTTACGGTTTTATAGAAACCCATCCACAGAATGAGTTTAAAACTTCTTGACACCTCGCGTACATCGCGTCTAGTATCCGCGCTGCTCCAATTGTTCCCCCAAGCGCGTCGGGTAGTTCCTTACACTGCCTGAGGATCTTTTTAACGGGCTTAGTGACACAAAACACATTCCTTTAGTCATTTCATTTGTGAACTTCCCGCAAAACTCGGCTAGCAATGAAAGAGGACCTATGCGAGCCACACTTTCGAACCCCGCTGTCAGCCCGTCTGAGGAAACCACTGAGAACCAACGAGAATTGCTGGTTGGTGAGAGCCCGGAATTCCTGCAAGTTATTCGTAAGGCCAACCTGTTGGCCCAGTCGAAAGCGCCGGTGGTCATATCCGGTGAGACGGGAAGTGGCAAGGAATTGTTGGCGCGCGCCATTCACTACCAGGGTGCCCGGAAGTCAAAACCTTTTATCCCTGTGAATTGTGGCGCGCTACCTGATGACCTTTTCGAGAACGAGCTTTTTGGTCACATGAAAGGCGCTTATACGAATGCTTCCTCCAACGAAAATGGGCTGATCGCGGAAGCGGAAGGAGGAACTCTCCTGCTCGATGAAGTAGACGCATTGACACCTTCGGCTCAGATCAAGCTGCTTCGCTTTTTGCAGAGTGGAGAGTACCGGCCCCTGGGAGCGTCGCGCCCGACAGTCGCAGACGTGCGGACCATCGCGGCCACTAATAGAGATATTGGTCGCTGTGTCGCGCTCAAACTTTTTCGGGAAGATCTTCACTACCGGTTAAATGTACTTTCGCTTTCGATTCCTGCCCTGCGCGACCGCGGAAATGACGTATTGGAGTTGGCCGCACATTTTCTTTCTGTTTACGCCAGAGAGCATGGGAGAGTGACGCCCCGACTCTCTGAAGATGCGCGGCAAAAGCTGCTTAACTACTCATGGCCGGGAAATGTACGCGAGTTGGAAGGAGTTATTCAGCGCGCGATCGTTTTACGCGATGCCACAGTGCTTACCGCAGACGATCTCGAGCTTCCCGAATGCATTGATCGAACCGCGGACGAGGTCGAACTGTTTCGGTTGCGAAAGTCGTTAGCCATCGGTCAGTTCGAGCGCGACTTCGTGGCACGAATGCTTGCTCTTCACAACGGGAACATCTCGCACGCAGCAAAGGCCGCGGGTAAGGACCGGCGTTCGTTTCAACGGCTGGTCAGTAAACACGGCCTTGACCGCAAGTCTTTCCAGACGTAGTGGGCCAATCGGCTTTGCCTCAATTCTTCCGCGCCTTCGGTGCTATGCGTCGAATTTGCCACGTTTGTTGCGGCTAAATTCCCGCACCTCTATTTGCCAATAAATCTCACGCTTCGTCACTCCATGGAATGATCAAGGTGCGGGCACAGCCCCGCATCCAGATCATCTGAGCCCCGCAAAGTCCAGTCAGAACCTATTGGTATCGGTTTTGCCACGCCAACTGGAATGCAATGACTCAGAACCAAACGCCGCATGATGAGCTGAGCGCGGGGATTCTGCGCTACGTAGTTGCGCATCCCCGGGCGAAGGACACGATTGACGGCATTGAGAAATGGTGGTTGCCAAAAAGCACGAGTCCCGAAAAGAAGCGGAGGATAGAAGAAACTCTCAATTGGCTGGCGGCTAAAGGCTGGCTGATCGCGCGTAGCTCACCTCAATCCGAAACGATCTATTCCCTTAACGAAAACAGCTTAGAGGAAATCCGTGAATTTCTTGGAGAAGACTGAAAGGAAGGACCGCTAATGCCAATAGCACCTACTTACCCGGGTGTATACATTGAGGAGATTCCGAGCGGTGTACGCACCATTACCGGAGTTGCCACTTCCATTACCGCGTTCATCGGACGCGCCGTGAGTGGGCCGGTCAACGAGCCCACGATCATCAACAGCTTCGGCGATTACGAGCGCCGGTTTGGAGGCTTGTCCCTGCTCAGCACGATGAGCTACGCCGTGCGCGACTTCTATCTCAACGGTGGCAGCCAGGCGGTCATCGTGCGCGTTATCAGAAACGGCGGCACCGCACGCATTAGTCTGCCCGTCGAAACAACCAGTCCACCGGTTACTTCTCCTCCGGCCGGCAGTTTGTTTCTGGATGCGGCGAGTGCGGGCGGCTGGGGCACAAATCTGAGCGCGATAGTGGATTACGACACCGCCGATCCAACGCGCCCGGTGACCTCGCCACCGGCTACACCAGATCCGGAGCTCTTTAATCTCATTGTTACTCAGAAACAAGATGACACCGTTCAGCTTGAAGAGAAATTTCTGCTCGTCTCGATGAATCCGGCCTCGCGTCGTTTCCTTCCGCGTGTGCTGGAGCAAAGCTCGCTGCTCGTTCGCGTTCCCAAAAACGCGAGTGGCGCATTCGTGCTGCCGGTTACCGGTGCAGGCCGACCAGTGCGGCCGCGAATCACTGCCAGTCCGGTAGCCGCGCTCGGCGGCCGCGATGGCGACGACATAACCGCCACTGAAATAAACGGAGTTCAGAACGACAAGACCGGGATCTTCGCACTCGAAAAGGCCGATCTTTTCAATCTGCTTTGTATTCCGCCTGCGGTGCGCGATGGCGATACAGATCCAACTGTCTATCAAGCCGCCATGCAGTACTGCACGGATCGACGCGCCATGCTGATTGTCGATCCTCCCATTGCGTGGGGCGCAAGGGCTGAAACTGCGGCAGGCAATGCTATCGCCGGGTTGGGCAATCTCAATCTCTCCGGTACTGCGGCACGAAATGCCGCTCTCTATTTTCCCCGTGTGGTCCAGGCGGATCCATTGCGCGATCGGCAGCTTGATACGTTCGTGCCCTGCGGAATCATCGCCGGTGTGATGGCGCGCACAGATGCGCAGCGAGGTGTCTGGAAAGCACCGGCAGGCATCGATGCCGCGCTCAACGGCATTCAGGCGCTTCAGGTAAATCTCACTGACGACGAGAACGGACAACTCAACCCGCTCGGTATTAATTGTCTGCGAAGCTTCCCGGTCACCGGACGAGTTGTCTGGGGCGCGCGAACGTTGCGCGGCGCGGACCAACTGGCCGACGAATACAAGTACGTACCGGTGAGGCGCACCGCGCTCTTCATCGAGGAAAGCCTGTATCGCGGCACGCAGTGGGTGGTGTTTGAGCCGAATGACGAACCGCTTTGGGCGCAGATCCGGCTGAACGTCGGTGCGTTCATGCAGAACCTGTTTCGCCAGGGAGCATTTCAAGGCAAGACACCGCGCGAGGCCTACTTCGTCAAATGCGACAAAGAAACGACCACGCAGAACGATATCAACCTCGGGATAGTGAACGTACTGGTTGGTTTCGCGCCGCTCAAACCCGCGGAGTTCGTAATCATCAAGATCCAGCAGTTAGCCGGACAGATTGACACCTAAGGAGGACGTGATGGCTCAATTCAGTGTCAACGCACAGCGTTTCGACCCGTACAAAAATTTCAAATTTCGGGTTAAGTGGGACGGAAAATATGTGGCCGGGGTGAGCAAGGTCGGTGGCCTCAAGCGAAGCACAGAAGTGGTGGAACACAGAGAAGGTGGTGACCCAAGCACCGGCCGCAAATCACCCGGCCGGACCAAGTACGAAGCCGTCACCCTGGAGCGAGGCGTGACTCACGATACTGAATTTGAAAAATGGGCCAACAAGGTGTGGAACTTCGGCTCGGGTCTTGGAGCTGAGGTATCGCTGAAAGACTTTCGCAAAGACATCATCATCGAACTCTACAACGAAGCAGGACAGTTGGCGCTTTCTTACAAACTGTACCGCTGCTGGGTTTCGGAATATCAGGCGTTACCCGACCTCGACGCCAACGCCAACGCCGTCGCGATTCAGCACCTGAAACTGGAGAATGAAGGTTGGGAGCGGGACTATGAAGTACCTGAACCGTCTGAACCTACCTTCACCGAGCCGCCTGTGTAATCGCTTATGCGCCCGCTTTCAGTAGCGCAACTGTTGGACGCGTGGGAAAAAGGTTTGTCTGAGCCGGTGTGCACACGAGTGTTTCCCGTGCTCGCAGCGGCGTTCGTGGATTGTCCTATCGATGAGCTGGCCGCGTTGAGTATCGGTGAGCGAGATCGCCGGTTGTTAACGCTGCGCTCGTCGACGTTTGGGCCACAACTGGCCAGCGTTGCCGGCTGTTCCCAATGTGGGGAAGTTCTCGAATGGGAACTTGAGACCGTGGATTTGCTTATGGAGAAACCAGCAGAGTTGCCGGGCGAACTGTCAATTGACGTAGACAACTATTACGTCAGGTTCAGACTGCCTAACACTATGGATCTCGCGTCCATCAGCAACTGTCAAGATGCTTCGTCGGCTCGCGGGCGCTTACTCGAGAATTGCATTTCCGACGCTCAACACAAAGGTGAACAGATTTCACCACGTGCTTTACCGGTTTCAGTAACGACTGAGATCGTCAAGCGGATGGCTGAAGCTGATCCACAAGCTGATCTGGAAGTCGATTTGTCATGTCCCTCCTGTGGTGAACAGTGGCAGGCAAACTTCGATATCGAGTCGTTCTTCTGGACTGAGTTAAGCGCGTGGGCCCAACGAATACTGTTGGAGGTTCACAGTTTGGCTCGCGCTTATGGTTGGAGCGAGTCGGACATTCTCAATCTCAGTCCCTGGCGACGGCAGTTTTATCTCGGTATGGCAGGCACATGAGCGATTATCTAAACACTCTCATCGCCAGAACGCTGCGTTTGGAACCGGTGGTCCAACCGCGGCTTGCCTCTTTGTTCGAACCGGTATCGCCTGGACCAGTGAATCAACCTGCGTCTGAAGTTTCTGAAACTCGCTCGCTCGAGGAGACTCTGCCGCGGCCCACTGCGGAACTGTCTCAACGAAAAGAGAAGAAGGAGCCGAACGCCGAAAGCAGCGTAACGAATGAGCAGGCCGCCGTGGTTCTTCAGTCGCAGCCGATGCGTGCGAGTCTTTTGCCTGCGAGTCTTTTGCCCGCGCCGGTCATGCCAGCGTCACCGTTTTCCATCAATGACACAGCCGGCACTCGCGAAGTTCGTAATGAAGAATTGGCCCGACCCTTAGCCCACACTGACCCCATAACTACATCGAGCAAGACGGATAGCAACACAACTCCGTCACGCATAAAGCCCGAAGTCCGGATCATTTCAACCGCGACCGATCGCGGACAGATTCAGCCGCTCCCCTCGGTGCCTGCCTACGCTGCGCCACCGAGTCCGTTGTCATCCGCTCGCAACGCCGGCATTCAAGCATCCACTCCGGCAGAAGCACCTGAAGCCGTAGTTGTCACGATTGGTCGTGTCGATGTGCGTGCGATTTTCCCACCGTCCCCAGCAACGCCACGCCCGCATCGCGTTCAGCAGCAGTCGATGTCACTTGACGAGTATCTCAAACAGCGAAGTGAGGGACGCCGATGAGTAATGCACTGGCGATCGCCTCCGTCACTGCTGTTTTGAGGGACCTGCTCAACAACGGTCTGATAGATCATGACGTCTCGGCGACCCTCGGTAACGTCACAGTTTCATCGTTGTCGCCCGATCGCATTGATATCACGTCGCAAAACCAGCAAAGCCGTCTCAACATTTTTCTTTATCAAGTCACTCCCAATGCGGCCTGGCGCAACGTCGGTTTACCTTCGCGAAATGGTAACGGTGAACGTCTCACTAACGCGCCTCTCGCACTCAATCTCCATTATCTTTTGACTGCTTATGGCGCGCTCGAACTTCATGCAGAGATCCTGCTCGGCTATGGAATGCAACTGCTGCACGAGACGCCGGTACTGACTCGCACCGCAATTCGCACTGCACTTGCTCCGCCCTCTCAGGTTGTCGGGGGCGGAAATCTGCCGCCGCAACTCCAGGCACTGTTCACCTCGGAACTGTCGGAACAAGTCGAGCAAATCAAGATCATTCCGGAGTCGCCAAACACAGAAGAAATATCTCGCTTGTGGTCGGCCTTTGGAGCTCCTTATCGTCCTACGGCCGCTTATCAGGCTTCAGTGGTTCTGATTGAAAGCAAACAGACCACGAAGACTGCATTGCCGGTGCGCGCGCGCAATCTGTATGTGGTCCCATTTAATCAACCGGTCATCGAGCAGGTGACATCGCAGGCCAATGCCGCGGACCCGATTGTTCTAAATCAGCCTGTGCTCGCCGGACAAAATCTCGTTTTGTTAGGGAGAGGTTTGCGCGCGGATGATGTTCGCGTGAACGTCGGCGGGATTGAAGTTACGCCCACGGACGCCAACATCACCGGCACGCAAATTATTTTTCCACTACCGGCGGGACTTCAGGCGGGAGTGCAGGGCGCACAAGTAATTCAGCGACGATTGATGGGTACGCCGCCCGTACCACATCGCGGCGTCGAGTCGAACCTCGCCGCGTTCGTCTTGCGACCCACGATCGATCCCCCTGCGAGTCCGGTCTTTGTCGCCGGCCCTGGTCCAGCTCCCATTTCAGGAACAGTAAGCGTAGCCGTAAACCCGGCGATCGGAAACGCGCAACGAGTGATTCTGTTGCTGAATGAATTCGTACCGGTTACCAGTCCGCCGCAGACCACCGTGGCCGCGGCGTATAGTTTTGTCGCTCCTTTGCGCACGCCTCTGAGTCCACCGTCTGGACCATCCGGTTCAAGTCAAACAATCGCGATTCCGGTCAGCGGCGTCAAAGCCGGGACTTATCTCGTGCGCATACAGGTTGACGGTGCGGAAAGCATGCTGGGCACAAATGCAATCGGGCAGTTCGATAGACCAACGGTAACCATCGCATGAACGGCGAGACAAACAACGGATGGGCCGAAGCTAACCAACGCTACCTGACGGCGCGGTTGAAAGTAGTGCGTCGGGCCCTGGAGCGCCACGCCGCCGGGCGTGCAGCGACTACTTCGTCCCGCGTTGCTGAAAGTGAAACACCCGAAGCGAGCGAAGCGCCGGAGCTGTTGGATGAAGCAGTGAATACATTTAAGGGGCCTTCCGCGTTGGGCCACCTCGCGGAAATGTTTTCGCTTTCACCATTCGAGCAGGATCTGCTGTTGTTGTGTGCGGGGATAGAGTTTGACGGTACGTTTCCTGCGCTTTGCGCTTCCGCCCACGGTGATCCTCGTTGTAACTATGCAACCTTCAGTCTCGCGCTCGCGGCTTTGCCGGATCCGCACTGGAACGCACTGACAGCGGCCGCGCCCCTGCGTCGTTGGCGTCTCGTAGAAGTGACGAACAGCGGTGAAGGACTTTTGCAAAGTCAGCTACGCATAGACGAACGAGTGCTTCATTACCTGGCGGGCATTTCCTACATGGACCAGCGTTTGGAGGGACTGGTCCGGCCGTTTAGTTCGCATCGAGATCTGCCTGAATCGCAACAGCAGGTTGCGGATCGCATTGTTGATTTTTGGAGCCGGCGCAAACTGTCCGGTGGGTGGCCCGTCGTGGCGCTCTGCGGACGCGATCAAAGAGCGAAGTGCAATGTCGCAGCTCGGGGTTGTTCTTTGCTCAGATTACGTTTGCACGTTTTGCGCGCTGAGGATGTGCCGCAGTCGGTCGCCGAACGCGAAGCGTTTGCCAGACTATGGGAGCGCGAAAGTCTTTTACTGGGCAGCGCGCTGCTTTTGGATGCTGGAGATCAGGAAATGCCGCCGGCAGCGGTGGCATTGATCGAAGCGTTGAATAGTGTGCTGCTGGTTTCCGTGCCGGAGACGTTGAACTTGCGCAACCGTTCTGCTTATCGAGTTGAAGTGCAGAAGCCCAGTGCGGTCGAACAACGATCACTGTGGACCGATTTTCTTGGCCCAGCCGCAAATCAGATCAATGGCGAACTCGAGCGCCTCGTTTCCCAATTCAGTTTAGGGTCAGACGCGATTTTTGACGCCAGTGAACTCGCCGGCGAGAGTGTTTCCCCTGAAGGCGAAAAGGATTTTAGCGCCGGCGCTCTATGGGACGCTTGCCGGATGCTTGCCCGGCCTCGTCTCGACGATCTCGCGCAACGGATCGTGCCCGCGGCGACGTGGAGCGATTTGGTATTGCCGGAATCACAAGCGCGTGGTTTGCGCGAAATCTCGGTGCACGTTCGACAGCGCGCGAAGGTACATGGCGACTGGGGTTTTGCCGCGAAAGGCGAACGAGGACTCGGAATTAGTGCGCTGTTTGCCGGATCGAGCGGCACGGGAAAGACGATGGCGGCGGAGGTGTTGGCAAACGATTTAAGGCTCGATCTCTACCGGATTGATTTGAGCCAGGTCGTGAGCAAGTACATCGGCGAAACAGAGAAGAATCTGCGAAGA
>Ga0207708_10000071_pt1 | contig 81358 bp, 73 predicted proteins | sample KBSK5101metaG_FD_184340 | JGI IMG/M metagenome (GOLD analysis project Ga0207708, IMG submission 184340) | Corn, switchgrass and miscanthus rhizosphere microbial communities from Kellogg Biological Station, Michigan, USA - KBS K5-10-1 metaG... | ecosystem: Host-associated > Plants > Roots >...
TGGGCTGGTAGAAACCTTGCAGCAGCTTGGCCAAGGTGCTCTTGCCGCAACCCGAGGGCCCCATGAGGGCCAGGCACTGGCCGGGTTCGATCGCGATGTTCAGGCCCTGATACAGGTACGGCAGGTTCTCGCCATAGCGAAAGGCCAGGTTCTCGATTTCGATCCTGCCCTTGCGCGCACTCTCGCGGCTCGGCACCACGGAGTAGGGTTCCTGGGGCGCGTTCATGACGTCGCCCAGGCGTTTCACGGCGATGCCGGCCTGCTGGAATTCCTGCCACAGGCCAACCAGTTTGAGCATCGGCTGCGACAGGCGGCTCGCGAACATCTGGAAGGCGACCAGCATGCCGATGGTGAAGCCCACCTCCTGCATGACCATCCACGCGCCAGCGCACAAGATCGAAAGGGTCAGCAACTGGTCAAGGGTATTGGCCGCGACCTGGTAACTGTTGGCCAAGGTGCGGGTCTTGAAGCTTGCTTCCAGGTAGCTCGCGAGGTAGCTGCCAAAGCGGGCATTGAGTTGCGGTTCCATCTGCAGGGACTTGACCGTCTCCAGGCCGGAGATGTATTCGGTCAGGAAGGCCTGGTTGCGCGCACCGAGCAGGAATTGCTGGTTCAGGCGCGCGCGGAACAGCGGGGCCACGACCAGACTGAGAATGATGATGGCCGCGAGCACGCCAAGGGTGATCAGCGACAATTCCCACGAGTACCAGAGCATGACGCCCAGAAAGATCAGCATGAAGGGCAGGTCGAGCATCAGGGTCACGGCAGCGCTGGCCAAAAATTCCCTAATGGTTTCGACCCCATGCAAACGCGCGACCAGCACGCCGGTGGGCCGCTGTTCGAAGTAGCGCGGGGGCAGGCGGAGCAGGTGCTCAAAGACTTTGAGCCCGAGCACCGCGTCAATGCGATTTCCCGTGTGCAGGATCAGGTACTGGCGCACCCAGGTCATGGCGGCACTGAACACCATGAATACGGCCAACCCCATGCCGATGACGGTAAGCGTGTTCAGGGTGTGATGCACGACGACCTTGTCGATGACGACCTGGGTGAACAAGGGGGTGGCGAGCGCCATCAACTGGATGGCGAGGGAAGCCATGAGCACATCGCGGAACACCTTGCGGTGCTTGAGCAGTTCGGAGAGGAACCAGCGAAAGCCAAAGTGCGCCTGCGCGGCGGACTTGGCATCCGGGTCGGTGAGCGGTGGGCTCCTGGGGGCTGCCTGCAGCACCCTTCCGGCATAGCGCGATTCGAACTCGGAAAGCGGCAGGATGGTGTGGCTCGCAGCACCTTGTTCGAAGAACGCCACCCGCCCTTCATCCATGCGCAAAACGAAAGCGAACCGCGCGCTCGGCACCCCCGGGTCGAGGAAGGTATCGAGGTTGAACTGCCGCGGTTCGCGGAAAACCGGAAGAAGTGTTACGACAAAAGGAGCGCCCAGTTTCTTCAGCCGTGAAGGCGGCAAATTTTTCCAGCCAGCGCGTAGGCCCAGGGATTCGGCGGCGCGAATGACGGTGTCGAAATCGTATGGGGGCGAAAGCTGGCCGACGACCAACTTCGGATCAAACGGGATACCGAAAAGCTGGCTGAGTGCGGACAGCACCCACACGAGCGCTTCGTGATCGAGCGCGGTTTCCCTCGCCCGGTCTGCCTTTTCTTTCTGCCACCCTCCCGCGGAAAGCGACTGCAGCGCTTGCAGACCCAAACGCATCTCCCCCTTTTAACTCAATGTCGGTTCTTTTTTATGAAACTCCTGTGCGCGATGCCGTGCTGCTGCTTCTTTGGCAGCAGCTGAAATGACACTTAACTACGCTCTCCTTGTACGTTATTGCGAAAATTTGTCAAATCTCACAAATGATAGATTCGGTAAAACGGCGACATGCCGACGTCACGGCAACAATGCCGCGCTCTCGTTTAACCCGCTCAATTGAAGGGCGTTCTTGCTGCGCACTCTTGCGCTCGATCGACCAGCCTGAATTCGGGATCGATCGGAATTTAATAAGCTAATGACAAAAAATACTTTGAGGAGCAACGTCAATCGAGCGCTTGCTCTTGCTGGTTAGCCAAATTTCCTGGCGTAGGTACACCGCCGCTGGCAGAGCTCTGATTGATCTGACGCGTTCCAATCCGCCGAAACCTCTTCGGTTCGATGTGCGCTCGCAAAAATATTTGAATTCCAGCCTGTGAGGCCGCGCGCTGCGCTGAGTTGCAGTGCAACGTCACTGCTTGAAAAATCAGACACCGACTCTCGTTCACATTCGTCCTGATCATGCTTCTGGAACGGGGCGAAATCCCGCTATGATTCCATTTTCCGCGCGAACAACGATGTCTGAAAACAACAACACCAATCCGGCGGACGCCGACGCATCGGTTCAAATTGAGCAGGTAAAGCTGTTGTACGCCAATTTGCCAGTCACGCAAATTGTGTCTCTGGTGGTGGCGCTGACTTTGCTCATCGTGGAATGGCCGATGGTCGATCAAGTTTGGGCATCGGCATGGATGAGCCTTGTGTGTCTTAGCGCACTGGTTCGGATCGTGCTCAGTGTGAGGTTCTCCCGGCGCACGCTAACACTGGCGGATGTCCGCCGGTGGAGAACGTATTTCCTGGTTACCGCGGCGTTTTCCGGCATTGCATGGGGATCGACAGCCTTGTTGCTGTATCCGACCGATTCGGTGATTCACCAGGTTTTTCTTATTTTCGTACTCGTCGGCATGGCGGCCGGCGGCATGATGGCACTTACGCCGGTGCTGCCCGCCTTCATTCTTTTTTCGCTCTTCAGCTTGTTGCCCCTCATGGCGCGGTATTTTGCGACGGGCGACTTCATGCATGTCGCAATGGGTTGGGCTGCCGCAATCTATCTGGTCTCGCTCACGCTCATCGGGACGCGTATCCACGAAACAATATCCAAATCGCTCTATTTGCGCTTTGAGAACGACCAACTCATTGAGAATCTGAAGCAGTCCAACCTGATCCTCGAGCGCCGGGTCAAGGAGCGGACACACGCTTTGGAGGAAGCGGATCTGCGGAAAAATGAATTCATCGCCATGTTGGCGCACGAACTTCGCAATCCGCTGGCGCCGATGAGCGCAGCCGTGTCGCTATTCGGACAAGTGACCTCTCCGGCCATGCGCAACGATGCCGTCGCAATCATGCGCCGACAACTGCAACAGATGTCGCGCCTGGTGGACGATCTTCTGGACATCAGCCGGATACAGAAGGGCGCGATTTCGCTGATTTTCGATACAGTCGAAGTAAGGCGGTTTCTCGAAGCTAGCATCGAAACTACAAGACCCCAGATCAACGCGTCGGATCAGAAAATCACAATGGTACTTCCGCCCGATCCGGTGTTCGTGAAAGGCGATGAGGCGAGACTCGCGCAGGTGATCAGCAATATTCTGAACAATGCCTCCAAATTCGCTCCCCACGGCGGAACCATACACATCATCGCAGAGCGCAAGCTGGATCAGGTTCTCATACGCGTAACGGACTCGGGCATCGGAATACCCGCTCACTATCTCGAAACCATCTTTGACATGTTTGTGCAGGTCGACGGGTCGTCGGAACGATCAAAGGGTGGTTTGGGAATCGGGTTGGCGCTGGTCAAACAGATTGTGACATTGCACGGGGGAAGTGTTAAGGCCGTAAGCCGGGGCGTCGGTTTCGGAAGCGAATTTATCGTAATGTTGCCCATCGCAGTTGCATCAAGCGGGTCACTTCCATTTGCGTCTCGCGCTCTCCCGCGCAGAGATCCGGGCAAGGACAGGAAAATCCTGATCGTTGACGACAACGTAGACGCAGTGCAAGCCCTGGCGCACGTTCTGAGGACGAAGGGGCACGAGGTGCGGGAGGCTTTCGACGGGCAGCACGCGCTGGTGATCGCATCTGAATTCAAACCCGAAATCGTGATCTGCGACATTGCCATGCCCGGCATGGATGGGTACGAGGTGGCGAAGCGGTTGCGCGACATGTTCCCGACCGGACTGACGCTGATCGCAGTGACGGGTTATGGAACCGAAGAAGATCGGGCTCGCGCGAAACAAGCGGGCTTTGATGCTCACTTTGTCAAACCGGCGAACATAGAAGACCTTCAAGTGACAATCGATAGAGCGAAGGGTGGGGCTCAAAATTGATGTAGCCACGTGCATGTCAACCGCGTAACGGGACTTTGCGGGCTAAAGTCCTTTCCCCGGCGATATCCCACATGACGCTTGACTATGCCATGGTTGTTGAACAACCATGGAACCGCCCGCCCGGAGAATCTGATCCGTTCTGGTCGGGAACGCAATGTCCGCCACTCTCATCTATTCACAGCGAAGGTCCATGAATGGAGGCGACTCATGTTCAAGATTGCAGCGTTTCTGTTTGCCATCGCAGCACTCGGAGGTCTGGCACTCGCGGTCCTGCACTTCCGCGCTCGGGGCAAGACCCATCCCCCGTCCAGCCTTGCCATGCTCCATGGGTTGCTTGCGGTACTCGCGGTGATTTGCCTGATTTTCGGTATTGCCGCAACGCCCAACGGATTCTCGGCGGGCTTTGCCTCGATGGCGCTGACTGCACTTGTATTGTTCGTGCTCGCCGCGCTTGGCGGCGCCTACATGTTTCTTGGCAAGCACCTGCGAGGTGAGCCGCTACCGACCCCGGTCGTCGTCATTCACGGAATGGTTGCGGTGGCGGGTTTCGTACTCCTGCTCGTCTACCTGTTCGGCACTCCAGTCACGGCGTAACAGGTTCTCAGCATTCACGCTAAGCCTCGTACGCGCTTAGCGGCGGGCAGGAACAGAACAAGTTGCGGTCGCCCCACACGTTGTCCACCCGGCCCACGGGCGGCCAATACTTGGTCTCGCGCAGATTTGCCCGAGGATATGCGGCTTCTTCGCGCGAGTAGGCGTGGGACCAGTCGTCCTTGAGCAGGGTTTGCGCCGTGTGTGGTGCATTCTTCAGCGGGTTGTCGGCCTGCGACCATTGGCCGCTCTCGACCTTTGCAATTTCAGCACGGATGGAAATCATCGCGTCGCAAAAGCGATCCAGTTCCTCCAGTGATTCACTCTCGGTGGGTTCGACCATCAGTGTGCCGGCCACCGGGAAACTCAATGTCGGCGCATGAAAGCCATAGTCGATGAGTCGCTTGGCCACGTCTTCCGCGCTGATGCCGCTGCTTTCCTTCAAAGGCCGCAGATCGAGGATGCATTCATGCGCGACGCCACCGCCCTTGATACCGGGGATGTTGCCGCTGAAGTGCAACTCGTAGTGGTCAGCCAGACGCGCCGCAATGTAGTTCGCTGAGAGGATCGCGATTTCGGTTGCCGCCTGCAATCCCGCGGCGCCCATCATGCGCATATACATCCAGCTGATCGGAAGCACCGACGCGTTGCCCAACGGAGCCGCGGAGACGGCGCCGACTGCGGGCAAGTCTGCCGCACCGATCGCGACCAACTTCTTTCCGAGATCAACACGTGCACTGCGATGCGCTGGCAGAAAAGACACCAGGTCCTCCACCACGCAGACCGGCCCGACTCCCGGGCCACCGCCGCCATGCGGGATACAGAAGGTTTTGTGGAGGTTCAAGTGGCTCACATCGCCGCCGAACTCGCCGGGTGCCGCCACACCCACCAGCGCGTTCATATTCGCACCGTCGATATAGACACGGCCACCGTGCTCATGAACCAAAGCGCACAGTTCTTTCACCTGTGTGTCGAACACGCCGTAGGTCGAGGGATAAGTGATCATCACGGCGGCGAGCCGGGCACTGTGCTGCTCGCACTTGAACTTCAGGTCTGCCAGGTCGACGTTGCCCTCGGCATCGCACTTCGTCACCACGACCTGCATGCCCGCCATATTTGCACTGGCCGGGTTGGTGCCGTGCGCCGACTCCGGAATCAGACAAATATTGCGTTGCGCTTCGCCATGTGCCTCGTGGTACGCCTTGATGATCAGCAGGCCAGCGTATTCACCTTGCGAGCCCGCGTTGGGTTGCAGGCTGACGCCGCGGTAGCCGGTGATCTGGCACAGCCAGGCTTCGAGTTGCTCGCGGAGTTTGTCGTACCCGGCCAGTTGATCGCGCGGCGCGAAAGGATGCAGGTTGGCGAATTCCGGCCATGTAACGGGAATCATCTCGCTGCTGGCATTGAGCTTCATGGTGCACGAGCCCAGCGGGATCATCGTTCGGTCCAGCGCCAGATCCTTGTCGGCCAGGCTGCGGATATAGCGCAGCATGGCGGTTTCGCTATGGTTGCGATTGAACACCGGGTGTGTGAGGAAGACACTGGTGCGCGTCAGCGACAGCGGGATCAACGAGGCAAGGCCGTGTTCGAACTGGTCGAAACCCGGCACTACCCGTTGGCCGGCAAACGCCTTCCACAGCGCCGAAATGTCCTCGCGCGTGGTTGTCTCGTCGAGCGTGATGCCAACTGTCGTCGCCGAGTTACGACGGAGGTTGTAACCCGCGTCGCACGCAGTACGCATCAAGGGATCCGTGTTCGCGTCCGTGACCACTTCCAAAGTGTCGAAAGCGCTTTCATGCGCCAGCGTGTAGCCAAGCTGACGCAAGCCCGACGCCAGCACTGCCGCATAGCTGGCTACGCGGCGTGCGATTCGCTTCAGACCTTCCGGTCCGTGGTAAACGGCATACATGCTCGCCATCACAGCGGGGAGCACCTGCGCCGTGCAGATGTTGCTGGTGGCTTTCTCGCGCCGGATGTGTTGCTCGCGCGTCTGCAGCGCCAGGCGATAGGCCGGGGCACCATGCACGTCGATGCTCACGCCCACGAGCCGTCCCGGCATTGAACGCTTGAACTCGTCCTTGGTGGCCAGGTACGCGGCATGCGGACCGCCGTTCCCCATCGGAACGCCGAAACGTTGCGTGTTGCCCACCACGATGTCTGCGGTCATTTCTCCGGGCGAGGTAATCAACGTCAATGCCAGCAGGTCGGCGGCAACGATGACCATGCCACCACGTGAATGAACCGCGTCTGCAATCGGCTTGAGATCTCGCACCACGCCATTGACACCGGGGTACTGCAGCAGCACCGCGAATGCATCGATATCAGCAGCGGCGTCGGCAGCACCCGTGGTCACCACGATTCCCAGCGGCCTCGCACGGGTCTGCACCACTTCCAGCGTTTGTGGCAGCACGTCGTCGGCAACGAACAAGGTCGTCGATTTGCTTTTGCCCACCCGGATCGCCAGCGTCATGGCCTCCGCGGCGGCCGTGGCCTCGTCGAGCATCGACGCCCCGGCGATGGCCATGCCGGTCAGGTCGCACACCATGGTCTGAAAGTTGACGAGCGCTTCCATGCGCCCCTGTGAAATCTCCGCCTGATAGGGCGTATAGGCGGTGTACCACGCGGGGTTTTCGAGGACATTGCGCAAGATGACGGCGGGCGTGCAAGTGCCGTAATAGCCCTGGCCAATGCAGCTCTTGAGGACCTTGTTCTTGGCGGCGATGCGGTGCAACTCGGCTAGCGACTGTGCCTCGGATAGCGCAGCCGGCAACGCCATGGCGTTGGCACGTGTGATACTGCGGGGGACGATGGCCTCGATCAGCGCGCGCCTTGATTTGGCACCGATAACCGCCAGCATGCGGCGTTCGTCGTCTGCCTGTATGCCAATGTGGCGGGCGACGAATTCATTGGCGTTTTCAAGCTCGATGAGCGGCTTTGGGGCGGACAAGGAGAGGGTCTCCTGCAATTGAATTTCGATGGGTGCGATCAGGATTCTTTCACAAGCGCGTCGTAAGCTGGCTCGTCCATCAGTCGCTCTAACTCGCCTGTGTCGGCGACATGGACCTTGAAAAACCATCCGCGCCCCATCGGATCCGTGTTGGCCAGGGATGGATCAGCGCGCAATGCCTCGTTGACCTCGACGACTTTGCCGCTCACCGGCATGTACAAGTCGGCAGCCGCCTTCACTGACTCGACTACGCCGGCCACATCGCCTTTCTTGAAACTGCTCCCGACCGCCGGCAGTTCGACGAACACCACATCGCCCAACGCGTCCTGTGCGTGATGCGTGATGCCGACAGTGGCGGCCTTGCCGTCCTCTGTGTTGATCCATTCGTGCTCGGGCGTGTACTTGGTGCTCATGGATTCTCCGTTTGGTTTTGTTGAATGTTCCTGGATGCGTTTGCAAGGGTGCGATGGCGGTAGCGCAGTCAGCCGCGAAAATAGCGGTTGGGCACAAACGGCATGGCAGTGACGCGCATGGGCTGATTCTTGCCGCGCACTTGCGCGTACACGTTGTCGCTCGGCACGGCGTGGTTGGCGGCGAGATAGGCCATCGCAATCGGGCGGTCGATAGTGGGCGCAAGCGTGCCACTGGTCACGTGACCGAGTTCGTTGTTTTTCGCATCGACGATTAACGCGCCTTCGCGCACCGGCACACGCTCCAGCCCGATCAGTCCCACACGCTTGGTGTTGACGCCATACGCCAACTGCCGGTCGATCGCTCCTGCCCCCGGATAGCCGCCGGCGCGCGCCCCACCCGCACGACGCACCTTCTGTATCGCCCAGGTCAGGCCGGCTTGTACTGGTGTCGTCATGTCGTTGATGTCGTGACCGTACAGGCACAGCCCGGCTTCGAGGCGGAGCGTGTCGCGGGCGCCCAGTCCAGCGGGACGGACCTCGCTCGAAGAGAGCAGCAGGCGCGCCAGCGCCTCGACTTGAAAGGCAGGCGCAGAAATCTCGAAGCCGTCCTCACCGGTGTAACCGGACCGGGTGACGAAGCACTCCACGCCCGCCAACGCGGCGCTCGCGCCCGTCATGAAAGTGAGTTTGGCCAGCGCCGGGTTGAGCCGCGATAGCACGCTGACCGCCTTGGGTCCTTGCAATGCCAGCAGCGCCTGGTTGGGCATGGCCCGCACCGTGCAGCGTTCGCCGATGTGTGTTGCCAGGTGATTGATGTCGGCGTCTTTGCAGGCTGCGTTGACGACGACGAACAGATCAGCCTCGCGCCGCGTGATCATCAGATCGTCCAGTATCCCGCCGGCAACGTTGGTGAAGAAGCCGTAGCGCTGCCTGCCCACTGCGAGATCGACCACATCCACGGGAACCAGCGACTCCAGGGCTTTCGCCGCATCGTTACCCACCAGGCACAACTGCCCCATGTGCGACACATCGAACAGTGCAGCAGCTTCCCGGCAATGTCGGTGTTCGGCCAAAATGCCCGAGGGGTAGTTCACCGGCATGTCATAGCCGGCGAACGGCACCATCTTCGCACCCAGTTCAAGGTGTAAGGCGTGTAGCGGAGTCTTCTGCAAAACGGTGGCGGACATGGCTCCAGCACTTGACGAGGGCAGTCTTCGAACCAATGCGAACCAGCCGCACCGGGGATGCCCTCTCTGTCCGCTTTACCTGAGAGATTGGCGACATGCGTTTGACGGCATGCCGCTTGCCCCTTCGGTGGGCCTGCGCGATGCGGGCCACTCTCCAGCGAGGAACGCTTCGGTGGAAGCGTGTGTCAGTCCTTTTGGCCTGAGCGTTCGTGCTCCCGCGACCAGCGGGCGCTGCGCCTTCGGCGGCTTCACGTTGGAAGCGCTCTCCTGACAACATCCAGTTTAGCAGCGAGCGATGCCTTGCGTCGAGACTGTTTCTCGCGAGCGCATTTTCCCGTTTGCGACTATCCGCCGGTCTCGCGCGAACAAGTCCGTGCGACCTTAATCGCGTTGCAAGCAAGACAAAGGCGAGCCGCCGGGCGGGTGCCTCCGGGTCCAGGGAGGCGAAGCATCTCGGTCGACACCCGGGCCTGATGGTGGCGGCTCGCACAAAACCTATGACAAAGTGAAACAAAGGACGCTTGCGTAGTCGCGAGAATGCCAAAAACCCCACCGACGCGAACATCCCAGACCAGCGTTACCTTCGAGCGACCTTTGTTCGCCGCCTCTTTGCGTTTCTGCATACAACCAGCTTGAAGCGGCCGCACCGCCAGCGAAGTCGAATTCAGATTCTCGTTGTGACTTCAGTTTTTTTGCCATTAGCGATGCGTGTGCGCGCATCATCTCGCGCAATGGCATCGTTCGTTTTACGGCATTCGGGAGATTTGTCAAATTTGACAAATGAGAGATTGATTAAACGACTTCTTTGCGCACGAATGACGCACACGCGCGCTCATTGCGCTAACGTCATCAAATGCAAAGATTGTTGCGGCGCATTTTCACGCGGATGGTCTCGCTGGCGAACAGCCGCGGGAAACATCTGCGAATAAGCTAATTACAAAAAAATAGTTGAGGCTGGGTGCCGTTGAACTCTGGCGTTGCGCTCTCAGAGATTTGGACGATCCAAAAAAAAACGGCCGGAAATCCGGCCGTTTTTGCTTGCTTCGTTTCTCCGGGTCGCTCAACTGCTTTTCCTGAAAATACGGTCCAAATGCTCCATGTCATTCACCACTTTCCAATCGGTCGCGCCAGCGGTGCGGGCGCGCTTTTCCCACCACTCGAGACGGTTGAGATAGCGGCGCGGATCGACGTTGTCCGTGCCGAGCTTGGTGACGTTCAACGCAACGACACGAATGCCGTCGAGCTTGATCGGGATATCCCGCACCGTCTTGTAGTCAAGCTCTTCCTGCATGTCGGAAAAGATGACGATGGTCTTGCGCCCCGCCTGAGTCTCGTTCAGATACTCCGCTGCCTGGATAATGCCGCCGGTGATGTCGGTATAGCGGCTGCCGGAGGCGTGCTGCTCAGCCTTGGCGAAAGCGGCGAATTGGTCGCTGAATGCCCGCTTCTGCACGTTTGCCTCCAGCGGATCCTTGCCAAGACTTACCTTGGCGACGATTTCCTTCTCACTGAAGCTGCGGCTCTTTACCCGTCCCACGGCCAGCGTATCGCCGGTGTTGATCGTGCCGAGCAGGTAGTTCACCACGGCTTGCGCCTTGTTCATTTCCTTGACATAGGTACCGGACGTATCGATCAGCACATAAACTGCCTGGTTATGGTTGACCGTCGGTCCGCAAGCGACGACGAGCAGGAAAGCGCCGAGTATTCCGAGCGTGCCGGTGACCTTCATATTGCCTCCTCGCTTCCAGCCGCGCGCTTCAGTGGCGGCATGGAGCGCAACTTCGTTCCCCTTGCTGCTCCTTCGCGATAGGTCCATATCAAGCGCTCGATGGCGAGCGGCGCAAAGATCAGTACGTCGTAGAGCATGATCACGAAGCGGCCGATCTCCTTTGCCATGTTGGCGGCAAAGCGCAGCACGAACGCCAGCCCCTGCAGCGCCAACTCGAGGCCGGTGCCAAAGACGGTGCGCGCCGAATTGATGAACGTTTCGAGCGGGATCGCGACGAACGCAAGCGCAAACGGCAAGGTGAAGCCCAGGATCATCTGGCCGAAGGTCGGAATGCGCGTCACCCAACCGGCTTCGGCTCGTACTACGCCACCGGTGGAGCCGAGTTGCTGCTTGAGTGCAACGTCTGCGGAAATGATCGCGTCGCGCATCACGGCGAGCCCAACTTCGACGCTGGCGAGTACCAGTAGGATGATGAGGGATGCCCACATCAGACGGCGACGCATCTTCTCGGTAATGTTGCCGAAGGGAAACAAGCTGGTGAAGCGCAGCGTTTCCATCAGGAACAGGCCCATCAACGTCTCAAACAGAATGATGACCAGCGCCGCCACTTCGGATGCCTGCAACGTATCCGTGATGTAGTCGCCCCCGCCAACCATGGCAGACATGGGCAGCGCGATCAGCTTGAAGTTGACGTAGGCACCACCAAACGCAATCAGCATCACCAGGCCGGCGACAAAGAAGAGCGTGGACGATGACGAGGCGAGCGCATGCGCGGCATTGTTGCCTCGGGCGGTGATGTTCTCCAGTTTGATTACGTTGGCGTCTATTTTCGCCGCGCTGACCTGCAGACTGGTGATATTGCGGTCCACCTGCGTCAGCGTCTGGTTTACGGAACGCCAGAACGGCAGAAAGCTCTTGAGGATCTGATGGCGTTCCTTGTATGCGCTGCGGTATTCCCCAACGACTTTCTGGTAGATATCGCCAAGCGCGTCGCGGATTTCAACGAGAATTCGCTCGACCACACCGTCACCGGATGCCTTGATCTTGGCAAGCGCTTCAATCGCCTTCACCCATTCCGGCGGTGGGAGCGGCACTTCGCCGGTCTTCTTGTAATCCTCTTCAATGCGTGTGATCTCGTCCATGAGCTTGCGCTGCAGGACCGGGTAGCCTTCCAGATCACGCTGCACCAAAGTCGTGACACGTTCAAACTCGCGCTCGATGGTCTGCTTCACTTCGTGGCTACCATGCGCGAACAGGACGTGACGATTGCGGCCATGAAGCCGCTTCGCAGTGTCTGCAAGCCAGCGCGAACCAAGGCGCAACGGATTACTTACAGCTCGCGAAGCGCTTCTGATCAACGCGTGCATCGGTGCGCGCGCCGCGTAAAGAAAAGGCACGGCGATCAGCAGCAGGACGAGCACGGACAACAGTACCCGGTCCGGCCAAATCAGTAGAGTTTGTAGCAGAGACATAGCTCCCCCTTGGACTGGTTTGTGCAGCGGCAATAACACGTTTACCCGTTTGATATGTGCAACCGACGGGCCAGCGCTCGCCGGAGCGCACTACATCTGTGCGTCATCACGGCGGCATGCTTACGTGCTTGTTAATGCGCCGGTAAATGGCGACGTGCAAAGAGGAGAAAGTCGGACAATAAAGTTGGTTGTCGTCTATGAGCGACGACAGTGCCGCGATTGTGTAATCCATCTAAGGTATTTCATCGCCTCTGACTGACAGTCTGAGTTGCGACTGCACTGCATGTGAATGCGCCATGAATATTTCGTACTTACGAAATCGACGACGGATTCGTCACTGCGGGCGACAAACTAAATAGGTTCGCTTTCGCATTCCCCAAGATTTCGCTTCCCTTTAAACGGAGAGTTCTCTCCGTCGTACTACAGCAACCAACGTATCCAGGCCGCTTTTAGCGAATCCAATCTGGTTCCGCGCTGGTAAGCCATTCGGACCACCAAGGTGAACGCGCCGGGTGCCGGGTGTCGTATCAAGGATATCGAGCGAACATGCGATCTATCCGACGGAGAAAAGAAAAATCGTGCAGAGCAGATCAAGCCTGGCGACTCTGTTTTTATCCGTGGCGTTATTGGCCGCGTGTGGTGGCGGCGGAGCCGGTGGCGATCCCAACAATGGGGGCGGTAGCGGAGCGAACACCAATGCCGGTGGAGGCACCGGTGATACCCAGTCGCAGAATGCCCGGTTCTTCGCTTATGCGTTGAACCACACTTCAGGCAACGTCTCTGCATACACGCTCAATCCCGAAACCGGAGCATTGTCCGAAATCGCGGGCAGTCCTTTTCCAACCGGCGGCGAGCCAATGAATTTCACCGTGGCCAGTTCCGGCAAATTCGCCATTGTTGCCAGCGCCCAAGCCGATACGATATGGGTCTACGCTATCAACCCCTCTAGCGGCGCGCTGACGCAAGTCCCGGGGAGTCCGTTCGGCGGCGCCGACCCCTTCGGATTAAATTGGATTGCCGTAACTCCGTCAGGTGAGTTCATTTATGAAGGCAAATCCTTGAGCGGGATATGGGCCTACGCGGTCAACGGTAGCACCGGCGAGTTGTCAGAAATCCCCGGCAGTCCCTTCAATGCCGGCACCAGTCCGGGAAGGATGACTATCCATCCTTCTGGTAAATTTGCCTATCTGCCCTCATCCACCGCGGACGTCCCACTAGTCGGACTTGCGGGTTACAGGATCGACCCGGGTACCGGTGTGTTGTCTCCCGTGCCCGGCGGTCCCTTCGAAGATAGCGGTTCTGTTGTGATAGAACCTGCTGGGCGATTCGCGTACGCCCATGACACGTCGGGGCGCATTTCCGCTTTTTCAATTGACGGCGCGACAGGCAGCCTGTCCAGAATTCCGGGCAGCCCGTTTGCCCTAAGCCTTCCCGGTTCTGGTTTTGCATTGGGATTTGGTTTCGACCTCCATCCAGATCGATTGGGCCAGTTCCTTTATCTGACAGGTCAAAGGTCACGAACTTATGGAACCGACCAGTTCGGAGCCTACGCAATCGATGCGAACACGGGCGCGCTGTCTCCAGTTGCAGGCAGTCCCTTTACTGCGGGGAGCAATCCCTCCACGGTCACTGCCGACGCTTCAGGCAAATTCGCGTATGTAACGAATGCGTTCTCCGACACCCTATCGGCCTATAGCGTCAGCCCCGGAACCGGAACCTTGACGCAGATTGCCGGGAGTCCTTTTCGGTCTCTCTCGATTCCCTTTTCCTGCGACGGGCCGGGGGGATGTGCCTTGCCCGATCATATGGCGATCGACCCATCGGGCAAGTTTGCATATGTCACGAACGTACTCGCCAAGAAAATTTCCGCCTACGGCATCGACCCAGGCACTGGTGCATTGACCGAAGTCGCAGGCAGTCCCTTCAGCACCGGAGATTTCCCAGAACGCCTGGTTATCGTCCGCGCGCCCGGCTGACCGCGCGATTCGGCCGCGCCAAAAAAAGGGCGACCAGGCGGTCGCCCTTTTACATTGAAGGCAAGCCTTCACGCGATTGTCACTTGCCTCGAAAGATAGACATCCTGGATCGCATTCAGGATCGCCACACCTTCCTTCATCGGGCGCTGGAACGCTTTGCGTCCGGAGATCAGACCCATGCCGCCGGCGCGTTTGTTGATGACCGCGGTGCGCACCGCTTCGGCCAGGTCGTTCTCGCCGGATGCACCTCCCGAGTTGATCAGTCCCGCGCGACCCATATAACAGTTGGCGACCTGATAGCGCGTGAGGTCGATTGGGTGATCGGTGGCCAGTTCGCTGTACATGCGTTTATCGACTTTGCCGTATGGGTTTTCCTTGCTGCTGATCGCGTTATAGCCGCCGTTATTTTCCGGAAGCTTCTGCTTGATGATATCGGCCTGGATGGTGACACCAAGGTGATTTGCCTGGCCGGTGAGATCCGCAGAGACGTGATAGTCCCTGTCGCTCTTGAAAGCCGGATTGCGCAAGTAGCACCACAGCACCGTGGCCATCCCTCTTTCATGCGCCATCTCGAACGCCTTGGCGACTTCGACGATCTGACGCGCAGACTCCGCGGAGCCGAAATAAATCGTGGCGCCGACCGCGACCGCACCCATATCGCGCGCCTGCTTGATGCTGCCGAACAGGATCTGGTCGTATTTGTTCGGATAAGTCAGGAATTCATTGTGATTGACCTTCAGCAGGAAAGGAATGCGGTGCGCATACTTGCGTGAGCAGGAACCAAGCACCCCCAAAGTAGAGGCTACTGCGTTGCAACCACCGTCGATGGCAAGCTTGACGATGTTCTCGGGATCGAAATAAGCCGGGTTCTTGGCGAACGAGGCACCGGCGGAATGCTCAATGCCCTGATCCACGGGCAGGATCGACAGGTAACCGGTGCCGCCGAGGCGGCCGTGGTCGAACATCTGCTGCAGGCTGCGAATCACGGGAGGCGTCCGGTCCGATGGGGTAAAGACGCGTTCAACGAAATCCGGCCCCGGCAAATGCACCGATTCCTTCGGGATTCCCTTGCAGACGTGGTTCAAGAGCTTGTCGGCGTCGGCCCCAAGCAGCTTTACGATATCGGTTTCCCCGGCTGTTTCCCCTGTGGGTCTGACGGCTGTGACGGCTGGCATGATGCGGTTCTCCTGAACACGGTGGACGATGTTATCTCGCCGGTATTATGTTCCAGCGCGGTGCTGGCGTTAAGGGTCCCTTATAATGGCTTAACGGACCGATTCGGTCTGACTGACAACGCGGCAAGCATGATTTATTCCCTGGGCGAAAGAAAAGTCATTACGCGCGGCGATTATTGGGTCGCGGACAGCGCGACGGTCATCGGCTCAGTGGTGTTGGAGCACAATGTCAGCATCTGGTTCAACACCGTCGTGCGCGGGGACAACGACCTCATCACGATCGGCGAAGGGTCGAACGTCCAGGACAGCAGCGTATTGCATACCGACGCTGGCGTGCGCCTTACCATCGAAAAAAACGTGACCATCGGCCATCAGGTCATGCTGCACGGGTGCACCATCGGCGAGGGCACTCTGATAGGCATCAAATCGACGGTCCTCAACCATGCCAGGATCGGCAAGCACTGCCTGATCGGCGCTCATGCGTTGATCACCGAAGGCAAGGAAATTCCCGACCGCTCACTGGTAATCGGTTCACCGGGAAAAGTGGTGCGGCAACTGACCGACGAAGAGGTGGAAGGTCTGCTCGAAAATGCCCTGCACTATGTGACAAATTTCCAGCGCTTCCGGCTGGATCTCAAGGTTCAGCAGGGATAATCGTGTCCGCACCCGCTGCCACCCCGCCGCAGGCCATGATCAAATTCGCGATCAGGATCCGGACGCGCAGCGGACTGCCCGTGGACAACCTGGTGGTTCACGCACGCGACCAGGCCGATGCGGAGCGCAAGATTGCCCAGATGTACTTGCACTGCGAAATCATCGAGTGCAGGCAAATCGCTTCGGCGCGGGAAGAAAGTACGGACCTGGAAGGCATCATCTCTCTGATAGCGCGACAGTCGCGCGAAGAAAAGCCGTAACCGGAGATTCGGCAACAACTTCGGGTTCGCGTCGCTCGATGAAACCCGCGTTCACCAGTTCATCGAGCAGCGCCCCATAATCCAGGGCGCCACGACTGTCGGGAGCATGCGTAAAGACATCCTTTCCGTGCGCCGGACTCTCGGCAATGCCGACGTTTTCCGTAATGCGGGTATCGCAGACTTCGTCTCCCAGGCGTTCCTTGAGCTCATCGTAAATCTCGTGAGACATCTTGCGGCGGCCATCGAAGCGCGTCATCACATAGCGCCGCATCACACGCTTTCTAAGCACGTGCTCGAGCGCGCGCAGCGTCCTCTCGACCTGGAACACGCTATGCACCGCCAGATAGTCGGTCGAAACCGGGATCAGAACGCGATCCGACGCGAAGATCGCGCTCAGGCTGAGAACCCCGAGCACGGGACAGCAGTCCAGCACGATCGGCCGGCCGGTATTGAGGTTTTCCTTGACGATGCCGACATTGAGGCGGTTGAGAATGTTGGGGCCTTTGCCAAATTGCGTATCGACTTTCGATAGTTCGACATGCGCGGGGATGACCAGCCACCCGCCCACCGCCGGGCGGATCAACTGGGTCAGAGGCTTGATACTCTGGTAGAAGCTGAAAATCGAATCGTCGGCGTTGCCGACCGTGCTGCCGCACACATAAGACAAATGGGCTTGCGGATCGAGGTCGATGGACAGCGGGTTATAGCCACGCCGGGCCAAGGCTGCCGTGAGATTCAGGGAAGTCGTGGTTTTACCGACTCCGCCTTTCTGATTGAAAACTGCGATCTTGGCCATACCCCATGCTGCCGATCCGCCCCAACGCTGGGAAAGATATCCACAATACTAATTTGATTATCCCCCTGTCAATCGCACTGAGCCCACTTCTACCCCGGAGTCAGGAGCGGAATCGCATGCGCGTTTCCAGACTCGCGTCTGCGGATGCCGCGGGCGCCATCGCGCTGCAGCCTGGCCCAAAACGGCATTTCCTCGCCGTCCAAACCAAAACGGGATGCACCGGGCGGACTGACGCCCGGGTGGGCCGCCGCGCCTGTGATAAAGTGCCCGTCCCGCGCTCACGCCTTTCCATTGCACCGTGGGCCCTGTGATGCGCCCCTATGGGCGCATCGACCGAGTGCGGTGATCCGCTAGACATAATGAACAACGATTCCTTCCTCATTGCGCTCGGTCGCATGGGGTTGCTTGAACCCGGCGAGTCTCCCCCCGTTACACCGCTGACCGGCGGCGTGTCCTCGGACATCGTGCGCGTTGACCTCCCGAGCGGTCCGATTTGCGTCAAGCGCGCCCTCGCCAAGCTGAAAGTAGAGGCGGACTGGCAGGCGCCGGTCGAGCGCAACCGATACGAGATCGAATGGATGCGCATCGCGGCCAGCGTCGATCCCCGGGCGGTGCCGAAGGTGCTCGGCGAAGACCGCGAAACCGGCATGTTCGCCATGGAGTTTCTCGATGCAAAGCGCTATCCGGTTTGGAAGACGCAGTTGCGGGATGGCGAAATTTCACTCGCGACGGCGCGCGAAGTCGGCCGACGTATCGCGGCGATACACGGCCGTACGGCCGGCGGTCTCGACGTCGCTCAGAGATTCCCCACGGATCACATTTTCTTTCCGATCAGACTTGAGCCGTATCTTTGCGCCACGGCTAAGAAACACCCCGATTGCGCCGGGCCGCTGGAAAGCCTGGTGCGCGTGACCAGCGCCACCAAGAAGACACTGGTGCACGGTGACATCAGTCCGAAGAATATTCTGGTTGGGCCAAATGGGCCGGTGTTCCTCGACGCCGAATGCGCCTGGTACGGCGATCCGGCATTCGATCTCGCATTCTGTCTGAATCACCTGCTGCTGAAATGCGTGTGGCTGCCGCAGGGGCAAGCGCGATTTCTTGAGAGTTTCGATGCGCTGGCCGCCAGCTATCTGGGCAATATCACCTGGGAATCGCGCGCCGACATCGAAGAGCGCACCGCGCATTTGCTACCCGGCCTGCTGCTCGGAAGAATCGATGGAAAATCGCCCGTGGAATACATCACGACCGAAACCGGGCGCAACCAGGTGAGGCGAGTCGCACGGGACCTGTTGCTGCATCCCGTCGACAACCTTGCCGCCGTGCGCGCGGCGTGGCACAAAGGGTCTTCCAGCGAATGACAACGAATCAAAGCAAGCTTCCATGACCGACACAACGATTACCAAGGTTCATGGCCGTCGCGTTTGGGATTCGCGGGGGCGGCCCACGGTCGAAGTCGAGGTGCATGTTGCGGGTGGCGCAGTCGGGCGGGCGATCGCACCGTCGGGCGCGTCGCGCGGCACGCACGAGGCAGTGGACCTGCGCGACGGCGGCCCGACGCTCGGCGGCTTGGACGTGGCCCAGGCAGTCGGGCACGTCAACAAGGAGATCTGCCGGGTCCTGCTGGGACGCAACGCGTTGCGCCAGGCCGAAATCGATGACGAACTCATTGCGTGCGACGGTACGCCCAACAAATCCAGGCTCGGCGGCAACGCCATGATCGCTACCTCGATGGCCGTTTTGCATGCCGTAGCCGGCGCGCACCGCATGCCTCTGTACGCCTATCTCGCCCAAGGCAAGACCGTGCGCGTGCCGTTGCCGGAGATCCAGATCTTTGGCGGTGGCGCACACGCAGGGCGGCGTGTGGACATACAGGACTTCATGGTGATGGCGTTGTCCGCTCAAAGCTTCAACGACGCGGCAGTCATGACCGCTGAAATCTATCGTGCCGCGGGTGAATTGATGAACGAGGCAGGCAAGCTGCAAGGCGTCGCCGACGAAGGCGGGTTCTGGCCAGCGTTCGACTCCAACGAAGACGCGCTCATTATGCTCATGCGCGCTGTCGAACGCGCCGGCTACCGGCCAGGCGAGGATGTCGGCATATCGCTCGATATAGCCGCCTCGGAATTCGGTCGCGCGGGCCGCTATCGACTCGGGCTCGAAAGGCGCGAGTTCGACAGCGACGGCATGTGCGAGCTTCTGCTCGGATGGCTCAAGCGCTTTCCGATCGTCTCGATCGAAGATCCCTTGGCCGAGGACGACGCCGCGGGCATGAGGAAATTCACCGCCGCCGCCGGCAATGAAGTGCAGATTATCGGCGATGATTTTCTGGTCACCAGCGCGGCGCGTGTCGGTGATGCGGCGGCCTCCGGAGCCTGCAACGCCGTGCTGATCAAACCCAATCAAGCGGGCACCGTGACGGAAACCAAAGCCGCCCTTGATACGGCCAAACGCTCCGGCTGGGGCACTATTGTCTCGGCACGCTCGGGCGAAACCGAGGACGTGACAATCGTGCACCTCGCGGTAGGCTGGGATGCGGGGCAACTCAAGGTGGGTTCATTTGCGCGCTCCGAGCGCATGGCCAAATGGAATGAAGCGTTGCGTATCGAGGAGCAACTCGGCAACAAAACGATCTTCGCCGGCTGCAGCGTGTTGCCAAAGGGCCGACAGCTGTGACCATTGCGAACGCCGTAACCGCCATTGCCGAAACGTCTTTGCGGCATTTACGACAAGCCCGGTCTCCTCAGTGACGTCCACCGAGGCCCAGCATCATCGCCGCACTTTGCGCGGCATCCTCCTGATCATGTCGGCTGTTTTCATGTTCTCGGCAATGGATACGATCGCCAAATTCATGCTCAAGTCGTATCCGATGTCGGCCCTCATGTGGGCACGCTACATGGTCCATGTCGTCGTGATGGCGGCGCTCCTCGGTCCGCGCATGGGGACGAAGTTGTTTCGCACATCGCATCCGTGGTGGCAGATCCTGCGGGGCGTTCTGCTGGTGGCCAGCACGACTTTTTTCTACTTTGCGCTGCGCTACCTTCCGTTGGCCGAGGCTGCGGCCATCAGCTTCGTTGGCCCGGTGCTCACGGCCCTGTTGTCGGGTCCGATGTTGGGTGACAAGGTAACAAGGCGCCAATGGATCGCGGTAACGCTGGGCTTCGCTGGCGTGCTGATCATCATGCGGCCGGGCGGAGGCTTGTTCTCGATCACCGCCTTGTTCCCGCTCGCGGCCGCGGCCGCGTTCAGCGTCTACCAGATCGTCACCCGCAAGCTCGCCGGCCGGGAACACCCGTACACCTCGCTGTTCTATACCGCAATCGTGGGCGGCGCAATAACCAGTATTGCAGTCCCGCTGCATTGGATCACGCCGACGTTGACTCAGGCGGGATTCGTTGTCTGCATCGGCCTGCTCGGCGGCTTCGGCCATTTGTTGCTGATCCGTGCGATGGAACATACTTCGCCCTCGACGCTGGCGCCGTTCGTCTATTCCCAACTCATATGGTCCACTTTGCTGGCCTATCTGACGTTCGGCGATTTTCCGGAGCCAATAACTCTGTTCGGAATGTTCGTCGTCCTTGCAGCCGGGTTGCTTGCAGTGAATTGGCAACACATGCGGCGCCTGAGCGACGCTGCAGACCAGGCCCGCACACACTAACAACGAAGGATTGACATGATTCGACCGTCACCGCAACCACGCGATACCTACCGCCACTACCAGGCTATCCCCACGCGCTGGGGTGACAACGACGTCTACGGCCACGTCAACAACGTCGTCTACTACAGCTTCTTCGACACGGTGGTGAACCAGTATCTTATCGAGCAACGGGTGCTCAATATCGAGAAGAGCACGATCATCGGTTTGGTGGTGGAAACCCAGTGCCAGTATTTCGCTCCGATCAGTTTTCCCGACGTGGTCCATGCGGGATTGCGCGTCGCAAAGGTGGGCAACAGCAGCGTGCGCTACGAAATCGGATTATTCAGAAATGAGGAGAAGATGGCTTCTGCGCAGGGCTATTTCGTCCACGTATATGTGGATCGGGCTTCACGCCGCTCCACTGCATTGCCGGCCGACATGCGCGCGGCGCTGCAGAAACTCATGGATTGATGCAAACCGTTTACGCCAGGTCGTCGAACTCGTGACCGTAACGCACCCTGCCTGAAGCGCCGGCAAAAGCACCCGGTTCCAGTTCAATCGCCATGAATGCATTTGCATGGACCGGAAACGGGCACTGCAAACCGAAGCGCGCGGCCGGCTCGAATCCGAACCTCTCGTAGTAGCCCGGATCTCCGAACACCAATATCCGCGTCTGCCGTTCCAAACGACATTGTTCCAATCCGGCGCTGATCAGCGCGCTGCCGATGCCCAAGCGCTGAAACGCGGGCGCCACCGCAAGCGGCGCCAATGCCAAAGCTCCGACCTCGCCCGGACCAGTTTCTGTGACAACCTTCGAGAAAACGACGTGTCCGAGAATATGCGCCCTGTCCTCGGCCACGAGCGCCGAGGTGATTTTTCCGGAGGCCCGCAGTCGATCGACTAGCCGCGCTTCCACTTCGCGTCCGAACGAAGCGAGCAGAAGCGCGTGAACCGTATCGAAATCGCCCGACTGTTCCGGCCGGATCAGAGGCATGAACTTAGTGTCCTGCTCCGCTGATTCGTTGGATAGCGCGCGCACCCTGATAGTCGGTCACTTGTGTTCATACGACAGTACTTCAAAATAAATCTGAAAACCTGCTCGTCGGGTTTTCAGCTACGAATCGGCGGAACAGCAACTAATTGCCCGGTCCACCGCCGTTGACGAATACAATCTGCCCTGTCATGTAGCTTGCGGCATCCGAAACCAGAAAGGCCACGGCTTCGGCTATCTCACTGGGCTCGCCTTTGCGTCCGAGCGGCACCGATTTGATGAATGCATCGGCGCGTTCGGGACCTATCTTGACCATCGTTTCCTCGAGCATGTCGGTGCGAATCGGCCCGGGGGCAACCGCATTCACGCGGATGCCGTTTCGGCCTTCTTCTTTCGACAGGATGCGGGTCAAGGCTTCGACGCCGATTTTCGATACGGTATAGGAGCAGTTGCGCGCCGCAAAGCGGCTCGTGATATTGGAGGAAAGGTTGACAATGTTGCCACTCTTGCGGGCTTGCATGTGCGGCAGCACGGCCTGGACCATGTGAAACGTTCCATACAGGTTCACGCGCAGAACCCGGTCCCATTCTTCCGGCGGCGTGTCCGCAACGCTTACGTCCGGCAAATGCGTGCCAGCGTTATTGACCAGTGCGTCAATGCGACCGAACGCCGCCAGGGCCGCTTGCACGACGTTCTTCGCCGATTTTGCATCGGCGACGTCCGCTCGCTGGCTCTTCGCCTCACCACCGGCGGCTTTGACCACAGCCTCCACTGCCGCGGCGTCCTTTGCACGATTCGCGTAGGTAAACATGACGCGAAAACCTCGCGATGCCAGCATTTCAACTATCGCCCGCCCGATTCCGCGCGACCCTCCTGTGACCAGCGCGACCTTGCTCTCAGCCATGATTCACCTCCTGTTGTTCAGTTGACGAGCGGCACGCGCCCGGTCAACGGATATTGCGGATCGTTGTATCCCGGCGTCGAGGGATGGCCGACAGCCACCAGAGAATCCACCAAAGCTTCACCCTTGGCTTCGAATCTGGAATCAAGCGCCTTGAGATAGTCCTGCCACTGGTCGAGCGTGCGCGGTCCGGCAATGACACTGGTAACGATGGCGTTGTTGAGCACCCAGTTGACTGCAAAGTGGCCGGCGCTGCTTCCTTTTTTTTCGGCGAATGACCTGATCTTCTGCGCGATTGCCAGCGACTCCTTGCGGAACTCGGTTTCCATCATGCGCTTGTCCGCGCGTCCCGCGCGCGTTCCCTCCGGTGGGGCTTCGTTCGGTTTGTATTTGCCCGTCAGGACTCCGCGCGCGAGCGGACTGTAGGGCACGACGCCAATCCCGTAGTGACGGCAGGCGGGCAGGATTTCCACCTCGGGCTGCCGGTTCATTGCATTGTAGTAAGGCTGGCACACCACCGGTTGCGGCACGTTCAAAGCGCGGCACAGCCGGATGACCTCTGCGATACGCCAGCCCCTGAAATTGGACAACCCGAAATAGCGGGCCTTGCCGGAACGGATGATGTCGCCCATGGCGACAACCGTTTCCTCCAGCGGCGCATCGTCGAAGTCGCGATGCAGATAGTAAATATCGATATAGTCACTCGCGAGGCGTTTCAGACTGTCGTCGATGGCTTGCATGATCCACTTGCGGCCGAGCCCGATCCGATTCGGGCCGGCACCCATGGGATTGCCGACTTTTGTGGCTAGCACCCAATAGTCACGGTTGGACGCGATGAGTTTTCCGGTGATGCGTTCCGATTCGCCTTTCGCGTATTGATCCGCTGTGTCGAGAAAATTCACGCCGGCGTCGAAAGCTGAACCGACAATTGCGCCTGCTTCTTTCTCGTCGGTACGATCGCCGAACATCATGGTGCCGAGACACAGTGGCGAAACTTTGAGCCCGCTGTTGCCGAGCCTGCGATACTCCATGAGATCCTCCTGCTGATTTGTTTTGCGTAAAGAGCGGCGAATGATGCCGCAAGCATCCGCGAGGCGCAAATGGCGGGAAAGCGAGCGAGCAAAGTGCTATAAGAGCGATCCCACTGCGAGGCCAATCAAACCATGTCGAGACCCATTCCGTCCCAGATGCGAGCAATCGAAATCTCCACACCCGGCGCACCCGAAGTGTTGCGTCCCGTACTACGCCCGGTACCGCTCCCGGCCGCGGGTGAGGTATTGATCGAGGTCGCAGCCGCCGGCGTAAACCGTCCGGATGTCCTGCAACGAAAAGGCGGTTATCCGCCGCCGCCCGGCGCATCCGATATCCCCGGGCTTGAAGTGGCGGGCACCGTCGCCCGGCTGGGGCCGCAGGTGAGTGGCTGCAAGGTTGGAGACGAAGTGTGCGCTCTGGTGACCGGTGGCGGCTACGCGGAATATGTTGCGGCTCCAGCGGTGCAGTGCCTGCCCGTGCCGCGCGGCCTGACCCTGGAACAGGCGGCCAGTTTGCCGGAAACGTTCTTCACGGTGTGGGTCAACGTTTTTCAACGCGGCGCGCTGAAAAACGAGGAGACGCTTCTGGTGCAGGGCGGTTCCAGCGGGATCGGCGTAACCGCAATACAGATGGCGCGGGCCTTTGGCCATCGCGTTTTCGTCACGGCCGGAACCTCGGAAAAATGCGCGGAGTGCGAAAAACTGGGGGCAACCCGCGCGATCAACTATCGCAGCGAAGACTTCGTTGCCGTCATAAAACAACTGACCGGCGGGCGCGGGGTCGACGTGATCCTCGACATGGTGGGGGGAGACTACGTTCCGCGCGAGTTGGCAAGTCTCGCGGATGATGGACGTTTATGCCTGATTGCCTTCCTGGGCGGCACCAGAACGACGCTGGAAATGACCGATATCCTGCGCCGCCGACTGACGATTACCGGGTCGACACTGCGTCCGCGACCGGTTGAAGTAAAACACGCAATCGCTCAGGCGCTGCGGGAAAAGGTCTGGCCTCTGATCGAAGCGGGGAAAATCCGCCCGGTGATATACCGGACGTTCGAACTGGAGGAGGCCGCAGCAGCGCACTCGCTCATGGAATCAAGCGAACACGTCGGCAAGATCATGCTGAACGTGCGAAAGAAAAACTAAAAGAAAAACTAGAGGACTTGGTAAGGGACTTCGCCCGGTTTCGGCGGTTCGCGCCGCAGCAGCGAAAGGTCGTGCTGCTCGGCCACGGCGGACGCATATTGCATGTTCTTGTCGATCTCATCGAAATAAAGATTCTGCCCGCCAAAATGCTTGCCGGCATAGTCATGCGCAGCACCGAGTTGGTCGTTCAGTCGCGCAGTCGCATTCTTGTAGAAGCGAGGCGTCTTCTCCATCATGTCCTCGACAGACCTGAACATCACGCTGGCACGCCGATCGGTCTCGTCGCGCGCCGCGAGTCCGCCTTCGACGAATTCGGGATACAACCGGTCGCGGCATTTCTCCAGATAACATCGATCGGCCATCTGGGCGATGATATCGGCGGTGCCAAGCATGTTGCCGATTAGCCGGAACGACAGGTTGGGCACATCGATCTTGACGATCGGCTTTTCGTAGCCGGTGAAATGAATGAGGCGCGATGCGATCGGCGCGAGCTCGGCCATACCGATGCGGTTCATGTACTCCTCGAGGAATCTCGCGCCGCGAGAGACGTGCTTGAGGGTATATTCCGCGCCGTTCTTATGCCGCGTATCGTTGAATTTGCGCAGATAGCCGATATCGTGAAACAGCGCAAGGACGATGCCGAAACGGAAAAGCCGCGCGCCGAGTTCGCCGCTGCGATCCTGCGTGCGCTCGTAACCGTCCATCAGTCGCGCCATCGCCAGCGTGACGTCAAGCGAATGCTGCAGGTTGTGGTAGCTCGTGTCACCGGCGTGATAACCGGGGTAATCACCCGCCTGCAACCGTGCGAGGTCCCGGAAACAACGGTTGAGAATGTGGATGGAGGCTTTGGGATATAACTCGAGGAAAATGCGATTGACTTCGCCATTCACAGAAGCGGGGTCCGTCGTGTTGACACGGTCAGTTACATCGTAGTCGTTGCGACGTGGCATGGGCCCTGTCCCCTGAATCGGCTTTTGTTATGACCGGCCGGAGCCGGATTGTCGTCTATAACCGACAGTTTCCGCCATGGTACCCTCGCGCCCGGCAAAATTTCAAGGCGATTCTTGCCCTTGCGTAAGGTTTTAACCATTCAGCAGTACCTTGGCGACAAACTATCGCGAGGGTGCGGCAAGCTTCGAGTTTTGAATCTAATCTATTGAATAACCATGTGAAACCAACGAAAAATCGCGCCAACAACCGCTTCTGGCCGCTGCTTTTGCCCCATGGCGGGCTTCTGCTAAAAGGGGGTCTTTGGCGAATCGCCGGCATTCTGGGGCTTTTGCTTCTCGCGTCGAACGCGGCGATACCGGCGCCTGCGCATGGGTCCGAAGCCTTGGACGTCGTGCGGGTGAGCGATTTGCCCTACGAAGCGCGGCAAACCTTGAAGCTGATCCGCAAGGGCGGCCCCTACCCTTATTCCCGGGACGGCGCCGTGTTCGTCAATCGCGAAGGCAGGCTCCCTTGGGCACCGCGCGGCACTTATCGGGAATATACGGTCAACACGCCGTCCCGCCGCGATCGCGGCGCCAGGAGAATCATTGCCGCTTCAGGCGACGCGTTCTGGTACACCGAGGACCACTACCGCAGCTTCCGGCGGATCATAGAATGAAAACTGATTTTTCGATCTTGATCGAAACGAAGAGCAGCGGAGTATTTCGCTGCCATGCCCCGCTATCCGATCGGGCAATGGAATTCGCCGCACGCAATGGAATGCACGTGGTGATCGTCAGACTGGCCGGAAGTCGTGACAAAAACGCTTTCCTGAATGCAATTGCGATGGCGCTGCAGTTCCCGGCCTATTTCGGCCACAACTGGGATGCGCTCTACGATTGCCTTCTGGACTTGAAGCATGGCGATGCCGATGGAAGGCTGCTGGTGCTGCGCAATGCATCGGGATTTGCGAGAGGCGAGCCTGAAGAATTCGCCGCCGCGACCGCCGCTCTGCAGGATGCAGCGGAATACTGGCAGGGCAAGCACAAGTCACTCGCCGTCGTGGTCGAACTGGAAACCTCGGCATTAGCACCGGAGCTTGAGGAAATCAGCCCTCCAGCGACGTGAGAGGACGCGGCGCCGCCGAGTCGCGTTTCGCACGCGAGGCGCTGAGATAGCGCACCAGTTCCTGCAAAGCCCGCTGATAAACCTCGCGCTTGAATTCGATCACGTTTTCCAGAGGAATCCAGTACTCGTGCCAGCGCCAGGCGTCGAACTCCGGATGCGCCGACTTTCGAAGGCAAACATCGCAGTCGCGGCCCACCAGTCTGAGCAGAAACCATATCTGCTTTTGCCCGCGATACTGGCTGCGGGTTTCCCGCCGCACCCAATTTTGCGGCACGTCATAGCGCAACCATTCGCGTGTGCGCCCGAGGATCTTCACATGGCAAGGGTCAAGGCCGATCTCTTCCTTGAGTTCGCGGTACATCGCCTGCTCGGGCGTTTCGCCACCCTTGATCCCGCCCTGCGGGAACTGCCAGGCGTGCTCTTTTATCCGCTTACCCCAAAAAACCTCGTTCCTGACGTTGCAAAGTATGATTCCTACGTTCGGGCGATAGCCATCACGGTCAATCATGTGAGCCACCCCAACCGATTCTTCAATGAACGAATTTTTCCACAAATGGCGGGATAAAAGAAGTTTCGTAATCCGGTATCAGACTAGCAGCCGGGACGCAGAGCGCGGATTGACCTCCCGGAGCCCTTCTACAAAATCAATAAATTCAAGGTTGTACATGGATTGTAAGGATCTGGCTGCGATCCTTAAATCGTCCCAGCGAGGATGTCCCGGTGAATGCCGAAAAGCGAGAACCGCGACATTGCCGCGCCTTTGCGCGGGAACACAGGCTACCGCATCGAACACGCTTTCGATACGCTGCAGATAAGCGTCGTACCGGTTGTCCGAACTCCAAAGATTGACAACCAAAACACCCTGATCGGTCAGCGCCTCGCGCGTGTTGGCATAGAAATCCTCCGAGCAAAGTTCGGGAACCTGCTCTCGTCCATTGTAGCCATCGACCATGAGGACATCGCAGCACTTCCGGTGGCCGGACACCCATGCCCCGCCCTCTGCCGTTTCAACCGTAAGACGCGCGTCGTCCGGCGGGAGATGAAAATACTGCCGGGCGATCGCAATTACTTTGGCTTCGATTTCGATGACCGTGGTCCGGGCACCAGGCAAATGCTTGTAGACGAATTTAGCCAGCGAGCCGCCACCCAACCCGATCATGAGCACATGCTCAGGGTGCGGGCGGAACAACAGGAACGCCATCATCGCGCGCGTATAAGACAGCACCAGTTCGTATGGGTCGTCGAGCTTCATCGAGCTCTGCACCGTATCGCTGCCTAAATGCAGAGAACGAATTCCATCCTTCTCGCTAACCTCGATGCTGACGTTGCGATTCACGTTGCGATTGATTCTCCACTTTCCGAGCAAGCTCCCTCCCCAAGCAGACCTGCGAACTCCGCGACCCTGCGCACCTTGCGCGAGTTACGTGCCTATGCGAGCGCTAAACGCCGCGCAAAAAACCGGCGCAACGTCGTTCCGACCGATGCCGGGCTGTAGAATAGCTCCTTTTAAACAACCGAATCAGACGCATGCGCAGCTCCCAGTTCTTCATCTCCACCCTCAAGGAAGCCCCCAGTGAAGCTGAACTCGTCAGCCATAAGTTGATGCTGCGGGCGGGCCTGATCAAGAAACTCGGCAGCGGACTGTATACCTGGATGCCACTGGGGTTGCGGGTACTGCGCAAGGTCGAGACTATCGTGCGAGAGGAAATGAATCGTGCGGGTGCAGTGGAACTGCTGATGCCGGCCATACAGCCGGCCGAACTCTGGCAAGAGACAGGTCGCTGGGACGTGTTCGGCCCACAGATGCTCAAGATCAAGGACCGCCATGAACGCGATTTCTGCTTCGGTCCCACACACGAAGAAGTGGTCACCGATATCGTGCGCAAGGAAATCCGCTCATACCGGCAATTGCCGCTGAATTTCTACCAGATCCAGACCAAGTTCCGCGACGAGATCAGGCCGCGCTTCGGCGTCATGCGCGCGCGCGAATTCATGATGAAAGACGCCTATTCTTTTCATGTCAGCTATGAGGACCTCGAGCGCGAGTACCGCAACATGTACGACGCCTACTCGCGCATATTTACCCGGCTTGGATTGAAGTTTCGCGCAGTCGCCGCGGATACCGGCGCAATCGGCGGCACCGGTTCGCATGAATTCCACGTGCTCGCAGATTCGGGCGAGGACGCGATCGCGTATTCGCCGGCCTCCGATTACGCGGCGAATGTCGAGTTGGCGGAAGCCATGGCCTCTCCCCTGGCACGAGCGTCCGCCGCAAAAAAAATGCAGAAGGTGGCCACGCCCGGAAAAACCACCTGTGAAGACGTGAGCGCGTTCTTGAGCATGCCGTTGTCCCAGTCTGTCAAGGCGCTGGCAATCATGCACGAAGACCAGATGTCCATGCTGCTGATTCGCGGTGACCATCAGTTGAACGAAGTAAAAGCGGCGAAGCTGCCGGGTCTGGACCCGTTCCGCTTTGCGACCGACAAGGAAATCGAAGCACGGATCGGCTGCCGCCCCGGCTACATTGGGCCGGTGGGAGTGCGCGCCGATGTGAAAGTCATTGCAGACCGTTCGGTCGCGGCAATGAGTGACTTCGTCTGCGGCGCCAACGAAGCCGGTTTTCATTTGACCGGGGTGAATTTCGGCCGCGATTTGCCCGAGCCGGGAATCATCGCCGACATTCGCAATGCAGTCGCCGGAGACCCCTCTCCGGATGGCAAGGGCACGCTCGAAATCTGCCGCGGCATCGAGGTCGGCCACATCTTCCAGTTGCGCACCAAGTATTCTGAAGCGATGAAAGCGACCTTCCTCGACGAGGCGGGAAAATCGCAGGTATTGGAGATGGGGTGCTACGGTATCGGCGTGTCGCGCATCGTTGCCGCCGCCATCGAGCAGGGGAACGACGAAAAAGGCATTGTCTGGCCATTACCGATGGCACCGTTCCACGCGACAATCGCACCGATCGGTTATCGCAAGAACGCGGAAGTCAAACGTGTGGCAGACCAGCTCCACGATCAGCTGCAGGCCGCAGGCATCGACGTACTGCTCGACGATCGCGACGAGCGCCCGGGCGTGATGTTCGCGGATCTGGAACTGATGGGCGTGCCGCACCGCGTGACAATCGGCGAGCGCGGTCTCAAGGAAGGCAAGATCGAATATCAGAGTCGCACCGGCGCTGCCGGGACCGCGATCGACCTGCAGCAAGCAGCCGCACACCTCATATCGCTTTGTTCATGAGTCCGCAAACCCCGGCCGCCGCCAGCGCAAGCGTGGCGCTATTCGCGCTCCTGGCAGCCTGCATCCTTGCGGCGCAGGCCTGTCTCGCGGGTGAACAGCGATACGAACCCCTGTCCGCGAGTGTACAAACGATCATGCATCGCTCCGTCGCCGATCGCGCCAGTCCACAACTGGCTTTCGAGTCTCAGGCCGAAGGCGCGGCGTGGCTGGCGGAGATGTCGAAGCGACTCGAAAAGCACATTCCCGACGACATCACCCGCCAGGATTTTCTCGTGACCGTGCACTACGAGGCGAAGAGGGCGGGACTCGACCCGCAACTGGTGCTCGGTCTCATCCAGGTCGAAAGCAGATTCAACAAATACGCGGTGTCCAAGGCAGGTGCGAGAGGTTACATGCAGGTGATGCCGTTCTGGACGAAACTGATCGGCGATGGCAATCAGAACCTGTTCGGCCTGCGCACCAATTTGCGCTACGGCTGCACCATTCTGCGCCATTACCTGAACATCGAACACGGCGATCTTTCCCGTGCCCTGGCTCGTTACAACGGCACGCTCGGGAAATCGCACTACTCCGACAAAGTATTACGCGCCTGGTCGGGGAAGTGGGACTACGACCGCGGAAAGCCGAGCATCATCATTGCGCCGACCCGATATCTCGGCGATAGCTAATCGGTTAACCGGACTTCGCCCCGCCGATCAGACGCTCGATCTGCTTGCGCGTGATCTTGCCCACGTGGCGCTGCGCGAGTTTGCCTTGGGGATCATAAATGAAAGTAGTCGGGAGGCCGTCCACCTGGCCGATGCTCTGTGAAATCTTGCGGTCTCCGAGAACGATGGGATAGTTGACGAACATGCCATCGGCAAACTGCACGACTTGCCGCGCGTCCTGAAATTCCATGGCAATGCCGATCACGTCGACGTCCTTGCGCGCTTCCTTGATGGCGACCAGATCGGGAATTTCCTCGAGACAGGGCGGACACCAGGTTGCCCAGAAATTGACGATCAGCCATTTGCCGCGATAGGCAGAAAGGCTGTGCGATTTGCCGTCCGAATCGGTCAACGTGAAATTTTCGGCGGCTGGCGCGGCACCGAACCACAAGAGCGCCAGTACCAGGAATATTCGCTGTAGCGGTTTAATCGTAGCTCCTCTCAGGCAATTCGTGCGGCTCGCGTGCTACTGCCCGTTGCAAACAGATCGCGCAAACTGAAGTCGAGTTCGCCGTCCACCGTAGAGGATATGCCAGCTACCAACTTGCGAATGGCGGATTCCTCGCTGACGTCGGCGGCATCCCGCCCGAAGACAAATGCCCTGAAGATTTCCTTGACCCGAATGGCACCCGCGTCGCGCGCCAGCACCCAGCCGTTGCCCTGCAGTTTTGCCACCCAGCCCGCCACGACTAGTTTATCCAGAATGGCTTCGGCTTCCTCCCAGGATAGCTTCAACGCCGTACGCAATTGATGAAGGTTGAGCACATAGCCATCCAGATAGGCCCGGTGCAGCATCCTGAGAATCTCCATTGCCGAGACGAATTGAGAACCGGGCGCTTGTTTGAGGAGTACGCCGCCGCTTCGCCAATAGGGCAGGACCGCTGTAATGACTGCAGCGAACACGATTACCACCCATGACGAATAAATCCACATCAGAAGAATCGGCAAACTGGCGAAAGTGCCATAGACCAGCTTGTAATTGGCAAAGTGAGCAATGAAATGGCCGAAACCGATTTTCATGCCTTCAAATGCAAAAGAAGCAATAATGCCGCCGACGGCCGCATCGAGAACGGTCACCTGCCGGTTCGGCACCGTGCGGTAGAGGAATCCGAAAGCCACAGAAGTCAGGACCAGCGGTCCCAATTTCAGGACCACGACGAGCATATCCGGTGCCTGTTTGCCAAGGCCCAGCGACTGCGACACCAACCACGATGTCAGGGACAGGCTGCCGCCGATCAGCATGGGTCCGATGGTGAGTACCGACCAATAGATCAACACGCGCTGGATCAGCGAGCGCGGCCGTTTGACCCGCCAGATGGTGTTGAATGCGCGATCAATGGTCAGCATCAGCATGATCGCCGTGACAGCCAGCAACACGATGCCGAGCGCGGTCAGGCGCGCCGCGTTTTCCGCGAACTGCTGTATATAAACGGTGACCAGTCTCGAAGAGCCGGCCGGTACCAGATTGGTGGCCACATAGGTTCGCAACGTCTCGACGACGTTGTCGAAAACCGGGAACGCCGTCATGACCGTGGCCATAATGGTGATCAGCGGGACGATCGCAAGCATCGTTGTAAACGTCAGGCTGCCGCAAAGCTGAAAGCAGCGCTCTTCCTTGAAGCGCCGATAGACCAGCACGACGAAGTTCCCCAGCAAGCGGAACTGGCGGACGAGGTCTTTGATGGAACGCAGATACAGTTTCATGTCGGAAATAGCAGAATGCTGTCGATATAATACGGACTTCCACGACGGAAAACAGCACGGCGGAAGACATCAATGCAGGAGATCCTGGTTCTGTATTACAGCCAGACTGGCGCGGTGAAGCAGATGGCGCAATTCGTCGCACGTGGCGTCGAAAAAGTGCCGCAAATGGGCGCTCGGCTGCGCACCGTTCCGAAAGTGTCAGCGTTAACTGAGGCCACCGAGCCTGCCGTGCCGGATTCCGGAGCGCCCTATGTCGAATACACCGATCTGGAACAATGCGCCGGCTTGGCGCTCGGCAGCCCGACGCGCTTCGGCAACATGGCCGCGCCGCTCAAATATTTCATCGACGGTACCGGGGGTCTATGGCTGAAAGGCGCCCTGAGCGGCAAGCCGGCCGCAGTATTCACTTCGACGGCATCGATGCACGGCGGCCAGGAAACAACCTTGCTGTCGATGATGCTGCCGCTCATCCATCACGGCATGCTGATCGTGGGCGTGCCCTATTCCGAACCGGAACTGATGAGAACGCGCGGCGGCGGTACGCCCTACGGCGCCAGCCATCTGGCCGGACCCAATGCCGATCAGCCGATTGGAGAAGACGAACGGCGCCTTTGCATCGCACTCGGCACCAGGCTCGCCGAGACCGCACAAAAACTGTCACGCTGAGCAGGATACGGACATGAGCCGCGGATCTGACGCGCGCAGGCTGGTGCGCAAGTTTGCAAGCGGCGTGCTGGCCACGCAGTCGCTGAAATCTCCCGGGTACCCTTACGCGTCCGCGCTGCCTTTTTGCACCGACCAGCGCGGCCGGGTCGTGGTGTTGATCAGCCATCTGGCCGAACATACCCGGAATGCCGACCTGGATCCCAGGTCCTCGTTTTTGGTCTCTCCGCTGACACGCGACCTGCAGGAGCAAGCGCGTGTGAGCATGATTGGAAACATCGCACCTGTGGACGACGCCGCGATCGCAGCCCGTTATCTGCGTTTTTTCCCGGAGGCCGAACACTATCTGCAGATCGGCGGGTTTCGGTTCTATCGCATCGAACCGATCTCGCTTCGCTATATCGCAGGATTCGGCAGCATCCATACGATCGCGGCCGATGGTTACCTGGCCCCGCCCTATCCGATCGCGAAAGCCGAAAAAGACGTTATCGATCACATGAATTCCGAGCATGCGCACAATCTGATGGATTATTGCCGGCACGCGCAGGGAAAGACGCCGACGAACGCCCAAATGATCGGTATCGACTGCGATGGGCTGGATGTGCGGGCAAACGGCGAATTCCTGCGCATCGAATTCAGCACCGAGGTCAAGGACGCCAGCGAAGCGCGCAGCGAACTGGTGAAGCTTGCGCAGGCGAGCCGTGCATGATGCGCGCTGCCCATGCCATCGCCAGCGTGAGTCTCATCGCGCTGATGTTCCTGTGCATGGCGTGGGAACTTTGGCTGGCACCGGTCCGTACCGGCGGTTCGGCTCTGGCGCTGAAAGCAGTGCCTTTGTTGCTGCCGCTGTTCGGCGTGCTGCGTGGCAAGCGTTATACGTACCAGTGGTCCTGCATGCTGATCCTTGCGTACTTCGCCGAAGGGGTGGTGCGTGCGTGGAGCGAACGCGGACAGAGTCGGGCGATGGCATTGGCCGAAATCGTACTTTCGCTTTGTTTTTTTGTGGCGGCGGTGTGCTTTGCCCGCCTATCCGCAAAAAGAGCCGCTTGAGCGCGCGGTCGTTTGCGCGCCGCTGCTAGCGCCCCGCCCTCGTGACGTCCTATCGCGGCCGATTCGCGCCAACGCCTTCGGGCCCGCTTCACTTCGGCTCCATGGTCGCCGCCGTCGGAAGCTACCTGGATGCGAAGGTCCGGGGCGGGAGGTGGGAGTTGCGCATCGATGATCTGGATCCTCCTCGCGTTGTCCCGGGCGCGGCAGACTCGATCATGCGCTGCCTGGAACAATTCCATTTGCATTGGGATGGCGCGATCGTGTTTCAGAGTGCGCGCAAGGACGCCTATCAGCAGGCCCTTGACCAGTTGCGCGCCGCAGGACTCGTCTATCCTTGCGCCTGCAGCCGCAAGGAGATCGGAGACGCAGGCGCTGGCGCCGCGGTCTATCCGGGCACCTGCCGCCAGGGCATGGCACCGGGACGAGCGGCGCGGGCCTGGCGCGTGCGCACCGAACATATCCCCATTGTGTTCGAGGACCTTCTGCAGGGTCGCGTGACCCAGAACCTCGAGCGCGAAATCGGCGACTATGTGTTGTATCGCGCCGATGGGGTCTTCGCATATCACCTCGCCTGCGCGGTTGACGACGACTTTCAGGGCATCACGCACATCGTGCGTGGCGCGGATCTGATGGCATCGACGGCCCGGCAAATTTACCTTCAGAGATTGCTGGGCCTGGCCGCGCCGCACTACCTGCATCTGCCGGTTGCGCTCAACGACGAGGGTGAAAAACTTTCCAAACAGACGCTCGCTCGCCCCGTGCAAGCGCAACGCGCTGCAGTCATCCTCGCCGATGTCCTGGGATTCCTCGGACACGTGCCGCCCGGTGAGGTTTGCGTCGAGGGTATTGCGGCGCTTTGGCAATGGGCCCTAAACAATTGGAAACGCGAACAGTTACCGCGCGCTTTGGGCGCGCGCGCTCCCGCGGCCTAAAGACGCCTGGAAAAATTGCATCCACGCCCTTCAGCGCCAGATAGATCGGGACAAATGCGGGGTAGGATGCGTGACCTGACCACTGATTCACCGATGCATGGCCAATAAAACGCTCGCTCTTACCCGTGCGCTCCACGCCTACCTGGTCGCGCACTCGGTGCGGGAACCTGAAATTCTGCACCGGCTGCGGACAGAAACTGCGCAAGACAGCATGTCGATGATGCAGATAAGCCCGGAACAGGGTCAGTTCATGCAGTTGCTGGTCAAGCTCATGGGTGCGAAGAACTGCCTCGAAATCGGCGTGTTCACCGGCTACAGCAGCCTCGCCGTCGCCCTCGCTCTACCCGCGGACGGACGCATCCTGGCCTGCGATGTTTCAGAGAAATGGACGGCCATTGCACGTAAATACTGGCGGGAAGCAGGCGTGGCCGACAAGATCGATCTGCGAATTGCACCCGCGCTGGCCACGTTGGACACCTTGATTGCCTCCGGAGGAGCCGGTTCGATGGATTTCGCGTTTATCGATGCCGACAAGATCAACTATCCAAACTATTACGAGCGGGCGTTCACCCTGCTCCGCAGCGGCGGGTTGGTCGCGATCGATAATACGTTGTGGGGCGGCCAGGTCGCCGACAAGAAGTCAAACAGCCCGGACACCCAGGCAATACGGCTATTCAATGAACAACTCCGGTCCGATGCTCGAATTCACGTTTCGATGCTGCCCATTGGGGATGGGCTGAGCCTCGCCTTGAAGCTGTGACCTGACCGTTGCGCGCCTTGGTTGCGCGCGACTGGACTCAGTGCTGATCGGGTGGTAGCAGCGCCTGTAGCCGCTGCGGGAGCGGATAGAGTGGAAACTGTTTTCTGAAATCCCTCAATTGCTCCCGCGCAGTTCCTTCGTCGCCCACGCGCAGCAGGTCATCGATTCGACGCAGCCAGTCCGCGGGCTTCGCAGCGTCAGCACCAGCCTGTTTTCGGACTTCGTCACGCTCGGACTGGGGCAGTCGCGCGGCAGCAACGGTTGACTCCTCGGCCTTGTTTTTGCCGGGGCTGTAGTCTCTGGATTGGGCCATCTGGGATTGCTCGTGCTCGTCGCCTTTCAGCGGCGCCGCTGGCGCCTGGGCCGGTGCAGCCGCTGGAGCCGGGACCGGAGCGGTCGTTCGAGCTTCGACCGGTGCAGACGCTGGAGCTTGGACGGGCGGAGCCGCTGCGCCGGCTGCCGCTTTCTCCCGCGGTGCGCTGTCCGGTGCGGCGGCCATCTCTTCGCGGAGAATCGGTTCGCGATCCGGACGCGCGCTGCGTTCCCGCGAAGGTCTCTCGCGGTGGAGATCCGAGTTCATCTTGGATTGCGGCTTCATCGCAAGGTGCGGCGGCGCTGCCTTCGCCAACTTCGCCTCATTGGCGGCGGGTTGCTCCAGGGACTGAAGCGGGGGTTCGTTGTCGCGCACGATCAACACCAGCGAAACGCCGATCACCAGCATGGCGGCAATAGACGCGGGCATCTGCCAGTTGCGCCGGCGCCTTTGCTGCTCTACCTCACGGCGAGCCGCTGCCAGGACAGCGGCATCCAGCCGTGCCGGCGGCTCATCCTGCGCATTGGGACGATAGCGTTCGGAAACTTCCGAACTTATTTTCTCCAGGTCACGGTCTTCAGGCGACGTCTGCTTCATGTTCGATTCCTTCGCGCAGCTTGGCCAACGCATAGCGCAAGCGGCTTTTGGCCGTTTCTCTTCCCGTTCCGGTTACGCTGGCAATTTCATCCAGCGTCAGACCTCCTTCTTCATGCAGCAAGAAAGCTTCGCGCTGTTCCGAAGGTAGGAGTGCCAACGCGTTCAGAAGTTTCGCGGCCGATTGCCGCAGCGCCACGGCGCGCTCCGGCTGGTCCCGTTCCGGCCCCGCCACCTGGATAGCCTCGTCCGGATCATCATCGAGAGATATCAGGTGCAGCGGCGTCTTGCGCCGGAAATAATCGACGACGCAGTTGCGAGCGACGTGATACAGAAATGTCGCGAAGCGTGCCTCGACCCGATAGCGAGCCCGGGCAGAGATCAGTTTCATCCACGTTTCCTGGAACACTTCTTCGGCGGCCGAGCGCAAACCTACCTGGCGCAGCACGTAGCGGAATACTCCGCCACGATGCCGTCCGTATAACTCTTCGAAGGCCGCCGCATCGCCATCGCGGTAGCGCAGCATCAACTGCTCATCGGAAACAGGTTCGGCGGTCACGATGTCAGTCTAGCCGGAAGCCAGGGTCGAGGACACCGTGGCGCGGCCTGGATATCCATCCGGAGGCATTGGCGGAGTTACCCTTGATGCGGCGGGTCGGGGACGAAACCGCCCGGAAATGGCGCGGGCAGGTTGCGCTCTTCGCGGATAACACCGCGTGCCACCAAGTTCGCGTAAGTGTCGTAGTGAATAGCTATGACCTCAACCGGAGAATCCGATTCGCGCTCGAATTGGACGTGGCGGGCGGGAGCATTCTGGCTGCGACCGTGACCGGTGCCGATTTGTTTCTCTGCTGGAGCGGCCGAGCGTGCCGCGCTGTCGCTGGCGGCACCCGACTCAGCGCGCGCCTTTGGTTGCTCCAGTTCTGCCACGGGCTGCGGTTTTCGCCGAAACAATGCCACGCCGATCACTCCGACGTTCTCGGGGCGCCCGGTACGAGCGGCATAGGAATCGCCGAGATCGGTGAAATAGAAGGTGGCGACTCTTTGCAGGCTTTTACGCCAGCCTGCAATGGATAATGGCCTGCCGTGCTGGATCACGTATCCGCTCTGCATCGCGGCCGCAGTTTCACCGGTCACGACATTCACGCCGTCCACGGAAACGACGGCCAGCAAGTCGTCGCGTTCGCGGTTTCGGATAGTGACCTGATATTCATTGCCCGGCCGGCCAGCCACGAACCAGTGGCCGCCATGTTCGTAAATTGGCAAGGCGCGACCGGCCGTGCGATCGTAGATTTCGACGTCGGCGAGCCGGCCTGCCGCCGGCGCCGGACCGGCAAACAGGAACAGGAAGAGCAAAGGCAGGATGCGTTTCATGGTGCGCTCCTTTCGATGAGGACAGCAACATAAACGCGAGCGCGGACGTAACGGGGTTAAAGATCGAGGGGCAAGGGGTTAGGGGAAACAAATCTTGCAATCCCTGGTCCCTAACCGCTACTAGTCCCTAGCCCCTGAGTTATTTTCTGGGTTCCCAGGAAAATCCGAGCATGCCGACCCCTTGCTTGAGAAATTCGAGCGCCTCCGCAGCCAATTTTGCCTCGCCCTTGATACCAAGTTCGATGCGGCGGCCCGCCGGCGTAAAACTGGGCAGGCTGAACAATTTCAGCGCGGGATATCGCGCGATGCACTCGTTCATCAGATCGATGAGTTGGCTCTCGCCCGCATCCTTGACGACGATGGCCAGGTCGACCGGTGGTTCCGCGCTGTGTAGATGCGGATATTCGGTGTCGAGCACCCATTCCATCATCGGCCATGCCATCTCCGGAAATCCGGGCAGAAAATGATGATTCGCAAAGCTGAACCCGGGCACGCGGTTGTAGGGATTGGGAATAATGCGGCTGCCCGCGGGAAACACGCCCATGTGAATTCGCTTCGGATATGCCTCGGCACCGAAGCGCCCTTCGATCTCACGCTTGGCATCCGGATGCAGTTGCAGTTCGACACCGGCGGCCTTTGCCGCGCATTGGCGCGTGTGGTCGTCCGGCGTCGCGCCGATGCCGCCGAAACTGAAGACGATGTCCTGTCGCGCCATGGTGCTGGTTAGCACCGGCGTGATGATATCGGGATCATCGGGCAGGTTCATGCTCCACGTCAGCCCGAGACCGCGCGCCTTCAGCAACTCGACGATCTTGGGAAAGTGCTTGTCCTGCCTTTTGCCAGACAGGATTTCATCGCCAATGATGAGTGCTCCGAACACGTTGTGCTCCCGACAACACGCAGGGGCGGCGAGTTTGCAGGCAGCGGGGAATGCCCGTCAAGGCCTCCCTCCCGCAATCAACTATTGACAGCAGGGCCTGGGCGCGGCAAAAATGGTTCGAAGTAGAACTAAATGCCCTGAAAATGGCTTTATGCCTAAAGAGCAGTTCATAAGAACTCTGCGTTCCTTAGCCGAGTGCTACCAGGCTTTCGAGGCGTATTCGGCAGCCCACGTGCGCACGCTCGGATTGACGGGCGCTCAATTCGATATCGTCGCCACACTTGGTAATACGCCCGGGATGACATGCAAGGAACTGGGAGAAAAGACCCTCATCACCAAAGGCACCCTGACCGGCGTGCTGGATCGCATGGAAACCCGCGGCCTGATCCGGCGCACTGCTTCGGACGCCGATCGCAGGCATGTATTCATCATGCTGACGCCGCAGGGAGTGCGCACATTCGAGCGCGCGTTCCCTGCACACATAAGCCATCTCAAGGGCGCGTTCACGGTATTGTCACAGCGCGAACTCGATCAGGCGGCAGACCTGCTGCACAAACTGCGGGACGCGCTGCGCGAAGCGCATACCGGGCGCAAGGCCGCTTGAAATGAACCCTTCCGCTGCGCGCTACACAAGTGTGGCGATCAGCTTGCACTGGCTGATCGCCACGGTAATCTTGTGCACCTTCCTGTTGGGCCAATACATGACCGGACTGGAGGTTTCTCCCGCAAAGCTGAAGCTGTACTCCTATCACAAATGGATAGGCGTCACGATCTTCCTGCTTGTGCTGATCCGTCTCGGATGGCGCCTGCTGCATCGCCCGCCCCCGCCTCCTGCTGCGATGCCCGCCTGGCAGCACAGCGCGGCGAACATCGTTCATTTTTTGCTTTATGCGCTCACGCTGACGATCCCTGTTTCCGGATGGCTAATGAGTTCAGCTTCGGGCTTCCAGGTAGTTTATCTCGGACAGTTTCCGATTCCCGACTTGCTGCCCAAGGACAAGAACATGGCCGAGCAACTCAAGCATCTGCACGAAGCGCTGAACTGGCTGATGCTGGCGCTCGTCGCATTGCATGCCGCCGCCGCATTGAAACACCACATGCTGGATCGCGACGACGTGCTGCGGCGCATGCTGCCCTTCCTCAAACAACGGAGTGCCCTTAAATGAGAATGCTCGCGTTGCCTTTCCTGTTCGCCCTGGCGGCCATCTGCACACCGGTGTACTCCGCCAATGTCGATTATGCCAAAAGCGAGATCACATTCGTCTCGAAGCAAATGAATGTGCCGGTGCAAGGGCGCTTCAAGAAATTCACTGCCCAGATCGACTTTGATCCCAAAAAACTAGCCAATGCCAAAGCACTGCTCGAGGTCGACCTCGCAAGCGTTGACACGGGCAGCGCGGATGCCGATGCCGAGGTTGGCAAAAAGGCATGGTTCAATACCAGCGCCTTTCCCACCGCAAAATTCGTTTCCAGTTCCGTCACGCAGACCGGTCCGGACAAGTACGAAGCACACGGTAAATTATCGATCAAGGGGATCGGCGTGGACGTCGCGGCGCCATTCGTCGTCAAACGCGCAGGCGATGCAGTCACTTACGAAGGCGGATTCATTCTGAAGCGATTGCAGTTCAAGATCGGAGAAGGCGTCTGGTCGGACACAGAGACCGTAGCTGACGAAGTGCAGGTGAAATTCCGCATCGTTACCACCGGCAACAAATAGCACCCCACACCATCGTGCGCCCCGCGGCAAAAGAGGCGAACGTTTTTCAACCAGCAACACCGTTCAATCATGCATAGGAGATTATTTTGAAGATCCAGCTCACGACATTCCTGATGACGGCTGCATTCGCGCTGCCTGCGACCGCGGCCGATTCCTACACCGTGGATCCAGCCCATACCTTTCCTAATTTCGAGATCAACCATCTGGGCTTTTCGACGATGCATGGCCGCTTTGGAGCGACCACCGGCAAGATCACGCTCGATACGGCGGCGAAAAGCGGCAGCATAGACATCACGATCGATGCCACTTCCATTGACACCGGCCATGCCAAGCGCGACACGCACCTGAAGAGCGACGAATTTTTCAATGTCGCCAAATTCCCGACGCTGGCTTACAAGTCCAGCAAGCTGAAATTCAACGGGGACAAACTAAGCGGTGCGGATGGAGAACTGACGATGCTCGGCGTCACCAAGCCGGTAAGCCTCGCCGTGACGGCTTTCAACTGTGGACCGCATCCAATGAACAAGAAGCCGATGTGCGGCGCAAACGCCACCGCGACGATCAAGCGCAGCGATTTCGGCCTGAGCACTTACGTGCCGGCAGTGGGAGACGAAGTGAAGATATCCATCGAAGTCGAAGCGGGCAAGGATTGATCGCCCACAATATTGGTAAAGAACGGGGCAGCCAGTGGCTGCCCTTTTAACAGGCGGGGCCCCGTCACGTAAAACAGAGCATTCCGCTGTACCGGTCAATCGCAAAGGTCCGGCGTCGCCTCTTTACACTCGATCCGCGCGTGATCGGGACTGGATATGCACAAGTATAACTTTTCCCTGCATTTTGCGCACCAGACGGTGGTGGAACCTTCGCGCGCGTAGCGGCTTTTGACGATATCCACGCTCATGGTGCGGCAGCCAGTTGCTCTCGAAGTCATGGCACTCTGGGTTTTGCAGCCGGACAACGCGCAGGCAATGACGGCGCAAAGCAGGATTCGGGAATACATCGGGCTTGGGAATGCGAAGAAAATTGCCGGACGCAGCTTTCCAGCCTCAATTGTGGATATAACTTTCCAGCTGCTTGATGACGAATTCCTTCTCGTAGAGCATCTCCTTGACGACGTCGCCGATCGAAATCACGCCAATCACCTTTTTGTGCTCCAACACCGGCAGGTGACGGATACGCTTGTCCGTCATGAGACCCATGCAATCCTCTATCGTCTGCTCCTGACGCACGCACACGACCTTTTCCGTCATGATTTCCCGCACCGGCGTGTCCTTCGAGGACTTGCCCTGCAGGACGACCTTGCGGGCATAATCCCGTTCGGAAAATATGCCCACGAGGTGTTCATTCTCGATCACGATCACGGCGCCGATTTCCTTTTCCGCCATCACCTTCAGCGCTTCCAGCACCGTGTCAGCCGGCGAGACTGATACCACGCTGTAGCGCTTCGACTCCAGGAGTTGCTGAACGGTTTTCATTTTTTCCCCTCGGGAAACACTCCTGACGTGGATCCCTGAGACCCTATGTTAGTCCAGCGGGAACGGTTGTCAACGCGCCGTTCACTTGCGGATCGGCTGCAGGGGACATGGCGGCGCCATCGGCGCGCCAAAGTCACGCAACCGTGCTGCGTCGCTTTTTTGCCCACGTAATGGGTTGCGCCTTCACCGGCAGAGGCGCCACACCATGCTTTACCAGGGTCTTGTCCAACTCCTGGCCGGCATCGTCCGCCAATGCCGCAATGCGCGCGGCGTGAATTGCTTCGGCGCGCACCTGCGGGTTATTCCATGGGCCGCCCACCACCAGCTGATCCAGCACGTGCAGAAGGTTGCCCTTGCCGCGATCGTTGGTGCTACCGTATCCCTTGACGAGGCGCCCGCACAATGCGATTTCATGGCCCAACAGCCAATGGTTTTGTGTGCCTTGCTCGATCGCGGCAAGCCACCGTTCGATCATGGCCTGCTCCTGCGCAAATCGGCTGCTCCGCTTGCGCAACCATTTCAGCTTGGCAAGAACGCGCAAGGCCAGAAATCCGGAAATGGTGTGGACGCCGACCTTGAGGGGTAAGGCAACGGGCGCTTTGCCCGCTTGCTGGCGACGCCTGTCCCAATCAGTCAGGACGCGGGCCAGGCCCCTGGGTAAGAGCGCAGCAAGTTCCGGAATACCGGGTTTGAAGTAATCGTAAACACGGACCAACTCTTCATCCGCCGCCTTGACCTCGCGTCTCACACGGGCGTACCGGCTCGCCCGGCACTTGAGGTCGGCGACGCGCACGATATCGTCGAACGCCATCCACAGCGCGAGAAAACGCGCCGTCTCGCTGGTTGTCGCGAAATTCTGCCGGCTACCTGGATCGCCAATACGTTCCGCCTCGAAAATCCGTTGCATGCGTTGCACATACAGTTGGGCGTAGGCGGGATCCTGATACTCCAGCACACGGGCATGGCCGGCGCCCAGCATGGCGTGTGTCGACGGCGGAAAAGCCTGCGCGAGCTCGGATGGAAGTTCGGCGCCACTGGCTGTCGCGACCGTCGTATGGGACAAGGAAGCTGGTTGCGCCTGCGCTGCCAGCGCCGGTGCCACGATTTCGAAGGCGCGGGCAAATCCGCGCAGGCTGGCCTGCGCTCCTTTGCCGGATTGCCGGATGGTTTGCTCGTAAGCGTCACGCGCAAATGGCAGCGCGCCGCTGCCTGCGATAGCGCCGAACAATACCGCACTAAGCACCGTTCCCGTTTCCCCGGCCATCGCGGACATGTCGAAAATGCGCGCGCTGCGGCTGTATTGCCGCACAAGCTTGAGCAGATCCTCCGAGGAGGCGCGACCGTCGGCGAGCTGCAATTTCTCCGCCGTCGTGAGGGTACGGGAACTGGAACTCACCACAAACGTGCGGTCGGGCGCAGCCATGCCGTTGCCGATCTGGCGCACGGTTTCCAGCAATTCGGACGAGGCAAGCATGTCCAGGGCACCGGGCACCGGATAAAGGCTGAACACCGGTTTGCGGCCAGCGAGTTCTGCAAGCGGCACCGGAAAGACTTCGAAGTAGTAGGTCGTCGAACCGGTGCGCTGCGCGACACCCGGGATCGAAGTGCTTTGCGCGCTGTAGCCGCAACGTGTCGCGGTATCCACCAGCCATTCGGCCAGCACTCCCCCGCCCTCGCCGCCAAGGGCGCAGATCAACAACGTGATTGGACGATGATCCGCGAGATTCATGCGGGTTGCAGCCACCGCAATACGAAGCCGCGCAGTCCGTCGAGCAGGCGTTCGTGCAATTCCGGATTGCGAATGACTTCGGCCCGGTAGAACGACGGGCACAAGCTGGCGGCATGAGCATTCTCTCCGCACAGGCCACAGCCGACACAGCCGTCGATAACGGTGGCGATTGGATCGACCCTCAGCGGATCCGGGCTGTCTTTCAGGGTCAGCGTGGGGCAGCCTGACAGCCGGATGCAAGCATGATCGCCGGTGCAGACGTCCTCGTCGACGCCATATTTGACGCGAACGACGCGTTTGCCTGCTTTCAGCAAACCGGCGATCCATGGCCTGATGCGGCGCTGCCGCTCAAGCTGGCATTCTCCCTCGGCGATGATGACCTTCAGTCCGTTGAAGTCGGAGGTAAACGCCTCGTCGAAGGTCTTGCGCATTTTTTCGACGTGATAGGTATGCACGGTGCGCATCCACTGCACACCCATCCCCGTCAGCGTCTTCTCGATGGTCAGGTTGCGATGGACCAGGCTCTGCTGCTTGTCCTTTGCCGCGACTTTGTCGTCCTCGTCCGGCGTTGAGATCAGTTCCTGCGTGCCGGTGGCCGAGGTATAGCCGTTCTTGAAAATAACCAGCACCGCGTCGTCGCCATTGAACAACGCCGACTGAACACCGGTTAGCAGGCCGTTGTGCCAGAAACCGCCATCGCCCATGACCGACAGCACACGCCGTTTCATCATCGGCGAGACGCCGGCCCGGCTGGCCAGGCTCATTCCGTAGCCGAGGATCGAATGTCCGAATGAAAACGGCTCAAAGGTGGCAAACGAATGGCAGCCGATATCGCCGGAGATGTGGGTCGGACCGACATCGCGCTGGGACAGTTTCAGCGCGGCGAACACCGGCCGTTCAGGGCAGCCGACGCAGAATTGTGGCGGACGGGCCGGCAACGGCGCGGAAAGCTGCTGCGCGAATTCCTGACGGCGCGTGCTGTTGCCGTGCAGCCAGACCTTGCCCTTTTTGCCCGCACTACCGGGAAAATAGCGATCGGTGAATTTTTCCAGTCCGCCGGCCATGACCTCTACGGTGTATTCGCCCGCGGCCGTCAGCATGTCTTTTCCATGAACAGGCGTATTGACGTCGAGCCGGCGCAGCGTGACGAGAATTTCCTGCTCGATGTATTCGGGCGTACCTTCCTCCACGATCAATACGGCGCGCTTGCCCAGACAGAAGCTGGAAATCTCCTCCGGGACGAGCGGGAAGGTGACATTGAGAACCAGGATCGGAATCTCGGCTTCGCCGAACGCATCGGCCAGACCGAACTGCTGCAGTGCGCGAATCAGAGAATTGTAGAGCCCGCCCTGCACGATGAAACCAACGTCGTCGCGCCGGCCGGGAAACAGTTCGTTCAGCCGTTGCTGGGCGACGTAGCGCCGCGCCGCCGGAATGCGCGCTTCCACTTTCAGCTTCTCATGACGAAAAGTCACCGGCGGATGCGCCAGGCGCGAATAGTCGAACTTCGCCGGTTCCTCCATGAGGTGCCGGGTCGAGATGGCGGGCGAAACGTTGTCCTTGCATACGAAGCTGCCGCGCACGTGACAGGCACGAATGCGCAACTCCAGAAGCGCCGGCATGTTCGTGGCCTCGGAAAGCCGGAAGCCCTCTTCCACCATGCGCACCATGACCGAGAGATCGGGCCGGGGATCCAGCATCAGCATCGTGGACTTGAGCGCATAGGCATACGTGCGCTCCTGGATCACGCTGGCGCCTTCGCCATAGTCTTCGCCAATCACGATGAGGGCGCCGCCGGTTACGCCGGGGGAGGAGAGATTCGACAACGCGTCGGCGGCAACATTGGTGCCGACAATGGATTTCCAGGTCACCGCCCCACGCAGTGGATAGTGAATGGACGCACCCAGCATCGCCGCGGCGGAGGCCTCGTTCGAACACGCCTCGACATGCACTCCGAGCGTGTCCAGATAATCCTCCGCCTGCACCATGACGTCGATGAGATGGGAAACGGGCGCGCCCTGATAGCCGCCGACATAGGCAACACCGGACTGCAGCAAACCTTTGGTAATGGCCAGGATACCTTCGCCGTGGAAGGTTTCTCCGGCTCGCAGGCTCAGCAGCGCAATCTCTTTTTTGAAGGACTTTTCCATAATGTCTCGTCAGGGACCCTTCAAATGCTAACAGCCAGGACTAAAGCTCGCTCCAGTATTTCTCGACCCGTTTGAAAGACACTGGATAAGGCGTCTTCAATTGCTGCGCCCAGAGCGACACCCGCAACTCTTCCAGCATCCAGCGCATTTCCTCCAGCTTCGGGTCACGCACGCCGCGGGCGCGATCGGTGACCAGTTTGGTCTGATATCCCAGCCAGTAACGCGCGAGTTGCTGCTGCCAGTTGGCGTCGCGCTCGGGGTTGGAGGCGATCTTGTCGAGACGCATTGCGATCGCCCGGATATAACGCGGATAGTGCTTGAGCCGCTCGAACGCAACGATGGCGAGAAATCCTGGAGCAAGCAATTCCTTGAGTTGCCCGCGGATATCGGCCAGCGCGCGCGGCCAGGCGGCATATTGGGGCTGACTGAGTTTGGTGCGCAATGCCTGATGTTCCACCAGGATTTCGCCGGAAATTCGGCAAATTTCCTGCGCTACGTCCATCAGGCGCATCTTGCCTTTCGCCACTCTGGTTTCAAACTGCTTGCGATTTCGCACCGCCTCCTGCTCGACAAAAAAGGCGCGGTCGCAAATCGCCGTGACCAGTTCCTCGCGCAGCCGATCGGCCACCGCCGACTTGTCCTGTTTGCCGCTCTGATCATCCAACAGCGAGTAGCGCAGTTGCATTTCGGTGAAAGCGGGCAGACTGCGCGCAAGCGATTTCATGTGCTCCGGCAAGGCCAGTTGAAACAGCCGGCGCAACCCGCGCCGCGTGGCCGCGTCCGCCTCGGCATCGGTATCCATCAAGGTCAGGCCGACCGATTTGCCCTCGTCCACGATGGCCGGATAGCCCACGAGCTTTCCCCTGCCGCGGTCGACCTCCACCTGTTCGGGCAGTTCGTCGAAATCCCAGGAGATCGAACCCTTGCGCTCGAACGCACTGCTGGCAGTTTCGCTGAACGTCCGGCGGGCCTTGACGCCTAACTGGTTGCGCAACGCCGGCAAGTCCCGTCCGCTCCCGACTTCCTGCTCCTGCTCATCGACCACGCGGAAATTCATCAGCAGATGCGGTGGCAGATCGGCGACGTCCCACGCCTCGACGGGTACTTCGACACCGGTCTTTTTGAACAGCGTCTGCGACAAGGCGTCAGTCAGCGGAGTGCTGTCGGGTTCGAGGATTTCCATGCACGCGGTAACCACCTGCGGCACCGGCACGAAGTGCTTGCGCAATCCCTTGGGCAACCCCTTCAGCAGATAGGTGAGCTTGTCCCTCAGCAACCCGGGGACCAGCCACTCGCAGCGCCGCTCGTCCACCTGGTTCAGCAGGTGCAGCGGCACGGTCATTGTGACGCCGTCGAGCACATGGCCGGGATCGAAGCGATAGGACAAGTCGAAGGTTTGCATGCCGAGTGTCAGCGCATCCGGGAACAAGTCCTCGGTGATTTGCTCCGCGGCATGGCGCATCAGGTATTCGCGGCTGAGAAACAGCAGCTTCGCATCCTTGCTCTCGGCCTCCCGGCGCCACTTTTCGAAATCCACGGCGCTATAAATGCCTTCCGGAATGCGCTGCGCGTAGAACAAGAAAATCGCCTCGTCGTCGACCAGCACGTCGTGGCGACGCGACTTGTGTTCCAGTTGCTGCACATCTTCGATCAGACGGCGATTGTTTTCGAGGAAATCCGGACGGCCGGCATACTGGCCCGCTACCAGTGCACCGCGGATAAACAATTCGCTCGCAGCCTTCGGGTCGATGGGACCGTATTGCACACGCCGTCTTGGCACCACGACGAGGCCATAAACGGTCACCTGCTCAAAAGCGACGACCGAGCCGCTGTCTTTGGACCAGTGCGGTTCGCGGTAGCTGCGTTTGGCCAGATGCTCGCCGAGGCGTTCGATCCACTCGGGCTCGATCGCCGCCACGCAGCGCGCGTATAGCCGCGTGGTTTCGGTCAGTTCCGCTGCCATCACCCACTTCGGCGCTTTCTTCTTGAGGGCGGAGCCGGGGCTCAGAACGAACTTGATCTGCCGTGCGCCGAGATAGATTCCCGCCTCTTCCGACTTGAAACCAATGTTGCCCAGCAAACCTGCCAGCAACGCGCGATGCACTTGTTCATAACGCGCCTCCTTCTCGTTCAGGCGCCACCCCATTTCGGCGATCAGCGAATGCAACTGCCCGTGCAACTCGCGCCATTCGCGCAGCCGCAGGTAGGAAAGAAAGCGGTCGTGGCAATCCTGCACCAACTTTCGATTGGATTTCTTGTGGACGAGCGCTTCTTCGAACCATTTCCAGATGCGCAGATACGACAGAAAATCCGAGCGCTCGTCGATGAATTCCGCGTGCGCCTGCGTCACGGCTTCCTGTTTGTCCATCGGACGTTCGCGCGGGTCCTGCACCGACAGCGCGGCGGCGATGACCAGTACTTCGGCAAGACAACCTTCCTGCTTCGCGGCGACCAGCATGCGTGCCACCCGCGGGTCGATCGGCAATTTCGCCAGTTGCTGACCGACCGCGGTCAGCGCACGCGCTTCGTCGACAGCGCCCAACTCGCTTAGCAACTGATATCCGTCGGCGATCATGCGCGAGGCCGGGACATCGACGAAGGGAAAATCCTCGATGTCGCCAAGCTTGAGGGCGCCCATGCGCAGGATGACAGAGGCCAGGGAAGAACGCAGGATCTCCGGATCGGTGAATTCTACGCGCGCGTTGAAATCCTCTTCGCCGTACAGCCGCACGCAAATTCCGTTCATGACGCGCCCGCAGCGGCCGGCACGCTGGTTGGCGGAAGCGCGGGAAATTTTTTCGACTTGCAGCAGTTCGACCTTGTTGCGGTAGCTGTAGCGATTGATGCGCGCCAGACCTGAATCCACCACGAATCGGATGCCGGGAACGGTCAGCGAGGTTTCCGCGACATTGGTCGCCAGCACGATGCGTCGCGTGGCCCCCCCAGGGGAAAAAATGCGCTCCTGATCCTGTGCAGACAATCGGGCAAATAACGGCAGGATCTCCATGCCCTGCTGATGATGCTTGCGCAGCGCCTCCGCCGCATCCCGAATTTCCCGTTCGCCCGGAAGGAATACCAGCACATCACCGGTACTGGTTCTGGCGGTCACTTCGTCCACGGCATTGACGATGGCTTCCGGGAGGTCGATTTCGTGCTCGTCCTCATCGTCTTCGTCGAATGGCCGGTACCAGACGTCCACGGGATACAGGCGGCCGGAAACTTCCACCACCGGCGCCGCATCGAAATGCGACGAGAAACGATCGGCATCGATGGTGGCCGATGTGATGATCAGCTTGAGTTCCGGACGGCGCGGCAGCAACTGCTTGATGTAACCCAGCAGAAAATCGATGTTCAGGCTGCGCTCGTGCGCTTCATCGATGATCAGCGTGTCGTACTGCGACAAGGAACGGTCCGCCTGCGTCTGTGCCAGCAGGATGCCGTCGGTCATCACTTTGATGTAGTTGTCGGCGCTGGTCTTGTCGGTGAAGCGGACCTGGAAACCTACTGCGTCACCCGGTGCCGTGTGCAGTTCCGATGCTACCCGGTTGGCCACCGCGCGCGCCGCGATCCGGCGCGGCTGCGTATGGCCGATCATCCCCTGGACGCCGCGGCCAAGGTCCAGGCAGATTTTCGGCAACTGGGTGGTTTTTCCCGAGCCGGTTTCGCCGCACACGATGACGACCTGATGGGATTGAATCGCACTGGCGATTTCGCCACGTTTTGCGCTGATGGGCAATTCTTCGGGATACGTGATTTTTGGCAAGCGCGCCTGCCGTTGCCGCGCCTGCGACTCTGACTGCCGCGCATCTATCAGGAGTTTGCCAATTTCCGCGGACATATCCTTCCCGCCTCGCGACGCCTCCTCCAGCCGCTTCATGCGCCCGCGCAAGGAACCGCGCTCACGCAGCATGCCCCGCTCAATGGACGCGCGCAGCGCGCGCCAGTCGACGGTGGGGACAGTGGAGTCGGGACGAGCTGGGATGGAACTCATGCGCAGAAAACGCAAAAAAGCGAAGTACCAGTACGAGGATGAGATTGTAAACGACTCGTCGCTCTACTCCGAGACTTCTCGGCGCCGCGGCATGAACAGGCTCAAATCCTGCGCGCTGGCGCTGTTGTTAGGCAAACTCATTGACACGAAGGGGCACGAAGGAAAAGAAAGGAACACGAAGGAAGGCATAATAGGATTGAGGGTATTCGGTCGCGCACGTACAAATTGTCGGCGTCGTGCTATTCGGATGTGGCCCACGCGCCATCACAACCCAGCAAATTGATCTTCCTTCGTGTTCCTTCGTTTTTCCTTCGTGACCCTTCGTGTCTCGCGTTAAGCCTCTTGCCCTAAACCAGCCCCGTGAACGGGGAATAGCGTTCGCACCAGGCTGCGGTGGCGAGGAGGTAGTTTTCTTCCTCCGCGGCACCGATGATTTGCAACCCGAGCGGCATGCCGCGCGCGCCCTTGCCCGTCGGAATCGTAATCGCAGGATGCCCGACCAGGGTCCAGATCGTGCAAAAACGCGGATCGCCGGTATTCTCCAGCGTGGCGGGCGCTTCTCCCGCGGCGGGCGGCGTAATGACTGCCGAATAGCCACGGTCGAAAAACTCCGCCAGGCTTTGTTGCAATTGCGTACGTTGTTTCAGAGCCTCCCGGTAGTCTGCATCGCGCATGTTTTCGCCTTCATCGAGCGCCTTGTTCAGAAAATCCGAGAATCCGCCTCGCCAGACCTCGCGCGCTTTCCTGGCCAGACGCGCGGCTTCAAACAACATGATCGTGCGATGAATCTTATGCGCGCCGTCGAACTCGCCCGCGATCTCCAGCACGTCAACTGAAGCGCCGGCTTCGCGCAGACGAACAATGTCCGCTTCAAACTGCATGCGCTGGTCGGGTTGCGCCAGATGCCAGGCGGGGGATCGCACCGCGGCAAGCTTCGGAGCACTGCGCAAAGGCCGCACCTCTGGCGTGATCGCCATGCGCTGTGCCGTCAGACTGGAGGCCAGGAATGCCGCATCGGCCACTGAGCGCGCGAACACGCCGGGTTGGTCCAGTGTCGTAGAGAATGGCATCGCGCCGCGCGCAGATATCTGGCCGAAGCTGGGTTTGTAACCGACGATGCCGCAAAACGCGGCCGGGCGGATGACCGAGCCGTTGGTCTGCGTACCGAGTGCGCCGGCGACAAAGCCGGCGGCGACTGCGGCCGCCGAACCGCTGGAGGATCCACCCGGGGTATGGTTGAGGTTCCATGGGTTGCGAGTCTTTGCCGGGACCATGAACGCGGCTTCCGTGGTCACGGTCTTGCCGAACATGATTCCGCCTGCGGATTCGAGGCGGGTAACCACGTCGGCGTTGACTTCGGGTACGTAACCGGCATAGGCGCGACAGCCCATTTCGGTAGGGATGCCCGCCGTGTAGAACAGATCCTTGACGCCTATCGGAATGCCGTGCAACGGATGCGCAACCCGCAGCGCGTTGTCGGCCTTGTCCGCTCGCGCCGCGAATTCCATCGCACGCGCGCGATCGAGCCACTGCCACGACTTGACCTCCTGTTCCAACGCATCAATGCGGGCGATCAGATCCCGCGTGTAGTCGGCGCTGGTCAGTTTGCCGGAGCGAATGCGCAGTGCGGCGTCGCGCAATCCAAGTCGGTAAAGTTCTGTCATGTGTTGAATTCCAAACGCGGCCTGAGCCGCGTTGAAGAGGTTTCGTTACGGCTTCAGGAATTTCCTGTAGTCCGGATTCAGCAGGTTGGGCGGATCCGCGCCTGACAATGCCGCAGCCAGGTTGCGGGCGGCAGTCATCGCCATCGCCTTGCGCGTAGGTTCCGAAGCACTGGCGATATGCGGCGAGAGCACCACATTGTCAAGCTCGAGAAAGCCCGAATTCAAACTGGGCTCGTTTTCGTATACGTCAAGCCCCGCCGCCCAGATCTGCTTCTTCCTTAGCGCCTCGATCAGGGCCGCGTCATCGACGATTCCGCCACGCGCCATATTGATCAGCACGGCACTCGATTTCATCAGCGCGAGTTCCTTCGCGCCGATAAAGTGCTGCGTTTGAAGTGTGAAGGGCAGGATCAACAACACCACGTCGGCCTTGCGTAGCAGACTTTCCTTGTCGATGTAGACGGCTCCGGATTCTGCCTCCGCGTCGGCCGCGGCACGGCTGCGGCTGTGATAGAAGATTTTCATGTCGAACCCGCGCGCACGCCGCGCTATAGCCTGGCCGATGCGTCCAAAGCCGAAAATGCCAAGCGTTGCACCGTGCACGTCCTGACCGAGCATCTGCTTGAGAAAAGTGCCTTTCCATTCGCCCTTGCGCAGGTACGCCTCGCCCTCGGTCATGCGACGGCAGGTCGCAATGACCAAGCCCATGGAATAGTCGGCCACGCTGTCGGTCAGCACACCCGGTGTGTTGGTCACCATAACCCCGTGACGTGTGCAGGCATCGATGTCGATGTTGTTGTAGCCCACCGCCGTATTGCACACTGCCCTGATGGCGGGGCATTTGTCCAGCAACTCTGCGTCGATTCGATCGCTCGACGAAGTCTGCACGCCGTCTTTTCCCTGCATTTTGACAATGAACTCTTCGCGCCCGAAGATGCGGTCCGACTGATTGGATTCGACCTCGAAATGGCTTTTCAGAAAATCGATGGTTTCGTCGAAAACCTCGCGGGTAACCAGGATCTTCTTCATCTGTTGTTCTCATCTAGTCGTTGTGCCAGAAGCAAACGCAGGTTATCCCGAAGCCATGCGGATGGGCAAGAATGTCGGCAAGTCTCGAGTAGCCAGGCCTCCCCCGGCTCCGTCCGCTGCACCCGAATGAGGCCATGGCGGGCTGATAGCTACGTGCGCGGCAGGGCCAATATTCATTTCAACGGGCTTTCAGCTGCCGCCGGAGGGCTCAGGTGCAGTCGTTTCCCCGACCCATAACTCGCTCTGACGCCGGACTACGTCATTGAGCGTCTGACCGGCCTTGAACTGGTCCCGCAACCAGGAAGCGTCGTTTTGTCCGGATTCATTGCAACGGCGGAGCTCCTCCAGTGCGGCCGTCGAACCCAGAGCCTGGGCGTGCGGTGCCAGCCGTAAAAGGGTTTCTGCAATGTCTTCCTTGAGCGCCCGGCGCGTACGCGACCATGCATCGATAAAGCCTGCTTCCAGTCCATACCGGCATGCGGTGAACCGGTTGAAGCTATAGACCCGATAGACGTCCAGGGACGGCGCACTGGGCCGGTCCAGCATCAGATGACGGGCCAGGGCCTGCGCATACGCCGTCAACGCGGCCGCTTTCTCGATGGTCAGAGGGGTATCGCATACGCGGATCTCGATGGTGCCGAATTCCGGCTTGGGACGGATATCCCAATAGAAATCCTTCATGCTCTCGACCACCTTGAGGCCGCACATGGTGTCGAAATAGCCGTTGAACTCGTTCCAGTCCGCGACGAAGGGCATGGTGCCCGACAGCGGAAAAGCATTGATGTTGTTCAGTCTCGACGAGTCGAACGCCGTATCCATGCCCTGCGAAAAAGGAGACGATGCCGAGAGCGCGATGAAATGAGGTATATAACGCGACATCATGTGCAGCAGATAGATGGCGTCGTCTCCCGAACTCACGCCGACGTGGATATGCTGGCCGAACACGGTGAACTGCTTGGCCAGGTAACCGTACATGTCATGCAGACGAAAGAAGCGCTCTTTCGGGAAAATGCGCTGCTCGCTCCAATGCTGGAACGGATGCGCGCCACCGCCGGCGATGGCCAGGTTCAACCGCCGCGCACTGGCGACGACGGTGTCTCGAATGGAGATGAGCTCGGCGACCATGGCACGGTAGTCGGTGTGCACGCCGGTGCTGATTTCGATCATGCTCTCGGTTATTTCCGGCTTGATGTCGCCGGGGTGCGTCTCCTTTGCGATCAGTGCCAGCAAATCCTCGGCGCCAGGGATGAGATTCCAGTCGTGGGTACTGAGGATCATGAGTTCGAGTTCGACACCCATTGTCAAGGGCGAGGAATGGCTGAATTCAAGAGTCATGTGCTGGCGCCTGACACCGGTTCGGCTTCACCCGCGCGGCGCAGAGCCCATTGCGTGGCCAGCGGCCCGACCAGTTCGAGGATGACCACTGCCGATAACACGATCGATGACAATTTCGCGCCGAATTCCGGATTCAGGGTAGCGGCCCCTTGCACCATAACGACTGCTATGGCCGACATCGGTACCAGGCCGATGCCCAGCAACAGCGCCTTCTTTCGCGTGATTCCGGACAAAGGTGCGAACAAACCGATGCCGGCCAGCTTCCCGGCGAGCCGGGCAATAACAAAAGAGGCACCGACCGCGCCGGCCACCGGGAGTTCGGAGGGCCGCAGCCCTGCCCCGGTGATGACGAATAGCATGACCAGAAAGAACTGTCCGCCAGGACCGAACTCTACTGCCATCAGGTCGTGGTCCCGGTCCAGATTTTTTGCAAATACGCCGAACGACAGCATGGCGAGCAGCACAGACAACTTGAACGAGATCGCGCAGCCGACGGTGCCGACGATCAGTCCGAGCAGCATGACGAACTGGCTGTCTTCGCGTTTGCCCAGCCAGCGAGACAGGGTTCGCGCGGCAATGAATGCTACATATCCCAGGCCCGCCGAACCCACGATCAGGTAGAGCGGGTGCGACACCGCCCGCAGCCAGTCGGCGCGATATTCCAGATGAACGAAGCCGAACAGAAGCGCAATGAGCAGGAAAGCGAATACGTTGTTCAGCGCCGTGAGTGCCAGCAAGCGCTCGGTCAGCGGCCCCTTGGCACGCTGGTCATGCACGATCATGATCAGTACCGCTGGAGAAGTCGCCATGGCGATTGCCGCCGCGGCGGCCGAATACACCGGTGCAATGTCGAAGAGTCGCAAGATGCCGTAAACAAACAGGAAGGACAGCAGACTTTCGGCCACGCTGCTGACAAGCAGCCAGCGGTCATGGGTGAACCAACGCAAGTCCAGCCTGCGGCCCAATTCGAACAGGATCAGTCCGAGGGAAATATCGACGAAGATCGACAATTGGCCAAGCATGGTCTGGTCGAGCAACCCGAGAGCGCCCGGCCCCAGCACCAGTCCCGCCGCAACGAAGCCGGTAATGCGTGGCAGCCTGAGGACGCGCACGAAAATCTGCCCGACCGCAAGCCCGCATAACAAAATCGCCCCGACCAGCATGATATTGGCCGCGGCGAGAGGAAAGGAAGGTAAAAAACCAACGTCATTCATGTGACTGAGCACCGAACAGGCACTGGACTTCGGCATTGCCACGGCAAAGAGCGCATTGCCGGCACGTCCTCCGGCAACGGTTCTGGCTGGTATGACTTAGACGCCCACAACGATGACGTGAACCCGGAAAGGACCGTGCGCGCCCAAGACCAGCGTCATTTCGATATCGGCCGTGCGCGACGGACCGGACACGAAATTCACCTGGCGCGGCAGGCTGCCGCGTTCGCGGCGCAGCAAGTCCCAGGCGTCTTCCATTGTGCGTACGATGCGGGAGGCCGGCACGACGGCCACGTGATTTTCCGGCAGCAGGCTCGTGGTGGCATAAGTGTCTTCGCCGGAAAGCAGCATCAACGTTCCATTCTCGGCCAGCGCGCAGAATGCGCCGGTTATCCCCAGCTTGTCGTCGCCACGGCTTGGGCGGGCTTCCACCGCCAGCCCCGCACCAGCCCAATCGAGAGCCGCGAATTCCGGCCAGCAGGCACCGCTGGTTGGCAGGTTCTTCTCCTTCAGATACGACGCCACGGCGCGGGGAACTTCGACAATCGATTCCGCTTCGCCAATGGTGGACATCATCGCGATACAGCGCTCGCGGAAGCGGGTTTGCGTCTCCCATTCCATCGTAGGCAGCGGGCCGCGTACGCGAGCGTCGAGCCGCGCCAGGATTGTTCCAGGATCATTTGCACGCTCTTTGCCACCGTTCGCTTCGCGAATGCGCGCGAGGATGTTTTCGCGCGCGCTCATCGCCTGGCGCCTTTTCTGTGCCGTGCATACAGTTGCCGGAAGGTCTTGCCGCGCGGTGCCGGGAAATCGCGGCCCGACGTCCATTCCGAGCCGGCTGCAGGCAGCTTGTGCAGCAGTCCGCCGGCCCCGCCTATCCATTTGCCGACGCGGGCAGCGATTCCGGTCAGAAATCCATACACCGCAGGACGGGCAGCGGTCCAGGCCCACAGCCTGAGGCCGAAGCGCTCCGCCCACGGCCGCAATTTTTCCGTTACCTGTCGTTCGCGCAGCTTGCGCATTAGGTCGGGCAAAGGAATCTTCACCGGGCACACCACGCCGCACTGGTTGCAAAGCGTCGACGCATTGGGCAGATCCAGCGCATTCTCGATGCCGACCAATGCCGGGGTCAGTATTGAACCGATGGGTCCCGGATACACCCAGCCATACGCGTGTCCGCCAATGTTCTGGTATACCGGGCAATGGTTCATGCAAGCACCACAGCGAATGCAGCGCAGCGCTTCCCGAATCTCGGATGCGAGGACTTGCGTGCGACCCGCGTCAACGATGATGACGTGGAATTCCCCGGGTCCGTCCTTGTCGCCTGATCGTTTTGGCCCGGTCGTAAACGACAGATAGTTGCTGATGGATTGCCCCGTTGCGGAGCGAGTCAGCAGACGCAGCAACAGCGCAACATCCTCGAGCGTCGGAACAACCTTTTCGATTCCGGTGACTGCAACATGCACGCGCGGCATCGTCGTGGTCATGCGTCCGTTTCCCTCATTGGTCACGATCATCGTCGAACCCGTCTCCGCAATCAGGAAGTTGGCTCCGCTTATCCCCATGTCCGCATCGAGAAAATGAGGGCGCAGCACCTCGCGCGCCTCGTGCGTCAGCGCGGAGATATCGTTGAGGCGTGGACGCCCGTGTTTTTCCGCGAACAGATCGGCAATGTCGTCCTTGGACTTGTGCACCGCCGGGGCAATGATGTGCGAAGGTGTTTCGCCGAACTGCTGGATTATGTACTCGCCCAGATCGGTCTCGCGCACATCGAGTCCTGCCGCCTCGAGCGCATGGTTGAGATTGGTCTCCTCGCCCAGCATCGACTTCGATTTGATGATCTTGCGCACGTCATGCTTGCGTGCTATCTCTATAACCAGTTCATTCACCTGCTGCGGCGTTTCGGCCCAGTGCACGATGGTGCCGGCGGCAACGGCTTTTTTTTCCCATTGCTCCAGCAACACATCCATGTGCAGAAGACCCAGATCGCGGATCTGCGCTGCGGCCTCGCGGATTTCCTCGAAATTGTCGAGCTCGCGGATTGAGCGCGAACGCGCGACCACCAGCTTGCCCTTTGCATTGCGCAGGGCCTTCTGAACTTTCGGGTCGGCGAGCTTGCGGCTGGCGGATTTCTTGAACTGATTCGAGGTAACCTGCATTTTTCTCCGCTTTAGTCGGCAGTCCTGCGGTCCAGGTCCTGAATCGGATCAGTCATGCCAGCCAGCACTTCTGCTACATGCAGTACGCGGGTGTTTGTATCGCCGCGACGGCGCAGTCTGCCCTCGATGTTCAGCATGCAGCCGAGATCGCCCAATACCAGCGCATCCGCTCGAGCAGACTGCACATCTTCGCATTTCAGATCGGCGATGCGCGTGGAGATCTCGCCATATTTCACGGCGAACGTTCCGCCGAAACCGCAACATTCTTCCGGCTGATCCATCTCCCTGATAGTCAGCCCCGCCACTTTTGAAAGCAGAAAGCGCGGTTGTGTCTTGACGCCCATTTCACGAAGGCCGGAACAGGAATCGTGGTAAGTAACCGACCCGCTGAATTGACCCGGTACGCTGGTTGTGCGCGCAACGTTCACCAGAAAATCCGTAAGTTCGTAGGTTTTGCGCGCCAGCGCCGCGACTGCCGCGGTCAACTCCGGACACTCGGCGAGCAGCTCCGGATAATGTGCGCGGATCATGCCGCCACAAGACCCTGAAGGCACGACAATGTAGTCACATCCGGCGAATTCCGCGATCAATTTCCTTGCAAGGTCCTGCGCCGCCTTTCGGTCTCCCGAGTTGTAGCCGGGCTGGCCGCAGCAGGTCTGGCGCGTCGGCACGATGACTTCGCAACCGGCCGACTCGAGCAGTTTCAACGATGCAAAACCGATGCTTGGCCTCATCAAGTCAACCAGGCAGGTGACGAACAAACCGACTTTCATGGATCTCCCGGTGCAGCGGTGGAGTTCGAATTCGACCGCGCGCGTAACTCCCGCAGGGGCACTCGATTCGCGCCCGACTAAACATGGTGGGAGACAGCGCGTGACCCGCAAGCGGCGCAGCGCAACAAGGCGCGCATCATAGCATGTGAGGTTTTTATGCCCCGCTGCCGGCCACTGCGGTTGTAGCCGTGCGTTTCAGCATGTAAAATTGCCGCATCGCACAAAAATTGGGACCCAGAGCGTGGCCGAAGCAACTGGCAAGACTTCGATTCAAGTCATCGAGCGCATGATGGATCTGCTCGACGCACTGGCACGCAGTGAAGAACCAGTAAATCTGAAGCGTCTTGCCAATTCCACGAGCCTTCACCCGTCTACCGCCCATCGGATCCTGAACATGATGGTGGAGTTCAGGATGGTCGACCGCATAGAGCCCGGCATGTACCGGCTCGGCATACGCCTGCTTGAACTCGGCAATCTTGTGAAGTCGCGCATCAACCTGCGGCGGGAAGCCCTTCCGTTCATGCGCCGCCTGCACCAGGAACTGCACGAAACGGTGAATCTCTCTGTGCGCCAGGGCGATGAGATGGTTTATGTCGAAAGACTCTTCTCCGATCGCACCGCCATGCGCGTGGTCCATCTGATTGGCGCCCGCGCGCCTTTGCACATCACCGCGGTAGGAAAGATCTTTTTGCTGGAAGACGGGCCGGAAAAATGCCGCGAGTACGCGGAGCGCACCGGCCTGCAGGTCTTCACAAAGAACACGATCCGCGACCTTGCGGCGCTGCTCAAGGAGCTCGATCGCGTACGCAAGCTGGGCTATGCGCTGGACAACGAGGAAGCGGAAAATGGCGTGTCCTGCATCGGTGCGGGCATCCACGACGACGAGGGACGCCTGGTTGCGGGACTGTCCCTTTCAGCGCCGTCCAAGCGCATTGACAAAGCCTGGTATCCCAGGCTCAAACACGTTGCAGAAGAGATTTCTCGCGCGCTCGGGCATTTGCCGGGCGCAAAAGTCGCGTGAGGATTGAGCCGTGGCTCTCAGCCAGAAATGCGCAGCAGGTCTGCCTCGATCCAGCGCTTGATACGGTTGGCATCGGCGATTCTGGAAAGTTTGCCCCATGAGTCGAGCAATACGATGATGACGGGTTTGTCCGCGATCATCGCCTGCATTACCAGACAACGCCCCGCTTCACTGATGTAGCCGGTTTTGGACAGGCCGATATCCCATTGACGGCTCTTGATGAGGCGATTGGAGTTTACATAGGACAACAACCGGCGACGGCGCCGATCTTCGGATTCGATCTTGAACGAATCGGAAGTCGTATATTCGCGAATCAGCGGATAGGTATGCGCAGCCGCCACCATTTTGGCCAAATCTTCTGCGGTCGAAACATTGTCGGGGGTAAGCCCGGTCGGGTCTTCGAAGTGGCTATTGACCATGCCCAGTTCGGCGGCTTTCTGATTCATGGCAAGAACAAACGCCTCGGGGCCACCCGGGAAGTTGCGCGCAAGCGCAGCAGCAGCACGATTCTCCGAAGCCATCAGCGCCAACTTCAACATTTCGGCACGCATCAAGGTCGTGCCGACTTTCAACTTGGAACGCGACCCTTTCTTGCGGTCGACATCGCTCTTGTCGATGTCAATGGATTCCAGCAAGGGCAGGCCTGAATCCAGTACCACCATCGCCGTCATCAGCTTGGTGATGGATGCGATGGGCATGACCTGGTCGACGTTCTTGGCAAACAGGGGCACACCGGAATCTTGGGCCAATACCAGGACAGCGCCTGAACGCAGCCGTAACGCGGCAGGTTTGGCTGCAAAATGGGCGCGGTTGACCCCGGTCTTGATGATGCCATCATCCGCCAGCGCGTGAATCCCGCCGACAGCGAGGTAAAGACTGAGGAAACCGAGGATCGCTTTCATTTTTGTCCGCCCGCCAATCTATTCTATTGTTTTAATGAAGAAGAATCTCGCCCTCACACTTTACCCCCGGCGGGACTATCCCCCCGCGACGATAATCCAACCTCAGATGTCCGTCGCTAGAGCCTTTATAACGTACCAAAAATCAAAGACTAAAGGAATAACTTCAATAAATGTTTGAGCTCTGATCCTTTGCACGTTCATTATCAGCGTATTTGTCTCCTCTTTGCCATGCAAACAGTGGGCCATATAGCCCCCCCCTCGGACGTCACTCCACTCCCGCGCTTAGTGTCGCCAGTTCTCCCACTTTTTCCTGCTGCTGCTGCAAGGTCCACATATGCGCGTAAGTTCCTGATTGTGCAAGTAGCTCTCGATGATTTCCACGTTCGACGATGCGCCCCGATTCCATGACCAGAATTTGATCGGCGTCGATGACAGTCGACAGCCGGTGTGCGATCGTCAAGGTCGTGCGGCTGACGGAAATACGGCGCAATTCGGCCTGAATGGCTTTCTCGGACTTCGAATCCAGCGCCGAAGTCGCTTCGTCGAAAATAAGGATGCGCGGATTCTTGAGCAAGGCCCGGGCAATCGCGACCCGCTGCTTCTCTCCACCGGAGAGCTTCAAGCCTCGCTCGCCCACCATTGTCTCGTAGCGATCGGGGAGCGATTCGATCAAGTCGTGAATATGCGCTGAACGTGCCGCCTCGATGACCTGCTCGCGTGTCGCGCGTGTATCCCCGTAGGCAATGTTGTAGTAGATGGTGTCGTTGAACAGCACGGTATCCTGCGGAACGATAGCGATCGACGCGCGCAGGCTCTTTTGTGTAAGGTCCCGCAGGTCGCGCCCGCCGATCGTGATGCGCCCGCCGCTGACGTCGTAAAAGCGGAACAACAGGCGCGCCAGCGTGGATTTGCCTGATCCACTCGTTCCGACCACGGCCACCGTATGGCCGGCGGGAATCTCGAAGCTGACGTCATGCAGAATCTTTCGGCGCGATTCATAGCCGAAATCCACTTTCTCGAACCTCACGGTCGGAAGGTCCGCCACCAGATCAGTCGCATGCTCTGAGTCCTGCACCTCGCGATTCTCCGCCAGCAGCCGGAACATCTTGTCCATATCGACCAGCGACTGTTTGATTTCACGGTAGACCATTCCGAGAAAATTAAGCGGTATGTACAACTGGATCAAAAGGCCGTTGACCAGGACCAGGTCGCCAAGCGTGAGTTTCTGGCCCACTACGCCCTGTGCCGCCAGAATCATCAACACCGTCACTGCCACGGCTATGACCAGGCTTTGGCCGATGTTGAGCGCGCCGAGAGATGCTTCGTTCTTCACGTCGGCTGATTCGAATTTCTGCAAGCTTTCGTCGTAGCGCCGCGCCTCGAATTCCTCATTGTTGAAGTACTTCACCGTTTCGTAGTTCAACAGACTATCGATTGCGCGAGTGTTCGCCTTGGCGTCGAGCTCGTTGGCACGTCGCCGGATGTCCATGCGCCACTCCGTTACGGAAACGGTGAATCCCAGATAGATCACGACCGCGCCCATGGTAATCGCCATGAAGCGCCAGTCGAATTTCGCGAGAAGCACGAACGCGACCAGGCTGAATTCAATGATGACCGGAATAATCGAGAACAACATATAGCTGAGCAGCGTTGAAATTCCGCGGGTTCCGCGCTCGATATCCCGGGACACGCCGCCCGTTTGGCGATCGAGGTGGAAACGCAAGCTCAGGCTGTGCAGGTGCCGGAATACCTGCAGGGCGACGCGGCGAATGGCGCGCTTGGCCACGCGCACGAACACGATGTCGCGCAATTCTGCAAACAACGTCGTTGAAAGCCGCAATAGTCCGTAGATCGTCAGCAGCGCAAATGGCAACACGAGTATGGCCTGCTTCGCATCCAGCGAATCGACGATTTCTTTCATGACCAGCGGCACACCGACGTTGGCCAGCTTGGCGGCCGTCAGACACAGCAATGCCGTCGCCACTCTTCCCTTGAATTCCAGCAAGTAAGGCAGCAGCGTGCGGATGGTTTTCCAGTCGTTGCGACGCCAGGCAACAGCTTCGGGAGATCGCGGAGCAGGGACAGTGTTCAAGGTGACTTGCAAAAGATGCCAGACCCAAATCGGCTTCGAGAACAGAAGTGTAATACGCCAGGGAGCACTGCGCCCAAGCGGCGTCCGGCAGCGCTCAGAGAGCCCCCCCTCCACGTCGGCTACTTTAACCATTCAATCCATGGCCGTTGATACTGTATATTGGCCCACCGATTGGCGGATCTGCTGCCGCAGTGGGCGGCTGGCCTGAAGCCGCCCCATCTTGCCGGGAGTGAAATCGATCATGGCTCGAAAGTTACTGGGTTTACTGGTCGTATTGATATTGTTGTTCGCCGCGTACACCTGGATATCGTTGAACTGGAGCTATTCAGTTGGGGAGCGCGCCGGTTACGTGCAGAAACTTTCCAAGAAGGGCTGGGTTTGCAAAACCTGGGAAGGTGAACTTGCGCTGGTCACGATGCCCGGTACCGTGGGGGAGAAGTTCTACTTCAGCGTGCGCAGCGCAGCGACCGCGGAGCAGATCAATCGATCGATTGGCCGTCGCGTCTCACTCGATTACGAGGAGCATGTCGGCGTGCCGTCAAGTTGCTTCGGCGAGACCGGCCACTACATCACCGGCGTGAAGGTGATCGAGGATCCGGTTCCGCTCGGTACGGTGCCCGCACAGGCGACACCCCCGCAAACACCGCCGGCACCCGCGAAACCGTAGAAAAGCCTCCACGCCCGTGCTGCCGCCGTCGGTCAGGGTCATCGTTCGTGACTGGCTGAACGCCAACCACGTCGTGCTGATCGGTCGCGAACAATCAGTGCTGATCGATAGCGGCTACGGTCGCGATGTGGCGCATACCTTGTCCACTGTCATTCAAGCACTCCGCGGCCAACCACTCGATTGGCTGGTCAACACCCACTGCCATTCCGACCACATGGGCGGCAACGCAGCAGTGCAAAGCACCTACCATTGCCGTCTCAGCATTCCCCGGGATGAAGCCCCTATTGTCGAAGCATGGGATGAGCAGGCTTTGTGGCTGGCTTATGCCGACCAGCGTTGCGAACGTTTTTCGTTTGACGACACCGTTGCCCCGGACGACACATTCCACTGGGGAGATTTGCATTGGCGCGCGATTGCGGCGCCCGGCCACGACATGGCCGCATTGATGTTCTTCTGCGAAGAGACGGGTTTGCTGATTTCCGGCGACGCACTCTGGCAGAATGGCTTCGGAATAGTCCTGCCGGGACCGGATCGAATGGAGCGATTGGCTGCAACACGAACCACCCTGGAAACCATCGCCGGTCTGCCCATCCGGACTGTGATCCCGGGTCATGGCAAACCGTTCACCGACGTCGATGCAGCCGTGCAGCGCAGTTTTCAACGCCTCGCGGCTTTCGAACGCGACGAGTTGCGAATGGTGCGGCACGTGCTCAAAGTGATGTTCGTGTTTTCGCTGATGGATCGCCGGCGCCTGGCTGTCGATGAACTCAACGGTTATCTCGAATCGGTTCCGCTGTACACCGACTTCAACCGGCGCTATCTGCGGCTTGATCCTGCGGCGCTAGCGGATCTCATTGTCGGCGAACTGGAACGCGCCGGCGCTGTGCGCAGAACGGACGGTTATCTGACTGCGGTCTGAACGCGGGAAAGAAAACGGGCGCATGAACTGCGCCCGCACGCAAAATGCGTAAGAACATGGCTAGGAACTGCAGTGGAACGAGCCCGATTGAGGGCCAGTCCTTGGTCTGCAGGCTAATTATTACCCATGGTCAAATGCGACATTGTTAAAAATTGTAAAGCACGTCGCGCTTACAGAAAATCGCGCGCTTGCCCGTAACTCGAGATTCCCGTGAGCGAGCGCACTACGGTATAGGCAATCCACGCCATGAGGCGCGCCGTCAGCCCCATGTTCAGGGCAAATTCGCGCGTGACGGGCTTTGCGCTGGATTCAATCGCATCCCGGAGGCTGGCGCGCAATTCCTCGGCGAAGCCCGCGTTTTCCACCACCACGTTAGCCTCACGCGCGAGCATCAGGCTCACGGGATCGATATTGGATGAGCCGACCGTCGCCCAGCATGAATCGATGACAGCGACCTTTGCATGCAGAAAACTTCGCCCATATTCGTGAATCTCGATGCCGGCATCGAGTAACTGTCGATATAAGGCTCGTGTGGCGTAATGCACCAGAAAATATTCCACCCGACCTTGCAACAGAAGGACGACACGGACTCCGCGAGCCGTTGCTTCCCGCAATGCGCGACGAAAACGCTTTCCGGGCAGGAAATAAGCGTTGGCGATCACTATCTCGGATTTTGCCGATCTGATCGCGGCAAGGTAAGCGCGCTCGATGTCATGGCGATGGCGGAAATTGTCCCGTATCAGAAACGCCGCCCGCAGGTTGCCGGCCGTCTCGGGAGCCGGGCGCGTACCGATCGCTGCCGTCCAGCCGCGCCGCATGTGAGTCCAGGCCGCTCTTATCCACGCCGCCCGAATTGCGACGTGCATATCCCTGACCAACGGGCCTTGCACCCGCACCGCGTAGTCGAAACGTGGATGGTCCGACGCCGAAACATCGATGTCGCCGATAATGTTGATCCCTCCGCAAAACCCGACCTTCGCGTCGACTATCGCGAGTTTCCGGTGCATGCGCCGCAAACGCGTACGCCTGAGTCTGAACAATGAGCGTTCCGGGCGAAACACCAGCGCTTGCACGCCGGCCTCCAGCAAGCGCTGGTGCAGCCTTTGCTCGAATAAACGGGACCCGAAGCCGTCAACCAGCAAATGAACAACCACGCCGCGGCGCGCCGCGCGCATGAGGGCCTCTGCAATCCGTTCGCCAGTGGCATCTGCTTCGAATATGTACGTCTCCAGGTAAATTTCGCTTGCTGCCGCATCTATTTCACGCTCGAGTTCAGGGAAATACTGTTCACCATTGCGCAGCAGGTCGAGGCGATTGCCATCGCGAAACCTCATAGCTTGCGGATGAGGCGCGCCGATAACGCGATATGGTCCGACACGCGAGACCAGGAGTGCCCATGATGCGCGCGTGCCAGTTCGACCGAAAAGCCGCGGACATAAATGCGGTCCAGATGCAACATCGGAAGGATGGCAGGAAAACTGCGCGCGGGGCGGCCGGAGGTTGTTTCGAACACTTCGGAAACTTTCATCGATTCGACGAGCGCATTGCTGGCATGACGGCGCCAGTCGTTGAAGTCGCCGGCAATGACAAGCGGCGAGTTCTCGGGCACCAGCTTTTCGATGCGATTTTTTATCAAAGCGATCTGTTTCCTGCGCCAATGGCCAAGCAATCCCAGGTGCACATTGATGCAATGAAGGGGTTGCGGCCAATCGGGTATTGCTATTTCACAATGGAGCAATCCGCGATGCTCGCTGTCGTGCATGGAAATGTCTTCATTGTCCCATCGGGTGATCGGATATTTGCTGAGGATTGCGTTGCCATGATGGCCGCCATCGTAAACGGCGTTCTTGCCGTAGGCAAAATCGCTCCAGATCGAATCGGCGAGGAATTCGTGTTGCGGCGCCGCCGGCCAATTGTTGTGCCGCGTGGAATGCTTCTCGTGCAAACCCTGCACTTCCTGCAGGAATACCACGTCGGCGCCGATGTCTCGCAACCTGTCGCGCAGATCGTGCACGGACATGCGCCGCTTGAACTGCGAGAAGCCCTTATGGATGTTGTAGGTAACAACCTGGAGTTTTTGCATTTTGGTTTATCGTGTCGATGGCGCCCCGTCTTCGGAACACCTACCGGACGTCATCTCGTGCCGGGTATGGGTTCGCGTTGCCGCGTTTTCTCGATTTCGTGGACCATGGCAGCAAACCGCTTTTCCAGCGTGCTACGCATCAGCAATGTGCCTATCAATGGCGGCACGCCGAAATCCGGCGTAAACGTGCCCTCATAACGCAATCGGACTCCGCCGGGACGAGGCTCCAGATAATAGACGCCGTGCATTTCCTTGAAATTGCCCGCGATCGCGACCGACTCGATGCGATCGGTGGGGAATTCTTCGATGGCAAGGCGCACGCGCATCGGAAACGTAAAGAACAGCAAGCTTGCCTCGCCGCGCTGATCGACCACGACCTTCGAACCGTCGCGCGACAGGATCCGGCTTTCCTGCACACCAGGTATGAATTCCGCCAGTCGATCGTAGCCGGTAAGGACTTTCCACGCGTCGGCCTCGTCGGCCTCTATCTCGGCTGTGGCCTTGACTTCGAAGCTGTCGCCGTGGCGGGTAGTATGGACTGCTATTTCGGCCGCTTGCCCGGCTGCCGGGGACGCCAGCAACGACCCGCAGAGTGCGGGAACTATCAGTCGGCTACGTCGAATCGTCGCACTGCACTGAGCTATGGGCATTGGCCCCCGGCAATATTGCTTCAGGACACCGCGAGCATGCGCTCCAGTGCGACTCGGGCCAATTCCGCGTCGCGAGGCGGGACCTTGATCTGGTTGACGACCTTGCCTAGCGCCAGGTTTTCCAGCGTCCAGGCGAGATGCTGCGGGTCGATGCGGGCCATGGTTGAACACATACACACGACCGGGGACATGAACTGAATCAGCTTTCCCTGCGGCTTGAATTCCTCGGCGATGCGGTTGACCAGATTCAGTTCGGTTCCGACCAACCAGCGGGTATTCGGCGGCGCCGCAGCTATCGTTTTGATGATGGTTTCGGTCGACCCGACGTAGTCCGACAGTTTGCAAACTTCAAACTTGCACTCCGGATGTGAAATCACAAATCCCTCGGGGTGCTGATTGCGGAATTTGAGGATGTGCTGCGGCTGGAACATCTGGTGGACGGAACAGTGTCCTTTCCACAACAGGATCCTGGCACCGCGGATCTGCTCCGGCGTCAGCCCGCCCATGGGCTCATCCGGATCCCAGACCTGCATCTGCTCGAGGGGAATGCCCATCTGGTGTCCGCTCCAACGGCCAAGATGCTGGTCCGGGAAGAACAACACTTTTTCCCGGCGTGCAAACGACCAGTCGAGGATCCTGCCGGCATTCGATGACGTGCAGACGATGCCGCCGTGGTCGCCGCAAAACGCCTTGAGATCGGCCGCGGAATTAATGTAGGTGACCGGCGTGATCGCCTGGTCCGGATCGAGCACTTCGGATAATTCACGCCATGCCCTTTCGACCTTCGGCAGGCTCGCCATGTCCGCCATGGAGCAACCAGCCGCCATGTCGGGAAGGACGACCACCTGCCCCGGCTTGCCAAGAATGTCGGCAACTTCAGCCATGAAGTGCACGCCGCAGAACACCACAAACTGCGCATCGGTATTCCCGGAGAGTTTGGACAACCTCAGCGAGTCGCCGGTCAGATCCGCGTGCTTATAGACGTCTGCGCGCTGGTAGTGATGGCCGAGAATGACCGCGCGGTCGCCCAGCTTCTTTTTTGCCGAGACAATACGCGCTTCGCAGTCATCGTCCTGCAGTTGACTGTAGCGGTCAAAGGCAATCGCTGTTGCGGCCATGCTCTGAGTGCTCCTTTTGGCTGGAATGAGCGCACAAAAACCTTACCATACTGTGACCTTGCAGGACGCGAAATGTTGCATCAGCCCGGACAGCCCACAATTTCCGGCAGCGCGCGCAAGACCTTGGCGTTGCTCCACGAAAAAACCTTTTCGGCCGCCCGGTCATAGGACAGCCAGGCGTAGGCGGTGTGCTCGCGCGGCGACAGCGTCACCGGCAACGGCTCTGGTACACGCATTCCAAAGACATGCTCGGTATTGCGCGTAGTGCCGGGAGCATAGCGCCAGCGCCATTCCGCATAGATCTCGAACTCGTTCTGGAGGTTCCAGTCTGTCAGCACGCCGGCACGGGCATCCAGCCCGGTCTCCTCCGTAACCTCGCGAAGTGCGGTCTGACGCAAGGTCTCGCCTTCGTGCTGGCTACCGGTTACCGACTGCCAGAATCCGGGGCGATCCGCACGTTCGATCAGCAGCACCTGAAGGTCCGGTGTGTAGATCACCACCAACACCGAAATCGGAATCTTGTGTTTTTCTACCACCGCAGCTTCGGCCGTAAGTGTTTGACATTAAGGACACAGATAGGGTCTGTGTCATGCCTTAGGCTGTTCGACGTTGCGCAAGCGAATGTGGAGTTCGCGCAGCTGCTTCTCGTCCACCGGGCTCGGCGCCTTGCACATCAAGTCCTGGGCGCGCTGGGTTTTTGGGAAAGCGATGACGTCGCGTATCGATTCGGCGCCAGCCATCATGGTTACGATCCGGTCAAGTCCGAATGCCAGACCACCATGGGGGGGTGCGCCAAACTGAAGCGCATCGAGCAGGAACCCGAATTTATGTCTTGCTTGTTCGGGATCGATGTTAAGTGCAGTGAACACTTTGGACTGGATGTCCTGGCGGTGAATACGCACGGACCCGCCGCCAATTTCCCAACCGTTGAGCACCATGTCATAGGCCTTGGCCAGCGCCCTGCCGGGTTCCTCGTCGAGAAAAACCTCGTGACCATCCATTGGACTCGTGAAGGGATGATGCAACGCGTCCCAGCGCTTCTCGTCCTCGTTCCAATCGAACATCGGGAAATCGATCACCCACAGCGGACGCCAGGCCTTTTCGGCGTAGCCCTTCTCGTGCCCTATTTTTACGCGGAGTGCGCCAAGCGAGTCGTTGACTATCTTGGCCTTGTCTGCGCCGAAAAAAATCAGGTCTCCATCCTTTGCGAGCGACCGCTGGACTATGGTCCTGAGCGCCTCGTCAGACAGGTTCTTGACGATGGGAGACTGCATCCCCTCGCGCCCCTTGGCTGCGTCGTTGATCTTGATGTAAGCCAGTCCCTTTGCCCCGTAAATGCCGACAAATTCGGTATAGCCGTCGATCTCGCCGCGCGAAAGCGCGCCACCGCCTGGAATCAGCAAGCCAGCCACCCGCCCGTCGCGCGCATTGGCTGCGGAAGAGAAAACCTTGAAATCCACCGCTTTCATTACGTCGGTAAGCTCCGTTAACTGCAGCGAGACGCGAAGGTCCGGTTTGTCCGATCCGTACTTTGTCATCGCGTCGGCAAATGTGATGCGTGGAAACGGATCCGGCAAATCAACTTGCAACACCTCCTTGAAGAGACTGCGGATCATCGCTTCCATCAACCCCGTAATCTCGGAAACGCCAAGAAAAGAGGTTTCGATATCGATCTGCGTGAATTCAGGCTGGCGATCCGCACGCAGATCTTCATCGCGGAAACATTTCGTGATTTGATAGTAGCGGTCGAAGCCCGCCACCATCAGCAATTGCTTGAACAACTGCGGTGATTGGGGCAGTGCAAAGAATTCTCCGGAATGAACGCGGCTCGGCACCAGATAGTCACGCGCTCCCTCGGGAGTCGACTTGGTGAGCATCGGCGTCTCGATGTCGATGAAACCCTGTGCATCGAGAAAACGCCTCACGGCCATGGCCACCTTGTAGCGCAATCGCAGATTCTTCTGCATCTGCGGACGGCGCAGGTCCAGGTAGCGGTATTCAAGCCGCACCATTTCAGAGAGGTTCTCATCGTCCATCTGGAACGGCGGCGTGACCGAGGTGTTCAGGATTTCTATCGAGCGCGCGAGTACTTCGATCTCGCCGGACACCAGGTTCGCATTCACCGTCCCGGCTGGCCGGCGACGCACCAGTCCGGTGATTTTCACGACGAATTCACTGCGGATTTTTTCCGCGATACCAAAGGTGCCCGCATTGTCGGGATCGCACACGATCTGGACCAGGCCCTCCCGATCACGCAGATCGATGAAAATTACCCCGCCATGATCGCGCCGCCGGTGCACCCATCCATAAAGGGTGACGCTCTGCTCGAGATGGCGGGAAGAGACCAGGCCACTGTATTCGGTACGCATAACTTGACGGATCGGAGATGACGTTTACTTTGATGAATTGGAAAGCACCCGCGCGGCGCAACGCAGGAGCTACGCGCGGTGTTCGGCTGACCTGTTTTCCGGAGGCACCACGCCCATTGAAATAATGTATTTCAGGGCTTCGTCGACGTTCATGTCGAGTTCAATCACGTCCGCACGCGGCATCATCAGGAAGAATCCCGACGTCGGATTGGGCGTGGTGGGGACATAGACGCTCACATATTCGCCGGTGAGATAGTTGGCGACATCGCCGCCAGGTTGTCCAGTCAGGAACGCGACCGTCCATGACCCCTGCCTTGGATATTGCACCAGCAGCGCCTTGCGAAAAGCCTGGCCGGAAGACGAAAATAACGTATCGGAAACCTGCTTGACGCTGGAATACAGCGATTTGACGACTGGAATCCTGCTTAGCAGGGATTCCCAAATCTTCACCAGACGCTGACCGATGATATTGGCGCCCAGCATGCCGGTAAGCAACACCACGGCCAGCGTCAGCAACACGCCCAGTCCGGGAATGTTGAATCCCAGCCAGGCACGCGGCTGCCAGTTGTCCGGCAGCAGCAGCAGGGTCTGGTCCAGCGTGCCGACCAGAACGCTCAGCACCCAGACTGTTATGACCAGCGGGACCCAGATCAGCAATCCCGTGATGAGATATTTTTTCAAGTTAAACCGTGAAATTTGCCGTGCTCAAGCTAAATGATGACCTCGTCAAGCCTGCGGACGCGGCATTGGCGCCCACCCGCTCGCCGAATCGCATCACTGCCCCGCCGTGCTTGCTCCCGTGACAACGGGCTTGTCGGACTTCGCTTCTTCCTTGGGCTTGCTATCTTTGGGTTTATCGTCGACTTTCACTTTGTTATCGCCAGCGGCTTTGTCGCTCGCCTTGCCATCGTTGCCAGATTTGCCGTCGACCTTGGAACCGTCCCCGTCTTCGGCGGGTTTGCCCGATTTTGATCCGCCTTTGAAATCGGTTGCGTACCAGCCGCTACCCTTCAATTGGAAACCAGCGGCACTGATGAGCTTGCTCAACGTCGCCTTCCCGCAAGCGGGACACTCCGTCAGAGGCGCATCGGACAATTTCTGCAGCACCTCCTTCTTGTGTCCACAGCTGGTGCATTTGTATTCGTAAATGGGCATGTTATCTCTCACAAAAACAACGGAAATTATACCGTATCGAGGCGCCATCCACGGCTAAGATGGGGTCAGGACAGCCATCCGCAAGCCCGGTCGCGATAGCATCGCGACCGCTATAATTCGCACGCACGCACCTTTGCCGATTCCTTACGCATGATTGACCCGCGTCCGCTCTGGCCATATCCACGCATCATTGCCCATCGGGGGGGCGGCCTCCTTGCTCCTGAAAACACCCTGGCTGCCATTCGGCTCGCGCGCAACTTGGGCTTCGTCGCGGTCGAATTCGATGTCAAGCTGACCGGGGATGGCGTTCCTGTGCTGATGCACGACGACGAATTGGAACGTACGACCGACGGTCGGGGACTCGTGGCTCAAGCGAGCTATCAAGATATCGCGAAACTCGATGCCGGGAGCTGGTTCGGCAACGAATTCACCCGCGAGCCCGTAGCCACTTTCGCAGCAGCCTCCGCGCTGTGCCGCGAAGCCGGGGTCTGGGCCAACATCGAGATTAAACCGAGCCCCGGCCAGGAACGGGAAACAGGAGAAGTGGTGGCGCGCATGGCGAAGTTGCTATGGAGTGGCTCGCACCCGCCGCCGCTGCTGTCGTCGTTCTCGCCGCTGGCGCTGGAAGCCGCCGCTGTCGAGTGCCCCGAGCTGCCGCGAGCGCTATTGGTCGTTGAGACGTCTGCGAACTGGTTGGCGCAATTGGAGCGCCTGCAGTGCGTCGCCCTGCACGTGAGCCATCAACATCTGGATCGGGCGTTGGTCAAGGCCGTCCACGACGCCGGCCGTGGTGTCCTGACCTACACGGTCAACGATTCGGAAACCGCGCTGAATCTGCTGGAGTGGGGCGTCGATGCGCTGGTGACAGACCAACTGGATGCGATCACGCCTGCTTTCGCCTGATCTCGACAGCGCATGAACCCGGCAGCGCGCCCGCTCCGAGGGTGTTTTCTTGCCATGGGTGCGTAACGCCGACGGATTCGCGATCGCGACATCCGCGCTCAATCCAGGGTCGCAGTTTGCGGAGCACGAGCGTTGACAGCGGATTCGGAAGCCGGCTCTGCTACCCACTGGACAAGTTCCATGCGCCCGTCCATGTGCTCGATGATGGCCGTGCAACTGTCGACCCAGTCTCCGCAATTGATATAAGTCTGGCCATTGATGTCGCGTATGGCTGCGCTGTGAATGTGGCCGCAGATCACGCCATCGAGCCCGCGATCGCGTATTGCGCGCATGACCGAATCTTCGAAGTCGTAAATAAACCCGACGGCACTTTTTACTTTGCGTTTGCCGTAACCCGCCAGCGACCAATAGCCGGAGATGCCCAGCGTGCGCCGTACCAGCGACAGCCAGGTGTTCAAACGCACGAGCAGGTTGTAGGCCACGTCGCCGAGAACAGCAACCCAGCGGTGGTGGCGTGTGACCTGATCGAACTCGTCGCCATGCAGGACCGCGTAGCGCTTCCCGTCCGCCGCCACGTGGACAGTCTCCTGCACGAGTTCGATGTCGCCAAAGGATGTGCCGACATATTCACGCAGAACCTCGTCGTGATTTCCGGGAACGAATATCACCCTGGTGCCGTGGCGCGCCCGCTTCAGCAATTTCTGCACGACGGTGTTCTGCTGACGCGACCAGTGGATGCTGCGGCTCATCGCCCAGAAATCCACGATGTCGCCTACCAGGTAGAGGTAGCGCGAATCGTAATGGCTGAGGAAAGACAGAAGCCGGTCAGCCTGACAGGCGCGCGTGCCGAGATGAATGTCAGACAGGAAAATCGAACGTACAGGCCGGCGATCCGATGGGAGATCGACGCCCTCGGACCAGCCCCCTTGCAAGAGCAGGTCCTCAACGAGAGGTGCGACAGGTCGAAAGTCGGACGGCTTCAGCAGGGCCCTTTTCGCATGGATTGCATCGGCCCAATCCTACCGCAGCTTTGTTACAGGAACATGATGGTGCGCCGAAGCAGAGGCGCTAAAGGCCTACGCGGCCGAGCGCTCCGCTTGCGGCGAGCGGAATGCTGCCATCAACTCCACTTGCCTTGTTTTGGCGAGTGCAAGACTGCGTTCCTTGATATGGCCATAACCGCGGATCTCCTCCGGTATCGACGCGATCTTCACTGCCAGCGCATGATTGTCTACGTTCAGTTTGCCGATAAGCTCCTCGACAGTGGCCTCGTATTCGCCGATCAACCGGCGTTCCGTCTGCCGCTCCCGCGTATAGCCGAAAACGTCCAACGGGGTACCCCGTAGCCCGCGCAATTTCGCCAGCAGCTTGAATGCGGTGAATACCCATGTGCCGTACTCGCTCTTGCGCAATTCAGCGGTAGTGCGATCGCGCTTGGCGAGGAGCGGCGGCGCCAGGTGGAAATGAAGCTTGTAGTCGCCTTCGAACTGGGATCTGATCTTTTGCATGAATGCAGGATCGGCGTACAGGCGCGCCACTTCGTATTCGTCCTTGTAGGCAAGCAGTTTGAAAAAGTAGCGGGCTACGGCTTCGGAGAGTCCGCCGAGTCCTTTCGCACGCGAAGACTCCGCCTGCTTCACCCGGTCGACCAGGGTCCGGTATTTGTCGGCGTACGCCGCATTCTGATAACCGGTCAAAAACTCAACGCGGCGCGCCACGATTTCCTCGAGCGTAAGTGATATTTTCATCGCCGGAGCAACTTCGGCCTTTGGCGCGATGAGCCGTTCGATCGCGGCGGGATCGACCGCCGCTCGGCGTCCCCACAGGAAGGCCGCCTGATTCATCTTCACTGCTGCGCCGTTTAGTTCGATGGCTTTGTTGATGGCTTCCGAAGACACCGGCACGAGGCCACGCTGGAACGCGAAGCCGAGCATGAACAGGTTGGTTGCGATCGAATCGCCCATCAGCGCGGTGGCAATTCGCGTGGCATCGACAAATTCGGCGTTGCTGTCACCGACTCCGTTCGTGATAGTCCGCCTGAGCGATTGCGCGGGAAATTGAATATTTGCGTTACGGGTGAATTCGCCGGTCATCTGCTGGTGTGTATTTACCACCATGCGCGTGCCTTCGCGCGTCGTGTCCATGGTCTTCTGGCTGGCCGACACTACGAAATCGCAACCGAGCACCAGTCTGGCTCCGCCCGAGCCGAGCCGCACTGTCCTGATGTCTTCCGGTCTTGCCGATATCTGCAAATGACTCCACACGGCGCCACCCTTCTGGGCGAGGCCGGCCATGTCGAGCGCGCCGAAGCCCTTGTGCTCCAGATGAGCCGCCATGCCGACGATCGCTCCAATGGTGACCACACCGGTACCACCAACGCCCGTGACCATGATGCCGTAGGGCTGATCGAGGTTCGGCAGGGGCGGTTCGGGCACGACTGCGAACAATGTCTCGACGTTCTGTCCTGCGGGCGAGCTCTTGCCCTTGCGAACGCCGCCGCCGTGCACGGTGACGAAGCTGGGGCAGAAACCATTTACACAGGAATAATCCTTGTTGCAAGAGGACTGGTCGATCGCGCGTTTGCGCCCGAATTCGGTTTCCAGAGGAAGCACCGAGACGCAGTTCGACTTCACTCCGCAGTCGCCGCAACCTTCGCATACCAGATCGTTGATGAATGCGCGCTTGGCTGGATCCGGATATTGATTGCGTTTGCGCCGGCGCCGTTTTTCTGCCGCGCAGGTCTGGTCATAGACGATGACGGACAGGCCGGGTATTTCGCGAAATTCGCGCTGTACCTGGTCGTAGTCGTCACGGTGATGGATGGTCACGCCGGGTGCCCATTCCTCAGTGGAGGGATACTTTTCCGGTTCATCAGTGACGACCGCGATCTTCTTCGCGCCTTCCCCATACACCTGCAACGTGATCTGCGGCACCGTGAGCGGTCCGTCGACATGCTGACCGCCGGTCATCGCAACGGCGTCGTTGTAAAGAATTTTGTACGTAACATTCACACCGGATGCGGCGGCCGCGCGCACTGCCAGCAGCCCGGAATGATAGTAGGTGCCGTCGCCGATGTTCTGGAACACGTGTTTGGTCTTGACGAACGGCGCTTCGCCGACCCAGCTCGCCCCTTCGCCGCCCATTTGCGTAAATCCAGCGGTATTGCGATCCATGAACTGGGCCATGAAATGACAGCCGATGCCGGCCAGCGCACGCGAGCCCTCCGGCACCCGCGTGCCGGTATTGTGCGGGCAGCCGGAACAGAAATAGGGCGTCCTGTCCATCGCCGGCTTCTCTGCTACCCGCGCCTCCAGACGTTCCTGCTCCGCCACGCACGCAGCCAGCCTCGCATCGCTCATGCGCGCAAGCACCCGGCGTCCGATGGCAACCGCGATCTCGTTCGGATCGAGCGCGGCATTGGAGCGGAACAGGATTTTCCCGACTTCATCGCGCTTGCCTATCACTTCCGGCGCGCCCGCCTTGCCATACAGCACTTCCTTTAACTGCGGCTCGATCAGGCCGCGCTTTTCCTCCACGACGATGATTTTCTCGAGGCCTTCGGCGAATTTCGCAGCGTTGACCGGCTCGAGCGGCCATGTCATGCCGATCTTGTAAATGCGCAGACCGAGTCTTGCTGCTTCGGCATCATCGATTCCCAGGTACTGCAGCGCCTGGCGCACGTCCATATAAGACTTGCCGCAGGTCGCAACGCCCAGTTTCGCCTGCGGCGAATCCAGGACGATCCGGTCCAGATTGTTGGCCAGGGCAAACGCCTTTGCCGCTTCCAGTTTGTAGGTATGCAGCCTGGCTTCCTGCTCGAGCGGTGCATCGGGCCAGCGAATATTGAGTCCACCCGCCGGCATCTTGAAATCGGTGGGCACCACAATGCGCACGCGTCCCGGATCGACGTTGACCGAAGCACTTGCGTCGATCGTATCCTTCATGCATTTGAGGCCGACCCAGCAGCCCGAATAGCGGGACAGTGCCCAGCCATAAAGACCGTAATCCAGCAGCTCCTGCACGCCCGCGGGATTCAGGATTGGCATCATGGCATCCACCATCGCAAATTCGCTTTGGTGCGCCGTCGTAGAGGATTCGCAGGTGTGGTCATCGCCCATCAGGCAGATGACGCCCCCCAGCGATGCGGAGCCGGCCAGGTTGCCGTGACGGAATGCATCCCCGGTGCGGTCCACGCCCGGACCCTTGCCGTACCATATTGCGTAGACACCGTCGTACTTGTTGTCGCCGTCGAAATGCGCTTGCTGCGTGCCCCAGCAAGCCGTCGCCGCCAGATCTTCGTTGACGCCCGGCTGGAACACGATGTTATGCGCCGCGAGATGCTTGCCAGCTGCCCAGAGCTGTTGGTCGAATCCACCGAGCGGGGAACCACGGTAACCGGAGATATAGCAACCAGACGTGATACCCGCCGCACGGTCGCGCAAGTGCTGCATGATCGGCAGGCGCACGAGTGCCTGGGTACCGGTGATAAAAACGCGTCCCGATTGCAACGTGTATTTATCGTCGAGCGCGACGCTGGACAGGGTCATGGCATTACTCTCTTGGTTGACATTTGCGGACCGCCCTGGATCGTACAAGCATCCCGACTGGTGGCCCATAACCCGCGGAAACTGCGCATATCTCCCTACATAAGGGCAATGCCGACACCGTCAAGTTCCCTGGCTCGTTTCACGCAGAATTTGAGGCCGCAAGCACCAGCTTACGCGATGGTCGGACGGAGGGCGCAATCAGAAGGGAATATCGTCCTCGAGGTCGTCGAAACCGCCGCCTTTACCCGCCGCCCCTGGCGCTTTCTTCGCCGGAGCCGCATTAGGCCGGGAAGGCGCTTCCTCATCCGAGGGCGCCATACGCTCCGAGCCGCCGGAGCGCGAGCCCAGCATCTGCATGCGGTCGGCACGAATTTCCGTCGTGTAACGCTCCTGCCCTTCCTTATCCGTCCATTTTCGGGTCTGCAGTTTGCCTTCGATATAGACCTGCGATCCCTTTTTCAGGTATTCCCCCGCGATCTCCGCGGTTTTTCCGAACATCGCCACACGATGCCATTCCGTCTGCTCCTGCTTCTCTCCACCCTTGTCCTTCCATGTTTCCGTGGTGGCGATGGTGATATTGGCCACCGCATCACCACTGGGCATATAGCGCACTTCGGGGTCCCGCCCGAGATTGCCGATGAGAATTACTTTATTTACCGAGGCCATTGCTCAAATCTCCCCTGCCAGTAGTTTGATGACATTCTGTTCGTCGAATCCGTTGCTGTCCACTTTCAGATACGCGACGCCCTCGCCGCTCAGGTTCACTTCCCGCACGCCCGGCAGGCCAGACAGCCCGAGCACCAGGCCGGAGAGGGTCCGCGCGTCGGCTCTGGGCAGCTGAAAGCGCCGCGTCTCCAGGCTCCGCGGCACGCGCATGCCCAATGCCAACAGTAGCCAGAGTACTGCCAAAGCGCCGCAGAAACCGAACACGGCTTGCGTCCCGTAGTGCTGCGACAACCACCCTCCGCTCGCCGCGCCGACGAATGTGCCGATGAATTGCACGGAACTGTAAATGCCGATGGCGGTTCCCTTGGCGCCGGCCGGCGCCAGCTTCGAGATCATGGAGGGCAGCGTCGCTTCGAGCAAATTGAAGGCGGCGAAAAAAATCACCAGGCCAGCCACGAGAGCGGGCATTCCCTTGTCGGAGAACATCAACAGGACGAGCGATCCGATCAATACGGTCACTGCGCCGACGAATACCGGCTTGTGCCGTCGCCTGCGTTCCGCAAACAGCATGGCGGGAACCATCAGCACGATTGAAGCGAGCATGACCGGCAGGTAGACCCGCCAATGGTCGCCCGCAGGCAGGTATGCCTGCAGCGCGAACGGCACGACGACAAACAACGCCATGAGAATGCCGTGCAACGCGAAGATGCCGCAGTTGAGCCGCAACAACTGCGTGTCGCGCAACACCGATTGCAGAGATGCCCGCGGAATTGGCCGGCCTTGCACGGCTGGCGGGCCGGGTTCGGGAACGACTATCCGCACGACGAGCAACGCCGCGAACGCCAGAAATCCGGTCAGCGCAAAAATGCCCGGGACACCGATGATGCGATCGAGCACCGGGCCCGCCGCCATCGACAACGCGAACGTTCCGCCGATGGTCATTCCAATGATGGCCATGGCCTTGGTGCGCTGGTCGTCGCGCGTCAGGTCTGCGGCCAACGCAATCACGGCCGCAGAGATTGCACCCGCGCCCTGGATAATGCGCCCGAGAATCACCATCTGCACGTCGTGTGCCAGCGCGGCGATAAAGCTGCCCAGCGCGAAAATCAGCAGCCCGAGATAGATGGTGCGTTTGCGTCCCCAGCGGTCTGAAAGCCAGCCGAACGGCACCTGCAGGCAGGCCTGGGTCAGGCCATAGGCGCCCAGCGCGATGCCGACCATCGTGTGGCTGCTGCCGCCCGGCAGCTTGGTGGCGTAGAGGGCGAATACCGGCAGGATGATGAACATGCCGAGCATGCGCAGCCCAAAAATGCCGGCGAGACCAAAACTCGCGCGCAACTCCCTGGGTGTCATGCGGTCTGATGCAGACATTCTGGAACGGGGGCGCAAACTGCAGTTGGGAAATGAAATACTCGCGGGTTGGGAAATGCTTTTGAAGTCCAGTATATTAACAGGTTGACCAGACACTCATCCAGCGAATGGATTTCATCCGCGTCCGCGGTGCCCGCACGCACAATCTGAAGAACATCAATCTCGATCTGCCACGCAACCGGTTGATCGTGATTACCGGCTTGTCTGGCTCGGGCAAGTCTTCGCTGGCTTTCGATACCCTGTACGCCGAAGGCCAGCGCCGTTACGTCGAGTCGCTTTCCGCTTACGCGAGGCAATTCCTGCAATTGATGGAGAAGCCCGATGTCGACCTGATCGAAGGTTTGTCCCCTGCGATCTCGATCGAGCAGAAGGCCACGAGCCACAATCCGCGCTCCACCGTGGGCACCATCACCGAGATTCATGACTACCTTCGATTGCTTTACGCTCGCGTGGGCGAGCCGCATTGTCCGGACCACGAGCTGGTGTTGTCGGCGCAAAGCGTGGCGCAAATGGTCGACCATGTGCTTCAGCTTCCCGCAGACACTCGGTTGATGATCCTTGCCCCGCTGGTAGTCGAGCGCAAGGGCGAGAACCTGGATCTTTTCGAGAATCTGCGCGCACAAGGTTTCGTGCGCGTGCGTGTGGACGCGAAGCTATACGACATCGACAGTGTGCCGAAACTCTCCAAGACCAGGAAGCATACCGTCGAGATCGTCATCGACCGTGTAAAGGTAAGGCCGGACGTAAAGCAGCGTCTCGCGGAATCTTTCGAGACCGCGTTGCGCCATGCCGACGGACGCGCGCTGGCGGTGGAGATGGACAGCGGCACGGAGCATCTTTTCTCCGCCCGCTTTGCCTGCCCGATCTGCAGCTATTCACTGCCCGAACTGGAACCACGGCTGTTCTCGTTCAACAATCCGATGGGCGCGTGCCCGCGCTGCGATGGTCTGGGCCAGATCACGTTCTTCGATCCGAAACGCGTGGTGGCCTTCCCGCATATGTCGCTTGCTGCCGGCGCAATCAGAGGCTGGGACAAGCGCAACCAGTTCTATTTCGAGATGATCGGCAGTCTCGCGCAGCAGTACGGGTTCGACGTCGATACGCCATTCGAGCGGCTGACCGAAAGTGTGCGCAATCTGATCCTGAACGGCACCGGTCGCGACAAGGTGCGTTTTCTTTACGTCGGCGAACGCGGCAACAAATACCATCGGGAACATCCATTCGAAGGCATCCTGCCCAATCTGGAACGGCGCTATCGCGAAACGGATTCGGCCGCCGTGCGCGAGGAACTGGCGAAATATCTCGCCAGCCAGCCATGCCCGGAGTGCAATGGCACCCGCCTGCGGCGCGAGGCACGCAACGTGTTCGTCGCCGGCAAGCCGATATTCGAAATCAGCGGCCTGCCGCTGAAACTGGCGCTGCAATTCTTCGCAGACATGAAGCTGGAAGGGGCAAGGCTCGCGATCTCGGAAAGGATCGTGCGGGAAATTGCCAACCGGCTGCAATTTCTGGTCAATGTCGGACTGGATTACCTGGCGTTAGACCGTGCGGCCGACTCCCTGTCCGGCGGCGAAGCGCAACGTATCAGGCTCGCCTCCCAGATCGGATCGGGACTGACTGGCGTGATGTATGTGCTGGACGAGCCATCGATTGGATTGCATCAGCGCGACAATGATCGTTTGCTGAAAACCTTGAAGGAACTGCGCGATCTCGGCAATTCGGTCATCGTCGTGGAGCATGACACCGATGCGATCCTGAATGCCGACTACGTCGTGGACATGGGGCCGGGCGCCGGTGTGCACGGCGGGCAAATCGTCGCCGCAGGAACGCCCTCCCAGATCGCCGCCAGCACTGAATCGCTCACCGGGCAGTATTTGTCCGGCAGCCGCCGCATCGCGATGCCGTCGCTGCGTCACAAGCCCCAGGCGAAGCAAATGCTTCGGCTGCTTGGAGCACGCGGCAACAATCTGAAAAACGTAAATCTCGCACTGCCGGTGGGCTTGTTCGTCTGCGTAACGGGGGTGTCGGGATCGGGCAAATCGACCCTGATAAACGACACGCTTTATAACGCCGTGGCGCAACACCTGTACGGGAGCAGCGCGGAGCCGGCGCCCCACGAAGAAATTCAGGGAATCGACTTCTTCGACAAGGTGGTCAACGTAGATCAGAGTCCGATCGGCCGCACGCCGCGTTCCAATCCGGCAACCTACACCGGCCTGTTCACGCCCATACGAGACCTGTTCGCGGGCGTGCCGCTGGCACGCGAGCGTGGCTATGGCGCGGGACGCTTCTCGTTCAACGTCAAGGGCGGTCGATGCGAAGCCTGCCAGGGAGACGGCGTCATCAAGGTGGAAAT